>WNFD01001011.1_pt1 | contig 28066 bp, 24 predicted proteins | sample 5400491 | NCBI WGS metagenome assembly WNFD01 (sample SAMN13153343, study PRJNA577476) | soil metagenome | isolation source: 120 cm saprolite under Douglas fir tree site 2 hole 2 replicate 2 | place: USA:California | collected 2015-04-18
GGAGCTTGCTCCCGGTGAGAGTCTCCTATGTATGACCAGGCCTCATCTAAATGGGCTTAGCGTATACCTTGCCCGAAAAAATATAGTGACCCGAAGCTGCTCGACATCTGACAAAGCTTTCTAGTGAAGAAAGAAAAACCTGTTTTTAGGCGCATGGAAGAAGAAAACGGGCGAACTCAGACTCAGTTAATACGTATGTAATACCTCGCCCCTGGGCAACTGAGAGGCAACGATGAGGCTAGATATCAGGCCGTATTGCTTCTTACTCGATGGTAAGACACAAAAAAGGCATCAAAGGTAAGTGTGGTATTACTATACCCATAGCTTGTCCGCAGCGGACAGACTTTGCTATCCCTCTTCTTGAAGGAGGCCATACTGAGGCTGCATCGATAACAAAGGCCTCATCTGCGAGACTGTTAAAACGAAAACGACAGAACCAAGCAGAGGAGGCCTTTGTTGCCTCACCCTCGCTTGTCCAGCATTCCCATCTTGTTCCTGCTTGATCGGTTCCTGGACAATTCGGGATGAGTCCTCCCTTGTCTTACTGAGCGACGAATTCCCGAGCAAAGCGATGGATGGGAGTCAGGTCTGTTGCGCTCGTGGGGAAATCGAGGATGAGCTCGTGGATGCCGACATCCTCCAATGCCGCAATACGCTGACGGATTGTCTGCGGACTGCCCACAAGCGAGGTATCTCTGAACTGATTCCTCACAGGAGGGGGAAGCAAAGCTAGCGCCGTTTCATCGTCTTCAGCAATGGAGCAGACAGCACCGGTGGTGCAGTGGATCGTCGCGAAGTCGCGTCCCAACGTCTCACAATGCGTTTTGAGCACGGCGAGCTTACGCCGGATCGTCTCCAGGTCACCGAGCACATTGCAGGCATCGCCATACTGCGCGACCAGCTTGAGTGTGACCTTCTCTCCTCCACCGCCAATCAGGATCGGGATATGCGGCTTCTGCACCCCCTTGGGCCGATTGATGGCGCCACGTACCTGGTAATACGTGCCCTTGAAGGTAGCCTCTTCCTGCGTCCACATGGCAAGAATGACCTGGAGTGCTTCTCGCAGCATGCGCAGGCGCTCCGGGGCATCAGGATAGGGATAGCCATACGCTCGATACTCGTGCTCGTACCACCCCGCCCCAATGCCGAAATTCAAGCGGCCATGTGAGAGGACATCGAAGTTGCTGGCCATTTTAGCGAGCAAGGCGGGATGGCGATAGCTATTGCAGGTAACAATCTGGCCAATGCGGACGTGTCGCGTGTCGCGTGCCATGGCCGCCAGCGACATCCAGGTCTCAAAGGTGACCTCCTGCGATGGCGTGGGAACGGTGGGAGACACCACTGATGATAGAGGTCGAGCATCTCTGTCTCTCGTTTTGCGGCATCACTCTTCTCTGAGAGATATGATACGATATTGCCGGGTTCTCCCGCACATGAGCAGCCGCTTCGGGAGATCTCTGTATGAAAGAAAAAGCCGACACTCCAGAAAAGAAAGAGCGGCACCAAGATGGCGTGATCCGCTGTGCTGGCAACTTAGGATATCCGTTCCAATAAATGCGTCGCCGATGGCGCTCTCAGATCCTTTCCCGCTCCATCTTTCCATTGGGCAGATGGCGATAGAGTTGCTCACGTTGCTGTTTCCTGCTCTGTTTGAGAACGGATATCCTAAGTAGCCAGCACACGGTGTGGATGCCGTCACTCTGGTTCGCTTGCTCGATTGGTGTGCTGAAACACCGCTGGCCAAAACGCGCCAGACACCTATCGCTTGGCGCGCTTCACCTGCTGAAATGAATTCGCCAGGCACAGGCGGCACGAGAGCGCCGAGCGAAGGCTGAAGCGCGCTCCCGTCAGGTGGAGCAGCGGCTGAAACGGGAACGTGCCCAGGCAACGCGGGCGCTTGCCGAGCGCCGAGAGACAATGGGAGCAGCAGGGCGTGTGGCCGTTGCGCCTCGCGCTTCAAGCGCGAGGCCTTCCGTGCCGGAGGCAGCGGCCAAGCTGGCCCCCCTCCAATAGTGCAAACGCCAGGCCGAAGACACGATCGTTGTGGCCTTTACCGCCTGCGAGCGGGCAGGCCCTCGCGAGCGCGAGCGGCTCGCGGCAGTTGGAAGATCTGGCGGCAAGCGAACGGACGAAGTATGCATATGCTTCTCCCTTCTTTCGGTTGTGACCGTACAAACAAGAAGGGGAATATCGAAAGGCCAGCTTTGAGGGGGTGCGCCCGCGGGATTGAGGAGTGACTTCGGAGCAGCCCGCACATGCGTGGGTCGAGGCAAGTTACTCCTCGCAAACGGTGAAGATCGCGTATGACGAGTGAAACCGGGTACGAGACGCTCTCCCGCCTGAGCACGCGGCATCAGCGGTTTCCAGTTGGCTCCTCCCTGCACGACTTGAGCACTGGAGGAGTCCCCTGGCTTCATCCTCCCAGCTTTTTCGGGATTCCCTTGCTTTTCACTCCCCCTCGCTTCTGCGGCCTGGTTGATTCCTCGCTGAGACGCTCACCAGGCCAGTTCATCGTTCTCAATCTCTTGTATCAGGCTTCCCGGGCTTTTGCGTAGCGCCTCTTAGAGTAGACGGTACTTTTCAGCTAGTCCCTCAGGGATTTCCCCGTGCAACGGAGAAGACCGTGCTAGTATTGCAACACACTCATCTTTCAAGATGTGTCATGAGATGTTACCGTAGTTCAACTGGTCTTCTAGGGAGGATATCAGGTAGTGATGCGAGAGCATCAAGCCACTCGGCACAGCAAACCGCGTCCCCAGGGCAGACGCCTCTCACCACTCGCGCGGATCATCGTCTTCGTGCCGCTCGCGCTCCTGCTCTTTGCCTACGCGCGAACATGGGATGTGAGGCTGTGGAATGCCGCACAGTCGCTTGCCATTCAAGCCCACACCGATTCCTCCAAGCCCATCAGCTTCACGGAAGTGCAGGCTTCGGGGCCGACCTTTTCCCGTTCCTGGTACGTTCAAACTCCTCCGAGTACCGCCATGAGCGACATGCAGGCGCTGGCCTGGCGGGATTCCGCCTGGACATTGAACAGTCATCAATGCGACACAAAACATTACGCCAGTTTCGTCCTGCTCGATTTTGGCGAACCTCATACATTGAGCGGTGTCTATGGCACCTTCTCGGTAACCACCAACCATTTCTGGTCTGATAGCGATATCGCCGCCGCCGCCCAGCGTTACCTGCTCGTGTGGCGCAGCGTCTCCTCGAACTGCCGCCTCAAGCTGGCCATCGGACTGAGTAACCATCATCAATGCGCATCCGATGGCCCTGCTTGTCGTATTCCAGAAGTGGGAATCCGTTGGGCGGAGATGGTGAACAACCTGAATACCTGGATACGCGAACAGGGCTACAACCAGCAACTGCAAGTGTGGGCCGCTTACGATGCCGAAACCACCTGGGATGGAGCGGACCGGACGCGGCAGTTTGTGGACGGCTTTACCGCTCATGACGCCTTCCAAGTCCCGCTCGTGGACTTTGGCGATATGCGGCAGGGAGACCCTCTCGTCGATCCAGATACGGGTCAACCAGAGCAAAGATGGACCGACGAGGACAGGTACTATGTGGCGTGGAAAGCCGCTTACGATGTCTCATTGCCTGAAATCTATGACGGCAACAACCTCTGGGATTGGATACGGCTTCAGCAGAACGACCACACCATGCGCTTCCTCGGCATCATGACGGAAGCCTGCGCCTCCGGACAGGCGCTCGTTCCGAGCGACCCAAGAGTCACGTGCGGCTCGATCTTCAACGGCTACGGGTATGCTCCCTCTACTGCTTTCAATCAACTCAAGCAGAGCATGCTCCAGCAGGCGCCTCTGTACTATGTTACAAGTATGCCTGTGCCGTTTTAGCGCTGTACCATTCTGATGCCCCTTTTTTCCTGGCTCATGTGATCAGCCCGACGTTGTATGTTTCCCGTTGGGAAATGAAGGGTACAGCACGACGTATCGTAGAGATGTGGGTACAAAGAAGTTGGCAGCGTAACGGCTCCCCATGGTTGCTGGCCAGGGGCTTGTGGAATGATGCCGGTGTATCGTCGTTGCGCCCCACGCGTTGGTTGCGGCCCCATGGGCGAGGCAGGCTCAAAGCACCCCATGTCTCGCTTGGCACGATCTGGAACACGCGCTTCCTGCAACGTAGATCGCCGTGTGCTGGGCCGCGAAGACCAGGTGTAACACGGAAGCCCCCAGCGCGATGGGCAGGATCACCGTCGCCACGTCGGCGGCGAAGAGAAAGGTCATGGCGACCAGGCGCAGGCGATTCTGGGAAGCTAATGCGCAAACACAACAGGCACAGCCTGTTTCCTGACAGGAGCTATTTTCTTCATCTCAGCAGCGACCGTGCTGCGTATAATTCTCGATTATAGACACCAAGTTTAAGGCTTCAGATAATTGTGAGTCTCAGGAAACGGTGGTTTGTTGAGACTCTTGCTCCTTGTCTCAAAACTCTTTATTACTTCTTCGTATACATGTCATTTCCAACTCCCTTGAGTAATTTTATCCAGAATCACTTGCGTATAACACCTGATTCTTCAAGGGCCAGCCCAGGTAGACTATGAGCCAACCGCCTGAGCCTCGTGCTCCCCGCACGGGGAATGCCATAGGCGGTCAGCACCATGCCCAATCCTGCGCATTGCCTCCATTCCTCAGGATCAACCTGGGCCTCGCCACCGCAGAGAGCGCATTGCCGATTACCGATTACCGAGACCGCCAGTCCACTGAAGAGCAGATTGCGCATTGCGTCCTTTGAAAGGTTGGAGCACGCTCGCCTCTCACCGGTCTGGTCATCTCTGTTTCTCTTGAGAACACTCTTACACACATTCGACCAGGCGACGGATGCTGCCGCGTACCGGGACGCGCTCAAACCGCTGGTCCTCTTGGATGATGCGCATGGGCATCCCATACGCCGGGTTCAGGTCGCTGCCCTTCGGCTCAATCCTGGCATTCGGCACGACCGCAAGACGGTACCGCTGGAGCAGCATCGCCAGCACCACTTTTATCTCCAGAAGCGCGAATTCCGCCCCGATACATCGGTGTGGTCCGGCGGCGAAAGGCAGATACTCGTACGGCGTTCGGCTGAGCGTTTCCCAGCGTTCCGGCTTGAAGCGGTCTGGCTCCTCATACAGCGAAGGTAAGCGGTGGGTCAGGAACGGGCTGAAGAAGATCGTTGATCCTTTGGGCAGAGCGAAGCCGCCAACCTCACACGGCGCGGACGCGATGCGCATGCTGGTGGGCGTTGGCGGCAACAGACGCAGGCTCTCCTTGATGACGCCATCGAGCAGGGAGCATTGCTGAAGCGACTGGGGCGCCGGGGCCTCGCCGTGCAGCTTGTCATCAAGCTCAGCGAGCAGGTCAGCATGGATGCGTGGATGCTGATGAAGCAAGAAGATGGTCCAGGTCAGCGCGGTCGATGTGGTCACGTGTCCGGCGGCATACAAGCTGAGCGTGTGACTGACCAACTCGTCATCCGTGAGCTTGGTTCCGTCTTCATCATGCGCCTGCACCAGCGCGGCCAGGACGTCGGTACTCTCGGCATCTTTGCGCTTCTGTGCAATCATGGTGCGGAGAAAGCTTTCCAACTTCCCGGCAAGCTTGAGCGTGCGATGATAGGGCATAGCTGGCACGTCGATGAGCGGTGTATACATCAGCCGTGACTGTGCAGCTAGTAACTGCTGGAAGAGCGCTCCGATATGGTCGATCTCTTTCTCATCGTCCAGCCCGAACAGCGTCTTGACCGCGATCCGCTGGGTGAGTTGCTTCATTTCAGCGTGCAGCTCGATCTGGGAGAGAGGCCGCCAGCGTTCCAGCAACAGCCTTGTGAGCGCCACCATGTCGTCATGATACTGCCCGACCTGCCGTGTATGGAAGGCTGGCTGCATCAAATGACGATGCAGTTTGTGATGCTCCCCGTTCATATTCAGCAGATTAGAGAGGAGGAGGCGTCCCAATGCGGTGTCTTTCGTCCCCTTCAAGATCTTCCCTTTCCCCACCTCGAAGAGAGCGGGCTGAGAAAGCAACTGGAAGTTGAGCGCATGCCCAAAGGCAAAGACGTAGGTGGGATCGCCCTGAGCCATCGCGACGACATCTCCGTAGGTGTCGTGCAACCAGCGCGAGTAGGTACACGGGTCGCAGAACAGTTTGAGCAAATTCGCCCCGCTGCCAAGAAGCGGCAAGGCGGATGGGCCGGGAAGAGTTCGCTGTGGAACGGTACTTGTTACCATAAGAATATCTCCATGCTCTTGTCATGTTTCGTCAGGGAGGGGAAGAAACCGAAGCCTGAGCAATCAGGCCGATCTCTTTCCCTCTTTTTGTTCAAAAAACAGGAATGCCGAGAGGACGCTGTTAGATCTCTCTCAGTACTTTTTGCGTCATCCCAAACAGCATCGCCAGACCCAATACGAGACCGCCGAGCGGAAAGAGGATTGCCGGGCCGAACTGATTCGAGAGCACACCAGCCAGAGCCGTTGAGAGCGGATACAACCCTGCTGAGCTGAACATCAACAGGCCCATGATGCGCCCCATGAGATGGCTCGGGATGTTCAATTGGACCGCGGTGAAGAACAGGACCGTGAAGCCGCTGTTGGCGACGGCAGCAATCAACATGCAGACAACTGCTCCAGGGACGCCCCCAACAGGGAGAAGCGCAATCATGGCAGCCACGATCAGGCCACCCAGGAAAATGATCATCCCTTTGTGTTGGCGTTTTCCCAACATGCCAGCGAAGATGGACCCGATAAGCGCGCCCGCGCCCCAGCCCGCCAGGATGAAACCATAGCTGCTCGCGGTTCCATGCATGGGACCGTGGACCAGCGTGGGCAGGGCCACCTCGATCAGCCCGCCCGAAACGAGGCTAATCACGATGAAAAGGAGCAGGGTGATCTGAATCAGCCGCGAGGTGCGCAGAAAGCGCCAGAAGCTCACCTGCTCACCTTGCTCCTGGGTGCTGGTCGCTGGCTTCTCCAGCCCTACTTCTTTCTTGCTTGTTCCGAGTGTGGCACGCTTTTTTGTCCCGCGCATCAGCGCGAGCGAACCCGCCGAAACGAGAAAGGTCGACGCGTCGATGGCCAGGGCCGTTGCCGAGGTGAACGTGGCCACGACCACGCCAGCGACAGATGAACCCACCAGGTTCGCGCCCTGCATCGAGGCCATCATCAGTCCGTTGCCAGCTTGCAGGTCGTCATTACTCAGAATATCTGGCGTCATGGCTATGGAAGCGGGTATGAATGCGCCCCCAAAGGCTCCCAGCGGCACAGCGATCGCACAGAACTGCCAGAGCGTGGGATGTTCTCCCAGGGCCAGAGCCGCCAGGAGAGCCATCAACAGCAGACGCACTGTATCAGCTATCAACATGACCCGCCGCGGGCGCAGGCGATCCGAGAGCCAGCCGCCCGCCAGTGTACACACCGCGCGGGGAATGCCGTAGGCGGACAGCACAATGCCCAGTTCCTGCGCGTTGCCGCCCGTCGTTAGGATCAGCCACGGCAGCGCCACCGCGTAGAGCGCATCGCCGAGGATCGAGATTGTCTGTCCGCCGAAGAGTAAAGTAAAATTGCGCGTCTTGAAAAGGTGCAGCATCCCTCCCGCGACCAGTTTGGTCGCGCCTGTTTCCATTGAACCATCCTGCGCATTGGCAGAGCTATCTTGCTTCTGTATAGTGACTGGCATTCCTTCATCTGGATGAAAAGATGTTGACATGTAAATTTCCCTCCCTCTTTCTTAATCGCAAAGATTATGTTATACTAATATTCGCTGATCCGTTAAATAAGATCAATGAAAAATTACCTTGTCTACTAAGCTAATTATATCTTAGCCGGAGGAATAAAAATTGTCAAGTAGTTCGCAAAAAAAACGCGCGGAGGTACTAGGGGAACTCCGGCAGTTCACTGGACTCGGATTGTCCTTTTTCCGGGCGGCGGCGGCCCGAATCGGGATGACCGTCACGGATATGCAGGTCCTGGAGATTTTGGAGAGTAGCGGCCCGATGACCGCCGGGCAGCTCGCTGATCTCACGGGGCTGACCACCGGGGCCATTACCGGGATGCTCAATCGCCTGGAAGAAGCCGGGCTTGTGCGAAGGGCTCGCGATCCCGACGATGGTCGCAGGGTCATCGTCCAGCTTGAAAGAGAGAAGGACGAAAGGCAGAAGATGAGCTCCATGTTTGCTTCCCTTGGGCAAGCATGGGATGAACTGGCGTCGGACTACGATAGTGAGCAGATCGCCTTCCTCGTGAAGTTTCTCAAACGAAGCAACGCGCTGACCAGGAGGGAAATAATCCGCTTGCAAGAGGTGCCAGCGGGCAAGGAGGGAAGCTTCTCCGCTCCCCTGGAAGGAGTGGAGAGTGGGCGGCTCGTTGTTTCCTCTGGGGTCTCCCAACTCGCTTTGCGCGCGAACGAGGGGATGGACGAGTTCTATCAGGCCAGCTTTGAGGGGCCGATGCCGGACGTGAAGGTCAAAGATGGGGTGGTCACCATCCGTTATCCACGACGCTTGTTGGGGTTGGGTGGGGAGAAGCGTGCGGCGGAGATCACCCTGAGTCGCTCCATTCCGTGGCAGATTGCGATCCAGGGCGGAGCATCAGATGTCACTGCCGAGCTGGGCGGTCTCAAGCTCACCGGGCTGGAGGTCAAGGGAGGACTCAGCTCCATCAGCCTGGAACTCCCCGTACCCGTCGGCATAGTTCCCATACGGATCAGCGGGGGAGCGTCAGACATCACTGTGCGGCGTCCCGCGGGCGTCGCCGCGCGAGCGCACCTCAAGGGCTGGGTCTCCACATTTATCTTCGATGATCAAACCTTCGGCGATGTGGGCAACAACGTGCGACTGCAAAGCTCTGGTTTTGAACCGACTGCCCCATACTATGACATCGAAGTCACAAGCTCTGCCAGCATGATCACTATCACCTCTGGTTGACGCCGAACCCGATCACGAACGTGCCCGCGATCACCCGGTTCCCCGGTCATGGAAGCCGTCATGTTCAGGCGCGAGGCCTCCCTGCAGTTAGAACTCTGGACACTGCAGAAGTCGATTGGTATGTGATCATCCAGGCCCCTCCCTATGGCCCCCGCCCGCGCCGGAAAAAGAAGAAACTCGTTTTTCTCCAGATACCATTGTTCCACGAACGTGATGGAATTGGAGGGTAAGCTCGTTCAGAGAGCTTGATTGCTGCGTCCAGCGGCATACACGACCAGACTGCCCGAGGGATCGCATGGACATGATTGCGCGCTATTTGGAACTGTACTGGCTACTTAGGTTATCCGTTCTAAAAATAGCATCACTGGCGGCCCTCTCATTTCCATTTTCTTGCCATTCATACTCCGGGTAGGTGATACATAGGGTTCCTCAATGACTGTTTCTTTCCGGATGTGAGAACGGATAACCTAAGTAGCCAGTACAGGGATACTACCAGGTAGTTGCTCGAGTGTGAGGAGTCTTTGAGAGAGCTTGCCGTGCGGGGCGATAAAGTGAATTACCACTGGTGAGAGAGAGGTCGATGCTCTTCGGTTCCGGTTCGATTATTTATTCATGTTACTATTAATACTATAATTTCTGTTCTCTCGCCTCGAAATCTCCTCCCTACGCTGGCTCTCGTGTCTCTATGTTCCCAAACACGCTCTTCATTGCGGCATTGCAGATTCCCCCTCTGCCTACTCACTCAGTACTCAGAGGCCTTCAGTTCGTCCTTTTCTCTCATCATGCTCGAACAGCTAGACCACGTAGCCAGCACAGGGCTGGTGCAAGTTGAGAACCAGGGCAAAGGACACGTTGACCATCGGTGTGGCTCCTCTGGTGGCTACTGGTCGTCGGTCACCATCTCACTGACGCGCCGGCAGAGCTCGGTGCCGTAGTCAGTCCAGATTCCCGCACCCCAGTAGCGGTAGCAACTGGTCTCCGCGGTCAGCAGGTGGAACAGCGCGTTGCGGTACCGGGGATCGGAGCTTTGGATGCCCGAGGCTGTGATCCGCTCGTGAAACAGGGAGCTGGCCCTCTCCATGGGCACGAGCACCGTGTCGTAGCCCTGGACCCAGGAGATGGTGTTGGTCCAGCTGCCCCCTTCCATGTGGAAGCGCCCGTCCTCGGCCCGCAGCTGTTGGATCACCTCAGCCAGCCGGTCCGGTCCATCGCCTGGGACCATGCGCTCCCAGATCCGTGCTTGGAACAGCGGTTGGATCACCGGGAGGTCGTTTTCATGGACCCCCACAGACTGGAGCCGCTCCAGGTATTCGGTGACGTTCATGATCGGTGTAAGAGAGCCGGAGCACTCGCGGATCACCTCGAAGTACTTGGACGGGAATTCGTTCATCATCACCCCGCCGTTCTCCCCATCGGCAATCTGGGTAACCAGTGGGGGGATCTGTTGGCTGGCGAGATCCAACCGGGACAGACCCTTGGCCTCATCGTACGGCTGCATCTGGCCAATCAGCTTCGTGTCACTGCCCTGTGTCTTGATCACAGCCGTGATGGTAGCGGTCTCACCCCGAGAGTTTGTGCAGACGAGGCGGTGCGGGAGATGGCGGTGTTGCGGAGCCTGTCCATCCGGCTGCTCGATGGTGTGCTCACCGACGATGACCCACTGGTAGCCGCAGTCGATGAGGGTCTTGACGAACTCGTAGGCCACGTCGGGCTGGTTGGGTAGTGCCATTTCTGAGGGCGAGAAGCCGCGCACCCGGCAAAGCGCGTCAAGGCCAAAGATGGCGGCAAAGTGGTGCTGCCAGGCCTCGACGTGAAGGCGGTAGTCCTGGACCGGAGTGGAGGGAGCCACGGCGTGGCCCCACGGGCAGCCCAGCCACTCCACCGCCCGGCGGTTGCGCTCGTCACCTGTGAGGCGTGCCAGGGCGTCGAGCACGTCGGTGGCGCCCATCTGGCGCAAGCCGTAGAGCAGCGTGCCAGAGTATTCGAGCATGACCCGCGGCTGGAACCCCTCGTCGAGGAGTTGAGGGACGAACTCGCCCATTCGTTTGTAACACCACAAAAATGCGCGCGCGTTGTGGTTGTCACCGCTGTCCGGATTGTCCAGCATCCACTGCAAGTTGCTGATCACCTGTGCCGTTGGCAGCTCAGGACCCCCTGCCGGGATGAGTGGCTGGTGCATGTGCAATGCAATCGCGAAGGCGCTGTTGATCTCGCCGAAACCTGAGGCCCCCTGTGGCAGGAACAGCGGCGCGGTCCGGCTAGCCTGGATCGCCTGCCTGATGCGCTCCTCTGAGCCGGAGATGTTGGGAAGCCCATCAACGTATTCCGCAAGGTCAATCATGGTTACGCTCCTCGCGCCGGTCTGGACCGGCTCTCACTGATGACGGATGTACTCGTAGATGTTGAGGGAGTGCTGCCCAGCGCTGGCCCACGAGTGATCCTGTTGCATGCCGTTGATCATCAACTGCCGAACCTGCCCAGGGGATGCATACCACAGTCCAAGTGCGCGAGACACGGCCGACTCCAACGCATGATGATCGACGTGGTGAACCATGGTATTGTGACCTTCATGAGAATGGCGGAGCTTGCTCCTCCTGCTCTGAAGCGAAGAGGCCACTTGGGAAGGGAGAGGAGCACTCTCGTAAGGAAAACCCATCAGCGCAAAAACCATGAAGTGGACACTACCTCGACAAACGTTCTGAGCAAAAGTAAGGTTGTCGATGGCTTGATCCAACGCGAAAAACGTTCTTGGATCACGTGAAAGCTGAAACAGACTCGTTGCTTCATTGAGATGAAGACACAAGGCACGCATTGACCCTCTCCTTGGTGAAATAGGCGCGTTGGAAGACGCGTAAGGGCAGAATGGATCTCATGAATTGTACTCGCATCTCACATGCTTCGGCAAGGAAACTTGATCAATCATGCACAGCATGCCGATTTTTTCGAACGGATGCCCTAAGTAGCCAGCACATCTCTTCGCGTGTCCACACTGCGCTCGGTCTCCTGGTAGCCTTTTTCTCCCATGCCACTAGACTCGCTTCTGCGAATCAGGTAATCTTCTGTCGAATAATATTTAAGAAGTATATTTCAATCTCATCGACATTTAAACTCATTTTAGTGAGAATGATCTGTAGACTGAGTTTTTATACATTCCATTCAATAGACTCATATGCCTTCCTGCCATATTGAAGACAGCTAAGACTCGAGGTAATAAGCTCACTCGTTTGTCTATGGCCCATCAGCAGGATGATCACACGATCTCGAGCGTCTGGTCATTGGTCGGAAATCATCTCATCTGGCACGTGGAGAGCATGGGAAAGGAACATCCAATGAATAGGCTCTTGTCTGGGAAAGCGCCCACTTCCTGGGCAATGCACCCTACCTTCTTACGGGGCGCTAGTGTTGAAGGAGCGTCTGATGCAGAAAAATATGTATAGATCAGCACATGATGCACTTGCAGAACCTGGCGGGTCACTCCCTGGCCTTGCACAGCAGACCGTTGAGCCTCAAGGATGGTTGGAGTGGTGGTATCGCCTTGCGGCGCCATTAGAACCCCAGCATGCCACTGCTCAAGATCGAGAACGAGTCCGGGCTGGAAAATTGTCCAGCATTATTTTACTCATCATGTTCTGCTTCGGACTCACCCAGGTGCCTAATGCGCTTGTCAGCGTGAATCACTTCTTTCTGTTTATTTTGCTCACAGCGATGGCCATTAATGTCGGTGTGTTCGTACTGAACAGACGAGGCGAGGTCCTCATGGCAGGAATCATCATGGTCGTTGTGGTTGAAATCGCCTTTATCATGGTCGTGCTCACGTCGCCTGTCGGTCTGTCGGCGCGTTCATTGACGATATTCTATCTGATCGTCTTGACAGAGTTGATGGCGGTCTCGCTGCTTCCACCAAAGAGTGTGTTCCTGCTCGCCTTGTGCAATGGGGTGTTTACCTGGGCGGCTATTTCCTTTCTCCGACATAGCGCAGATTTCAAGCTCCTTACTCCTTCCGCCTACTATAGTGCCCTTGCAAGTCCTCTGGTCTTGCAAGTGATTGTGGCTCTAGTGACCTATCTGTGGGCCCAGGGGGCCAAGCAGGCGATCGAGAGAGCCGAGCGAGTCGCCGCGCTGGAGCGTGCTCTCGCCGAGCGGGATCGTGCCGCAGCCGTGCAGAAGCAACAGTTAGAGCAGGGTATTGAGCAGATCTTACTGACGCACATCCAGGTCGCGAATGGGAACCTCGATGCGCGCGCTCCACTTGCCAGAGAAAACGTTCTCTGGCAAGTTGCCTATGCCCTCAATAATTTACTGGCGCGACTGCAGCGAACGACTCAATCGGAGAACGAACTGGTGCGAGCGAAAATGGAGGTTAGGCGTCTGATGGAGGCTGTGCGTACCGCCAAAGCAAGGCGGTATCTGCTTCAAGTCCCCAAGAGCGGAACTATTCTCGATCCGCTCGCACAAGAACTCACCGGAACCTATATTGACCAGGCGTGACCTGTTTCGCGATGGACTCGCGAAACAACATGGCCAACTGATTGCGCCCCGTTGGGTCCTGTATCTCTGCTGAGTCTTGGGCGGGGTAACGAGCCTGATCGGTGTGTGGGCAACCATCGGTTCATCCTGGGATAGTAGGCTCATTCCGGACAATTGGTTGCTTCTATCTTGGGTGTGAACGTCAAGAGGAGAGTGGATAGCATTCACACTGGTTGCCGCAGTGGTAGTGCAACAGGAGCATTGCTGATATGTGCCTGCGCTAGCACAAGCTGAAGTTTTATAGAGCTTGCCGTGCGGGGCGAGAAAGTGAAGTAACACTGGTGAGAGAGAAGCCGTTGCCCGTCGGTTCCGCCCGGTTGCTTTCGTATCAGGCTGTATTGGCTACTCGGGTCATCCGTTCTAAAATAGAGCGTCAAAGAAAGCTCTCACCGTTCCTGTTCTTTGCTATCTACTCACCAGACAGGTGATGTTTTGGTTCTTGTATCATTGTTTCCTCCTGATTTTAGAACAGATATACCAAGTAGCCAGCACAACGCAAACGACCGCCTGATGTGACCGAGGCCCGCTCCCGCTCGCAGCGTGCCAAGTTGGATACGCAGGCCAATGAGCGAATGTCCCAGGCAGCCTCGTCCGGGGCATCACATGAGCAGACCGAACACTCGTCTGCGCAGGCCAGGCGCCGTGCGGCGACTACCTTGGCTCGCAAGATTGACGATTACCCGCAAGACCACGAGGGCGGCAACTCGAGCCGGAAAACGCTGGAGTGGCACCACACCGCACCTGGCCTGTTGCAGACGTTCCTGGAAAAAGAGCGCGGCATCACGCTCGTTGCAGAGGTGGACGCCTCCGACATCAGCGCCTGGTTTGCGTACCTGCGCAAGGCCTCAGGAAAGTATGGCAGGCCGAGAGCCGAGCGGACCATTCAGACCTACGCTCGTTCGGTGCGCGCCTTCTATCACTGGCTTGTGCGCCGCGAGATCATCGAACGCAACCCGTTTGACCGGGTCGTGTTCCCCAGGGTCGGCAAGCCGACGGGTGAGAACGAGCGTTGGTAAGACGGATAGGTGCCAGCGCAGCGGCGTTGACAGAACGAGCAAGAACTGCACATATGGCGTTGGCAAGGCGGGTCAGCGCCATTCGAAAACAGAACTAGTGGAACTGCTCCACTTCTGTCGAGCCTGCCAGCGCGGTAGTCGAAGACATGCCACCGGCGACAAGCTGAGCCACCTCATCGAAGTATCCTGTGCCTACCTCGCGTTGATGCTTTGTCGCGGTGTATCCATCCTTTTCGAGCGCGAACTCGGCCTCTTGCAGTTCAGCATAGGCTGTCATGCCATGATCGCGAAAGCCCAACGCTAGTTTGAACATGCTGTAGTTGAGGGCATGGAAACCAGCCAACGTGATGAACTGGAATGTATATCCCATCTTTGCAAGTTCTTTCTGGAAGACTGCGATAGTATTGGCGTCGAGCTTCTTTCCCCAGTTAAATGACGGAGAGCAATTATAAGCCAGCATCTTGCCGGGGAACTGTGCGTGAATCTCGTCGGCGAAGTGCTGCGCTTCTTTGAGGTTTGGCTCAGATGTTTCACACCAGATCAGGTCACAATATGGTGCGTAGGAGAGTCCCCTGGCAATGGCTGCTTTTATTCCACCGTGCATTTTATAGAAGCCCTCTGGCGTTCGCTCTCTGGCGAGGAATTTATGGTCGACAGGGTCGATATCACTGGTGATCAAGTGCGCCCCATTCGCATCAGTTCTAGCAACAATAAGTGTTGGCACACCAAGTACATCGGCGGCTAAACGGGCCGAGACAAGGTGCTTGATTGCGGTTTGCGTTGGCACAAGCACTTTCCCGCCCATATGTCCGCATTTTTTCTCGGATGACAACTGGTCTTCAAAATGGACACCTGCAGCACCTGCCTCGATCATCGCCTTCATCAATTCGAAAACATTCAGAGGTCCGCCAAAGCCGGCCTCGGCGTCCGCTACGATGGGCGCAAACCAGTAGGTGTCGCCCTTTCCCTCCACCTGTTGAATCTGATCCGCACGTTGCAATGCCTGGTTAATGCTGCGTACCACATGCGGTACACTATTGGCTGGATAAAGGCTCTGATCCGGGTACATCTGTCCGGCCATATTTGCGTCCGCAGCAACCTGCCAGCCGCTCAGATAGATAGCCTTTAACCCAGCCCTTACCTGCTGTACTGCCTGGTTTCCCGTCAATGCGCCTAGAGCTGCTACATAAGGCTCAGAGTGTAACAGATTCCAGAGCCGCTCTGCGCCAAGACGCGCCAGCGTATATTCAATTGTAATGGATCCGCGCAACCGGATTACATCCTCAGCACTGTAGGGACGCGCAATACCCTGCCAGCGCATTTTCCCTTTCCACTCTGCTTCAAGCTCGGCAGCAGAGTAAGCGTCCAATGCATGTTTACTGCTACTATGACCATTCATACCCTGTTTACTGTGTCCATTGCCATGTACCGCATACTGTTCGCTCATGATGATGATCTTCCCTCTCTTCTAGGGCTAGTAGTGGATTTATGAGGGAGATACCATTGTCTCCTGCCTTTTCTCCACTTATTGGGGCTAGACTACTATCGTCCACTGGCAGCACCGAAAAGTACCGTAATTCGAGCCTGCTAGGAGCTAGCGGAACCAGGTCCCGAATGATGCGCATCTAGGAAACGCCCTTCTACTTGCCCAAGAGGCTCATCATTTATCTAGATCCTCACAATCGTGTCCAATGACCAACCTTCTTCCCTTAGAGGGTATCATTATGCTATCTCAATGCCATCGCGGAACAAGGAAGGAAGGTCACAATGAATTCACAATGTGTGATTTAGTACCAAATTAGTCTCAACAGCACTTGTTCCTCTAGAGGTTGTCGTTTAGCCCACACTGCCGGACATCTCCAGCTGGATCAGGCGGTTTAATTCAACCGCGTACTCCATGGGGAGTTCCTTGGTGATCGGCTCAATGAAGCCGTTGACGATCAGCGAGTAGGCCTCGGTCTCATCCAGGCCACGACTCATCAAGGGGCTTTGTGCAGGCTACTTATCCGTCTCTTCAGGGGTTCACCCCAGGAACTAGGGTGTATTGCCCTGGTTTTTCCTCCTGAGAAAGCGGAACATCTTCATGGGTTCGCTATAGTAGCCAAGACGGCGAAGCATCCGACGTTTGAAATTTCCTGGCGCACGGAACGGTCGCTTTACAGCTGTGATGCCTACGGCATTGTTGAATCGTTTTTTTGCTGTCGTGACGCCGAGCATGGTTTTTAGGCTCGGGTTGCGGTAGCGGAAAAGACGCGTAGGCACACCTCTTGACCTGGATGCTCCTCCGCGAGTGACAGCGTGTAAGATGGCGAGGAGAACACAGGCTCCAATAAAGGCCACCACAATCGTCCCGATCAGGCCAAAGGAGCCGAGGCCCAGCAGGCCGGCCAACCATCCTCCGATGAACGCTCCGATCAGGCCAACGACAATATCGCCGATCAGCCCATAGCCTCCCCCACGCATCACCCGGCTGGCGAGAAAGCCAGCAACCAACCCAACCACCAGCCATCAAAGCACATTGGACAGACTAAGATTGAGATCAGCCAGGATAAGTGTTGCCAGTGTCATGATCGAGTCCTTTCGTTGCTACAGATGGATCGCTCTCCGTGCTTTCTGTCCCCCTGTAGACCTGCTGGGCCAGGAAGGAAAGCCATACGCTCTTTTTCAGTGTACCTACGGAGCGTTATACCAAGCGTTAAATGCCATCTCTCCCCGCTCAACTGCCTGCTTGCCAGCTCGTCTCGACGTATCAGAGCCAGGTGTCGATGCCGCGGGCGATCTGTATGAAGATGTCAGCCGTATCGGCATCCTTCAGTTCGGGCGCCTGCTCGCTGGCGTAGCGTACATGTCTGCCGAAAGCCAATACGCGTCGAGCGCAGTCCGCCTGGCGACCACCTGCGCCGTGCCATCAGCCATGCCGCCCAGCTGCACAATGCGCGCGGCCATCAGGTTCGCATCCTCCTCCACTCTCTGGGCGACCTCTCCTTGATATTCCTGGGTCCGCCAGAAGTGCGCCATGCTGATCAGCTGCTGCTATTCTCTACACGCAAGGAACTCGCGTACGCATAGGAGGCAGGCGAGCTGGTGATGGAGAGCACCGCTCAGAGGCGCCTGGCGAACCTGACTGTGCAATAGCCCCTCGACCTGGCCACCGTACAGGGGCCGCTCGAAGCGGCGTGGCGGCTTGTCGAAGCGAGTGATGACCTGCTGCTCCTGGCAGAGACTCAATACGCGCTCTGTCCCCCAGTTCTGCGTCGATGATCACGTCTATCGTTATGAATATGTTTTTAACGCTTTATATAACGCTGTGCGATTAGTATACTAGTAGGTTGTACAACGTCGTGCACTGATCGAGCAAGAGAACCATGATCCGTTCACAAAAAGGACCCTGAAGCACATGGTTGAGAAAGCCCGCCTCGAACAGAGGCGAGCAAGACCACGTTCTAGGAACGAGGTTCCCATGCTCATGCCACCTAGCCTGGAGCTATCCCTCTCGGGCGTCGCGTCTTCGCCCTCCGAGCAGGACGACACGCAACTCGTGAAAGCCAATCGACATAGGGATCAGGATGCCTTTGCCTTCCTCGTGCAGAGACATCAGCGCCGCGTCTTCAATCTGAGTTTGCGCATGCTGCAAGACGACGAAGAGGCGAGTGAAATCAGCCAGGAGGCTTTTTGGCTGCATGGCGGGGCTGCCATCATTCCGAGGCGAGGCATGCTTTGCGACCTGGCTCTATCGCATCGCCTACCAGTGTTGTGTGCGACAACTTGAACGGCGCAAGCGGGAGAGAGCGCGGCACTCGGTCATGCAGGCGGAACAGGTACCAGAAGGGATGAACAAGGAGAAGCAGGGAGAAGATATCCTGGAGTTATGCGATCGGCAGGCCATGGTGCGCGAGACCCTGGATACACTACCGAGCAACTATCGCATGGTCTTGATCCTGCGCCACCTTCAGGACCTGACGTTATGAAGAGATGGCTGACATTCTCACTATGCCGGTTGGCACAATCAAGAACCATCTCTTTCAGGCCAGGAATCTCTTGAAGGAACGCTTGCTGGCAAGTACCGACAAGAAGGGGAGCTGAGAAGATGAAATGAAAGGCGAAACAGCATATGCAAGAACAGGTGAAGCAGCAGCATATCCCGGTCAAGGTCTACCGAACAGCCGAGCGTTTGATGATTGTGGCTCCGATGGCTGGACTGGAACCCGAGAATATTGTGGTCGAAGTCACCAATGATGATCACCTCATACTCCATGGAGACCAGCGTGCTCTGCTGAAGGGGGTCAAGGAGCTGCTGCTCGATGAATGGAGCGTGGGCGTCTATCACCGCGAGCTTGCACTCCCAGTTCCCGTCAATGCTACCTGTGCCAACGTCACCTATGGCAATGGCGTGCTGCTGGCGGTTTTGCCCATCAGCGACCTGACACATCCCGCACGATTGACCCTCGAACGGGTCACTCCTACCCACGGGGAGCACAAAGGCAACGCTGGCCACCTTGCGACCTGCGTTCAGACATGACCGCACGAGCTATTATGCTGGCGCAAGTGGCTAACGGTCCTCCTCACGCATTTTCTCACGCTCTGTCAATACTATGTACAGTAGAGTTGAGAAACCTCATGGACCACTGCTAGTGACACTCAGGAGGTGTATTGATGGTCACACTAACCGTATCAAACCCAAGAGAAGACGGCCTTCTCACAACGTCTTCCCTCGTCAGGACTATCCTCATCGCGGAGCATGACCCCTCCCAGACCGAGTCGGTCACCCGACACCTTTCATTCAAGCCTCATCATTATGAGAAACGGGTGACCAGTGCTGCGGCAGCGTTGCACTTCGTCACACACATCAAGCCCAACCTGTTTCTCCTGGCGTATCATCTCCCCGACATGGATGGCCTCGCACTCTACGATCTGCTGCAAGAGACGAGAGGACTCGCAAGCATTCCTGCTATCATCGTCGGTGTCCCTCTGCCCACACAGGCTCTCGCTGTCATCAAGACGCAGCGACTCGTGCTCCTGAGCACCCCCATCGATCTGGAGGGACTCGGACGCGAGATAGTGCAATTTGGCATACCCTTTGTCTTGAACAAGGACTCCAAGGTGAGATACAGCATTTCGACGTGTCTCTGACGAGGTCTGCTCTCGGTGAGGCTAGGTGAAAGGAAACGAATATGCGTAAGTCTAGCGCGTCTATCCCAAGAATCGTCTAGAATGCAGAACGTGGGGCGCGCAACGTTGCGACTGGTCCATGGATGACGACGTTGGCACGCTGCAGCTATGCCGCCAAAGGCGTGGTCTACCTCATCATTGGGGGAATAGCGGCACAGGTCGCGATTGGTGCCGGTGGTGCGGTGACCGACCAGAAGGGAGTTCTCCACACCATTATCGAACAGCCATTCGGACACCTATTGCTCAGCATTGTCGCGGTTGGCCTTTTGGGGTAGAGTGGCAACGAGTCTGTTCCTTGAATAGGGCGCTATCCACTATGAGCGTAATGTAGGAGGTAATAGTGGTATGAGAAGCAAAAAGGAGAACCTGATCGTCGCCCGTCGTCGGTGTGACGATTAACGCGAGGAAAGCCGTCATGAGTACCGACCCACAACCAGATGTACCAAAGACAAGACTTTCTCCTAGCTCTCAGTGCTTCTATAGTATGTCGGTCGGTTTCATTCAAAACTGAGGGGAGGGCCGTATGGAATTTTCTGGTTCTCAAACGATTGCAGCACCTATCGAGAAGGTGTGGGCATATCTGCTTGACGTGAATAAAGTGGCTGCGTGTGCGCCTGGCTTTCAGAGTTTAGAGGTCCTGGGGGATGAACAGTGGAAGGCTGTGGTGAGTGTTGGCGTTGGACCAGTGAAGGTCATGTTCACGTTGGATGTAACGCGTCCGGAGATGGAAGAACCTTCGCATATGGTTGTGAAAGGGGCAGGTAAAGCGCCAGGAAACGCTGTTGATATGTCCGGAGATATGCAACTTACCTCAGTTGAGCATGAGCAGACGTGTATGGATTGGAAGGCCAATGTGACCGTCAGCGGTACGATTGGAAGTATTGGAGCGCGCTTCCTGCGCGGTACAGCAGAACGACTTACTGGACAATTCTTCGATTGTCTCAAAACCAAATTGCAAGCGCCTGCTACTGCTGATACGACAGGATAGCCACTCTGTCTACTGCGCTTGAGCGGTGGGATGGGCTTCTTGATACGCGAGCGAAGCAAGGTAGTGGCTCACTTAAGCAGGATGGCCCGCTCTCAATGGTAGCGATGGAGAACAAGGAGCAACCACGCGGGTGTAGCATGACCACCGACTTGGAAAAAGACACCGTCCTGCGGACAACACGAGCGAGACGCTGGAGCAGTGACCAGGAAAGGCTCCTCTTTTTGAAAAATGATTGACTTTCAGAATTTACCCTATCCTGCTTCTTTGTACCACTACCCAACGGTGATCTGCCTCTTGCCGATCCCGGCATATGCGACTGCGAGGACAAACGACCATATTTCAGATGCGCCTGGAGATCAGTGAGTATGCCGCTGCTGGTTGGAATGACACCCAAATCGCAACGGCAGTAGGCTGCTCAGTTTGGACGATACGGAAGTGGCGACGACGATGGCGAAAGCTCGGGCACGTCGGCTTCACCTCGCAGACGGGACGTCCCGTCTGCGAGGTGAGTACCTTTCCTCACGCCTTGAATGAAGCCATCCTTAACCAACTCCCGAGAAGCAGTGTGTTGATCTGCGCGCCGGCACTTCCCAAACAGCGCTGGACGCTCGAGCATGTGGCTTCTTATTTTCGCTCGATGGGCCACCAGGTGACGACCCTTCCCGCTACACAGCTTACCGCATAAAAGATACTGAGGGCATTTCCTATGAAGCTGGCTTTCTACCCAATTCAGCGCCTCCTTACGGAACGCCCTGATCCTCTAGCAATCAAGCGCAGGATCGCCAACAGCACGATAGCCCCAATGACAGCAATGAGCAGCGTGGCCCAGAAATGAAACGTGGAGTTTGGGAATAAGAGGTCTGCCACCAGACCTCCGAGGAAGGCACCAACCAGGCCGATCACGAGATCACCAATGAGGCCAAAGTGGGGGCCACGAACCACTCTTGTGGCTAGAAAGCCAGCAAGCAAACCCAGAATAATCCACAGGAAAATACCACCTGGATTAAGAGATGCTAGAACTACCGTTGCGAGCGCCATACGAAATACCTCCTTTGTCTGGTGACAGCAACGTTTGTAGAGTGCCATTGAGACGAAGCACAGAAGAAGCCCGCATGGATCGTTTGTCCATTTCAATCCAGCACGGGAAGGAAGTTACTATAGCAATTTTACACGAGGCTCAGCCTCATTACAAGGCTACGAGCTACCAATTTCCCATCGCGGCGCACATAAACATTCATTCTTGTCACAGCTTACGATATCTGGTAGAACTCCACTAACTGGCCTGTACTGGCTACTTAGCACATCCGTGTGCGCCGCTTCGGCTCTGGTGAGATAGCCCTTGAAGGGCAGAAGGGTGAGAGCAACATTGCCTTTTAGGACACCCACCGGTAGTGGTTAGATAGTAAGAGATGGAATACCATGGAGAGCATGATTCAAGAAACGAGAACATCCACATGCCGCGCTTGCGGAAGTGCAAACAGTGTCAGAAAGGGAACCAAGCGTTGCGGGAATGCCCACTATCACTGGAAGGACGGTGGCATCTCTCGGGTTCTCAAACCCAAGCAGGGGTATGCAGAAGCCGAGAAAGCCACTGTCCTACGGGCTGGCTTGGAGCGCTGCAGCTTACGCGGAGGTGAGTGCATCTTCGACAGTGCATGACAGACGGTTACTCGCCCGATAGCGACCCATATTCAGAAACTGCCGGAAGCTCAACAATTGTAACAAATTTCAGGTTTTTTTCAAGGAGCAATTGTACCCAACCTATTGAAAATTCCTATGGAACAGCGTTAAAGATCGTTGAACAAAACATGCGTTGCCCGAATGACATCGCGCTTGCTCTTCTGGCCGACGACGACAACCTTTGCTCCTTCTCGCAGTCTTCGTAAGATAGCTGGAGATGTACCTGCGCCTGTGCGCCTGATGAAATCTGTGCGGCCATTTACTCGTATAGCGACAGGCATTGGATCGCCCGTTTTTTGATGCTTCGCAGTACCCGCAATAATCCAGCTATCTTTCTTCTCCGGGTTTGGAGTAACTCCAATAACCGTCACCTCCGAAACCTGTTCCCGGAGCGCATCAATATATTCCGACGGTCGACTCTGCGCTTCCTCTTGACCTTGCCGTTGCGTCCTGCTTTCATCTTCTGGCTCTGATGACGTAGTAGGTGGATGCCCATTGGCAGGGGCTTCTTCAAACAAAGTCCCGTCATACGTGCGAGGGATGGCCACCCGTAAGGCATGAGGTTCAGCATCAAAACGATAATCGATCATTACCTGCTGGTTGTCTTTCATGCTCATAAGCCTGTTACGGTCCGACTTGCTCAAGTAGTCTTTGAGCTCGACCAGGCTGCCATCCAGGTGCATACCTAAAGAAGCAGGAACACGAATAGAGAAATGCGCACCATCAAAATACTCGGCGGTTATATCTTCGGGTTTGTGCCGCAGGACAAGCGATGTAATCTGCTCTACTGTTGCGAGCAGATTGCTCGCCGTCAGCACACACACATTCAGTTTCCCATCATCGAGATGCGCATGAGGCGCCACATCCAGGACATTGCCATAGCGACGCGCATTCGCTACGAATACTTGCCAGGCCTCTCCTTGCCAGAGCACCTTCTCATTGCCATCATCGGTTATTCTCCACACTTCAGCCGGAAATGGATGTATCTTGGGCAATTCTTTCATCGTTGCAAGAGCGAAGGCCAGGCCACCGATGTGATACTTGAGTTCTTTGGAGATGTGGGCTATAATCGTGGCATCGATGCCTAAGCCCGCCATCAGTAAAAAGTGATGTGTGGTTTTAGATGCTCTTTTCACCTGCTTCTTACGAGTTTTTTTGCCTTTTGTTGGCTGCTCATCGCTCGATACCTCCTGAGGGATGAGCAGCCCCTGCACATCCATGTGCCCAAGGTCGACCTCACGAGCATCGCTGTTGACAACCGTAAGAGCCGCTTTCATGTGCTCCAGGGGAATGCCAATCTCGCCTGCCCATTCGTTGGCAGTGCCTGCAGGGATAGCGCCGACGATGCTGTGGCCCTTGGCGTTCATCACACCATTGACGACTTGATTGAGCGTTCCATCACCACCGTACGCGAGGACGAGATCATAGCCCTTTTTAGCGGCGTTGGCTGCAAGCTTCATGCTCTCCCCGCTGTAGGCTTTCAGGGTAATATCGGTACTCCACCCTGCCGCCGACAACACAGCATTAATGTCGGTAATTTTTGCCAGGTCTTTTCCATCTCTGAGATCTACCACCAGACATACTTTTCTACATTGCATGAAGCTACTCCTTATGCATATTTTTCAATAACTTCTACCGGAACGCATTGTTTTTTCCTCTCCGCGGACAAGTATCCTACTCAACAGATTTCAGTCACAGTTATTTTCCTCATATGCTGCTTATTCTGTTCATTACACGTATGAATGAGGTAAAAAGATGTACTTACTATGTGGTCCCATCATAGGAGTCGGTGTCGCCAGTGCGTCGACTGGCTGCCAGTCTGGTGTTTCAAGAGAGAGGCAACCGCGCAGCTTCTGGCATGTTGCCTGCCATCGCGATGAGATGTGTTCGAAGAAAGGCGGGGCCTCGAGTGCTTTCTGAAAGGCGCGCAGCAAATCTTCGACGGTCTGATAACGACGGCGGGGGTCCTTTTCCAAAGCGCCGAGTATCACTCGATCAACCGAGCGCGGAATAGAAGGATTACGGAAGGAGCCAGTGGCTGCGTTTCCAGGTGATGCAGGCAGATCTTCCAAACGCTTGGCCCATCGAATGGCAGGGAGCCGGTAAGGAGCTGGTAGAGGAGGATACCCACCGAGTACACTTCGCTGCGCTCATCCACATATCCATCGAAAAGTTCAGGGGCCATATAGTGAGGAGTTCCCATCACATGACCATTGTGTACTGGCTGTTCGCCAAGCCATGATGCAATGCCGAAGTCGGTGAGATAGAGGTGGTAGTCGCGGTCAAACAGAATATTGGTAGGTTTGATATCGCGATGGAGAAGACCCAGCGCATGAACATATGCCAGTGCTCTTGTTAGCTGCTCAAGCACAACACAGGCTTCTTCCAGAGTAAGCAAGCTCTCATTGAGCATATCTTTGAGCGTTCCCCCTTGCAAATAGGGCATGACCAGGTAATAATATCTCCCATCATGGCCGGCATCTAGACACGGAACAATATGCTCGTGTTGCAGAGCCTGCATAATTTCATTTTCGCGGCGCAACATCGTCATGTCGGCAGTGTAGCCATCGACGACTTTGATCGCCACGTATGCTCTCCTGTCGAGATGGTATCCCAGGTAGACAGAAGCCATGCCTCCCTGCTGTAAGTATTTAACCAATCGGTAGGGCCCGATATGAGTTTCTGCTTGAAGCGCTTGCTCGGTGTAGTCAAGAACGGCTTGCATAGCTATGCTCCCTCATTTTTCCTTCACTAACGTCGCCACGCTCTCGACCGGTGTACTCACCCGCGCGTGACAACGTCTACGATGGCAATGAGAATACAGGCTCTAATATAGGAAAGCCGTACTCTTCTTTAAGAGTATCCACGAAGCGTTATGATAAGCGTTAAATGAAGCATCTGCAGCTGATCTTCCACTGGAAAAGCCTTCGTGGAAGTGGTCTCGAATGAAACACCTCTCCTCTTTTCTGCTCTCACTCCTGTTCCACTTTTGGGTTGGTGCAGTATGAGGGGAGGTTCGCTTATTGTATGGCGACTTGCAGCATATCCTGATGCGACTGTGCAATCTCATGTAACGCCTGGATAACGCTTTTTATAACGCTCAGTGGATACCCGAAAAAAGGAGAGTAAGGCTTTCCTCCCCAGACCCAACATACCTAAAGGAGAAGTAGAAAGAGTGGACAGCGACAGGAGGTGTTTTTCTCGAACAGAAAGGAGACCATGCCATGAATGGTCCTGCCCAATATCTGCATATCGGGTTCATCCTGATATCAGTGGCCAGCTTGCTCCTGATCGCTCTCCTGATCGCGGGCTGCGCAAGAGGCCCTACGACCTCATCCGCGAGGGACTGATCGCGCTGGTCGCCGTCTTTGTTCTGGTGGCCGCCTTTGCTGGATTCTTGTCATCGTCGGTTGAGCCGCCGTTGACGCTCCAGCAGTACGCTCAGCAGAATCCGGTCGACTTTGTCACCACTGCTATGAAGGAACTGGGCGGCACGAGCGTCATTGCCCAGTATGGGCCGCCCTACAACCAGGGGACTGGCTCCGTGCAGTCCATCGGGCCGCTTTCGCTCCAGCAAGTGGCGTTACATCAAGCGTTAAAACATGTTCATAACGACAGAGGTGATCATCGACGCAGAACTGGGGGCAGAGCGCGCATTGAGTCTCTGCCAGAAGCAGCAGGTCATCGCACCCTTCGGCACCCCACGACGCTGCCTCGAGCGGCTCTGGGCAGTTGCCAGATCGGGGGCTACTGCGCGGATATGGTCTCCAGGTGGCTCTGGGCGGTGCTCTCCATCACCGGTTGGCTTACTCTCGCGCGTATGCGAGCAGCAACGTATAAACCGCCCAGGCCTTCTCCCACTCCGCGTTCAGTTCGTAGGCGCGCCCCAGGTGGGTGTAGAGATGCTCGACTTCCAGCGCAGGGAGCATGCTCGAGAGGACGAGTCCATGCACTCGCTCGGCCAGCAAATGCCGTGCCTGCTCGTAGAGGGAGATGGCATCGCGCACCGCTACTACCCGCATCGCCTCATCGCCTGCGGTCAGACTCCAACGGAAGGCTGGTTCCGCCAGCCCCGCCGCCAGGGCATGGTATGCCAGCCCCGCCGCAGGTGCCGCCGCCGCCTGCAACGCTTCCAACGCACGGCGGTGAAAGATGGACCGTCTCGCCTCCCCCGCCTCAGCGTAGACCACCGCGCGGATCTTTGCATGCGCGAACACGTAGCGCTCATCAGTCACGCGCCCGCCCTCGCGCTCCGACTCCTGCAGCAGGTGGCTATGCAGCACCTCGTCCAGGGCAGCGAGCCCGTCCTGTTCTGCGAGATCGGCCACCTGGCACAGGTACTCAAAGGTGATCCCCTGGCCGAGGACGGCTCCTGCCACCAGCAGCGCAGAGGCGTTCGGCGTGAGGCGATCGAGCCTGGCCACGATGACTTCGTGCACACTGGGCGGGAAGAACCCACGCACCACCGTCTCATGCTCCGTGGCTGCTGTAAAGTCAATGGTCCATCCGCCATCTTCGGTCGGGTGGGAGGCGAGCACACCGCGCTCGAGCAAGACCTTGAACGTTTCTATCACATAGAAGGGTTGCCCCTCCGTTTCAGCGAACAGCCACTGCCCAAAGCGTTCCAGGTCCGCCGACCCCCTCCCGTCCTGGCCCCCTTTCCCCCCGAATGCCTGGAGCAGGCGCAGGATGTCCTCGGCACTGAGGGGGCCGAGCGGCAGATGGGTCAGCGGTACGGCGCGTTCCATCCCGGTTCGCCACTCGGCAAGCCCTGGTGGTATCTCTCTCTCCCCCATGCGCAGCGCCAGCAGCAGCAGCGCCGGTGTCTGGCTCTCCGCGAAGCGCCGCGCGAGGTAATGCAACACGTCGAGCGAGGTGGCATCGGCCCACTGCACATCATCGATGAACAAGACGAGCGGCGCCCGTGCCGCCAGGGCCTGTCCCAGGCGTGCCACCGCTTCGAACAAGCGATTGCGTGCTACCGACTTGTCTCCGGTCGGGGCAGGCAGGTCGGGATAGCGGTCGCACAGTTCGGGCAGCAGGCGCGCGAGTTCGGCCAGCCACGTGTCTGAAAGCAAGTCATCCGGGGCATTCTCCCGCTCGATGCGCGGGCGCAAGGCCTCGATTATGGGCCGGTAGGGCAGCTGACCCCCGGTTTCAAAGGCCTGTCCCTGCAATACATCTGCCCCCTCCATCTCTGCCCAGGCCAGAAACTCGGTCGCCAGCCGCGTCTTGCCAATGCCGACCTCCCCTTCCAACAGCACGACCTGCGTCTGACCGCGCTGAGCGCTATGATAGAGCTTGATCAAGGTACTCACCTCCGCTGTCCGCCCCAGCAGCGGGCCGTCGAGGAGCGTTGCCGGGGAAAGCGCTGTCGGGGGCATGGACATCTGCTTGCGAGGCGGCGGTGCCACGGCGCGCATGCGGCTGGCCAGCGCCACAGTTTCTGTCGCCAACCTCGCCTGGCAGGTGTCGTAGGCGCGCAGTGCGGCGGCCCGGTCACCGGCCGCGAAGTGCAAGCGCATTAGACGCCGGTAGGCGTCCTCGTGCAGCGGGGCGAGGACGAGCCAGCGGTTGACCGTTTCAAGGGCGGCCTCAAGCTCTCCTGCTTCGAATTGCAGCTGGGAGAGGCGGTCGAAGACCTCACTGGTGCGCAGGTGCCAGTATTCGCGTTGGAAGCGCACCCAGTCGTCGAAGGCCGGGGCATCGCGCAGCGAGAAGCCCTCCAGGAACGCGCCACGAGGGAGGCCGGTCGCGCGTTTGAGTTGGG
>WNFD01002180.1_pt1 | contig 28063 bp, 24 predicted proteins | sample 5400491 | NCBI WGS metagenome assembly WNFD01 (sample SAMN13153343, study PRJNA577476) | soil metagenome | isolation source: 120 cm saprolite under Douglas fir tree site 2 hole 2 replicate 2 | place: USA:California | collected 2015-04-18
CGGCGATCAAGCAAGCATAGGGAATTGCGGCCGGGACCGTCGCCGCCAGGACGCCGAGCGTTGCCAGACCCGTTACGGTGGCGGGCCACAAGTTTCGCGCAGCGAGGCCGAGCGGCACGGAATGGTCGTCGCGTGTCTGTCCGGTCCAGCCTGTCGCGCGACCGAACAGGAGCTCAGTCAGAAACAAACTGTGGCAGAACCACAGGATCGGCGAAAGCAACAGGAAGAAGACGGTTTCGATCAGCAATCCTGCGGCAAAGCGTGCCGCTCCGCCGAATGCCCGCCGCAGCTCGGGCTTGGCCAGCACGTCGATCGCGGTGGCGATCTTCGGCGCAAACCACATCGCCAGCAGACTGAGCAACAGCATCCAACCGAAGTCGGCGCGCAGCACGGGGGCGGGATCGCCCGAGCGCGCCACCGCTGCGCTGCCCAGGAGCAGCAGCAGGATCCAGGCCGGCGAGCCGAGAAACATCAGGAGCGCGATTGCCAGCTGAAACCGGCTGACCGGCGCAAGTCCCGGCAGGAACAGAAAGCGCCAGTATTGCAGGTTGCCCTGGCACCATCGCAGATCGCGGCGGATGAACTCGATCAGGGTGGGCGGATTTTCCTCCCACCCGAGCGTCTCGTCGGGAAGCACGCGGACTTCGTAGCCGGCGCGGCGCATCAGCACCGCCTCGATCTGGTCGTGGCTCAGAACATGGCCGCCGAGCACGCCTCGCGCCGGCAGCACGGGAAGCGCGCAATGCGCCATGAACGGCGCAAGCCGCAGGATGGCGTTATGGCCCCAGTAGGGCCCGCAATCGCCCTGCCACCACGCACTGCCGATGGTGTAGGAGCGCATGCCGAGCCGCATGCCGAACTGGAAGATGCGGGCAAAGGCGCTGGTCGAAGGCATGCCGACCACTAGGCTCTGCAAGATACCGAGGGTGGGGGCGGCCTGCATGATGCGCACGAGCTGCAGCATGCCACGCGTCGTCATGAAGCTGTCGGCATCGAGCGTGAGGGCGAAGTCGTGCCGGCCGCCCCAGCGGTCGCAGAAATCCCGGATGTTTCCCGCCTTGAACCCGGTGTTCCGCGCCCGCCGGCGGTAGGTGAGCCCGATGTCGGGCTGCCATGTGCGGGCGAGGGCGCCGAAGCGTTCCTCCTCCGCGGCTGCGATCGTCGGATCGCTGGTGTCGCTGAGCACATAGACGTGAAAGCGGCCGGCGACTTTCGCCTCGGCGAGACCGCGCAGCATCGGCTCGAGGTTGCGCAACACCCGATCCGGCATCTCGTTGCGGATGCAGACCAGGATGGCGGTCGACGCGGTGACCGCTTCATCGCCGCGCACGCGCGCCGCAGCCGGGAACACCAGGCCAACGGGATCGCGGGCGAGCCGCATGATCAGGAGCCCGATCACCGCGTTCCAGAAGCCGACGACCGTCCACGGCAGAATGACCGCGAACAGCGCCAGCAACAGCCAATCCACGAAGCCGTATCCGCCGGGCGAGAGCGCCGCGGCGGCGAGCCACAGCAGCGCCGCCATGGTGAGCGCGTTGAGCACCGCGACCACGGCCCGGCGCGCTCTGATGCCGGGATCGGCGGCTCCGACCGCCGCGGAGCTGGTTCGTTCGAGCATGCCCCCCGTTCCCGGATGCGTTTTTGGTTCTGGCAGGATATAGCGGGCCGGCCGTTTACGAGTCCAATCACGGGATGGAAAAGTGGCGAGCAGTCGGGGGCAGGCGCTATGGTACGTCAGCCCGGGCCGCGGCGAAATTCGCGAGGAGCCCGCCATTGAGCCGGGGCCGCATGACGTACGGGTGCGGGCGCTCCACGGCGCGCTCAGCCGCGGCACCGAGCGCCTGGTGTTCGCCGGAAAAGTGCCCGAAGGCGAGTTCGAGCGCATGCGCGCGCCGTTCATGGGCGGCGCGTTCCCATTCCCGGTCAAATACGGTTATGCCGTCGTCGGCCGGGTCGAAGCCGGCCCCAGCGAGCTTCGCGACCGCGTCGTGTTCGCGCTGCATCCGCATCAGAGCGTTTTCACCATCCCGGCCGGGGCAGCAATCCCGGTGCCTGGCGGCGTGTCTCCGCGGCGCGCGGCGCTCGCCGCCAACATGGAGACCGCCCTCAACGCCGTTTGGGACGCAGCGCCGGGACCGGCGGATCGCATTGCGATTGTCGGGGCGGGGGTCGTCGGCTCGCTCATCGCTTTCCTGTGCGGCAAGCTGCCGGGCGCCCACGTGATCCTGGTCGATATTGCCGGGTCTCGCGCCGAGCTCGCGAAACGGCTCGGGGTCGGGTTCGCGCTGCCGGACGTGGCGCCGGCCGATTGCGATCTGGTGTTTCACGCCAGCGGCACGGCGGCCGGGCTGGCGACCGCGCTTGGTTTAGCCGGCGAGGAGGCGAGCGTGATCGAGCTGAGCTGGTACGGAACCGGCGAGGTGCCGATCCCGCTGGGCGAGGCCTTCCACAGCCGCCGCTTGCGGCTGGTGTCGAGCCAGGTCGGACGTGTTGCGCCCTCGCATCGCGCACGATGGACCCCGCAGCGCCGGCTCGCGGCGGCGCTCGACCTGCTCGCCGATCCGGCCCTCGACGCGCTACTCGCACCGGCGATCGCGTTCGCCGATCTCCCCGCACAACTGCGCGCGATCTTTGCGCCGGAGAGCGGCGTATTGTGCCAGCTGATCGATTATCGTTGAAACTTCGTTCGGATCGGGCGCGGAGGATACCCCTGTGTTTGGCGTCGAAGTCTCCGACCACATCATGGTGGCGCATTCGTTCCGCGGCGCGGTGTTCGGCCCGGCGCAGCGGCTGCATGGCGCGACCTTCGCGGTCAGTGCCTGCTTCCTGGCGGAACGGCTCGATACCAACGGGATCGTGGTCGACATCGGGCGTGCGCAGCAGGTGTTGCGGTCCACCCTCGAACCGCTGAACTACCGCAATCTCGACGACTTGCCGCAGTTCAAGGATGTGAACACGACCACGGAGTTTCTGGCAAAATATCTGTTCGACCGGCTTGCCGAGGCGGTGCGCGGCGGCGAGCTCGGCCGCGAGCCCGGAGAAATCGCGGCGATCCGCATCACCATCGCGGAATCGCCGCTGGCGCGCGCGTCCTATGAGGCGAGCTTGCGGTGATCCGTCGGATTGCCTTCGCGGTCCCGGGAGATCTGTCGTCGCCGACCGGCGGCTTCACCTACGACCGGCGCATCATCGGCGAGCTGCGCCGGCTCGGTTCCGGCGTCGATGTGATCGATCTCGGCGAAGGATTTCCGCGGCCGAACGCGGAAACCCGCGCTGCCGCGCTGGCAAAGCTCGCCGCTGTCCCGCGCGGATCGGCGATCGTGGTCGATGGATTGGCGCTGGGTGTGCTTCCGGAAATCGCCGCGTTGCGTGGGCGCAATCCGCTGATCGGGCTGGTGCATCATCCGCTGGCGCTGGAAACCGGGCTTGCACCCGACGAGATCGAACGCTTCCGCGCGCGCGAGCGCGCGGCTCTGGCGAGCATGCAGGCGATCATCGTCACGAGCCCGGCGATCGCGCGGGTGCTGGTCGCGGACTACGGCGTCTCGCCCGACGTGCTGAGCGTTGCGCCGCCCGGCAGCGAACGCGTTCGCTGCGCGCACGGCGGCGGCGGCGGCATGGTCGCGCTGCTTTCGGTCGGCATCATCGTGCCGCGCAAGGGCTACGATCTGCTCGTCGCGGCGCTCGCCACGCTCGGCGACTTGCCGTGGCGGCTCACCATTGTCGGCGATCGCCGGCGCGATGCGCAAGCATCGGCGCGGCTCGATGCCGACGTTCTCCGGCATGGCTTGGCGGCACGCATCGCAATCGAAGGCATGGTGTCGGCGGAGCGGCTTGCGGAACTCTATTCGGCCGCCGATGTGTTCGTGCTCGCCTCGCGCTATGAGGGCTATGGTATGGCGTTTGCGCAGGCGATCGCTTACGGCGTGCCGGTGATCGGGACGACGGCCGGCGCGATCCCGGAGACGGTTCCGGCCGGGGCCGGGCTTCTGGTCCCGCCCGACGACGTTCCGGCGCTCGCGGCGGCGTTGCGGCTGCTGATCTCGGATGCGGGTGAGCGGGCGCGGCTCGCCCGCAATGCGCGCGCAGCCGCAAACCTGCTTCCGACCTGGGCGGCTGCGGCGGCGGTGTTTGTGCGCGCGATCGAGGGGGTGCCATGAAGCCGTTCTCGGCCGGTTGGCTTGCGGCACGCGAACCGCACGATCAGCGCGCGAGAAACCCCGCGGTTCTCGACGCGCTGGCCACCGCCGTCGCGGGGTTGAGCTCGATTCGCATCGTCGATCTCGGCTGCGGCACCGGGGCGACCTTGCGCGCGATCGCCCCGCGCCTGCGGGTCCCTCAGCACTGGCATTGTGTCGACAATGATCTCGGATTGTTGGAGCGGGCCGCTCGTCTCGAGCCGCCCAGTGGAGTGACGATAAGCACGAAAGCGCTCGATCTGGTCCGGGACCTCGAAGCGGCGCTCGACGGGCCGATCGATCTCGTCACCGCGTCGGCGCTGTTCGACCTGGTTTCCGGTGAATGGCTGGAGCGTTTCGTCGTGGAAACCGCGGCGCGGCGGCTGCCGGCCTATATCGCCCTGACCCACGATGATGACATCGCGATCGAGCCCTCCGATCCGCTCGATGACGCGGCGATCGCCGCGGTCTGTCGGCACCAGCGTCGCGACAAGGGATTCGGGCCCGCGCTCGGTCCCGGCGCGGCCAAGGCCGCCGTCGCTCGGTTCGAGCGTGCCGGCTATCGGGTCATCGCAGGCCGTTCCGACTGGCGGCTCGAGCCGGCTGATGGCGAAATGCAGGCGGCGGTGCTCGACGTCTGGGCCGGCGCCGCGTCGGAGGAGGGACCCGGCGCCGCGATCTCGTCGCGGCGGGCCGTTCGGCGATGCAGCTGGGCCATGTGGATTTTCTCGCGCTGCCGGACCGAAATCGGCAGCACTGACGGCAGCGATGGAATCGTCCCGACGAGGGCGATCACTGGCCCTTCGCGCGAAACACCGGAACTCTGCGCGCGGAAAAATCGCAGTCGAACAGCACTTCCTCGGCGATGCGGTGGATCCGGACCGCCGGCCGCAGCGCTTCGTCGATCCGTGCGATCGGCGCCAGCGCCAATCCGGCGGGGCCGGCGCCGAGAATGATCGGCGCCACCAGGATATGCAGGCGATCGAGACAGGATGCGGCGAGAAAGCCGGAGATCGTCGTCGGGCCGCCTTCGACCAGGATGCGGCGAAAGCCGCGCTCGGCAATTGCGTTGAGAATCGCCGCGGGGGCGAACCGTCCATCGGTCAGGGGCAGATTCACGATTTCGACTCCGGCCGGCAACGGTGCCCGGCCGGTCGCGGCCGTGACGATCAGGCGCGGGGCGCCGTCCGTCGCGAATACTCGTGCATCCGCGGCCGCCCGCCCGCTCGGATCGAGCACGACGCGCGCCGGACACGGTCCGTGCACGAGACGCACCGTGAGCTGCGGATCATCGGCAACGACGGTCGCGACCCCGACCACGATCGCGTCGACCAGCGCGCGCAGCCGATGCAGATGCGCGCGGCCCGCGGCGCCGTTGATGTAATGCGAATGGCCGGTCGGCGTCGCGATGCGTCCATCGAGCGATTGCCCCATCTGCGCGATGACGACGAGGTCGTCGACCGTTGCGTTTCGCAGCGGACCGAACAGGCCGTCCCAATGCGGCGGCAAAAGCTCGCCCGAGCGAAACGTGCTCGGAATGCCGTCCCACTCCGGGTCCTGCGGCTTGGACCTGCTCCGCGAATTCTGCCCTTGTTTGGAAATCGCTTTCATCCTCTCATGGGCGTCAGCGATCGAATGAATGGATCACAAACGGGAATATTGGCGTTATTGCAAGGGTTCGTCTCGTTGGGCCCTGGCATCGGAAGCTTGCGAAATGCCGAAGGACATGGTTGCGGATTTGGTTTCCGGTTTGTTCGGCTTGCCGGCAAAGATGGCAGTCGAACGGGGCCTTGCCGAATTCCGTGCCGGCAGGCCGGTTCTGTTCGCCGCCGAGAGCAGCGTGATCGCGGTGCCGGTCGACGCGCTTGATGCCGAGCGCCTGCACAGCTTCGTCGGCACGTTCGCGAGCAGTCCGGATGCGTTGCCGCTGCGGCTCGCGGTCACGGCCAGGCGCGCTCGCGCCCTCGGCATCGATACCGAACGACCGATCGCGTTGCCGTTGGACGGCAGCGAAGATCTCGATGCGATCCATTCGCTTGCCGCCGCTGCGGCCGCGCCGCGTGCGGTCGCGGCGGTCCCCGTGGGCCCCGCGGCCATCGCGGCGATCGAGCTTGCCAAGCTCGCGCAGCGTTTGCCGGCATTGCTGATCGCCACGGCCGATCCCAACCACGAATTGCCGAATGCGGGCTTGTTGCTCAGCGTGGAGGCCGAAGCGCTGGGGCGGTTCCGGCAACAGCTCGTCGAATCTCTGCGGATCGCCGCCAGCTCCCGGGTGCCGCTCGAAGGCGCGGAGCAGGCGCAATTCGTCGTGTTCCGGGACGGCATCGGCGGCAGCCCGGCCGCCATCGTCATCGGGGAGCCCGATCTCGCCCAGCCGGTGCTCGTCCGGCTGCACTCGGCCTGCCTGACCGGGGACGTGTTCGGGTCGAGGCGCTGCGATTGCGGCGATCAGCTCAAGCTTGCGATTGCCCGCGTCAAGCACGCGGGCGGCATCATCCTCTACCTCGACCAGGAGGGGCGCGGGCTCGGCCTCGCCAACAAGATGCAAGCGTATCGGCTGCAGGATTGCGGCCTCGACACGGTCGATGCCAATGTGACGCTCGGTTTCGAGAACGATGAGCGCGACTATGGGATCGCGGCGCGCATGCTGCAATTGCTCGGCTGCCGCCGCGTCGTGCTGCTGACCAACAATCCGGCCAATCCTGAGCGAGAAGGGAACGGATGACGCTTCCCTGCGCAGCCGCGGGCCGACGCGAGGGGTTTCGCCACGCGACAGTGAACATGATACGGTAATGACCATGACCAAGCTGCTCGAACGAGCAATTGCAAGGGCGCGGGAGCTGCCACCGGAAGAGCAGGACGTGATCGCTGCGGTCCTGCTCTCCATGGCCGATGCTGGAATCGGTCAAATCGCGGAGCTGGATGAGGAGACGCGCGCGGCCATTCGGGAAGGCCTCGACCAGGCGGAGCGGGGCGAGTTCGTCCCGGACGAGGAAATCGAGGCCCTCTGGAAACGCCACGGACTATGAGGATTCGCTACACGTCCAGAGCGCGCAGGGATCTGCAAAGCATTCTTGAATATCTGGACGAGCGGAATCCGCTGGGCGCGCTCAACGTCAAGCGGATATTGGAAAGCACTCTGAAGCTCATAGGACAGTTTCCTGATAGCGGTCGATTGGCCACGCCGCGCGTGCGGGTGCTTCCGGTCGGACGGTACCCGTACCTAATCTACTGGACCATCGAACGCGGCGAAGCCTGGGTTGTCCACATTCGCCACGCCTCACGCCAGCCCTGGAAGACCGGACGGTAGAAGCGATAGAGGAAACCGCCCTACACCTATCCCTCGCGACTCCCCCTCGCCTGCTCGATCGCCTGCCACACCCGATTTGATGTGAGCGGCATGTCGACGTGCTGGATGCCGTATTCCGATAGCGCGTCGGCAACCGCATTCATCACCGAGGTGAGCGCGCCGGCGCAGCCGGCCTCGCCGCAGCCTTTGGTCCCGAGCGGATTGGATTTCGCCGGCACCGGATGGCTGCCGGTGGTGAAGAACGGCACGTCGGATGCCCGCGGCAGCGCATAATCCATGTAGGATCCGCTCAGCAGCTGGCCTTCGGCGTCGTAGACGGTCTGCTCGATCAGCGCCTGGCCGATTCCCTGGACGATGCCGCCGTGCATCTGGCCCTCGACCAGCATCGGATTGACGATGGTGCCGAAATCGTTGACCGCGGCATATTTGACGACCTCGATCACGCCGGTTTCCGGATCGATCTCGACCTCCGCGACGTGACAGCCGTTGGGGAACGTCGAGGGAATCACGTCCTTGGTCGTCTGTTTCACCTCGAGCGATTGCGGCAGCTCCTGCGGCAGCTTCAGGCCGTCGCGGATCTGTTGCGCGAGCTCCAGGATGCCGATCGACCGGTCGGTGCCGGCGATGACGAAGCGGCCGGCAGCGAATTCGATGTCGGTCTCGGCCGCCTCCAGCACGAAGCCCGCGATCTTCCTGCCGCGCTCGATCACCTCGTCCGACGCCTCGACGATCGCGGTGCCGGTCGCGGTGATCGATCGCGATCCGCCGGTGCCGCCGCCGAACACGAGCTCGTCGCTGTCGCCTTGGATGAGCCGGATGCGGTCGAACGGGATGCCGAGCCGCTCGCTCAATACCTGCGCGAACGGCGCGGCGTGGCCCTGGCCGTAATCGAGCGTGCCGGTGATCAGCGTCACCGTGCCGTCCGGCTCGAAGCGGATGCCGCCCATCTCCTTGTTGGGCGGCGCGGTGACTTCGAGATAGCTGCCGATGCCGAGCCCGCGCAGCTTGCCGCGCTTGCGGCTCTCGCGCTTGCGCCGGGCGAAGCCCTTCCACATACCCGACGCCGCCGCGTAGGGAATCTCGTTCGCCCTCACGTGGTTGCGGCGGCGGATCGCGATGCGGTCGATCCCCGTCTCGGCGGCGGCGAGATCGATCAGCCGCTCCATGTAGTAATTGGCCTCGGGGCGACCGGCACCGCGGTAGGCGCTGACCAGCGTCGTATTGGTGAACATGCATTTGGTCGCGACTTCGAGCAGCGGCACGCGATAGACGCTCACGGAATTCTTGACCAGGTTGAGCGTCGACATCAGCGGCGCAACCGTGCCGAGATAGGCGCCCATGTTGCCGTAGCCGGAAAAGCGCAGCGCCAGGAACCGGCCCTTGTCGTCGAGCGCGAGCTCGCCGCGGAACTCGTGGTCGCGGCCGTGGTGATCGGAGACGAAGCTCTCGAACCGGTCGGCGGTCCATTTCACCGGCCGGCCGAGCCCGCGCGCGGCGTGCAGTACGCAGACGTATTCCGGATAGGCCGCCGCCTTCATGCCGAACGAGCCGCCGACGTTGCCGGTCAGCACCCGGATCTTTTCCGGCGGCACGTTGAGGATTCCGGCAAGCTGGCCGCGCATGCCGAACGCGCCCTGGCAGCCGACGTGGAGGGTGAAGCTCTCGGACTTGGCGTCATAGGCCGCGACCGCCGCGCGCGGCTCCATCGCGTTGACGACCACGCGATTGTTGACGAACCCTCGGCGAACGACGTGAGCGGCGTGCGCGAATGCGTCCGCGACCTTGTTGGCATCGCCATAGTGATAATCGAGCGCGACGTTGTCCGGGGCTTCCTGGTAGAGCGCGGGGGCGCCGGGTTTTGCCGCCTCGCTTGCCCGGGTCACCGCGGGCAGCGGCTCGATCTCGACCGCGACGGCCTCGGCGGCTTCGCGTGCCTGAACCGCGGTCTCGGCGACCACGAACGCCAAAGGATCGCCGACGAAGCGCACCTTGTCGGTCGGCAGCGCCGGTCGCGGCGGCTTGCGCATCTCGGAGCCGTCGCGATTCTTGAATGCAACGATGCATTTGAGCGTGCCGTAGCCGGCGGACGCGAGATCCTGGCCGGTGAACGCGCCGAGCACGCCCGGCATGGCGCGCGCCGCCGACACGTCGATGTTGCGGATCACGCCGTGCGCATGGCGGCTGCGCACCATCGCCGCATAGGCTTGGCCGGGCAGCCGCACGTCGTCGGTGTAGCTGCCTTGGCCGCGCACCAGCTTCGGGTCCTCGGTGCGCGGCACCGGCTGGCCGATGCCGAACTTCTGCACGGCCCAATCGATCGAAACATCCTGATCGTTCATGACGCACCGTCTATGCAGAGGAGCGGGCCCATTGGGGCGATGAGAGATTGCGATTTCCGAACGGAACCGAAACGGGAAGCGCGCCCATGTCAATATCGGAGCTCGATATGGGAGCCATGCGCCGGCCTCGCACCTGCTATTCGTGAATGCCGATGCCGCGACGCTAATCCAGAATGGCGACCGCGCGGGTCCAGCCGGCGGAGCCGGCCCGTACCTTGACCGGAAAGCAGCTCACCTTGAAGCCGGTCGCCGGCAGGCGTTCCAGATTGTGCAGCTTCTCGAGATGGCAATAGCCGATCTCGCGGCCGGCCTTGTGGCCCTCCCAGATCAGGCTCGGATCGCGGGTCTTGGCAAATTTCTTGGCTGTATGCACGAACGGCGCGTCCCAGCTCCAGCCGTCGATTCCGGTGACCCGCACCCCCCGCTCCAGCAGATAGAGCGTGGCCTCCCGCCCCATGCCGCAGCCGGTCGCGACATAATGCGGCTCGCCATACACCGCGCCGGCGGCGGTATTCACCAGCACGATCTCCAGTGGCTTTAGCGCGTGGCCGATGCGCTCGAGCTCGGTCTCGACGTCGCGCGCGGTCGCCACATAGCCGTCGGGGAAGTTTCGGAAATCGAGCTTGACGCCGGGCTGCAAGCACCATTCGAGCGGCACCTCGTCGATGGTGATCGAGCGCTGGCCGCGGTTCATGGTCGAATGAAAATGATACGGTGCGTCGAGATGCGTGCCGTTGTGGGTCGAGAGCGCGACATTCTCGATCGCCCAGCCCTCGCGGTCGGGCAGGTCCTCGACGCGCAAGCCGGGGAAGAATTGCACTACTTCCGGCGCCGTCTCGCGGTGATTGCGGTACTTGATTTGCGGGCCGAAGCCGGGAGGATCGGCGGCCACGTCGTTCTCCAGCGGCACCGAAATGTCGATGAGCGTCGGCATGGCAGTCCTCCGTTGGCAAGCAATGTATCGGCAGCCGACGGGGAAGCGCAAAGGAGGTTCCGATGCCCGCCTATTGGGTCGCCCGGTCGAGGATCATCGATCCCGTCGAGTACAAGAAATACACCGACCTCGTGCCGGGCATCGTTGCCCGCCACGGCGGCAAGGTGCTCGCGCGCGGCGGCAAGTTCCGCATCATGGAAGGGCCGGAGAGATTCCATCGCTTCATCGTCATCGAGTTTCCGACCTTCGAACAGGCGGTCGCCTGCTTCACCTCGCCCGAATACGGCCAGGCGGCGGCGTTCCGCCGCAACGGCGCCGGCGAGGTCGAGAACGTCATCGTCGAAGGGGTGGATGCTTGAACTCCCGACACGGTCATTCCGGCCGAGCGCGGTGGCGCGAGAGCCGGAACCCATGGACACGATTCTTTCTGCAATCCTTTGGTCATGGATCCCGGCTCGCGCTCCCCCGCATCACGTGCGGGGTCGCTTGGCCGGGAAGACGGCCGAGTCAATTCCGGGCCTTGGCGGCGGCCCGCGCTTTGGGGCATAAAGGCTTTTGAAAATAATCGAGACTTTGGGAGGAAAGGCCAATGCTGAAGCATTTGCGAGAACGCACCCTCGCCTGGCTCGGCGCGGCGGTGCTCGGCGCCTTCGCGCTCGCGCTTGGCGCCCTGCCAGGCCAAGCCGCCGAGCCGCTGCGGATCGGCTTCGGCATGGCGCTCACCGGCCCGCTCGCGCCCAACGGCAAGTCCGCGCTGCTCGCGATGAAGATCTGGGAGGAGGACATCAACGCCAAGGGCGGGCTGCTCGGCCGCCCGGTCCAGCTCGTCTATTACGACGACAAGAGCAGCCCCTCGGAAGTGCCGGCGATCTACACCAAGCTGCTCGACGTCGATCACGTCGATCTCATCGTCGGCGGCTATGCCACCAACATGCTGGCGCCGGCGATGCCGGTGGTGATGCAGAAGAACCGGCTGTTCATCGGCATGCTCGGTCTCGCGGTGAACAAGGAGTTCGACTATCCGAAATATTTCGTCATGATTCCGTCCGGGCCCGACCCGAAGCCGGCGTTCACCAAGGGCTTCTTCGACGTGGCGATGGCCCAGGACCCCAAGCCGCAGACGGTGGCGATCGTCGGGGCCGATGCCGAGTTCTCGCGCAACGCTTCCGACGGCGCGCACGAGAATGCCAAGGCCGCCGGGCTGAAAATCGTGTACGAGCGCAACTATCCGCCGGCGACCACCGATTTCGGCCCGATCGTCCGCGCCATGCAGGCGACCAATCCGGATCTCGCGGTCATCTGCTCCTATCCGCTCGACTCGGTCGGCATGGTGCGGGCGGTCAACGAGATCGGCTTCAAGCCGAAGATGATCGGCGGCGGCATGGTCGGCCTGCAGGCGAGCGCGTTAAAGACCCAGCTCGGCCCGCTGCTCAACGGCTTCGTCAATTACGATTTCTGGCTGCCGGTCAAGAGCATGGAATTCCCGGGCGTGCTCGACATGATGAAGAAATATCAGGCGCGCGCGCCGGGCGAGGGGGTCGATCCGCTCGGCTATTACATGGCGCCGTGGGGCTACGCCTATCTTCAGGTGCTGGGCCAGGCGGTGGAGGCGACCAAGAGCCTCGACGACGACAAGCTCGCCGATTACGTCCGCAACACGACGTTCACGACGGTGGTCGGCGACGTGAAGTTCGGCAAGGGCGGGGAATGGGCGCAGTCGCGGGTGCTGCAGGTCCAGTTCCAGCACATCAAGGGCAACAGCATCGACCAGTTCCGGGACATCTCGACCCAGGTCGTGGTCGCGCCCGAGGGGTACAAGTCCGGCAGCGTGATCTATCCGTACGAGAAGGCGAAGGAGTAATCTTTCCGCCGTCATCCTGAGGTGCGAGCCCGAGCACGCCATCGCGCAGGGCGATGGGCTGGCGCGGGCGAGCCTCGAAGGATGGCGGCGGACACGAACGCTGCAAACGACTCGGTCGCGGGCTGGCCGTCTCCTTCGAGGCTCGCGCACGCTCGGCCGCGTATGACGTGACGCGATCCGCCGGCGCGAGCGCCTCAGGATGACGGCCAGAGTGAGTGCCCAGCATAGGCCCTCTCCCCGCTTTGCGGGGAGAGGGCTCACAGCCCCAGATAAAATTTCCTTATCAGGTCGTTGTTGTTGAGCTCCTCGGCGGAGCGGCCTTCGAAGGCGATGCGGCCGTGGACGATGACGTAGCCGCGGTCGGCGATGCGGATCGCCTGGGTGAAATTCTGCTCGGCCATCAGCACGGTGAGCCGATATTGTTCTTTCAGCTGCTGGATCTTGTCGATGGTGCGGCGGACCAGGATCGGGGCGAGCCCGACCGAGGGCTCGTCGATCAACAGGATGCGCGGCGCCAGCATCAGCGCCCGCCCGAGCGCCAGCATCTGCTGCTCGCCGCCGCTCAGACTCCCCGCGAGCTGGCGTCGCCGCTCCGCGAGCTGCGGGAACGCCTCGAAGCAGAACGCGCGATTGTTCGCGATCTGCGCCCGCGCGATGCGGCGGAAGGCGCCGAGCAAGAGATTCTCCTCGACCGTGAGCTTGGGGAACAGGCGGCGGCCCTCGGGGACGAGCGCGATGCCGAGATCGACGATCGCCTCGGTGCTGCGTCCGACCAGATCGTGCCGCCTGCCGTCGATCTCCGCGAAAATGCTGCCCGCGCTCGGCCGCACGATGCCCATGATGCATTTCATCAGCGTGCTCTTGCCGTTGCCGTTGGTGCCGAGCAGCGCCACCGTCTCGCCGGATTTCACCTCGAGCGACACGTCCTCGAGCGCGCGGACGGCGCCGTAGGCGGCGTGGATGCCGCTGACCGTGATGCTACTCCCCGACATAGGCCCTCACGACCTCCGGATCCTGCATCACCTCTTGCGGCGAGCCGTCGGCGATCTTGCGCCCGGAGACCAGCACGATCAGCCGCTGCGAGAAATGCATCACCGCGCGCATGATGTGCTCGATCAGGACGATGGTGACGCCTCGCTCGTTGAGCCTCACCAGCAGCGCCAGGATGTCGTCGATCTCCGAATGCGACAGGCCGGCCATGGCTTCGTCGGCGATCAGGAGCTTGGGCTCTGCCGCCATGGCGCGGGCGAGCTCGAGCTTGCGCATCTCGACCTGGGTGAGATCGCGCGGCCATCGCCTCGCCTTGGCCGAGAGCCCGACGAGCCCCAACAGCTCGGTGCAGCGCGCATCGATTTCGGCGGCGGTCAGATGCACGCCGCTTCTTGCGCCGACCGCGTAGAGCAGCGGAATGCGGAGGTTGTCGGCGAGGTTCATGCTGAAGAACGGGCGCGGCAGCTGGAAGCTGCGCGCCATGCCGAGCCGCGTGCGCTGGTGCGCCGAATATCCGTCGAGCTCGATGCCCTCGAACTTGACCGTGCCGGTCTCGTTGCGCAGCGTCCCGCACAGGCAGTTGACCAGCGTGCTCTTGCCGGAGCCGTTGGGCCCGATCAGCCCGACCCGCTCGCCGGGCGCAACCGCGAGGCCGATGCCTTCGAGCGCCACGAAACCGCCGAACCGTTTGCCGAGATCCTCGACTTCGAGCAGCGGCGCGCTCATCGATCGCTCCTCGCGCGCAGCCGCGCCTCGATGAGCCCGATGATGCCGTTCGGCGCGATCATCACGAAGCCGACCAGCACCACGCCGACGATGAGCAGATTGACGGCGGACGAGATGGTCACGGTCGCGACCTGCTGGACGGTGCCGAGCAGCAGCGCGCCGATCACCGGTCCGATCCACGTCGTGGTGCCGCCGACCAGCGGCATGGCGATGCTGTTCACCGCATAGGCGAGATTGAAGCCGGAAGCGGGATCGAGATAGCCGACGTAATACGGCAGCGGCGCGCCGGCCATGCCCATGAACGCGCCGCTCAGCGTGGTGGCCATGAGCTTCAATCGCAGCGTCGGCACGCCGGAGGCTTCCGCCGCCAGCTCGTCGTCGCGGATGCTGGCAAAACCGTAGCCGAGCCAGGAGCGCTCGATCATGCGCGCGGCGAACACCGCGGCGATCGCCAGCAACAGCATGACCAGGAACAGATATTGGATGTAGCTGCCGACCAAGGGCGCCAGCGCCGGCCGCACCACGTAGGCGCCGCGCGAGCCGCCGACGTAGTCCCAGTTGGTGATCAGCGTCTGCACCACGACCGCGAGCGCCAGCGTGGCGATCGAGAAGAACGCCCCGCGCAGCCGCAAGGTGAGGTAGCCCATGCCGAGCCCGACGATGCCGGAGACGACGCCGCCGAGCAGGATCAGCACCGGGATCGGCATCGGCGAGAACTTGTGGATCGCGACCGAGGTGTAGGCGCCGAGCGCGAAGAACGCCGCGGTGCCGAAATTCACGTAGCCGCAATAGCCGCCCAGGATGTTCCACGCGGTCGCCAGCACCAGGTATTCCAGCACGACGTAGCCGGCGAAGAACAGGTAATCGTTGTGGAGATAGCGCGCGCCGAAGAACACCCCGGCGCCGAGCGCGAGCGCGACGAGCAGAAAGATCCAGAACCGCACGTTATCGCCCCAGAATCCCCGCCGGCCGGAACGCCAGCGTCAGCAGCAGGAAGCCGAACGAGACCGCGGGCGCCCACGACGGGCCATAGAACGTCGCGGTGATGCTCTCGACGATGCCGAGCAGTATCGCCGCCAGGACCGTGCCGGGCAGGCTGCCCATGCCGCCGAGCACGCAGATCGCGAACACGCGGCCGATGTACTCGCGGCCGACCGACGGCTCGACCGGCTGGATCACGATCAGGAACGCCCCGGCGATCGCCGCGGTGGCGATCGAGATGCCGAAGGCGATGCGCTTGATGCGCACCGGATCCGCCGCCATCAGACGCAGCGCCAGTTGATCCTGCGAGACCGCCATGATGGCGCGGCCGATGAAGGTGCGCGTGAGATAGAGCTGCAGGCACAGCATCATCAGCAGCGAGACGAGGCAAGGGATCAGCATGCGCAGCGGCAGGTCGATGAAGGAGAAGCGCAGCGTCGGCCCGATGTAGATCGCCTCGACGTAGCGGTAATCGACGCCGAACACCAGGACGAGACCGACCTCGGTGATGAACAGCAGGCCGAAGAAGAACGCCAGCCCGCGCAACGCTTCCTGGCCGCGCCGCTCGAACGAGGCGTAATAGACCTGATAGACCGCGCCGCCCAGCACGTAGAACGCCGGCAGCATGATCAGGCTGACGAGGATCGGGTCGATGCCGAAATTGGCGTTGACGATGTAGGCGATGTACGAGCCCAGGATGATGAACGCCGGGTGCGCGATATTGACGATGTCGAGAATGCCGAACGCGATCGAGATTCCCGCGGTCACGGCGGCATAGAAGCCGCCGAGCAGGAGCCCGGCCACGATGGCGTTGGCCAGCAGTTCGACCGGAAAGTCCATCGGAAGCGTTGCCGGTTCGCTAGGCGGCCGGGAATGCCGGCCAGGGTCGCCCCGCCGTGCTGCTGATCCTCATCTCCCCCTCCGCGGTCCCGTGCCTTTGTATCACGGTCCGCCCGTGCCGCCAGCGTTTCCCGATTTGCCGATCGGGAAACGCGGCCAATGCCACCCATACACGGCAAATGCCCGCCGGTGCCTGCTCAGTTCACCGGCTAGGCGTCGTCGTTCCGCGGATCGGGGCGTCCCCGCCCACGAAACCACGGGGTCACGAGCGGATCGACCGGCGGTCTCGACGACGAATGGTCTTCACGCTTTGCAAGCGTAAAGACCGTCTCGTCCGGATTTTCGGAGGTGGTTCGGTTCAGCGCCGGCTCGCCCCGGGGCTTTACCGGCCGGGGTACGTTTTCGAGCGGCCGCGCGATTCGCCATACCCGTTGGCGGGGTTCGGCGAGCAATAAGCGGCACTGTCGCCGAAAATGGTGGCGCGACACTGCTCCAGCGTCCGAAAGCCGCAGTTGTAGGTGTAAGCATCGGACCACGCACACCAAGCGGCCGCGCTCGCGGAGTCGGTATGCGAAATCAACATCATCGCCGCAGCGAAACAAGCCGCTGTGATCGTTCGCATCGTATATTCTCCCTCGCTCGCAAGCGACGCCTTTGGCAGTAAACGATACGACGCAACCGCGGTTCCCCCATCGATTTTATTTGGACAGAGCCGCGTCGTAATATCGCGGATCATAGTATTTCGCCGGGTCGGCGAGGATCTTCTTCGGCGCGCCGTAGCGGCTGCGCAGCGCGAGCACGGTGTTGACGCCGTCGAGGTCGATCCGCGCCTTGGGCGAGAATCCGCGCGGGTTGATCAGCGCCGCATAGCTCTGCGCGGCGAGCTCCGGCGACATCTGCGGCAGATTCTTGCGCAGCACCGCGATCGCCTCCTGCTGGTTGCCCGCCTCGGAGAGCCAGGCCAGGCCCTGGACGTAGCCGCGGATGTAGGCCTCGAGCTTTGCCGCATTGTCCTTGGCCCAGCCGCGCCGGGTCGCGCCGACGAGGCCCTGGTAGTGGCCATAGACATCGATCCCGTACTGCAGGATGTTGAATCCGGCGGCCTTGGCGAGAATGTCGAACGGCGTGAGCAGCATGGTGCCGTCGTGCTTTTTCTGTTTGAGCGCTTCCCACCGCGCCAGGACTCCGCCGGCCTTCTCGACCTTGTAGTCGCCCATCTCGAGCCCGTTGCGGCGGAGCAGGTCGAACAGCACGAAGGCGTAGCCGGTGGTCATGGCGTCGACCGAGAGCGTGCGGCCCTTCAGGTCCTGATAGGTCCTCACGTCGGGAACGACCGCGAGGCTCAACAGGCCGTTATCGCCGCCCATGAACGCGAAGATGTCGGCCGTGGCCGCGACCGGCACCTCGCCCTGGCCTTCCATATAGGCGATGACGTTGTCGATCGCCGTCACCGCGATGTCGAACTTGCCGTCGATCAGATTGGTGAGCTGGAACACCGAATTCGGAGTGTTGGTGAGCTTCACCTCGACGCCGGCCCTGGCGAAATAGCCCTGCTCCTGGGCGGCCCAGATCGGCCAGTTGAACCCGCCCGGGAAGACGATCACGGAGAGGGGCGTAAGATTCTGCGCCGGTACACGGACCGCAAGGGCAACAGCGATCGCGGCGATCAGCGCGCAGACGACGCCGAGCCGGCGGGACAGTTTCATGAATTCCTCCCGGTGTTTTTCTCGCGCGAATATGCCCCGGCATTGTGCGGAGCGGGCGGGGGGAGATCAACTCGCTTCGCGCCGCAAATGTTCGTCGTCCCGGCCAAGCGATCCCGCACTTGATGCGGGGTGAGCGCGAGCCGGGACCGATGACCACTGCCCGTCGATGCACGGAAGGATACGTGCTCATGGGTTCCGGCTCTCGCGCGTTCGCGCTCGGCCGGAATGACGCGCTGTCACGCGCCGCGATCGGCTGCGCGGCAAGCACGCTCCATCCGGGCTAGAGCGGGGCGCCGTTTGGCGACGACGTGGCGGGAGGCGCGCGCGGGCACGTCGAGATCGCCGGCGAGCTCCGGCGTCGTTTTGCTGTCGATCTCGAACGGCGGCCTGCGGGCGGACCGCGGAGGCTTGTCGCGCGGGTCCTGGTGCGGGTGCTTGACGTGATCGCAACGCGCCAGCCCCTCGATCTCGGTGCCGGCTTCGGCAAGCCGCCCCAGCAGGAAGGTCAGATCCTCGAGCCTTTCGGCGACGACATGAATGACGCCGGATTCCTCCTGCATGCGGCCGGTCGCCGCGACATAGCGCGCGCCGAGCACGATCGGCCGGAAGCGCTCGAACACGTTCGGCCAGACGATGATATTGGCGAGCGCGGTCTCGTCCTCGATCGATAAAAAAATGACGCCGTTGGCCGAGCCCGGCCGCTGGCGCACGGTGATGAGGCCGGACACGCAAACCCGCTTGCCGGACGCGGTTTGGCGCAGCGCCTCGTTGCGCAGGATGCCGCGGCGGGAAAGATCCTCGCGCAAGAAGCTCGCCGGATGCGCGCGCAGCGACAATTTCAGATATCGGTAGTCGTTGACGACCTCCTCGCCGAGCGGCATCGGCGGGAGACTTACGTCAGGCTCGCGGAACTCCTCTCCGCTTGGCGGAGAGGTTGCATTTGGCTCCGCACGAGCCGCAATCGGCCCCCTCCCCCCTTGAGGGGGAGGGATGGGGAGGGGGGTGCCTGCTTGATTCTGCAGATCCGATACCCCCCTCCCGGCTCGCGCGCTGTGCACGCGAGCCGACCTCCCCCTCAAGGGGGGAGGTGATCGGAGTGAGCCGGTAGCCATAGACAATCGCTCCGCGCTTGGCGGGGCAGGTAACGGAGAGTCCGAGAATCCCCTCTGCCCTCCGTCCTCGGTCGTCTGTCGTCCGAACAACGGCAGATCGTCCTGATCGCCGGCGCGGCCGAGCGCCTTGGCGGCCCATAGCGCCTTGCGGCGGGAAAGTTTTTGCGAGCCGAACGCGTCGGCGTCGGCGAGCCGCGCGATCATCTTCGGCGACAGCGCGGTGCGCAGCCATAGATCGCGCAGCGAGACGTAACCCGCGCCACGCCGCGCGACGATGCGCTTGGCGGCCTCTTCGGCGAGCCCCTTGACCTCCTGGAGCCCGAGACGGACCGCATATCGCGCGCGCACGTCGTTCGCCATGTCGCGGTGCATTTCGTGGAGATGCTCGGCCGCGCGGGGACCGGGTTCGAGCGTCGCTTCGTACTCGGAATGATTGATATCGACGGGGCGCACCTCGACCCCGTGCTCGCGGGCATCGCGGACGATCTGCGCCGGCGCATAGAATCCCATCGGCTGGGCGTTGAGCAGCGCCGCCGCGAACACGTCGGGATAGCGGCATTTGATCCAGGCCGAGGCATAGACCAGGAGCGCGAAGCTCGCCGCGTGGCTTTCCGGGAAGCCGTATTCGCCGAAACCCTCGATCTGATGGAAGCAGCGCTCGGCGAAGTCGCGATCGTAGTTCCTGGCGACCATGCCCTCGATCATCTTGCGCTGGAACGTGCCGATGGTGCCGACGCGGCGGAACGTCGCCATGGCGCGGCGCAATTTGTCGGCCTCGGACGCGGTGAAGCCCGCCGCCACGATCGCGATCCGCATCGCCTGCTCCTGGAACAGCGGCACGCCGAGCGTCTTGCCGAGCACCGTTTCGAGCTCCTTGGACGGAAACGTGACCGGCTCCAGGCCCTGCCGGCGGCGCAGATAGGGGTGCACCATGTCGCCCTGGATCGGGCCCGGCCGCACGATCGCGACCTCGATGACGAGATCGTAGAAATTCCGCGGTTTGAGCCGCGGCAGCATGCTCATCTGCGCGCGGCTCTCGACCTGGAACACGCCGATCGAGTCGGCGCGCTGCAGCATGCGGTAGACCGCGGGATCCTCGGCCGGGATTTTCGCCAGCGTGAGCTTGTCTGCGTAATGCCGCTCGACGAGCGTGAGCGCCTTGCGCAGGCAGGTGAGCATGCCGAGCCCGAGCACGTCGATTTTCAAAATACCGAGCGCGTCGAGATCGTCCTTGTCCCATTCGACGACGGTGCGGTCCTCCATGGCGGCGTTGCCGACCGGCACCACTTCGTCGAGCCGGTCGCGGGTGATGACGAAGCCGCCGACGTGCTGCGAGAGATGGCGCGGAAAGCCCAGCAGGGTACCGACGCTCTCGAGCATCTTGCGCACCGCCGGGCTTTGCGCATCGAGCCCGGCGCGGGAAAGATCCGCGTCGAAACCGTCGCCGCCGAACCCCCAGATGCTGGACGCAAGCGCGCCGACGGTATCTTCGGAGAAGCCGAACGCCTTGCCGACCTCGCGCACCGCCGAGCGGCCGCGATAGCTGATGACGGTCGCGGCGAGCCCGGCGCGCTCGCGGCCGTAGCGCGCGTAGATGTGCTGGATCACTTCCTCGCGCCGCTCGTGCTCGAAATCCACGTCGATGTCGGGCGGCTCGCGGCGCTCGGCGGAGATGAAGCGCTCGAACAAAAGATCGGCGCGCTCGGGATCGACTTCGGTGATGCCGAGGCAGAAACACACCGCCGAGTTCGCCGCCGAGCCGCGGCCCTGGCACAGGATGCCGCGCGAGCGGGCGAAGCGGACGATATCGTGGACGGTGAGGAAATACGCCGCATAGTCGAGCGTGCCGATGAGCTCGAGCTCGTGCACCAGCGCGGCCCGCACTTTTTCCGGAATGCCGGCGGGATAGCGCTCGGCGGCGCCTTCGAGACTCAAGTGCGCCAGCGCGTCCTGCGGGCTCGAGAAGCCTTCGCGGGTCTCGTCGGGATATTGGTAGGAAAGCTCGTCGAGCGAGAACGTGAGCTGGTCCGACAGTCTGCGCGTCTCCTCGATCGCTTGCGCGTGATCCCGGAACATCCGCGCCATCTCGGCCGGCGGCTTCAAATAGCGCTCGGAATTGGCGGCGAGCCGCCGGCCCGCCGCTTCGAGCGTGACGTGCTCGCGGATGCAGGTGAGCACGTCCTGCAGGCGCCGGCGCTCCGGCGCGTGATAGAGCACGTCGTTGACCGCGATCAGCGGCACGCCGGCCTCGCGCGCGATGGCCGCGCGTTCTGCGAGCCGCGCCCGGTCGGTGCCGGCATAGAGCATGGCGGCGGCGAGCCGGACCCGCTTCGGCGCGGCTTCGCGCAGGCGCTGCAGGAGCGCCAGGAGCGAGCCGCAGGCGACTCCCTCCCCCGCTGGCGGGGGAGGGATGGGGAGGGGGTATCTTCCTGGAGTTTCGCGGCTCGTTCTCGCCATCACCACCAGCTCGAGGCCGTCGGCGTGCTCGAACAGATCTTCCAGATGGAGAATGCAATCGCCTTTCTCGGCGCGAAGGTTGCCGCGCGTGAGCAGGCGGCAGAGTTTTCCCCAGCCGGCGCGGTCGCGCGGATAGGCGAGCACGTCCGGCGTGCCGTCGCAAAAAATAAGACGCGCGCCCGGATGATAGCGAACCTCGAGCTCGTTCTCGCGCTTGGCAAGATGCGCGCGCACCACGCCGGCGACGCTGTTGCGGTCGCACAGCCCCATCCCGAGCAAGGCGAGCCGCGCGGCTTGTGCGATCAGCTCCTCGGGATGCGAGCCGCCCCACAGGAAGGAGAAATTCGACGTGACGGCGAACTCGACGTATCGAAATGCAGCGGCCTCTCCAGACACCTCCCCCCTTGTGGGGGAGGTCGACCGGCCGAAGGCCGGTCGGGAGGGGGGTATTTTTTCGGGCGAGGACTTTCCTACCCCCCTCCCTAACCCTCCCCCAGTCCAAGTCGGATGTTTCCGATTTGGACCGATCATCCATTGGCCGAACTCGGGAACACCCGAGTTCGGTTGGGGGAGGGAACCGGCTGAGTTTGCCTCACCGGGCTCGTGCATCACGCGAACATCCCGTGCAGGAACCAGGACGGCGCCGGGATTGCGCGGTAGAGCCCCGCGCGGAACAGCCAGAACCGGCAGCCGGATCGGTCCTCGACGCGGAAATAATCGCGGGTGCCGCCGCCGTCCTCGGTCCACCAGGCGCATTCGATGCGCTCCGGGCCTTCGGCGGCGACGACTTCGTGGAGCGCGCGCCGCCAGCGGAATCGCACCGGCGGTCCATCGGGCACGGCGGCGATCGCTTCGATCGGCTCCGGTTTGACGAGCAGGCGCGGCGGACGCGGCGCAAGATCGGCGGCGAAGCGAAACGCGCGGAACGCCGCCCAGCCGTTCTGTCCGGCGACGGCGGATTGCGCCGGCACCCGCATCGTCGCGAGCTCCGGGAGATGCGCATCCTGCGCGATGATTCGCGTGACGCGGCGAGCGCCGAGCCGCGCGCTGAGGCGATCGACGAGATGGTCGAGATCGGCCGCGTGCTCGTTGGCGCCAAGATCGATCTGCGCCGCGGCCATGGGCTCGGCGACGAGCACGCAGAGCCGGGCGAGATCGAAGCCGAAGCCGGGATCGAGCGCGTCGGCGACATGTTTGAGCCGCTCGCGGAACAGCGCGCGAATGCCGGCGGGATCGCGCATCCGGCGCGAGGTCGCAACCGCAAGGCGGCGCACCGCGCCGTCGGTGCGGAACAAGACGAGCTCGATTTTTCGCGCGCCCTCGCCGCGACGCTCCAGCATGGGTTCGAGGCGCGCCGCGAGCCTTTCGACGACGCGGAGCACGGCCTCCTCGCGCGCGATCGGCTCGGCGAAGCGCTGCTCGGCCGCATAGGGCGCAACCGGGGCGCGCGGCTGCAAGGGCTCGGGCTCCCGGCCGAGCGCGCGGTCGAGCTGGCGCAGAAGCTGCGGGCCGAACCGCGCGGTGAGCGGCGCGCGCGGCAGATCGATGAGATCGCCGATGCGTTTGAGGCCGACGCGCGCCAGCGCCGCAACCAGGTCGCCCGATAGCCGCAGCGCCGCAATCGGCAGGGGAGCGAGAAACTCGCGCTCGGCGCCGGCGTCGACGATCGCGGTCGCGCTATGGCGGGAAGCGGCGATCGCCGCGCCGATGGTGGAGGCGATCGCGGCCCGCAGGGTGAAGCCGAAATCGGCGATGCGTGCGGTCAGATCGTCGAGCAGGTTTTGCTCGCCGCCGAACAGATGCGCGCAGCCGGCGATGTCGAGCAGGATGCCGTCGGGCACATCGAGCGCGACCAGCGGCGTATAGCGCTGGCACCATTCGGCGATGGTTTCGATCAGCCGGCGATCGGCCGCCGGATCTTCGGAAAAAACCGCGAGATCGGGATGCATGGCGCGGGCCTGCGCCAGCGCCATCCCGGGCCGCAAGCCGCGCCGCTCCGCCGCCGCGGAAACCGCGACGAGTTCTTCGACATTGCCGCGCTTGGCCGTGACGGCGAGGCAAGCAGGCTTTACCTCCCCCTGGAGGGGGGAGGTCGGCGAGTGTCGAAGACGCGAGCCGGGTGGGGGTGAAGCTAAGTCACCCCACCCCGCCGCCTTCGGCGGCGACCCTCCCCCTCCAGGGGAGGGTGAGCGCCCGACGCGGTCGGTCGAGAGCCGTTTCAGCCACAGGCTCACGATCCGCTGGTGCATTGCAACGCTGTTCCACACGATCGAACTCCAACATCCATGCTCCGAGCGGACCGCGACGGTTGCGGGTGAGGCGGACGCAAAAACGCGGCGGGCCGGGACCGCACGCCATCGGGATTGCGCCGGAGGACGGGCGAGATGGCGCCGCGCCGACGAGGAAGCGCGTCGCCGCCGCGGAGGGCTCGTTCGCCGGCGTGCTGCGCAGCAGCAGCGCGAGGGCGCGGCCGCGGCCGGCCGCGAACGAGAGCCGGCGCGTTGCGAGAAAATCGATGCCGGTGCGGATCTCGCCGATGACGGCGCCGGGGCCGCCGGGACCGCCGGGACCGCCGGCGCCGGCCAGCGCCTCCTCCATGGCCCACAGCACGTCGCGGGATTTCGCTGCCCTAACCGCGATCAGCCGCTCGGGGGCAAGGCCGAGATCCTCGAGCCCCGCCCCATAGGGCGCGCCGTTCTCGGCGAGCGCCATGTCCTCGGCGATCCACACCACGGGGCCTCGATTGCGGGCGGCAAGGATCAGCGCAAAGCCGGTCGCGGCGGGGATTTCCGCCTCGCGGGCCGCGGCGATCTCGTGGAGCGCGCCGGTTGCAAGCCCCCCGCCGAGCGCCGCATCGAGGGAGGGAATGCCGAACGCAAGGGCGCTTTTGTCGGCAGTTATTTGGGGAAATTCGAGCGCCATCGCCCGGCGCAGGTTTGCGAGCACGCCATGCGGGGCGGGCGAGGCGGGCAAGGCAAGTTCTCGATCCGGCGATCCGAGCATGGGCGACGATCCCCGTGCGGGGTTTTTTTGGAAAACCCGCCGGCGTGGCTATGTTCATGGTTTGTTCCTATTGATTCCCGGTCGTGGGTCAATTTGCAAGCCTTATTTTGGGGTGGCTTCCGAGGGGTTGGCGCGGCTTGCCGAATCGGTCAGGCTTCTGCGAACGAGGAGTTTGGCCATGGAATACATTTTAGCTCTGGCTGGCGCGCTTGGCCTCGGATTCCTAGCGCGTCGGTGGTGCATACTTTGCAGAGACGGCTGGCAAAGCTCCAGCTCGGGGCACGGGACGTGCTCTTGGCACGGGGGAATTGACAGGTCTCGTTGATCAGGCCGCCTCTAGCTTGCCTGAAGCTTCCCAGGCTTCGATCATCTCAACTAGGTCGGTCATCTTCCAAAGCCGCTTGGTCACGCCGGCCGCCATCGCTGGCGTGACCCTCAACGTTTGATGGATGCCGCTTGGGCCGATCAGTCGTTAGGGTAGCCCCTTCCCCGGAGCCAAGCCGTGGCGCCTTCGCCGGTGATCCATTCCCTGGCTTCGGCTTCGGTTTTAAAGCCCTTGATGTGCTCCGGGTGGCCGCTCGGCCAAGTGGCCACTACGTGCCATTCGTCCCCCGCCCTCACAGGCTGAGGATTGATCGTGATCCTTTGGTGAGGTTCGGCCATGCTCGGCAGTATGCGCCTGGGCCGTCCCGAAAACCACCGAGTCGAGCCCTGCTTTATTCGAAATGGTCCCACCTGATTCGCAAACCTTCCTCTCGCGTCGAGGGGTGAGGTTGGGTTACCAAAGGCGTGGCACATCGGAACAGTTCATGGCTCCAACAACGGATACGGCGGGAATGCCGACCCTTCGCCCCGCGCAGGCCGGGGACGAAGCCGCCGTGGTCGCGCTGTGGCAGGCATGCGAGCTGGTGGTCAGCCACAACGATCCCGCCGCCGACTTCCGCCTCGCACGCGGGCGAAGCAACTCGGATGTTCTGATTGCCGTTGATCCGCAGGACGTCGTCGTGGGCGCCGTCATGGTCGGCCACGATGGGCACCGCGGCTGGATCTATTATCTCGCTGCCGATCCGCGCCGACGCCGCCAAGGCATCGGCAAGAAACTCGTCGAAGCCGCTGAACTCTGGTTGGAGGCCCGCGGCATCCCCAAGCTCCAGCTCATGATCCGCGAAAGCAACACCCCGGTCGTGAGTTTCTACGAACGCCTCGGCTTCGAAATCGCTCCCAGAATCATCATGCAGAAATGGCTGTAAGCTGCGTACTCGGATCATCGTTTCACCAGCTCCAGGGACGAACACTTCGATGATGACCGATCATCTCTTCCACGGCGACGCCGCCGAGGTGATGGCAAAATTTCCGCCCGGCGGCGTCGACCTCATCGTGACCTCGCCGCCGTACTGGACCGCGGTCGAATACGACGACCGGGCGAGGCCGTGGCCGAGCTATGAGGCTTATCTCGACGACCTGCAGCGGGTGTGGAGCGAATGCGCGCGGGTGCTGCGCCCCAACGGCAAGCTCTGCATCAACGCGCCGCTCCTGCCGATCCCGAAGAAGCTCATCCACCAGCACACGCGGCACTTGAAGAACATCGCCGCCGACATGGAGCAAGAAATCCTGCGCAACACCGAGCTCGCGCGCTACGGCCTGTTCGTGTGGCAGAAGCAGACCTCGAAGATGATGTTCGGCAGCTATCCGTTTCCGGGCAACATCCTCGAGAACAACACCGTCGAGTTCATCCACGTCTATGTGAAGCCGGGCGCGCCGCCGAAATTTTCCCGCCGCGTCAAGGCCGCCAACCGCTTGTCGCGCACCGAATGGCTCGATCTCACCCAGCAGGTCTGGTTCATGTATCCGCAGGACGTGAAGCGGGGCGGGGCGCATCCGGCTCCGTTCCCGGAGAAGCTGCCGGCCCGGTTGATCCGGCTCTACAGCTTCGGCGCCTGCGAAACCTTTGCCGGCGAGATCGTGCTCGACCCGTTCGCCGGCACCGGCACCACCTGCGTCGCCGCCAAGCGCATGGGCCGCCGCTACCTCGGCATCGACGTCAATCAGAACTATTTGCGGATCGCCACGGCGCGCCTGCGCGCGGCGCGGGAAAAGGAAATGCTGCTGCTGGTCGGCCGGCCGAAATACCCCGGCAAACAGCGGCTCCACGCGATGGCCGCCCGGGAGGCGCGCACCAACGGCAAGGCCGCCGCCAACAAGCACAAGAAAGCGACCTACGGCCGCAAGCTAGGCGGACCCATTGAGCGTTTCCCGGACGAGCGAGCGCGGGATCGCGAGCGAAGATCCGAGATCCGGGAGTAATTTCGCATAGCGCCACGTCGTGAAAGCTTCGGATCCGGAGCGATCAAACAAAAGCCGTCGTGTTCTTCCGGGACCCTGGACCCCGGATCACGCCCGGCGCTCGCGCCGAGCGGTCCGGGGAACGCGGTAGGTGCTTGCGCTATCTCACTTTTCGCGGGCGATGTGGCGCTTGCGGATTTTTCGCACGATCCACCAGATGATCCCGACCGCGAACGGCACGAACGCGGCGGTGGCGTAGCTCGGATTGATCGGCACGCCGGCTTCGAAGACGGCCTTGGCCATGTAGCCGAACAGGCCGACCACGTAATAGCTGATGGCCACGACCGAGAGGCCTTCGACGGTCGCCTGCAGGCGCAGCTGCAGGCGCGTGCGCTCGTTCATGGATTGCAGCAGGTTGCGGTTCTGCTGCTCGAGCTCGACGTCGACCCGGGTGCGCAGCAGGTTGGCGGTGCGCGCCAGCTTGGTCGAGAGATTGGCCTGCCGCTCCTCGAGCGTGACGCAGGTGCGCATCGCCGGCGCCATGCGCCGGGCCAGGAACGACGACCAGGTCGGAAATCCCTTGACCGGCCGCTCGCCGAGAGTCTGCAGCCGCAGCTGCACGATCTCGTTGTAGGCGCGGCTCGCGCCGAACCGGAACAGCGACGCCGCCGCGCCCGCCTCGAGCTCGGCCGCGAGCGCGGTGAGCTCGTCGAGCAGCTTGTGGTTGGCGGTCAGCCCTTCGGTGCTGCGCATCTGCTCGGTGACCTCGCCGAGACGGCGCTCGATGCGGTTGATAGAGGGCGCGAGCCGCTGCGCCTCCGGCAGTCCGAGCAAGGCGAGCGTACGGTAGGTCTCGAGTTCCAGCACGCGCTGCACCACTGCGCCGGCGCGCTCCGGATCGAGCCCGCGGTCGAGCACCAGGATGCGGATGAAGCCCGTCGGATCGCATTGGAAATCGCTGGCCATCAGCGCGGTGCCGTCGGCGACCTCGGCCATCGCCAGGCTCGAGCGCTCGAACACGCGCTCCGGCGCGAGCTTGTCATTGCCGTTGGCGAGCAGATGCAGATCGAGCGCGACCAGCAGCGGCCCCGGCTGCGGCACCAGGCCCATCGGGGCGGCGAGCGCGCTCGCGGCGGGATGGAACGGCGCCGTGCCGGGGTCGAGGCGTTCGGAGGCGAGCTCCCAGGTATAGGTCGTGAACTCGGAATGCTGCTCCCAGCGCAGCACGCTGCCGCTGAACGGGAGCCGATGGTGCTTGTCGCCGGGCTTGGGCGCCACGAGCCCGCGCCGGATGCAGAAATCGACCAGCGCCGCGCGATCGGCCTCGCCGCGCTCCCCCGCGG
>WNFD01010591.1_pt1 | contig 28051 bp, 26 predicted proteins | sample 5400491 | NCBI WGS metagenome assembly WNFD01 (sample SAMN13153343, study PRJNA577476) | soil metagenome | isolation source: 120 cm saprolite under Douglas fir tree site 2 hole 2 replicate 2 | place: USA:California | collected 2015-04-18
TCACAAGGTATCGGTGAGCGGCTTCATCAGAAAGACCACCAATTACGGCGGGACGGTGGACGTCCGAAAGTACTCCGCCAAGAAGCCCGCGCCCGAAGGTCACGGCCCTGAGCCGGCGCCCGAAGCGAAGCTGAAGTATCTTTCCCCAGGAGAAATCGAGCAGATCTCGGCTTCCGGGATGGGCGCCGGCATGCGCGGCTTCGGGTCCTTGCGGGGAGATCTCGAGATGACGGGCGAAGAGTTTTTCTTGGTGGTTTCGAATTCGGGTACCCGCCAGCAGGTGTCTTTCATCTTGGAAGGCAAGGCCGCGCGCGCCTTGCGCAAGCACGTAGGCCAAACCATGCTGGTAATGGGAGTGATTGAGAAAAGCTCCGGCTGGGGTGGCAAAGTACAGGTGGAGTCGTTCGAGCCGCGTCCATCGGAGCACCGAGGCCTCTCACGCCACAGTCTGGAAATCGTTCACGTCGAGGGGACCAGCACCGAAGGAGTGATCGAGACCAAGATCAACCAGGGGCTCACGGTCCGGCTGCCGGAACGCGCCGGATACATCTGGGCGATTGAGCCCACCATGGCCAAACGGGTGGGCTTGCGCGAGGCGAACTACCAAGCTTCCGATAGCGGCCCCGGAACGCGCGAATTCTTTTTCACGCCCCGCAATACGGGTATCTTTGAAATTGAGTTCTTCCTTGCCAAGGCATTTTCTCCGTCGCAGGTGTCGAAGACTTTCAAATTGAGCTTGGCCGTTAAGCCATGACGCTTGCCGCAGAAAGGGTAGCGATGCGTGTCTTGAGACCGGTCAGTCTGAGCTTGCTGCTAGTCGGATCAGCGGCCTTCGCGCAAAGTTCGCCCCCGCGCCGCGCGGAACCAGAGCTCACGCCGCTGATCATCGCTGGAGGTCCGAACAAGGGATCAGTGGCTCTGCGTGCGGGCTTTGTCGGATCCTTTGGCAGCACGTCCTTTCCCGCCACAGTCGCGGTGATTCCTACGATCGGGACCAAAGTCTTCGTTAGCGACAAAATTGGCCTGACCTTGGACGCGGGCTTTTTGGCGCAAACGGGTCGCACTGCCGTCGCCGGGTTCTTGGCTAATCTCGGAGTCGAAGCACATCTTTGGAGAACGGGCACGTCACTGCGGCCTTTTCTGCGCGGCGGCCTGGGTGCTGGCAAGCCCGCCACCGGCCGAAACAGTGACTACTTCGGCAACGCGGAGGTCGGAGGTGGCGCGGAATATTGGTTTTCCGATCAGTTCTCTCTCAGCGGCCGGGCGATGTTGACGGTCACCTATTTCGGTGGTCCCGACGCCTTCGTGATCGCGACCTTCACGCCGGGCGTTTTGGCTGCGTTCTATTTTTAGGTCGCGTGCCTCTCAAGCCCGAGAGGTTGTCCGAGCTGTTGCGCCGTGCGGCGCATCCGCTGGGAATCAGAGAGATCTTGCGTCTGGCCTCGCTTCACCCCAGCGAACAGACGGCGCTCAAGCGCGTGCTTCGACAAATGGTCCACTCGGGAGTGTTGACGCGAGAGGGTAAGCGATTCGCGCCTGCCGATCGAGCTCGATCCCGGCGCGTGCCCAAGAACTCCAAGCAGGGTCAGCAGATTGAGGGTGTGCTGCACGTTCATCGCGAAGGCTTTGGTTTTGTCGAGCGAACCAAGGGCGAGGGGGAGGACATCTACTTGCCGGCGCGCGAGGCCCAACGCGCTCTCGACAATGATCGCGTGCTCGTTCAGGTGGACCCGGGGTCTACCCGCGGCAGATTGGTGCGCGTCCTCGAGCGGCGCAGACAGAACGTGGTCGGGACGTATGTCGAGCGAGGGAAACAAGCCTACGTCCTCCCGAAGGATCCGAGCCTGCCGGGTCCGATCCTGGTACCCAAAACACAACTCGCTCGCGACGGTGATTGGGTCAAGGTGCGGCTGACGAGCCGACCGACTGCAGAGGGTCCTCAACTCAGCGGGGAAGTGTCGGGATCGTTCGGTCGCCCCGGTGACTTATCAGCCGAGGTCCTTTCGATTGCCTTTTCGCATGGATTCAGCGACGAATTTCCTGCTCCGGTGATGGATCAGGCGGAGGCGACGCCGTCGGCGGTGGAGAAATCCGAAATCGCCTCCCGTCGCGATGTGCGCGAGTTGCTACTGGTGACAATCGATGGCGAGGACGCGCGCGATTTCGACGACGCCGTGTACGCCGACGCTGCAGGTCACGGATGGCGACTGCTCGTGGCGATTGCCGATGTGTCTCACTACGTGAAGGAAGAAGCTGAGCTGGATCGCGAGGCGCTTCGACGCGGCACGTCCGTCTATCTCCCCGACCGGGTTTTGCCGATGCTTCCCGAACGGCTCTCCAACGGCATCTGCTCGCTCCGGCCGAATGAGGATCGCCTTTGCCTCGTGGCGGAAATTCATTTCGACAGTCGCGCCCGGATGCGTTCTTTCGAGCTCTACCCGGCGGTGATGCGCAGCGCGGCGCGCTGCACCTATGACCAAGTGCAGGCGGTCCTCGATGGGAAGGACGTCCCATCGCTACGCCATCTCAAGGACAATCTCCTTACGCTGAACCGCCTCGCGCTGGCGCTGATGCGAATGCGGATGGAGCGGGGCGCGATCGACTTTGACCTTCCGGAGACCAAGGTGATCCTGGATTCGGAAGGGAAGCCGGTGCGCTTCGAACGGCGGGAGCGCACGCAGAGTCACCGGCTGATCGAGGAGTGCATGCTCGCGGCGAATGAGGCGGTTGCCAGCTTCTTCCAACAGAAGCGGTTGCCAACGATTTACCGCTACCACGCCAAACCAGACGAAGAGAAGCTCGCGATTTTTGCCGAATTGGCGAAGGCCCACGGGTTTCATCTGGCCGACATGCAAAAAATCTCCTCGAGGGACTTGAATCTTTTGCTCGAAAAGCTGGAGGGCCATTCCGAGAGCCGGGCTCTCAACCAATTGCTCTTACGGTCAATGATGCAAGCGGTCTATTCGGCCAAGGCGGTCGGTCATTACGGGTTGGGCGCCAAGTCCTACTTGCACTTCACTTCGCCGATCCGCCGCTACCCTGACCTGATCGTTCACCGGCTACTCAGAAAATACTGGGAGGAACCAGAACGGTTGCGAAACAAGAAGAACCTCGAGCAGGAAACGGAGAAGCTGGAAGCGATTGCATTGCAAAGCTCGGAGCGCGAGCGCGCGGCGGTTGAAGTGGAGCGCGAAGTCAGCAGCTTGTACGCCGCGGTATTGATGAAGGATCGGGCAGGGGAAGAATTCAGCGCAACCGTATCGTCGGTTACCGACTTTGGCGTCTTCGTGGAATTGGAAGGATTGTGGGTGGAAGGCCTGGTGAAAGGCACCAGCCTGGGGCCGGGCTTTAAATTCGATAAGCGGCTACATCAGGCCGTGGTGCCCTCGTCGGGCTTGAAGCTGAGAATCGGCCAACAGATCCGCGTACGGCTCGTATCGGTCAATGTCGCCCGTCGTCAGCTGGACTTCGAGATGGTTCGGCTGGAAAGTTCGGTCCGGTCGCGAGATCGCCGAGCAGGTCGTCGCAAACGGTAGGTTTTGAAGCAGAGTGCGCACTCTTGGTTACCTGGAGTTTTAGAAAAATTGGCTGAGCAACACCGCTGCCGAACAAACATACGCCAACATCACCGCAACGCATGCCGCCAGGCCCAGTTGCTCTCCGCAACGCATGCCGCCAGGCCCAGTTGCTCTGCTGTGAACGTCTCGATCGTTTCCATTATCGTTCCTCCTTCTGCCCAGGAATACGCGAACCGCCGTTCGCGATTGCATCCCGGAGGAGCGAGTGATTCTCACCGGCCTCGATGTCTGCGTGGCAAATGGGTTTTCCGCACTGAAGGGAAAACGAGTCGGCGCGATCGTCAATCAGACGAGCGTCGACCACGAGCTTCGCCACCTGGTCGAACTCTTCGCGGCGAGCCGCACCGTCGAGCTGAGTTGCCTGTTCGCACCCGAGCACGGGATTCGTGGAAGTGTGCAGTACATGGAGCTCGTGGAAGTGTGCAGTACATGGAGCCGGTAGCGGAGGCGCGCGATCCACACACTGGCCTACCCGTGTTCAGCCTTTACGGAAGCACCACCGAATCGCTTTCGCCGAAACGGCAGTGGCTCGAGGGTTTGGACGCCCTGGTGTTCGACATTCAGGACGTGGGCAGTCGCTACTACACCTATCTCAACACGATGGCGCTTTCGATGAAGGTTGCGGCCGAGGTGGGAATTCCTTTTCACGTTCTGGACCGACCCAATCCAATCGGAGGAATTGAGGTCGAGGGAAACCTGGTCGGCAAGCGATTTCGATCTTTCGTCGGGATGTTTGCATTACCGAATCGCCACGGAATGACGGCGGGGGAATTGGCGCAATACCTGAACGAGACGGAACAGTTTAGCTGTGAGCTTTCCATCATTCGCTGCAGCGGCTGGCGCCGGTCCCAATATTGGGACCAAACCGGATTGCCGTTCGTTCCGCCCTCGCCCAACATGCCCACCGCGGACACCGCGCTGGTTTATCCCGGTATGTGTCTCTCCGAGGGTACCAATCTCTCGGAGGGTCGCGGAACTTGTCGGCCGTTCGAACAGTTTGGCGCGCCTTGGCTCGACGGCGATCGCCTGGCGCGCGAGCTCAATCAACAAAAGCTGCCAGGTGTGCGGTTCCGACCAGTTTGGTTCCGGCCCAGCTTCGACAAGCATCAGGGTGTGACCTGTGGTGGCGCGATGATCCACGTCATCAACCGGCAGACATTTCGACCGGTCCGTACCGGTGTCGCGGTGATCAAAGCCGTGCACGATCTGGGAGGCGACCAATTCCAGTGGAGAACCGATGCCTACGAGTTCGTGACCGACATCCCCGCATTTGACTTGCTCTGCGGTACCGACGGAGTGAGGAGCGGGATCGAGCGAGGAGCACCGCTAGCCGAGCTGGTAGAAGGGTTTGAAACCGAGCTCGAACCGTTTCTGGATAAAAAGTCTCGCCATGAGTTGTATCCGCGGTGAGTAAAACGACATCGACCGTCACCACCCTCGCGGTTATCGCTGGATCGAGAAGGAGAGAAGGACTTGGAGGTTGCGCTTTTCGGCGGTTCTTTCAACCCACCGCACATCGGCCATGTGTTGGCGGTGAACTTCGTCAAAGCCACCGAGCCGATCGATCAAGTATGGCTGCTTCCCTCGTTCCGGCATCCTTTTGGCAAGCCCTTGGTCAGCTTTGAGCACCGATTACGGATGTGCGAGCTGGTCTGCCAGGACGCATCGGGATGGCTGAGTGCCAGCGGGGTAGAGCAGCAGCTAGGCGGGGATGGACGGACGGTGGATACGATCGCCCACTTGGTTAGGCAGTTTCCGCAAGATCATTTCACCCTGATTCTCGGTTCCGACATCTTGCAGGACCTGCCGCACTGGAGAGATTTTCCAAAGATTGAAGAGATGGCGCGGGTGTTGATCGTGCACCGAGCCGGCTACCCTTCCCCCCGGGCCGTGGGCCCGCCGCTGGCGCAAGTTTCATCCACCGACGTTCGCGAGCGACTTCAGCGGGGCGAGCTTCCCGTTCACTGGGTACCTCGGCGGGTGCTCGAGTATGCGCGAGCGCACCGCCTCTACGGTTTATGATATTGGCGGCTCATGTCGCGCTCTCCAGCGCCCCTTCAGATTGAACTCGCGGTTAAGCAGCTGAAGCAAGCCATCGATGCGATCGAGCGGCGCGAGGTGGATCTGGAGAAAGCTTCCTGGACCGAAATCGAGAAATCGATCATCAAACTCTTGGGCGGCGCCTTTCGAGTGGAGCGGCCCGACCATCAGGCGATCGCGCTGGGCGTAAGCGGCCTCTTGGCGGGGCATTTTAGCCAGCAACAGGGCGCATTTTGGTTTCCCAATCGGGAAGCGCTGGAGGGCGCGGCGCTGGGATTTCCTGATGCCCTGATGGTGCTTGCACCCTTTGGCGCCGCGGTCGATGCACTCTCTCGAGGCAACCTCACGCTCCTTGACGAGATGGAAAAGGACGTTCGGCGCTCGGTTTCGCAGGTTCGCTTTTCCGCCATTCAGGCTGGAGTGACGAAGCTTACGCCGGCGGACTATCAGCGCCTGTTTGATCCGGGCTTCATCCAGTTCGTAGCGGTCAGTCCGGCGAAAGCCAAAGAGTCCTGGGATCGCACGCCCCCTCAGCTTGCTCGAGAGATCCGCGACGGTTTGGGCCGAATGCCAAATACCATTCCCGCCGAAGTGCGTAAGCAGCTCGAGACGCAGTTGACCGGCGCCCTCGATCGCCTGCAGCCGCAGAACAAGCTCAGCAACCAGACCGATCGTGTCTCCCGCCTGAGCGAGTTGATCGCCCACCTGTTCGCGTCAACCGAGGTGAGCGGATCGGCGCCGGAAGAATTGTGGTCAGAGGTGATTCTGCCGATCCTGTTAATCGGCGTGCCGCAGCGGTTTCCACCGCTGGAGCAGGCAGATCTGGCCGCCTATCGCCAGGGAGCCGATCCCCTCCTGCTCTATGTGGACATCATTCCTCATCAGCACTCTTCACCCGACGATGGTTTTCTCGGCCTGTTTGGTCCGGACGAGCTCGAGCCTCTGAATCTGACAACTGCTCGCGACGGAATGCCTCGCCTGCTCAAGCTCAAGCGCGAAAGGTTGGAGCCGCTGGTTAACGCATTCGATCCAGCGAAGCTGACCCAGTCGGTCGAGGCCTTCTCCACCCAATTGCAGCAGCAGGTTGGGAGCCCATCCGAAGCGCCGCCGCGCTCCGCGCTTCTTCAAAGCGCGCTCACGCTGCTTTCGGATTTGAAGAGAGTCGTCGCCGCTGCCAGCAAAGAGGGAAACGCGCTGGGCGCGCGTCAGCTCACCGAAGCAGAGGCGCTCACCGACGCCGCGCTGGATCGTCTGCGTCGGACGCTTCAGGGCCCGCGGATTATTCTCTCCGCTTGAGCAAGCGTCTCCAGGCTTGGAGCACGCGGCGCAGAGCCTGGGTGGCCTCACTCGACAGGCTCGGTGACGCGAGGCGCAAAGATTGCTGCGCCAGCGATAGGTAAAGATTGCGAAGGTCCGAGCGAAGCGCCTGAAGGTGCTGATCAACAACCTCCCAATCTCCCCGGATGATTGGGCCAGTGAGCGCCCCTCGCAGTCCGCGTCGCTCGATTCCACCGATCGCAGAACGCATCAGCGGCAACAGCGCGCGGGTGGCGCTCCGTTCGTCCACACCCGCTCGCACCAGAGCCGAAACGGCCGCAGATGCGAGGGACACCAAACCTCCCGCAGCGATCGATGCTCCGGCGTGATAAGCCCTTCGGCCCGACTCGGGTACATCCAGGGGCGTTAGCCGTAGGTCGGCGGCCATTCGTCGCAGGAGTGCGCGCAATCCGGGGTCGTTCGAGCTAATTGCGACCGCGTGGCCGGACAGATCGTCTCGCGGATCCGACACGGCGCGAAGGGGATGGAAAGAACCGCGCGGCCGCCGGTTCACGTCGGCATTGTTGCCGAATGCGGAAAGAGTAAGGGCGCCGGCACAGTGCACCAGCGCCGTATCTCGTGACAATTTGGCGCTCAGTTGCGCGGCCACTTGACCCACCGCGGGATCTGGAACGGCAAGGACGCATATTTTTGCCTCGGCGAGTGCCCGATCGTCGGCAAGTGCAAGGTCCCAAGTGCGGGCCCTCCGACGTGAATCGGCCCCGCGGGGAAGAACGGAGATCGGCCAGCCCGCGCGCGAGAGGCCGAGCGCGAGGGCACCCCCGATTCGACCTGCACCGACGATCACCACTTTGGGTTTGCGGCGGCGCGTCGGGTGTTGCGGGCGCCGAGTTTTGACTGCACTCATTAAAGTCGTTGAGTGCGCCCGTCGTGCAGAAAAGTCACGCTCTCCGAACGGAGGACGACCCGGACCCGATCCCCAGGCGCGAATTCCCCGGCCAGGATTTTTTCGGCCAGCGGCCCTTCCACCATTCGTTGAATGGTCTGCCGCATCGGCCGCGCTCCCAGCTTCGGATCAAATCCTCCACATCGAAGCAGGTGCTTCACCACCTCGGGGCCGGCCACGTACTCAATGCCCTTCTCGGACGCCAACCGGCGGCTGCTGTCGCCCAGCAACAGCTGCGCGATCTCAGACACTTCCGCCTCGCTTAGCGGACCGAATCCCAGCCGCTCATCGATTCGATTCCACAGCTCGGGAGGAAGCATCTTTCGCACCGCATCCAATCCCTGTAGCTCAAGTTCCGAGGGCTCCAGCTTCGAGGTACCAAACCCCACCTTTCGGTCACTGCGCGCGAGGGCTTCTGCGCCCAGATTGGACGTCAGGATCACCACCGTGTTGGAAAAATCGATGTGTCGTCCCTTTCCGTCGGTGAGTCGGCCTTCCTCGAGAATCTGCAGTAGCAACATCAGGGCATCGTGATGCGCCTTCTCGATCTCATCGAAAACCACCACCGACGAGGGCCGCCGGCGCACTGGCTCGGTCAGTTGACCACCCTCGCCGTAGCCAACGTATCCCGCAGGGGCTCCAATCAGCCGAGAGACGCCGTGCGCTTCGGACAATTCGCTCATGTCCAACTGAAGAAAACCATCCCGGCTGCCGAAGAGAGCTTCGGCCAATGCCCGCCAAAGAAAAGAAAGCTTCCCATCGGGCGGCAGGTGGCGAAGCCAGCGTAATTTCGCCGGATTACCTGGGCGATACGGCCCAGCGCCTCCCGATGTCCGATGACCCGACGCGAAAGCTCCTCGTCAAGCCGCAACAGTCGAGCCGAATCGGTCATCAGCAGCCGTTCTTCGGGAATTGATGCCAGCTTGGCCACAATCCGGGCCACGTCCGCGGCCTCGACCAACAATCCGGGCCACGTCCGCGGCCTCGACCAGCTCTTTTCCCTCGCGCCGGCAGCGAGAACCCGCGAGGTCGGCGATTGAGATCGCTTTGTCGGGAAGGAATCGGTCGCTGACGTACTTCGCGGCCAAGGACGCGGCGGTCTGCAGCGCCTCAGAGGTATATTTCAGCCGGTGGTGCTCTTCGTACCGAGCGATCACTCCGCTCAGGATCTGCAGCGTCTCCGGAACGGAGGGTTCCTTGATCAGCACTGGGACGAACCGCCTCTCCAGAGCCGGATCGGATCCGATGAACTTCCTGAACTCGTCGTGGGTGGTCGCGCCAATGCAGGGAAAATCGCCGCGAGACATCGCGCTCTTGAGCTCGTTGGCTGCATCTTGCGGACCTTCGCCGGATGCGCCGGCGCCGACCAACATGTGGATTTCGTCGATGAAAACCACCACTCGCCCACTGCCCTGTTTGACTTCTTCCTTGAGCGCCTTCAGACGCTCGGAGAACGAGCCGCGAAGCTGGGTGCCGGCTACCAACGAAGCCACCTCCAGCTCAACCACAATCCGTTCGTCCGATGCTGCTGAGTCGGCCTGCAGCCGCTGCGCGACGCCCTCGACCACCGCGGTCTTGCCGACACCCGGCTCACCGACCAGACAGGGATTGTTGGCGCGGCGTTTACCGAGAACGTCGATCACTTCTTCGATCTCTCGGCTTCGTCCAATGACCGGATCCAACCGGCCCTGCTGAGCGAGCAGGCTGAGGTTTCGGCCAATCGAGCTCAGAAGCGGAAACGATTTGGGGTCGAGTACGAACGATGGATCGGCATTGGGGTCCCTCGGTTCCGGGGCCGCGTTCTCTGGTGCACGACCGATATCCTCGCCCCTTGCCGCGGGCGGACGAGCCGGGTTCGGCTGCGGCAAACCGATGCTAGTCACTGAAGTGACCGCTTTCGGACCACCCCCAGGAGGCTCGGCGGCATTCCAGCGACCCCGAGGCTCTCCCGTCTGCTCAGCTCGCTTGAGCTGGAGCTTGCGCGGCATCCTTCCGCTGAGCTGATAGGACAGGGCCGTGTTGCGTATCGCGGTGAGGTCGAGGCCTGCTCGCATCAGAAGGTCCTGCGCGGCGCAGCGAACCCGGGTGGTCGCGATCAGAAAATGGAGGCAATCGGCCTCTAACGCCCCACAGTTCTTGGCGATTTCGCGGCTGCGTTCGCACAGCTCGCGGGTCAATCCCTCCAATTCACGAGGTGCGGCGGTCATTACGCCCAACAGCCGGTCCTCGTCGATGCCTCGTTCCTTCAAGAGCAGCTGGGCCCGATTTTCGACCGTGAACAACGCTAGCAAAAGGTGCGCCGAGGTCAGCTTTTGGCCCACGCTGATCGCGATATCGTCTGCTTCGGCAAGAACCTGGGCAAAGTCGGTCCCGTCGATCATCTCATCTCCGGCCAGGACACTGTGGCCGCTGGTCTATACCGCGGATCCGCACGGCGCAAAAATTCCATTAGCGCCGTCCGCAGCTGGGCGACGAGGCCAGAGCTGATCGGGCATATTGGAGCGCCTGAATCAGTTTTGGGTGGTCTTGCAATGACCTACACAACCAGCCGTACAGCCGAGGCGAGAACAAATGATGGCAGGCGTCGTTGAGTCCGCGAAACCGTTGATAGATCCCATCGGTGGCATCGGGCCGGCGGTGGAGGCGCGCCGCTGGGTGCTTCCACTGTTGGTGCTGTCCATAGGCGTCAGCTTTTCGGGCGCATCGTTTGCTTCCCGTTGGGACGCCGGATCGGTAGTCATTCAGCAGCTCGAGCGAGTCGGCGAGCTGCAGAAAATGACCGAGCAGGAATTGTCCGACAAAATCCAGACCACGCGTCGTCTCAGGCTCGTCGGAGGCATCGCGAAGGGGATTCTTGGTCCCCCCGCCGTCCTCTTGCTGATCGCGCTGGTTCTGGAGCTAAGCGCGTGGCTCCTGGGAAAGCAGACGAGTTTTTCGAAGTTCTTCTCGGTTGCGTCGCTTTCACTCTTGCCGGTCGCGCTATTTCACCTGCTGTTCGGGATCTGTGCGTTGCGCCAGTTTTCGGTCACCGACGCGCAAATGCCGTACATCCTGCCTTCAAGTCTCGCGGCAGCCTTTCCAGGCGTCAGTCCCGTGGTTCAGCGACTGCTGTCGGGGATCGATCTCTTCAACATCTGGAGCGCCGTTCTTTTGGGACTTGGGTTTTCTGCCGCCTCGGGAATGCAGCGAGGGAGGGCAATCGGGCTCGGCCTCGGATTGTACGCTGCGTACGTGGGCGTCTTTCTGCTGGGGCTCCCCGGCTTGATGGGGAGGGGAGCATGAGCGAGCTCATTTTGGCGGCGGTGTTGGCATCAACCCCGATCACGCTCGAGCAGGTGAGGGAGCTCAGCCGGCAAAACACGCCGGAGCGACTCCAGGAGCTTCAGTACCTGATTGCGACCGAACAAGGCCGCACGGCGGCCTCGAGTATTTACCCGCAACTCACCGTTTCGGGAGATGCCAATCGGACCATCAGTGGTACCCAACGGGCCTTTGTCGTGATTCCCTTCATCAATTCAGACGGAACGACCGGCTTCGTCAACGCGCTCGGGGATCAGCGCGGGTTCAACCGCAACAACTTCAGTGTGGCCGCGTCCTTGAGTCAGCTTCTCTTCGACGGGGGGAAGTGGTGGAACCAAATTGCACAGGCCGGAGCGCTGGAAGAGGCGGCGATCGGTCAGACCAGGGAACAGCGATCGACGTCCGAATACGAGGGAGTTCGCCGCTTCTACGCGCTCTACTTGGCACAGCGAACGCTCGATGTGTTGAAGGCCACCGTGATTCGAAGTGGGGAACAAGTGGATCGGGCGAGTGCTCTCTTCGAGGCGGGTCGCTCACCCAAGAGTGATGTGATTGCGGCGGAAGTGAATCTGGGAAACGATCGGATCAACGCGATTCTGCAAACCTCAATCGTCGGCAGCTCCCAATCGGACCTGGCAGTCTGGATTGCGCACTCGGGCGCCGAGGACCTGGTGGCCGTTGAACCGCAGGCGCTGAGAGTGGGGCCGAGGGGGGCACCCAAGCTGGAGGATGCGGTGAAAACGGCACGCGAGAAGCGCCCGCTGTTGAAGGCGCTCGAGCAACAGCAGCGCGCCTCGGATCTCGGCGTGGCCGTGGCCCGCGGCGGGTACTGGCCGACGTTGGCTGCCCAGGCCAACTACATTCGCCAGGGGCCAGATTTCGGGACCGTGTTTTCAGATCCGACGCGTCAGAACACGATCAACTTTGGGCTTCATCTCAGCTGGAACATCTTCTCCGGGTTCGCAACCTCGGCCACGGTGAAGACGGCGCTCTACAACCGCTCAACCGCGGAGCTGAACTGGCAGCAGGCCACCTACGAGGTGGAGGGAGATGTCCGGCGTTATCTGCGAGCTCTGGAAGCTCAAGTTGACGCGACCGCTGTCGCCCAGGCCAACCTCAAGTCCGCTCGAGACAACTTGAATCTCGCTCAGGAGCGGTTCAAAGCTGGTGCTGGCTCGACCCTCGAGGTGCGCGATGCACAACTCAAATTGACGCAGGCTGAGCTCACTGCGATTCAAAACCGGATCACCGTGGAGACCGCGCGCGCCAATCTCGAGAGGGTGATGGGACTCTACGAGGGGGGGGAGATGCGATGAAGTGGTGGAAGGCATGGCCCGCCGGGCCAACATCACCCGTACGATCACCGGTGCCGGCAAAGTCAATGCCGTGACGACGGTGAAGATTTCTTCGAACCTCTCCGGGGATCTGATCGCCCTGCCAGTCAAAGAGGCGGATCGAGTCGCAAAGGGTCAAGTGATCGGAAGGATCGATCCGACCCGCTTCCAGGCTGCAGCGAAACAAGCCAAGGCTGCCCAGATGGCTGCGCGGGCGGACATCCAAGTCGCCCAGGTCGATGTGTCTCGCACCGAATCGGAATATCGGCGAGTGCTCGGCCTCCATGAAAAGGGCCTCAGTTCGCATTCCGACGTGGAAAAGGCGCAAGCCGATCGAGACTCGGCAGCGGGTCGTCTGGGTTCGTCGCGCGAACGGTTTTCTCAGGCGAGTGGGGCGTACGATGAGGCTGCAAACAACCTTTCGAAAACCACTCTGTTGTCGCCAATCGATGGCACGGTGATTGAGCTCACCCGCGAAGTCGGCGAGCGGGTACGGGGCTCCGATCTATCGGAGGACGTGGTGATGACGCTGGCTTCCCTGTCGGCGATGGAGGTGAAGGTGGAGGTCAGCGAGCACGAGGTCATGTATCTGCGAGATGGGCAGAGAGCGGACATCTCGGTCGACGCGATCGAAGGTCAGAGCTTCGAAGGAACGGTCACTGAGATCGCGCGAAAGGCCTTGATCAAAAATCCCGGGACCGAGCAAGAAATCATCACCTTTCCAATCAAGGTTGCTTTCCTCAATGCTCCTTCTGGAGTGTACCCGGGGATGAGCGCCGAAGTTCGAATCGCCGCGGAAAAGCGCGATGGCGCTCTGGTGGTGCCAATCCAGGCGGTCACCGTTCGCAGCGAGAAAAATCTTCCCGACTACCGTCCACCGATCGAGGGGGGCACACTCACGGCCAAGAAGCCTACCGATCCGATGAACAAGGTGGTGTTCATCGTCGACTCCGAGGGCCGGGCCCGGATGCGGCGCGTTCGCACTGGAATCGCCACCGACACGGACCTGGAAATCCTCGAAGGGCTCCAGGAGGGAGACAAGTTGGTGGACGGACCTTATCGTTTGTTGGCCAAAGATCTGAAAGATGGAGATTGGGTCAAAGAAATGACCAAGAAGCGTCAGGCGATCCCGCTGCAAGGCCAAGGCTGAGCCGTCGATGTTGATCTCGGTCAAGGATCTCAAGCGTTACTACCGGGTGGGAAGCGAGGAGGTCCACGCGCTGCAGGGCGTCAGCTTCTCAATAAATCGAGGCGAGTGGGTCGCCATCGTCGGTCAGTCCGGGTCCGGCAAAAGCACCTTGATGAACGTGATTGGCTGCCTCGACACCCCGACCTCGGGCGAATACGTGCTGAACGGAAAGGACGTTTCCAGACTCAGCGATGACGAGTTGGCGAACATCCGCAACATCGAAATCGGATTCATCTTTCAGACCTTTCAGCTCTTGCCACGCGAGACGGCGCTGGCAAACGTCGAGCTGCCCTTGGTTTACCGCGGGATCAAAGCGAACGAACGACATCAGCGGGCCCGAGTTGCGCTCGAAAAGGTCCAGCTCTCGAACCGAATGAAACACCGACCGAACGAGCTCTCCGGTGGCCAACGACAGCGGGTGGCGATTGCCCGCGCTCTGGTGACCGAGCCGTCGTTGCTCTTGGCGGACGAACCGACCGGCAATCTGGATTCCACGACCGGTGAAGACATCATGAAGTTGTTCGAGCAGCTCCACGCCGGGGGACACACGATCTGTCTGGTGACCCACGAGCCGAGGCTGGCGGCGCGGTGCCCCCGGGCGATTCGGCTCAAGGACGGTCAAATCATCGCAGACGGTAAAGGCTCGGAAGTGGCGCTGCAGCAACTCGCGGGGGCCGCATGAAAGCTCGGATCGACATTCTCGAAGGGTCCAAAATCGCCATTTCATCCCTTCGAGCCAATCGGCTTCGCGCCGGCTTGACGATGCTGGGCATCGGAATCGGCGTTGCCACGCTGTTGGCGATTATCGGCATCATCCAGGGCCTGAACAGCTCTTTTTCACGACAGCTGGCCAGCCTCGGCTCGTCCTCGTTGTGGGTTTCCAAGTTTCCCTGGGTGATCAAGGGCGACTGGTGGGACTACAAAAACCGGAAGGACTTCACCCTTGATCAATTGGCGATGATTCGCTCTCAGGCGACCTTTGCGAGCGCAGTGGCCCCCTCGGTTGGCAAGATGGCGGACGTTGGTTTTTTGAACGAACAGGTATCAGCGGTTCAGATCAATGGAACCACCGAAGAGTACTTGCAGGTAAGCGCGGTGGAGGTTTCCGCAGGCCGCTTCATTACCGGTGCGGACGATGACAACTTGCGCTCGGTAGCGGTGATTGGAGCGGACGTCGCGGCCGGTTTGTTCCCGCGTTCCGATCCGATCGGAGCGAGGGTCAAGATCGACGGCCGGCCATTCCAAGTGGTGGGGGTGCTGGCGCGGCGCGGAAACATCTTCGACTTCAACCAAGACCTGGTGACGATCGTCCCGTTTAAAACTTTTAAGGAGTATTTCGGGAAAGGACGTGGCTTCTCGATCGGGATTGCCCTGGATCGGCCCGATCAGCTCAGCGACGCGGAGGATCAGCTCACCGGCATCGTCCGAAGGGCGCGCGGCACGCCGCCCGACAAACCAGATGACTTTACGATCAACCGACCCGAGCAACTTGCGGAAACCTACCAGCAACTGACCGGCGCGCTGTATGGCGTTGCCTCCGGAGTCGGGCTGATCACCCTGCTGGTGGGCGGAATCGGCATCATGAACATCATGTTGGTGTCGGTGCGCGAGCGCACCCGCGAGATCGGCGTGCGCAGAGCGCTCGGCGCGCGAAAGCGGACGATTATCATTCAGTTTCTGATCGAGGCGGCAACGGTTTCGGCGATCGGCGGCGCGATCGGAACTTTGGTGGGACTGGGTGTCGCTAAGCTAATCGCAGAGATCAGTCCGCTCGCCGCGGAGGTGAACCCATTGACCGTTTTGCTGGGCATCCTCTTCGCCGGAGCGGTGGGTTTGCTGTTCGGCATTTGGCCTGCCGCCCGCGCCGCGAATCTGGACCCGGTGGAAGCCCTTCGTTACGAGTGAAGCGATGACCGGTTTTCTCGACAACCTTCGACTGTCGCTTGGAACCTTCATCTCGAACCCGCTTCGATCGCTGCTTACGCTTCTGGGGATTGTGATCGGCGTCACCACCGTGATCGCGATGATGGCGATGATCGAGGGTCTTCGAATCAAGGTGAACAAGGATCTCTCCCAGTTAGGAGCCAATACCTTTCAAGTTCAAAAGATGCCGATAGGATTCGGCCGGTTCAACTGGCAGAAGTTCGCCAAGCGCCCCAGCTTCGGTCTGGCGGACCGCGATGCAATCCGCGCCAGCTGCCCCACCGCCAGTGCCGTGACCGCCAAGGACAGCATCGACGGGCAAAAAATAACCACCGCCCACCGTGAGACCCGCGGCAACGTCTTGGTGTGGTCTGCGACGGCCGACTACCTCGAGACCAACGCAATGACGGTGGGAGCGGGGCGCTCGTTTAACGATCTGGAAGTCTTGGATGCTCGGCGAGTGGCCCTGTTGGGGATGGATGTGGCAGACGTACTCTTTCCCGGGGAAGACCCGATCAATCAACAAATCCGGCTGCGCGGCCGCAATTTCACGGTGATCGGCGTCTTTCAACGTCGCGGAAGCTTTCTCGGCCTCGGCAGTCAGGATAATTTAGTGGTGATTCCGCTCACCGCGTTTGCGCCAATCTATGGCAAGAGCAACTTTCGTTTCAGCATCGCGACCAATGACCCCAGCGACTTGAGCAAAGCGCAAGACGAGGTGATTACCGTGCTGCGCAAGCGACGCAACCTTGCCGCGAATGCCGAGAACAACTTCGAGGTGTTCACCAACGATACGTTGACCAAGACTTTCAACGGACTGTCCCAGGTCATCACCGTCGCGACCTTCGGCGTTTGCTTGTTGTCCCTGATCGTCGGGGGGATTGGCATCCTCAACATCATGCTGGTGGCGGTCACCGAACGGACTCGGGAGATCGGCATTCGCAAGGCGCTGGGAGCGAAGCGCAAGCGAATTCTGGCTCAGTTCACCACTGAGGCGGTGGTGCTGTCGTTGGTGGGCGGAGTGATCGGCATTCTGTTCGGCTTCTCGGTCGCCTTTCTTGGCCGCTGGGTGCTCGACTTCCCCACCCAGGTGCCTGCATGGGCGGTGCTCCTGTCGCTGGCAATGAGCTCCGGTGTGGGCCTGGTTTTCGGAATCTATCCTGCCGCTCGCGCTTCGCGGCTCGATCCGGTGGAAGCGATGCGCGCCGAATGACAGACTGAGGCGCGCGGCACTGGCTTCCTTGGCCGCAGGTTCCTAGGATGGGCCCATGAAGCGACCTTATCTGGGCATCTTTGTCATCGCCGGGATCGGCGCGGTCGCCGTGGCTGCGGGAGGGTACCGCAAGTACAAGATCAAGACGTTCGAAGCGGAGCGGGAGCTCAACGCGGCCCGAATCCAGAAGGAGTACCTGGAGCGAGTCGGCTGGATTCGGAGCAATCCGGACGAGCGGACGTACCGAGAGGAGGTTCGGCCCTTTCTCCGATGGTATTTTCAGGAAATCGCCGCGCACAACAAACGCTTTCACGGCAACCCAAATTTCGACGACTACCTCCTCGAATTGAAGAAGCGCCCAGCCTCGTCGGTGGAACAGCTCGCCGACAAGCGCGCCTATTACGAGTACACCAAGAAAGTATTCGACGAGCTCAAGGGGGGTCTGTACGCTCCGATGTGGTCGGGCACCGACAAAGGAATGCGGCTCGACGTTCACTCCGCGGCGATCGAGAAGATTGACGGCAAGCCGCGCATCCGGATCGACCTCGTGCTTTGGGGCGCTCAACGCGAGGTGCGCGAAGAATCCACCAGCGCCGGTGGAATCGTGGTGGGGGCCAGAAAACGGATGCTGACCAGCGCATCGTTCACCATGAGCTGGAGGTTGCTCGACTCGCAGGGAAGGTTGATCGGCGAATTGAATGCCGCTGGAGATCCCTCGATGAAAGTAGACTTCCCCGAGCGCTTCATTCAGGAATTCCCTCCCCAGATAGTACTCGGCTATTACCCGGTCGATCGCATCCCAGCTGAGGTAAAGAAGATCGAAATGATTTTCACGGTTGCCTCGCGCTCGCCCTTCGGCGGAGAGGCGCTGGGAAGCTACCGATGGCAGCTGGAAGCGCCGGCTGACTGGAAGCTTGCCCCCGGGGAGAAGTGGGAAGGCGCGGAGGAGTCGGTCCGGCCTGCTGAAGAAATCGATCCCAACGTCGCTGCGGCTCAGGTGCGCAAGAAAGCTACTTTGACGCAGGCGCCTTAACCGTTGCGCCCTGCCTTGAGGCCGCTGACCACCGCAAAATGCGAGAGCAATCGATGTGCGCTCAATGAGCCGTCCTCATCCAGCAAATAGAGGCTCAACTTTGCATCCACTTTGAGGTCGCACAATTCGATGCCAGCAGCAACTTCCGCGAGGACGGAGCCGTTCGCCGGGTCGATCACTCGAATCCGTTCGCCGGGGACAATCACAACTCCGCGCGCGAGCGAGGGCGACACCGGGCGCACCAACTCTTCGCCGGAAGGCTCGAGCTGCCAGACCACCTCTCCTTCCGAGTTAAGCAGTGCTGCCGCGCCGTTGCGCGCACTCACCAGGACCGAGTCGCGCACCGAAAGCAGGTAAAACGGTCCTTGCCCCAAGGGAAGAGTTCGCTCGAGCAGCAACTTCCCCTTGGGACCGAAGCAAAGGACCACCGCGCTTGCGTTGCGCGCTCCTGTCACCCAAACCCGATTGTGACGCGGCAGCGGAAGGGATGGTTGCGCGACAGCAAGCTCATGCGTCCAGTGTGCGCCAGCTGCGTGGACATCCGCGGAGAGAATCGCGTGCTGCTCGCCCCTTCCGACCACCGCGACGAACCGGCGCCCCCAGGCAACGGTAGGACCAATAAAGGGCAAGTTGACCCGCAGGTGGTATCGGATTTGCCCATCGTGCAGGTCCAGTCCGAGGAGGCTTCCGCTCTCGGTTGCAAGAAGGGCGCGTTGCCCTTGGAGCGCGACGAAGACTTGGCGTGTGCGGGAAGGAACCAACCTCCAGATCTCCCGCCCGGTAAGCTCGGACAGCGCGAGCACCGCTCGGGCTTCCGCGACGCAGATGAGCAGGCCATCTCGTCGAAGTAACTCCGGCGCCAAGCCTGCCCCATCGTGGTTGCGGGTCCAACGCGCACTCTTGTCGCGGTCCAAAAATCCGAGCATTCGGTCTGCAGATGCCGCGAGAACGCACCCGTCCGCCGAGCTGGCGACTCCGTGGGTCGCCAAACGGCGAAACAACAGCTGTCCATCGGGTGCCCAGCCACAAGCCATCTCGGACGAAGCAAAGATCGGTCCGCTCGCCGTCCAGATCAGCCGACCGGTATCGCCGGCCTCCAGCTTGTGCTTCTCCCAAACCTTGCTGTAGCGCAACCGACGAAGTCGGCCGGAAACCTGGAGAGGACGAGTGGTGGCGGTGGGCCTCTTGCGCTCGATCCGAGCCTTCGTTTCATCGGCTGGCGGAGCCATTCCGGTTCTCAGTTGCGAAAGGCCTTCCCGACAGCGGGAAGCCATCTCCAACAAATAGGGATTTCGGGCCTGCGCCTTGCTGCGCGCACCGATTGCGAAGGAGATCGCCACGCCGAGCTCAAAAATTGCCCGAGCAAAGGCCTCCGGGTTCGCCTCGAATCGTTTGCCGTTGAGCTCGAGCGATCGCTGCCGCAGGTCAAAGCGAATCGGCGGGGAAATTCCGCCTGGCGCGAATTGGAACCGGTCCTCTTCCAGCTCCATCGCGTGGCACAGTTCCGCCGCCTGGCGGGACAATTCGAGCATCAGCAGAAAGAGTCCGCCCCCGCTTTGCCAGACTTGGGTTCGTCCGCCGTCGAGCTGCAGGTAGATCGAGCCGGCAAAGAGTAGCGAGGCGAGCGAGCTCGACGCGCCTGGGCACAACAAGAGATCGTGCTCATCGTAGAACTCGAAGCCAAACGACCACTGCCTGGGCGCACTGGCTCGGTACGAGTATCCGGTTTGACGAAATCCGACCCGAGCAGGCGCGACCGAGCCGTGTTCGAGTCTGAGGAGCGTGCGGGACATCGCTCGGATTCGGGGATTACGATTCGAGCCAGGCGATGCTTCGCTGAGATCTCGAATCAACGAGTGCCCGCAGGCAACGGTTGCGTCGCCGAGCTCGGCCAGATCGACTCGTACCGGCCGATGAAGGAGCCTGGCAGGGCGACCGAGATCGGCGACCTTGAGTTCAGCCTCCGCGCCTCGTCGCTCAAACGTCAGCTCCAGATGTGCCTCCGGCAAAGATACTTGTCCCAGCACCTCGCCTTTCAGAATCAGACCGGAAACGGTGGAGACCAAGTCCGGGATCAACGTGGTCAGGGACTCCTCCGTCGCGGCAGCGAGCAGGTCGATTCCGTCGACTTGTAGCGAGAAGGAGTCTTTCGGCGCAGCCGACGTTTCGCGCTTCCAACTGTGGCCGCTGCGAAAGCGAATCATCGGCGTCCCTTCGTTGACAAGCCAAGTTGGCGATGCATAGCATCCGCGAATTGCGCTGGATACAGACTGCAAGATCCCAATCTCACTGAGAAACCATGACGTTTTACGAGGCAGCGCTCAGAGTCCTGGAAGCCGCCGGTCGGCCGATGCACATCCAGGAAATCACGGAGCAATCGATTGCGCAGAATCTTCTTTCCCACGTCGGCAAGACCCCGGACCAAACGATGCTGTCCCGCCTCGCGGCGATGGCGCGTCGAACCCGAGATCGTCGGGTGATTGTAACGGCGAAGGATACTTTCGCATTGATCGATTGGGCACTTCCGGAAAACTTAGAGGCGCTTGAACAGACGGGCGTAGCTCCAGTTAACGAGGAAGATGCGATGCCGCCGTTGCGGCCGGCGGAACGACACCCTGATCCTCGGCCGGAGAGCGTACGGGCCGGAGGTCGGGGAGCCGAGCGGAAGCGACACCGCGCGGACGACGAGGAGCTTTCAGGTGTACGTCAGCGGCGCTTTCCACCTCTGGCCGAGACGGTTTTCGATGTACTGAGCGAGGCAGCTCAGCCGCTGCGGGTCGATGAGGTAATGCAGAGGCTTCGCAGCCAAGCGCTCGCCGCCGGCGACTTGAATCCGGATCAGCTGTTGCGGGCGCTGGCCGAGGACAATCAACGGCGTCTGGATGCCGGCCGACGAGCTCAGTTCTTCCTCTCACCAGAAAGAGATGCGCTCGGTCTGGAGCCATTCGAAGGGCTGGGCGCGCTTGTATCGAGCGACGTTCAGCGGCCGTTCGCCGACAAGTTGGGCCTGACGATGGAGGGTGGTCGCGTGGTGTTTGCGCGCGCCGCGCCGGGCCCGGACGAGATCGCCGACGCCGTTTCGACGGTTCGCGCCGCCGCCAAGGACGCACGTCGCGCGGTGGCTCGAGCGCTGAGGCGAAAGTTATCGGAGCTCGATTTCGGCACCTTCGAACGCTCGGTGGTGCGCTGTCTCAAGGCATTAGGCTTCCACGAAATTCGGGTCGTCAAGCGCTCTCGCGAGGGACCGCTGCTGACGGCTCGGCGGAGGGATGGCAGCGCGGAGCTACGCTACACGGTTCGCTTGCTCAAGGGCCAAACGCCAGTGGATCGGCGCGCGGTGCAGGAGTTACGGCGGGACAGCGGGCGCTATGGTGCGCAGCTCGGTTTCTCGACGCGAAAACGGCTGTATCCACGACCCAGATCGAACTGTTCGAGATCAACGACCGTTTCTTCACTAACGCGCAGGTCGAGGCAGAGGAAGCACAGCGCCGGCGCGAGGAACGAACCCGGGAACGACACCGTCCGGAGCGAGCTGCTGCTTCGGACGTTTCACTGGTGAGCGAGGAGACTTCCGAGGAGGCTACCTCGGCGCAAAACGGGGCGCCCGAGCTGCCGCAGGACAGCACAGCCGTGCCCGCAGGCGATATACCCGCGGAAGTGGCCGCCTCATCTGGAGGAATGGAGCGCGCAAGCCCTGATCAGCCGGCAGAAATCGAGGACGAAGTCGATTCCGACGAACCCGAATTCGAAGAAGCCGAGGAGACGGTCGCCGCTACCAGTGAGCCCGCGCAGGGCGGCACAGAGCCATCGCGCCCCGCGAGCGCGCCGCGACGCCGGCGTCGGCGTCGACGCGGCCGAAGAGGAAGAGGACGGCCCCAAACACCGGTTGCTGCCGCGGCGGGGGATGTGGCTCAACCGGCACAGCCTACACCGCCAACGCCGGCCAACAGCGAAGACGGAGGACGGCTTCCGCTCTCGCCATTCTTCTGGCTGGCTTGTTCTTTGGGTGTTCGCGCCAGCCCGCTCGGCATGACATCGAACGGGTCGAGGTGGTTGTCCCGGCGGTCTCCGATGGGGATGCGCTCGGAATACGAACTGATCGGGTTCAATCGATTTTTCTCGAAGAGTTGAAGGCCAATGGCCACTTCAACTTCTCGCGTGAGAATCGGGCTACGACCAAGGTGGCTCATCCCACAAAATTCGAGCTGGAGCTGGCCCCGGTGCGCGAGAGCAGTTACGAGGCTCGGGCTGGCGATTACATCGAGATCGAGGCATCGCTTTTGCTGAGAAGACGCGAGGACGATGGCTGGTCCAGCTACGAGCTCAATCAGAGAGTTCAGGAGCCGGTTTCCGGAGTCAGTCTGGAAGAGCGCCAAGCGGCCGCGCTCAGGGCGCTCCGATCCGCTTTACACGAGACGGTTTCGATGGCCGATCTGCAGCTTGCGGCGATCGCCAAATCAGATCGAGAGCTAATCAAGGATTTGAATGCAACCAATCTCCGCGTTCGGGACGCGGCGATCCGCGTGTTGTCTGACCGCAAAAATCCTGCGGTCCGGGGTGCATTGGTCGACAAGCTGAAGGGTTCGGAGGTCGACGGCGTTCGACGAGCGATCGGTGGATTGGTGGCGCTGCACGACGTGCAGGCGGTTCCCCCGTTGATTGAGCTGGCGCGTGGCAAGGATCCTAGTTTCCTGCGAGAAATCCTCTTCGCCTTGGGAGCGATCGGTGGAGAGGAGGCGCAGGCGTACCTGTTCACCGTGTCCCAGGGGCATGACGATCCGGATATTCGCCACGTGGCGGAGCAGGCACTTCACGAGCTGCAGTCTCGGATCGCTTCGGGCGATCAGCGCCGCGATTCGAGTGGCAAGCACCACGTGCAAAGGAGCATCCCGTGAGGGTGGGCTGGCTGCTGGTGTTGCTGACCGCGACAGTCGGTTGCGCCAAACGCGTTGAAATCGCTCCTTCTGGGCCTTCGATCCGCGCCGCGGCATATTATCCTCTCGCGGTCGGGAACCGCTGGGTCTACGAATCGAACTTCCTCGGCGAGAAGACCGAGCGGATGGTGCAGATCCTTAAAGAAGAGAATGGGTTTTTCGTCGACAATCAAGGTGGCGAGTTGGGTGTCGACGCGTTCGGCATTCGGGACCGCAAGCGGTATTTACTCAAGGAGCCCGTCGAGCTGGGCCGCAGCTGGACCAACGTGGTTTCGGTGTCGTCGATCGAGCGATACAAAATTCTGGAGCTGGGACCTTGCGAAGTACCGGCGGGGCGATTCGAAAGCTGCGTGGGGGTGGAGGGGCGCAATCGCGTCGATGATAAGACCACGCTCGTGAACCAACTCACGCTGGCGCGAGGCGTAGGAATCGTCCGGATCGAAACCGCCGCGGAAGTGCGCGGCGAACGAATCCCGCAAAGCCAGCTGCTGTTGACCCGATTCGAGCTTCGCCCGATGCCGTCCCCCCGCTGAGTCGTGGAACCCGCGGAGCAGACCAGCGAGGAGATGATCCTGGCGCTCCTCACCGATGGAGGGGATCAGTTCACCTCGGGAGAAGCACTCTCCGGCAAGCTTGGGCTCTCGCGCGCCGCGGTTTGGAAGCATGTCGAATCTCTGCGCCGCAAGGGCTATCGCATCGAAGCGGTTTCTTCGAAGGGCTACCGATTGCTCGGCGTACCGGATCGGGTGACGCCGCTCGAGCTGTCAGCCCACCTGCAGACCGAGGAAATTGGTCGGACCCTTCACTACCGCGAGAGCTTGGAATCGACCAACGAGCTCGCGTTTCAGCTGGCGATGGAAGGCGCTGGCCATGGCGAGGTGGTGATCGCGGATCAGCAAACCCGCGGCAAAGGTCGCCGCGGGCGCTCGTGGATCTCTCCGCCCGGCAAGAACCTCTATTGCTCGGTGATTTTGAGGCCCGAGCTGGCCCCGCAGCGTGCCCCGGAATTGACGCTGGTAACCGCAGTCGCGGTGGCGGCGTCCCTGCGCGAACTCGGAGCGCTGGTGGAGATCAAGTGGCCGAATGATCTACTCCTCAATCAGCTCAAGGTGGCGGGCATCCTCACCGAGCTTTCCGCCGAACAAGATAGAATCCATTTTGCAGTGGTGGGCGTGGGCGTGAACTTGAATGCCGAGCCAACCGACTTTCCGGAAGAGATCCGCTCTCTGGTGACATCGGTCCGACAAGCGCTGGGAAGACCGGTGTTGCGCGCGCCGTTCGCGGCGACAATGTGGGCCCGAATGGAGGAGTGGCTCCGCTGCCACGCGGAGAACGGCTTTCGGCCGGTGCGTGAGGCCTGGAAGCAGATCTCTGCTACGCTTGGAAAGAAGGTCCTGATCAAAGGGGAGCGGCTCGAGGTGCAAGGAGTTGCCGAGGACATCGATGAGGGCGGGGCCCTCTTGGTGAGGACGGCGCGAGGGACGCTCGAGCGGGTACTCGCCGGGGACCTCGAGCAGTTGGCCGTCCGGGAGTAGATGCGATGTTGCTGGCGATCGACGTCGGAAACACCAATGTGGTTTTCGGGGTCTTCGATGGACGCAAGTTGACGGGCCATTGGCGATTGGAAACAGACGTCCGGCGTACCTATGACGAGTACGGCATACTCTTCCGTCAGCTGCTGTTGGACGCAGCAGTCGAAGCGCGGCAGATCGAGGCGCTGGTAATCTCCAATGTCGTTCCGACGCTCCAATTTACGCTGCAACAAGTGGGCGAGCGGTACTTTGGGACCAAGCCCTTGTTTGTCGGTCCTGGGGTCAAGACCGGGATGCCGATCCTGATTGACAACCCCCGCGAGGTAGGGGCGGACCGAATCGTCAACGCGGTCGCCGCCTACGAGAAGTATCGCGAGGGCCTGATCGTGGTGGACTTCGGAACTGCCACCACCTTCGACGCGGTCAGCCCGAAGGGAGAATACCTGGGCGGGGCAATTTGCCCGGGGATCTCAATCTCGATGGAAGCGCTCTTTCAGAACGCCTCCAAGCTGCCTCGAGTGGAATTCGCCAACCCGCCTCACGTGGTGGGCCGAAATACGGTCCATTCAATTCAGTCCGGCCTGGTGTTTGGATACGTGGGGCTGGTGGATGGACTTTGCGAGCGGATGCGCGCGGAGCTGGGGTTTCCGGTTCGGGTGGTGGCCACCGGTGGGTTGGCGCCGCTAATTTCCAAAGAATCAAAGGCGATCCGGGCGATGGATGAGTTTCTCACGCTCGATGGCTTGCGAATCATTTACGAGAGGAACCAGCCCGCGTGAGCGACGCTTCCCAGCCGTCGGCCGCCGGTTCGGCCCCGCCCTCGGATTCGGCGACGCTGGCGGTCTGCCCCTTGACCGCGGACTTTCTGCCTCCCAACATGCGCAAGCATGTGGATCCCAAGGCGCCGCCTCCTCTTCGGATGATGGCCGCGAAGGGGTTGGTGCCGCTCTCGCCGTCCGACATAATCGGTGCGCTCTACATGCTCACCTTCGATCTGGACACCGCGGTGCGCGAGACTGCCGCAAAGACGCTGACCTCCTTGCCGGATCGCCTGCTTGGCACTGCCTTGCGGGACGAAGAGATCAAGCCTCCAGTCCTGAGCTACTGTTTGGAGGCGTTTGCGACCCGCGACGATTATGTGGAGCTGCTGATTCTGAACGCCGGTACTCCCGATGACGCGGTAGCGAAGGTTGCCTGCAACTGCCAACTCAGGATCGCGGAAATCATCGGTCAGAACCAGCTGCGCACTCTCCGGCACGACGACATCCTGCGTAACCTCTGCCGAAACCCGAACGTTCTCGCTTCCGTGATCGACGGGATCTGCGACTTCGCGGTGCGCAACGGAATGCTGTTGCCGGACGTACCGCAGATGCAAGAGGCGCGGGTACGCGTCTTTGGCCCTCAGGCGCTGCAAAAGCCGCCGGACCAGGGGCCCACCGCTCTAGAGGTGGTCGCCGAGAATGCCGAGCTGAGGGAAGAGGACGCCCCGCCGGTCGAGGAAGGCAAGCGCCTCACGCTCTCCCAGCGGGTCAGCAAGATGAGCGTCTCGGAGAAGATCAAGCTGGCCACGCTCGGGAACAAAGAAGCGCGCGGCTTGCTGATGCGGGATACCAATAGGCTAGTCGCGGTAGCGGTGATTCGCAGCCCGCGGCTCACCGACGGCGAGGTGTTGACCGTCGCCAACAACCGCGCGGTGATCGAAGATGTCTTGCGAGTGATCTACAACAACCGCGAATGGACCAAGAACTACGCACTGAGGCTGGCGCTGGTCAAAAACCCAAAGACGCCGCTCGCCATTTCGATGCGTTACCTTTCCGGCATGAGGGAATCCGACGTGGTTAGCCTCGCTCGAAACAAGAACATTCCGTCCGGAATTCAGGTGTTGGCGAAGAAGATGATGGATAAAAAGAACGCGCCCAATCGGGAGAGGTAATGCCCGAACCGCCCCTGACTCAGGCGGCGGCCGGCTCGTCCTCGTTACCCGCTAGGCTTTGTTGCTCATCGAGAAGCTGCAGAGCAATTGAGAGCGCTTTTTTGGTTTTTTCCCGAAGCTTCTCGTCGCCCTTGATTCGCTCATAAAGCTTTTCGATTCGCGCCTCGCTCTTCGAGGTAGACGACTCCATTTCGCGAATCCTACTGCGCGCCGCTTCCAGTTCGCCCCGGATCCCCTCCACCTCGCTGCGAAGCTCAACCGATTCGCCCTGCGCTTGTTGCAGCGATCCCTCGACCTCGGTGATGCGGTCGCGCTCACCGGCCAACTCCGATTCGCGCTGAGCCAAATTCTCCGCGGTTTCGGAAACCTGCTGCTCCAATTGAGTTTCTCGATCGTGCAACTCGAGGATTTCCTTGTCGCGCTCGGTGAGCTGAGTCTTCAGCTGAAGAATTTCGCGGTCGCGCTTGCTCAGCGCATCCTTGAGCGCGAAGTAGTCTTTCTCCGATTTGCCCGGGGGAGCCGTCTTTGAACCCGCGGGCTCGGCGCTGCGAGCTCTTGCTTCCGCTTGCTCTGCTCGGCGCTGCGCCTCTTGGAGCGCCGTTTGAGTCTCCTCTAACGATTCTTGCGTTTTGGCAAGCGCCTCCTGCAGCTGGTCGACCCTTGCCAGGAGCTGCTGTGGCTCGGTGCCGTTGATGTCCGGCCCCGACTCGGGAAATGGCTCGAGCGCCTCACCGTTCGCTTCGTATGCCGGCTTACCGGAGTCGGAGGTCTCGTCCCAAGCTGGGGCTGGGCTGGTCTCTTCGACGCTCTCGGTGCCCGGACCGCTGTCGAACGCATCGTCGATGATCGCGAGGTCAGGCTCACCCTGAATCGTCGTCTCTTCCTCCACGCTCACCAGTTGATCGGGCTGAACCGTTTCAGCCTCCAGCAGCTCGCCAAAGCCCGAATCGTCGGTTGTCACCGGAATATCGTCTGGGAAGCCGATCAGCCGCTCAATTCGCGCCACCAGTTCCTCCGGCTCGAATGGTTTTGCGACGTAGTCATCTGCCCGGGTGGTCTTGAGCTTGCTGTGCTTCTCGAAGCCGTCGGGGGACCCAATGATTATCACCGGGATACCCTTCAGATCTGAGTCCTTCTTCAGCTTCGAACAGATCAGGTATCCGCTCTGGCCCGGACCGAGATCGACTGCCAGAACGACCAAGTCTGGAGCCGTGCCGCGAATCAACTCGATGCACCCTCTGGGATCCGCGCTCTCTTCCGCCGAAAAACCTGCTGCTTCCAACGCGGCTCGCGAAGCGCTCGACACTGCCGAATCAATCTCGACGATCAAAACTTTCTTGGACATGAACGCTCGGGATGAAACCGGCCGTTTTCACGGCCTGATTTCGGAGGGTCTGGGTACTAAAGACGCTACCGATACCCAATGCACCCCGTCAATGTTGCAGCCAACGGACGACTACCGCTGTACCGAAGCGGGGCGAATCAAGGAGTTAGGCGGCTGTGAGTCCTTGGGTTTGGCACTGCTCAGGCTGGCCCCGCTGAGCATTTGTCGGATATCCGCTTCGTCCAGATCGGTCACCAGCTCGTACACGATCTCTCGATCCCGCCAGAGTGCGACGTTGTATCCGTGACTGCTGTCGAGCTCGAGAGATGGTAGCGGAGAGGCCGCGACCTCTCCTTTCGTATCATCGAAAACGAAAAGGCCAATTCGGCGAGGCAGAGATCCTGGGTAGGAAACGGCGTTGTAGGAGATGTAGGCGGCTTCCTTATCGTGAACGTTGGAAAGTCGCGCACCGGCCAAAGTCGCATTCGGAAGCT
>WNFD01002227.1_pt1 | contig 28013 bp, 20 predicted proteins | sample 5400491 | NCBI WGS metagenome assembly WNFD01 (sample SAMN13153343, study PRJNA577476) | soil metagenome | isolation source: 120 cm saprolite under Douglas fir tree site 2 hole 2 replicate 2 | place: USA:California | collected 2015-04-18
GCCCCCACCGCACGTCATCCACTGGGACAAATGGACCCGCCGCCACCAGGCCCGCTCCCGCTGGTACCACCAGCGCGCCAGACTCGCCAGAGAACCGAGATCGCCCTGGTCAGCTAGCGAAATGCGGCTGCCGTACTAGGTGTGAGTTTCGGCTTACTTGGTTCATCGGCGACCAACGGAGTAAGCCACGTCCGATGGATCAGTTTCAGCCAGCCGGGGCCGCAAGATCGCTTGCGGGTGGATCGAGATGGCATTCGATCGCTTAGCTGGTATGGCATCATTTTTCCGTGAAGCCGCAACAGGTACCACGACCCAAGCATCTTGATCATCTGTCGGATGACGGGCGAGGCTATCCGGTTATCTCTACCGTCGGGCGGGATGAGGAGAGTGCAAGTTTCGGTTCTCTCAACGAACGCCGGAAGCTCGCTCTCGCGACGTTCGATTGGTGTGCCGTGTGCGGCCTGCCCTTCGGTAAGGCACCGCGATGGCAGATGGTTCCAGCTGGTGCCTCGACCCTGGCTGGTGAACAGCTGGAAGAAGAGCTCTTCTTTGGCGAAGCCCCGGTCCATGAGGTCTGCATTGTCTACGCTGCGCATGTCTGTCCGCACCTTTCGTCCCCTGGGCACCGGATGGGGGATGAGTATCGGGCTGGCCAGCGAAGGACCGATAAGATTCGTATGGCAGGCTTCAGGCGGACGTCGAAGGTGCAGGCGTTCAGGTCCGGCCTGCAGAAGGAAACTCACGTCTTGCACTTCGGGCAAGTCGGGTTTGTAGCTGAGTTTTCTTACTCGCGTCCCGACGAGCTTGCTGATCGTTACTCACCCCTGCTGGCGAGCGAGGAGGTTCCCGAGCTCTCTCCGGCGGAATCTGGACTGGTCGCCCTGTTCAATGAACACAGCGACGAGGGAGATACTGTCGCCGGGGCGGCCCTAATGGCCGGATCGGCTTTCGCGAAGGACATCAAGAAGGTGCAAGGCATGCAAGCCTTTGCGGAGAGCGGATACTGGCAGGGGCTCGCAACTCACCTGCTTGATCCCAGAAAACTTGCACAGTTCGAGAAAGGCATTGAGGACCAGGCTAGCAAATTCATGGCAGGGTGGCTTTTGGAACGCCAAGGCAGGCTTCCTGAGGTTCTTGCCGGCTGGCGTGAGAATGGGCAGAGACTGGCGAGGTCAAGGGGTATGGTTCTTCCCTGGCTAGAACCCGAAGGTGGAGGCCGGACCGTAGCGAAGAACGACCCGTGTCCGTGTGGCTCTGGGCGCAGGGCACGGCGTTGCCATCCGGCCGGGCTGCCTGCGGCGGAACTAACTCAGGCAGACCTCCCGGCAGCACCCGATGCCTCCGGCACGCCACAATGGACTTCGCCGGGAAAGTGACGCCCAGAACTGGATTATCCGTGCCCGCATGTTCGTGCACCCAACGCATCTCTCAGCTGCACCGAATCGGCAGGGAGGATGGGTTTAGTGCTTCCGGGCGCATGATGACCAGGCTGCTCGGCGATCCCTGCGGAACACAGCTGGGTTGGGATCCCGGCTTCCCCCACGAGGACCTAACCCAAGAACAGTACGAGAAGGTATGGATTGCGGCCCGGCGATCCCTGGAACGAGACGGATAGGCAGCAACCGCACTAGCATGCCGCGAGAGTGAACGTGGATTGGAGCGCCGGGGCCGTTCGACCTGTCGCCTAAGCGCGCTTCGGCTTCTGCCTGCGCCAGAATGCGATCGCGGCTCAGCCGCCGACCAGGAATTGCTCGACCTCGGCCTGCGCTGGATTGCCAGCCGCCCGGTTCTGGACCGAGTGGCCCGCTGTGGGCACGATGAACAGGCGGCCATCGGGTGCGAGCGCGGCCTCCGCGCGTGCATCCGCCAGCGGGGTCGACAGGTCATGCCCGCCCGCCAGCAGCAGAACCGGAACCCGCGGCAGGTCGGCGCGGGAGGCTGTGGCGGTGGGCGGGACGGGGGTGGGCGGCCAGTACAGGCAGGTCTGGATGAGGCCGTTGCCCGCTGCGGTGGCTTGGTCGAAGGGCCAGACCTGGGCCGTGGTCAGCCGGGCCACGGAACGGGCAAGCGACGCGGCCCGCACGGCAAGCGGCGTATCCGGCCCGCCCCACGGCATCTGCATGTCCGCGCAGAGCGTGCTGGCGTGCAGCCCCTGGCTCAGCTCGCCGGGCGTGGCGGCATCGCCCGCGCGAACCTGGGCGATCAGCGCGTTGAGCGCGGCCGGGCGCCCGGCGGCGGCCGCGTGCAGCACGGCGGGGACACCGGGGAAGGACGGAGCGCCGACGCTCATCGCCACCACAGCGTCGAGCAGCGCGGGCCCGTCGTGGTACCGGCGGACCACGGTGGCCAGATCGTTGGCCGGATCGAAGCCGCACAACTGCGCCGCACACGCGGCGCGCAGGACCGGTGCGGTCTGCCGCATGCTGGCGAGCTGAAGCGGGTCGACATTCCAGCTCGGTACCACCGAGTCCAGGATGAGCCGACTCACCTGGGCCGGATGCGTCAGCGCGAACTGCTCCGCGACGTAGGAGCCGTATGACACCCCGTCCGGGGTCAGCCGCGTGACTCCCAGCGCGTTCCGCAGCGCCTCGATGTCGGCGACGGTCGCCGCGGTGGAGAAATACCTCCGGCTGGGCCCGATAGCCGCGGCGCACGAGCGGACCGCGGCCGGGGTGGGCACCGTCAGGTCGGATGCGCCCATCTCCTGCTGCAGGGCCGGGCAGTTCAACGCTCCGGCCCCGGTGCCGCGCTGGTCGAAGATGACCAGCCGGTAGCCGCGCAGCGCCGGTCCCAGCCGGTTCGCGAGCCGCGACACGAACGGGACTCCCGGCTGACCGGGGCCGCCGGTCAGCAGCACAAATACGCCACGCGACGCGGCGGCCACATCCGACACCGCGACCTGCAGCCGCAGCCGTCCCGGCGCCGAGCCGAACGGATCGAGCCGGACGCTCAGCGTCCCGCAGCTGAACGCCGCGATATCCGGGCACGGGCGGAGAGCATTCAGCCCGGTCAGGTTCAGTGCCGAGCCTGACCCGGCCGGTCCGGAGGCTGAACCGCTGGCTGAGGCCAGCGGGCGCGGGGCGGAACTGGTGTGCCGACCGGCTGGCACCGACCGGCCAGAGCAGCCGGCCGCCGCGCTCAGCAGGACCGCCGTGGCGATCAGCGCGCTGCCTGCCGCGCGTCGGATGCTCACCGCGCGGCATGCTGGATTCCGCATACCTCCAGCGTCGGGACCCGTTATCTCATCCGGGTCACGACCCGGGCCAGACAGCGCATCGTGCGCAGCACCCGAGTTCCACTGAAAGCTGCCGGGCCGAACCCACAGCGGCCAGGCATCGAATATCCGATCAAGCCGCGACCCGGGTGGATGCAATATGGCGCTGGTCATCCCGAACAGCGTTTCCCTTCTCGTGGGAATCGCACTGGTGACCGTCGCGCTTCGGCTCCGTCATCAGCCAGCGGATAAGCCGCGTCTGCGGACTGGCCTACGGTGGGCAGACGGCCCGTTTGCCAGGCCCGGCGGAAACGCTACGCAATTGCGTGCCGGCGTTTCCGCGGAAACGCCCCTTCTGCCGCCGAGAAAGCGCCTCTCAGACTTTGTCGCGGTCTGTAGACGTCGGAGCGGTGTTCGATGGCCAGGGTCGAGTGTCTCCTTCGAGACTCCAGGTCATCCAGGCTGATGACCACGGCGGCGGGGTGGCCGCGCTTGGTGATCACGACACGGCCGTGCGCTTGCTGCAGGCGGTCCACGACCTCCGAGAACCGGTTCTTCACGGCCCGTTGGCTAGCAGGCGGTTGAGCGCGGCCGTGTCAGCGCCGTCGACCTCGACTATCTTAGTGCGGCTTGATGCCCCGGCTACGAGTGTCACTGCGCGGCGGCGGACGCCGAATGCGGCGGCCACGGCGGTCAGGGCCGCCTCGGTCGCCTGGCCGCCCACGGCATGCGCGCTTACTCGGACGACCAGAGTGCCGTTGCGCTCCCCGCCGACCCCAGGCCGCGCGGAGCCAGGCCTGACCCAGATGGTGATCCGCACCACATCAGTGTGCCGTGCCGCCAGGCGATAGCCCCGGACAAGGCCGTTTGGCGGTGTTTCTGGCGTGGGCTGGCCGGTGATCTCCGCGATGAGGTCGAAGTCCTTTACCGCCAGTCGTCGATGACGAAGGAATCGCTCGTGCTGTAGCCGGCCTCGTTGGGCCGGTGCATGGCAACCCCTTGGAAGTCTCGGCGGAAGCCCCTGCCGGTCAGCACCCTCCAGGCGCGATCGCGGCCGGCGTTCGCGCCAGCGGCAAGGACCGACGCGCCGCGGTCGGCTGCCAGCTCGTGACAGGCGTCGATAAGCAGGCCGAACAGGCGTTCCGCACCGGGACCAGGCCGAACTGCGCCGAACTTGACGTAGCACGTGCCTCCGCCCGCCTCCGTGCCCGCGCCGACGTGACAGATGGCCACACCTTGCAGGCCCGCACCGTCATCGATCAGCACGGTGTCCCCCAGCCGCTGCGCCCGGACGGCCTCAATCTCCCGGCTGAGATCGAGCCCGGGATAGACAGCGTCGGTGAGTTCCCGGACGGCTGTCATGACATCGGCCAGGTCCTGATCGCCGATCCCGGACACTCTTGTTGATCCTGAGCGGGAATCCGGATTCACCGGAGTGGACATGACGGCTGTAAGGAAACGCGGCCAGAAACCGTACTTCTGATACAAGCCCACATGCTTAGCGCTTTGCGCGAACGTGAACAGCCCGACGTGGCTGGTTTTCCAGGCTGCGAACAGGTCCATCGTGGCATCGAGCAGGCGCCGCGCGATGGCCCGGTCCCAGAACTCGGGAGCGACGGTCAGCGGCCCGAAGAATCCGACGCTGCCCCAGTTGGCGGCGAAGTTCGATCCGGCCAGACGCCCGTCGAGCTCTGCGGCCAGTGCCGCGCCTGGGTCCGCCTCCCACCGGGTCCGGACGTAGTCCGCATCACCGAAGACTCCCTCTGGCTCGGGCACCCCGAGGAATGTGCCGAACGCCACGCGGCAAATCCGGTCGGCCCCGTCCAGGTCTTCCTCCGCGAGCGGGCGGACATGTACCCCGGCGGTGTCGCCCATGCCTGTCTCTCCCATCGCATTAACACTTTGTGACCACCGGCATGCTACAACCGCCGGGGGCAATGGGCTGGGTGGGTGTGAGCCCGTGCAGGCAGCCGCCGTCGAGCAGGAGGGTGTAGCTAGTACGTCTGCCGATAATTACAGGTGTGTAAGCTGGTGGGTGAGTCTCGGTGAGGGGAAGCGCCGGGCCTTCGTGATGCTGTCGCGCATTGCCGGAGGCTGTCCTGATGTGCCGCTTGTCCCCGTTCGTGATCACGCTGCCGGATGCTGACCGTGCCGAGCTGGAGCGGCGTGCCCGCTGTTATACGCTGCCGCACGCGGTGGTGGTGCGGGCCAAGATCGTGCTGCTGGCGGCGGAGGGGCTGGAGAACACGCAGATCGCGGCGCGGCTGGACGTGCACGTGAACGTGGTGAGCAGGTGGCGCGCCCGGTTCGCCCGGGACGGCCTGGACGGGCTGGGCGACCGCAGGCGCCCCGGTCGGCCGCGGGTGTTTCCCGCCGCGGTGGTCGCGGAGGTCAAGGCGATGGCGTGCGAGCCGCCGGAAGACCGCCAGGTGCCGCAGTCGCGGTGGTCCGCGGCGGACCTGGCCGCCCAGGCCCGGGCGGAGGGCCTGGTGGAGTCGGTGGCGCGGTCGACGGTGTGGCGGTGGCTGGAGGAGGACGCGATCCGGCCGTGGCGGTACCGGTCGTGGATCTTCCCCCGCGCCCCGGATTTCGCCGTCAAGGCCGGCCGGGTGCTGGACCTGTACCAGCGGGTATGGGAAGGCCGCGAACTGGACGACGACGAGTACGTGCTCAGCACCGACGAGAAGTCCCAGCTGCAGATCCTGTCCCGCTGCTATCCCGGGCTGCCGCCAGGGCCGCGCCGCCCGGGCCGGTACGAGTTCGAGTACGAACGGCACGGCACCGTGGCCTACCTGGCCGCCTATGACGTGCACCGCGCTCACCTGATGGGGCGGATCGAGCCCACGACCGGGATCGCGCCGTTCGCCGCCCTGGCGAACCAGGTGATGAGCCAGGAACCGTACGCCTCGGCCCGCCGGGTGTTCTGGGTCGCGGACAACGGGTCCTCCCACCGCGGCCAGGCCTCCGTCAGGCGCCTGGCCGCGGCCTGGCCGAACGCGACGCTCGTGCACCTGCCGGTCCACGCGTCCTGGGTCAACCAGGTGGAGATCGTCTTCTCCGTCATCCAGCGGAAGGTCATCACGCCCGCCGATTTCAAAGACAGCGATGCTCTTGCCGCCCGGCTGCTGGCCTTCCAGGAACGGTACAACGCTACCGCGGCGCCGTTTGACTGGAAGTTCACCCGCGCCAAGCTGAACGACCTGTGCAAGCGCATCAATGCGCACCGCGACCGCGCCGGTCTCCCGCTGGCCGCCTGAGCAGCCATAATGGGCTGATGGCCAGCCCGCCCGCATCCACGAAGACCAGCCTCGGGCAGAGGCTCCGCGAACGCGCCCGCCAGCGGTGGCCCCAGCTCGCCGGCATCGGCGTGCGCTTCCGCGGCCAGTTCGCCTACGTCACCGGGCAGCTGCCCGACGGCAGCGAACAGCCGCTGTGCAGGCTCCGCTACGGCGGCTACGCCAGCACCTGGGGATTCGCGATCTACCGCGCCAGCCACGACGACTACCAGGACAGCTTCCTGCCCAGCGGCCAGCCAGCCGGAACCCCCGAAGAAGCCCTCGACTGCGCCTGCGGCCTCTACCTCGGCGACCCCACCGCATGGCTCACGCCGCCCGGCACCGCGTATGACTGAGCGCCGAGTTTGGCATCTCGGATGACTGCGATCTGGCGGTTCAGCGAGTCTGGGCATGAGGGTTGGCACGTTCTGGGCACAGTGGCTGGCAGCTGAATCCGTTTGAGCATGCAGACTGGCGCGAGCGCCGCCGACGATCTGGTGTTGCGGGAGTTCAGTCAGTAGGGCCGGGCGTGCGGCACTGCGGGGAAGCCGGTGAACAGTTCGGTCATCTCGACGCCGAGGACGGTGGCGATGGCGAATGCCAGGTCGGCTGAGATTACCTGGCGGGAGTGCCCGGCTTGGGTAGATACGGCAGGAGTACCGACCCGGGCTGGCTCAAGTTAGTGCGCACGCCGGCTGGTCCTGGTTGCAGCTCGTGCGTTTCGGTCAGTCCGCAAGCGGTCGCGTCGCTGTGTGATGATGTTCGGGTGACCGACGAGGTTCTGGCTGATCAGGTTGATTACTACCGTCGCCGGGCGGGCGAGTACGACGTGACGGCGTACGGCGACGTTGCGGCGGCTCGTGCGCGTATCGCGCGGCTGGTCGCGGAGATGCGGCCGGCCGGGAGCGTGCTGGAGATCGCGTGCGGGACTGGCTTGTGGACGGAGGCGCTGGCGGAGTGGGCTGACACGGTGACGGCTATTGATGCGGCGCCCGAGGCGGTGGCGATCGCGCGTGACCGCGTGCGGCCGGCAAGCGTCAGCTTTGAGGTTGCCGACGTGTTCTCGTGGGACCCGGGTACCCGGTTCGACGTGATCTTCTTCTCGGCGTGGCTCTCGCATGTGCCGGCGAGCCGGTTCGGGCAGTTCTGGCAGTTGCTGGGGAGCCTGCTGGCCGGGAACGGACGGGTGCTGTTCATCGATGAGCACGTCGATGAACGCGGGAAAGAGGCCTATGTGGCGGGCCGGGATGAGGTCATCGAGCGGCGGCTGCGCGATGGCAGCACGTTCCGCGTGATCAAGAACTTCGTGGGCCCAGAGGATCTGGAACTCCGGCTGCGCCGGCTGGGCTGGGATTGCGCGATCCGCCGGGACGGCAGCGACTGGGTATACGGCGAGGCGCGTCTCGCGAGCTAGTGCCGTATCAGGCTACGTTTGCCCGTTTGACGATGCGGCGTAGGCGGGGGTCGGCGGTGTGGCGGTTCCGCCAGGCGATGTAGCGGCGGATCATGCTGTTCTGTTCGCGGTGGGTGGCGTGGTCGGTGCCGTTCAGGGTGAACTCGCGCAACGCGGTGAACTGACACTCAATGCGGTTCATCCACGAAGAGTTCGTGGGCGTGTAGGCGATCTCGGCGTTGCCGGCGGCGGCCCACTGGCCGACGCGCTTGTCTTTCCTGGTGGTCAAGTGCGGGCTGTAGTTGTCGCAGACGATCGCGATCCGCACCTGCGGCGGGTGCAGGCCGCGCACGTAGCGGCAGAACTCCAGGAACTCGCCGCGTCGTTTGCGTTTCTTGATGTGCCCGTACATCTTGTCGGCGCCCAGCTCCAAGGCGGCGAACAGGTGCCGGACCCCGCCGGTGCGGTGGTAGGTGGCCCGCAGCCGCCGCCGTGGCCTCTCGCCCGGGTCCCGGGCGGTGCCGCCGCGGCGGGCCCACTGCCTGCCCGGCCGGGGCTGCAGGTTCAGCGGCCCGAATTCGTCCACGCAGAAGACCACCTGCGGGTCGCCGGGCCCGGCCGCCGCCTCGCCGTCAGCGATGGCGTACAAGTGGTCCACCCGGCCCTTCTTGGCCGCGTAGTGGGGATCCGCGGAGGCCTTCCAGGTCTTCACGGCCTGAAATGAGACGTTCTCCGCATGCAGCAGCTCCCGCAGGCCCTCGTGTGAGATGTCGTCGACCACCCCCTCGGCGACCAGGAAGTCAGCGAGCTTGGCCAGGCTCCACCGGGAAAACGGCAGCCCGTGCCCGGCCGGCCTGGACTTGGCGATCTTCTTGATCGACCACAGCACCATCTGCGCCCGCCGCCAGGTCACTACCGACCCGCTGCCGCGGCGCACGATCCGTTTCAGGCGATTGCCCTCGTCATCGCTGATCTCACGCACTCGTACCCGGCCGGCCATACCCGCCAGTGTGACCCCGGTCAACCAGCACAGGGAACCCGGGACGCCCGGCCGGGCCCGCCCGAAACAAGGCAAACGCAGGCAGCTACGGCAGTGCCGCATCAGGCTGCGTTTGCCCGGCTCGATGATTCCTGCCTACTCCGCTCGCCGTCCTTCAGGCGTTTGCGTAGGACAGGGTGACCACGCCGTTGCGGCGCTCGGTGACCGAGACCAGGCGCAGGTTCGTGCGCTTGCCGGGGCGGAACAGCGTGGTCCCGCTGCCCACCATGACCGGGTTGATGACGAAGTTCAGCTCGTCGACGAGGCCATGCTCGAGCAGCGTCTGGGCGAGCTGGCCGTAGCCGTAGATCACGAGGTGCCCGTCCCCCTGCTCCTTGAGCTCCCGTACGGCGGCGACGGGATCGCCGGGGATGATCATCGTGTTGTTCCAGTCCGCCGCCGTCAGGGTGGACGAGAAGACGTACTTGCGCATCTCGTTGATCCGGTCCAGGTAAGGCCCTGAAGGCGACGACCAGGCGGGAGCGAAGTATTCGTAGGTGTTCCTGCCCATCAGCATCGCGTCGCTGTCGAGCAGCACCGCGAGCGATGCCTCCGCGGCCTGTTCGTCGAAGTAATCCCCGGCCCACGACTGCGGATCACCGTAGATGCCGTCGAGTGAGACCAGGCTGCTCACGATCAGTTTGCGCATATCGCCTCCCATGGCTGCCGGGCTGGTCCCCGGGTCTGTCGTCTATATGAAGATCCGCCCGGCCGTCCAAAGTAATCGTGGCTACGGCCTGCCGCCGGGACGATCGCCCGCCTGGCTTTTACCAGTGAGGACCGGGGCCGGGACGTGCTGCATAACTTCAGCGCCGACAGGTTCGCCTCGCTGTATCCCCGGTATGCGGCGCGGGCACCCGCTGGTGTTCACGCTGGCCCAGCGGCGGGAGATCAAGAAAATCGCCAAGTCCGCCCCGGCTGACCACGCCAGTGATCCACGCCTCCGCCGCATCGTCGACCGGGCAAACGTAGCCTGATGCGGCACTAGCACGGCTTGCTCTGGTCCCGGCCATCAGCACGGCGCTGACGGGTGCGGGCGAGTCGGCAGTCGGCGGGCATTACCGGCGACCGCGCCAAACTCGACGTCCAAACGCCAAACTCGACGTCCAAACGCCAAACTCGGTGCTCAGTCACACACCGATACACCCACGGATTTACAGGCAGGAGCACTAGTGTCCGGACATGCCGCCGTCGACGGCCAGCGTGACGCCCGCGATGTAGGACGAGGCGGGGCTGGCCAGGAAGACGACGGCGGCGTCTAGTTCGTGCTGTTCTCCCATCCGCCCGAGCGTGGATGTGTTCGCGATGAACTCGCGCAGCCGTTCGGGCGGGATGGTCGCGGTCATCTCGCTGCGGAAGTACCCGGGCGCCACCGCGTTGACCCGGATCCCCCGGCGCCCCGACCACTGCTGGTTCAGGTCGCGGGTCAGCCCGATGAGGCCGGTCTTGCTGGCCGCGTAGGCCGCCTGAGGGGAGAACGATTTCATCAGGCCGATCACGCTGGCGATGTTGACGATGGTCGAGCCGGGCAGCATGACGTGCGCGGCCGCCTGGGCCATCCAGTACGCGCCGAGCAGGTTGACCTCGATGACCTCGCGGAACTGCTCCGGGGTCTCGCGCAGCGCGGGCACGGCCGTGCCCAGGCCGGCGTTGTTGACGAGCACGTCCAGATGGCCGAACCTCCCGACGGCCGCCTGCACCGCCGCCCGGCAGGCGTCGGGGTCCGTGACGTCGGTCTCCACGGCGAGTGCGTTCCGGCCCAGACGGCCGATCTCGCGGCTGACGGCCTCCAGTCCCGCCCGGCGGCGGGCCGCCAGGACCACGTCCGCCCCGGCCTGGGCCAGCGCCCGGGCGAAGCCCGCGCCGAGGCCGCCGCTGGCCCCGGTGACCAGCGCGACCTTCCCGGCCAGCGAGAATCGCTCGAGCACCGGGACGTCTGGCTCGCTCACGAGTTCCGCTTGGCCATGTCGCGCAGGACGTTCTTCTGGATCTTTCCGGTGGAGGTCTTCGGCAGGTCACCGAACACGATGCGCTTGGGCACCTTGTACCGGGCCAGGCGCTCCCGCGCGAAGTCGGCCAGCGCGCCGGCGTCGATGTCGGCTCCTTTCCGCACCATCACGAAGGCCACAGGCACCTCCCCCCAGCGCTCGTCCGGTACCCCGACGACGGCGCTTTCCACCACCGAGGGATGACTGTCCAGCACACGTTCCACCTCAACGGACGCGATGTTCTCTCCCCCGGAGACGATGATGTCCTTGCTCCGGTCGCGGATCTCAACGTAGCCGTCCGGGTGCCGCACCGCCAGGTCACCGGTCAGGAAGCAGCCGCTGCGGGTGACCTCCCGCGTCGCCTCGTCATCACGGTAGTAGCCGAGCATCACGTCGTTGCCGCTGACCGCGATCTCGCCGATCGTCTCGCCGTCCGGCGGCACGTCCTGGCCGCGGGCATCGAGGACCCGGAGCGGGCGGGCGATGATGTTGGGCGCTCCCTGGCGCGCGCGCAGCGTGGCCTGCTCGGCCGGCTCGAGGCTGTCCCACTCCGGCTGCCATTCATTGATCGCGAGCGGACCGTAGGTCTCGGTGAGACCGTACAGATGGGTCACCGCGAAGCGCATCTCGTCCAGGCGGGCCAGCAGCGTGGCCGATGGCGGCGCGCCCCCGGTGTCCACGTGCACCTCGCGATCCAAGCGCCCGGCCGCGGCATCTTCGGCGATCATGGTCAGCACGGTCGGCGCGGCGCTGAAGTGGGTGATCCCCTCGGTGCGCAGCAGGCGCCAGATCTCGGCCGTGTCCACGGCCCGCAGGCACACGTGGGTGCCGCCGGCCGCGGTGACGGCCCAGGTGAAGCACCAGCCGTTGCAGTGGAACATCGGCAGGGTCCACAGGTACCTGGCCCCCGGGCCCAGGCGGGCGTGATACGCCATCGCCGTGGCCTGCAGGTACGCACCACGATGGTGGTACATCACGCCCTTCGGCCGCCCGGTCGTCCCGCTCGTGTAGTTGATCGCCAGGAGCTGGCGTTCGTCGATCGGCCCGGGCCTCACCCCGGCCGGATCGGCGTCGGCGATCCACCCCTCGTAGGAGTCATCAGGTCCGCCGGCGATGAAGCACGGCAGGTTCAGCTGTTTGGCCAGGTCGCGGGCGCGATCAGCGAACTCGTGCGTCGCCACCAGCAGCGACGCGCCGCAGTGTTCGAGGATGTCCGCCATTTCCGCGGCCGAAAGCCGGACGTTGACCGTGACCAGCGCGGCCCCCAGCGCAGGCACCGCGTAGTGCAGTTCCAGCATGACGTGACTGTTGGCGCACAGGGCCGCGACCCGGTCCTCGCGAGCCACGCCCTGCGCCGCGAGGGCGGCCATGAGCCGGCCGCAGCGATCGGACATGTCCCGGTAGGTGAATCTGCGCTCCCCGTCGATGATCGCGGTCCGGTCGGCGAAGACCGCGGCCGAGCGGTCGAGGAAGGACGCGGGCGTCAGCGGGGCGAAGGTGAACTCTGCCATGACACGGATCTTTCCAGCGCCCGGGCCTCTTATGCCACCGTCCTCCCGGTGACTGCGACGAGCCGGCCGGAAAAGGTAACACCGGGCCCGTTCGGGATAGAATCTTTTTGGACCGAACGGACCTTGGTGCGTGCCCCAGCGTCTCAGCCTGAGCCGGCAGGCGGCCGCAGCGAAACCTACGGTGAGCCAAGACCTCGACGCCAGTCCGCCATCCCTCTTGACCGGGACCCGGACGCGGGCATATCGGATAGAAGGAGAGAGGATTGGGCAACAGGGCCGTACAGGAAGGTGATCCATGAAACCGTTCGTGATCAACCGGCACGGCCGCCTGGTGTTTCCCGCCAATTTCCTCGGTGATCTGGACTTCTCGGTGCTGGAGACGCTCGACCAGTTCACCGCGGTCATCGGGCGGGATTTCGAGGCGAAGGCACCGACGGGAACGGACATCCTGGCCCGCGTCGAATCCGGGGCTTACCCTGGGCGCTTCGAACTGCTGCGGGATCTGGGCCAGAACTTGTACTGGGTCAACCGGTACGCGATCACCATGTTCGACAAGCGGCCGACGCGCTGGCGCGACCTCGCCAAGCGCCGCGACGACGTGTTCCTGCCGGTGCTGACCCCGTGGGAGGACAGCGAGCGCAAGGTGGCCGCCGTCGAACGCGCATTCCGCGCGCTGCCGGCGACGTGGGACGCCGAAACCGAGAACAGAGTGTTCGACCTGCTGTTCGACTTGTTCCGCACCAAGCTGCACCACGCCACCGAACTGCCGCCGATCAAGCCGACCGTGGCCGAGTTCCTGGCCCAGCCCGGCGCGCTGACGTTCGTGATGCCCGAGTACGACCCGGACTACCCGGTCTTCCGGACCGAGGACATCCTCGACGCCCACGAGAGCGTCCCCGAGCTGGAGGCGCTGACGCGCTGGGCGATGGTGCTGCACAACCAGTACCCGTGGGACCGCTCCCGTACCGAGCTGCGCGGGGCCGCCGGGATCGGTGATGACGACTTCGTGGTCGCCTTCCACCCGCGCAACCGCGACGTGATGGCCTTCATCGACCGGGTTAAGCGCTCGGCTGCCTCTGGTCAGGGCAGCGCCGCCCCGGCTAAGCGCGAGATGACCGAGGCGGTCACGCCCGCCGCGCCCTACCCGCCGGTGCGGGTGCGGGAAGCGTTCGCGGTCCAGCCGAAGATCGAGGCGCTGGCGATCGTGCGCGGCGAGCACGTCTGTGACAACGCCGACGTCATCCGGAACGCGAGCTTCTCCTGGTCGCCGATGAGCGCCGGCGAGATCAGCGCGAAGACCGGCATCGAGCAGCGCCGCTACACCAGCCGGGAGCCGGAGCAGCTGGCGCTGCACGCGGCCCGGGCGGCGCTGGCGAAGTCCGGCCGCTCTCCCGCGGAAATCGGCGCCGTGCTGGTCAGCACCTGCACGAGCAACCGGCTGATCCCGTCGGTGGCATGCTGGCTGTCCGGCGAGCTCGGCCTGCAGCAGACGCACGCCTCGGCCGATCTGATAGCCGCCTGTGCCGGGCTGCCCTACGGGCTGGCCGAGGCCATCCGGCAGCTTCAGGAGGTCAGGCGGCCCGTCCTGCTGGTCTGCGTGGAGAAGTTCTCCGACAAGATCGGCAGCGTCCGCACCTCGCGGATGATCTTCGGGGACGGGGCCGCGGCCATGGTCATCGCCCCGGCCCCGGCGGGGGACCCCGGCGACGTGGAGGTCGTGCAGACCTACGCCAGCGGGCCGCACAGCGAGGTCAACTCGATCATCTGGCCGAACTCCGAATTCGACAACGACATCACCGTGTACGGCCCCGAGGTCAAGTCGCTGGTCCAGCGCTACCTGGTCCAGATGCTCGACGAACTCGGCGCCCAGTCAGATCCGGACGACCCCGGGCGGACGTTGCTGGAGAGCATCGAGCTCATCATCCCGCACCAGGCGAACAAGACGATGATCCTCAACCTGGCCGGGAAGGCCGGGCTATCCGCCGACCAGCTGTACTTCAACGTGGACAAGATGGGCAACGTGTCGGCGGCGAGCATCCCGATCGCGGTCTACGACGCCGTACGCGACGGCGTGATATCCCGCCGGACCCGTATCTTCGCACCCGGCTTCGGGGCCGGCGCGGTCGGCGGGTACGCGGTGATGCACATCGACCCGGCGATCGTGGCCGACGAGGTGGTGCTGGACATCCTCCAGAAGACCGTAGCGCCGCCGCCGGTGGCCGGAGGCACCACCGACGACATGCGTGCGGCCTTCGGCGGGTGACCGGATGAACCACGAGACGAGGAGCCAGGGCGCCTTCAGCCGCATCGCGATCGTCAACCGGGGCGAGCCGGCCGTGCGGCTGATCAACGCCGTCCGGGAGTGGAATGCCGAGGGACGGCCGGCCCTGCGCGTCATCGCCGTGTACACCGCCGCCGACCGGCGCGCGACCTTCGTCCGCGAGGCTGACGAGGCGGTGCTGATCGGCCCGGACCCAAAATCCGACGCCGACGCCGACGCCGCCTTCGCCGGGAGTCCCTATCTCGACTACGCCGAGCTGGAGCGGGCACTGCGCGAGTGCCGGGCCGACGCGGTATGGCCGGGCTGGGGGTTCGTCTCGGAGAAGGCCGAGTTCGCGGAGCTGTGTGACCGGCTGGGGATCACCTTCATCGGCCCGTCCGCCGAGGTCATGCGCCGGCTCGGCGACAAGATCGAGTCCAAGCGGCTGGCCGGGCAGGCTGGCGTGCCGCTCGCGGCGTGGAGCGGCGGCCCGGTGGCCAACCTGGAGGAGGCCCGCGCGCAGGCCGAATCGATCGGCTACCCGCTGATGGTCAAGGCGACCGCGGGCGGCGGCGGGCGCGGCATCCGGCTGGTGAGTTCTCCTGAGCAGCTCGACGAGGCCTTCGAGCGCGCCAGTTCGGAAGCGTCGAAGACGGCCGGGGACGCGACGGTGTTCCTGGAGCGGGCGATCCGCGGGGGCCGGCACGTCGAGGTTCAGGTCGTCGCCGACGCCAAGGGAACCGTGTGGACCCTGGGCGTCCGGGATTGCAGCGTGCAACGGCGTAATCAGAAGGTGATCGAGGAGTCCGCCTCGACGGCGCTGGACGCCGAGCAGGAGAGACTCATGCGCTCCCATGCCGCCGAACTGATCCGGGCCGCCGGGTACGTCAACGCCGGGACGGTGGAGTTCCTCTATGAGCCCGGCGAACGGCTGCTGTCGTTCCTCGAGGTCAACACCCGGCTGCAGGTCGAGCACCCGGTCACCGAGGCCACCACCGGCGTCGATATCGTCAAGCTTCAGCTGCACATCGCGGCGGGCGGCACGCTGGCTGAGATCGGCGCCGCCGAACCGCCGGTGCACGGGCACGCCATCGAGGCCCGGCTGACCGCCGAGGACCCGGAACGCGACTTCGCGCCCGCGCCGGGGCTGATCGAACACCTGGCGCTGCCCGCCGGCCCCGGCATCAGGGTCGACACCGGGGTCGCGGCGGGTGACGTCATCCCGCCGCAATTCGACTCCATGATCGCCAAAGTGATCGCCTGGGGCCGGGACCGCTCCGAGGCCCGCGCCCGGCTGTCCCGCGCGCTCAGGCAGACCGCTACGGTCATCCGCGGCGGGACCACGAACAAGGCATTCCTGCTCGACCTGCTCGACCGGCCGGAATTCGTCCGCGGCGAGGTCGACACGACCTGGCTCGACACGATGATGGCCGACGGCTACGCCCCGCCCCGGCGGGTCGACGTCGCCTTGCTGGCCACCGCCTTCGAGGCGTACGAGGCGCACGACAGGCGGCAGCAAGACCGCCTGTTCGCATCCGCGGAGCGCGGGCGTCCGGAGGTCGGGCACGAGACGTGGCACCAGGCCGACGTCCGGGCGGCCGGTGAGTCCTACCGGCTGCGGGTGTCCCGCTGCCGTCCGCACAGGTATCACGTTGAACTTGACGGCCGTTCGGTGGAGGTCGATGTCGAGCGATCGGGCCGGTTCGAGCTGAGGCTGGGCGTCGGCGGCGAGACGTTCGACGTGCTCTCGGTCGCGCAGGGCCCGGACTACCTCGTCGAAGTCGACGGCGCGGTGCACCGGATCTCCGGCGGCGAAGCCGGGCTGGTCCGCGCCCCGGCCCCGGCCATGGTGGTGGCCATCCCGGTCGCGGTCGGCGACGAGGTCGCGGAAGGCGACGTCGTGGCCATCGTGGAGAGCATGAAGCTGGAGACGGCGCTGCGCGCCCCGGCCGCCGGCCGGGTCGCCGAGGTGTTCGCCGACGTCAACACCCAGGTCGAGAGCGGCACCAAGCTGGTCCGGATTGAACAGGCCCCGGACGAGGCTGAGGAGCCGGACCCGGGAAGAGAAAGGGTGCGCGTCGATCTGAGCGCGCTGGCCGGCGCGGCCTCCGCGGAGCACGACCCGGCCGCGACCGCCGCCGACGCACTGGTTGTTCTGCGCTCACTGGTCCTCGGCTTTGACATCGACGAGCCTGAGGCCAGGCGGCAGCTGGAGAGGCTGACGGCCGCGCGAGCCGATCTGCCTGCCGACGACCCGCAGCTGCTCGCGGACGAGGCCAAGATCCTGCAGATCTTTGCCGACGTCTCCGCGCTGTGGCGTAACCGCCGGGTGCCTGGCGAGTCCGAGGCCGACGACGAGGCCGCCGTGGACGCCGAAGCCGCGCGCAACCCGCAGGAGTACCTGCACGCTTACCTGCGCACCAGGGACGCCGACGTCGAAGGCCTGCCGGAGTCTTTCCGGATCAAGCTGCGCCGGACGCTGGCCCATTACGGCATCACCGATCTGGAGTCTTCGCCCGAACTGGGTCCGGCCCTCTACCGGATCTTCCTCGCCCACCGCCGGGCGGCCGCGCAGGTGCCGGTCGTGTCGGAACTGCTTCGGTGGCGGCTGCGCCACCCGGAATCACTGCAGCCGGACTGGTTGGCCGACGATGCCCGCGACGACTACCGGCGGGTCGTTGACCAGCTGGTGTCGGCGACCCAGCTGCGGCACCCGGCGATCGGCGACCTGGCCCGGCAGGTGCGCTATCGCTGCTTCGACGCCCCGCTGATCGCCGCCGAGCGAGCCCGGGCGCAGCAGCAGGTGCGCGCGGAACTCGACCGGCTGTCGTCCGACCCCGAGGCCAGGGCGGCCCAGATTGACGCCATCGTCGCCTCAGGCGCACCGATCCTCGGCGTCTTCGCCGAGCGGCACGACGCGGTCATGCTCGAGGTGATGACCAGGCGGTACTACCGGATCAGGCGCCTAGAGCACGTCCAGGTCACCGAACGCAGCGGCCGGCCCATGCTGACCGCCGAGTACGTCCATGACGGGCGCGACTACCTGGTCATCGCGACCGTGGCCGACGGCAGCGAAAGCGCGGCCGGGACCGACCTGACCCAGCTGATTGACGCGCTCCCGTCCGGCCGGACCATGCTCGTCGATCTCTACCTCACCTCGCAGACACCCCAGGACGAAGCCAACGGCGATCCCGACGCCCGCGCGGACCGGATCCGTGACCAGCTAGGCCCCATCCCGGATTCCGTCACGCGGGTCGCGGTCGCGGTTCGCGGCGCCGATGGCGAGGAGAGCGGCGGCCCGGCCTGGTTTACCTTCTATGGCGGGCCGGACGGGGCGACGGTGGAAGACCGGCCGCAGCGCGGCTGGCATCCGATGGTCGCCGAACGGCTGGGCTTGTGGCGGTTCTCCGGATTCGAGCTGACCCGGCTGCCCGCGGCCCCCGACGTGCACCTGTTCCGCATACGGGGCCGCGAGGTGCCCGACGATCAGCGGCTCATCGCCCTGGCCGACGTCCGCGACCTCACCGTGGTGCGCGACGAGGACGGACGGATACGCGGCCTGCCGCAGCTCGAGCGCGCCCTGGACGCCTGCCTGGACAGCCTGCGCGCCGCCCGCTCCGCCGACAATGAGCTGGCGAAGCTGGACTGGAACCGCGTCAAGCTCTACGTCTGGCCGGTCGTGGACGCACGGCTCTCGGAGTTCGGCCAGGTCATCCGTTCGCTCGCGCCGCGCACCGAGGCGCTGGGGCTGGAGCAGGTGCTGGTGCAGTTCCGGGTGGCCGACGACCATGGCGGGAGCGCTGAATCCCGCGAGCTGATGTTGCGGATGTCCCGCCCGCCGGGTGCCGGGCTGACGCTGCGCATCACCGACCCGCCTCCCCAGCCGCTGCGCGAGCTGAACTCCTACACGCAGAAGGTGATCCGGGCTCGCCGCCGCGGCGCCGTGTACCCCTACGAGCTCATCCCGCTGATCACCCGCTCGCCGGACCCCGGCGGCACCCCGGGCACGTTCACCGAGTACGACCTCGACGAGATAGGCGCCGCGGTGCCGGTCGACCGGGATCCGGGTTCGAACACCGCGAACCTGGTGCTCGGCGTGGTCAGCACGCCGACGAAGCGCTATCCGGAGGAGATGCGCCGGGTTATCCTGCTGGGCGACCCGACCCGCGCGCTGGGGGCGCTCGCCGAGCCGGAGTGCCGCCGGGTACTCGCGGCCATCGAACTGGCGCGGCGCCTGCACGCCCCGGTGGAGTGGTTCGCCATCTCGGCGGGAGCGAAGATCTCGATGGACTCCGGCACCGAGTCCATGGACTGGATCTCCCGGGTGCTCCGCGGGATCATCGAGTTCACCCAGGACGGCGGCGAGATCAACGTCGTGGTCACCGGCATCAACGTCGGCGCCCAGCCGTACTGGAATGCCGAGGCCACGATGCTCATGCACACCAAGGGCATCCTGATCATGACCCCCGACTCGGCCATGGTCCTGACCGGGAAGCAGTCGCTCGACTATTCCGGCGGGGTCTCCGCCGAGGATAACTTCGGCATCGGCGGCTACGACCGGATCATGGGCCCGAACGGCCAGGCCCAATACTGGGCACCCGACCTGTCCACAGCCGTCGACGTGCTGCTCGCACACTACGAGCACACGTATGTCGCGCCGGGCGAACGCTTTCCCCGGCAGGCCGCGACCAGCGACCCCGCCGACCGGGATATCTCCGCGTCGCCGCACACCGGCACCGACTTCAGCACGCTCGGCGAGATCTTCGATGCCGCGACCAACCCCGAGCGCAAGAAGCCCTTCGACGTGCGCTCGCTGCTGCATGGCGTGGCCGATGCCGACCACCCGCCGCTTGAGCGCTGGGCCGACATGGCCGACGCCGAGTCGGCCGTGGTGCTGGACGCGCACCTGGGCGGGCAGCCGGTCGAGCTGATCGGCTTCGAGTCGCGGCCGCTGCCACGGCACGGGCACTACCCGGTGGACGGTCCGTCCCAGTGGACGGCCGGCACGCTGTTCCCCCGCTCGTCGAAGAAGACAGCACGGGCGATCAACGCCGCCAGCGGGAACCGCCCGCTGGTGATCTTGGCCAACCTGTCAGGGTTCGACGGCTCGCCGGAGTCGCTGCGCCAGCTCCAGCTGGAGTACGGCGCGGAGATCGGCCGCGCGGTGGTCAACTTCGACGGCCCGATCGTGTTCTGCGTGGTCTCCCGCTACCACGGCGGGGCGTTCGTCGTGTTCTCCGGGACGCTCAACGACAACATGGAGATCGCCGCCGTCGAGGGCTCCTACGCCTCGGTGATCGGCGGCGCGCCGGCCGCCGCGGTCGTATTCGCCGCCGAGGTCAGAAAGCGCACTACCGCCGATCCCCGGGTGGCCGGCCTGCAGACCGCCATCGCCGAGGCCACCGCCAGCGGCGCCGACGCCTCGCAGTTGCGCGCCGAGCTGGCGTCAGTCTGGCCGGCCGTGCACGCCGAGAAGCTCGGGCAGGTCGCCGACGAGTTCGACAGCGTGCACAGCATCGAGCGGGCCCGCAGCGTGGGTTCGGTCCATACCATCGTCCCCGCCGCCCGGCTGCGCCCCTACCTCATCGACGCCGTCCAGCGCGGGATGGCCCGGACGGTCGACCATGGCCGGTAACTCACAGCGGCTGTGGCCGGAATCCAGGGTCAGGCTCTGCTCCGCGTCAGGTCCCGGCGATCCTCGCCCGGACCTCGGCGGCAACGGCCGCAAGCTCGGCTACCAGGCCGGTGTCCTGGGGCCACCATGCGAGTGACACCGAGCACGGAGTCAGGTCAAGAATCGGCACGAACGTCACGCCGGGCCGCTTGTACCACAGGCCCACTGCCTCGGACGTGATGCTCAGGCCGACGCCCCTCGAGACGAGATGCGTCTCCGCGTCCAGGGTGCTCGCCTCGGCGACCACCGGTGCCGGTCCTGATCTGTAGTCGGTGAGTATCCAGTAGTCGCGCCACGGGCCCGGGGAGACGGGGGCAGCGATGATCGGTTCAGGCAGTACGTCCGCTACGCTGAGTGACTCCCGGCCCGCCAGCGGATGATCGTCTGGAAGGCACGCGACACGCCGCTCGGTCGCAAGCTCCACTGACACCAGGCCCGCCAGCCCGAGCGGCGGTCGCACGACAGCGGCGTTGACGAGGTTATCGCGCAACCCCGCTGAGGGATCGGTGAAGTCGAACTCCTCGGTCTCGATGCGTGCGTCGGGTTCCCTTTCGTGGTAGGTGCGCAACAGCCTTGGAACGATCTCCAGGCCGGCCCCGATCGTGTAGCCCAGCTTCAGCGTCTGTCGCGGCGCCGCGCTCAGGCTGCGCACCGTCTTGATCGCCGCCGAGAGTTCGGTGAGGACCTGGCTTGCGAGGCCGGCAAACACCTGCCCGGCGGGAGTGACCTGGACCGTGCGCGTGGTGCGGCTCAGCAACTCGACGCGCAGCTCCCGCTCAAGGTCGCGGACTGTGTGGCTCATCCAGGGGGCTGAGACAGACAGGCGCTCGGCCGCGCGGCCGAAGTGGAGTTCCTCAACGACGGCGAGGAACGCCTCGAGCTGACGCAGAGTCACGTTCTGCACCGCCACCTCCCGCCGGGACACGGCCCACCAGGCGAGCACGTCAGGCACGATGCTACATCATTATGTTGCAAATGGACATAATGTCGGCATTGATTCGTCCTTCTCCCTGGGAATTTGTCTCCTTAATATGGTGGGAATCGAAACAGTGACGAAAGGATCCCCCGTGCCGACTAGCTACGCTGAAGATGACTTGGCTGACGGAAAGGCCGCACTCCTCAGCGGGTGGTCTTCGGGCAGCGAGCCCGGCCTGATCATCACCAAGGCCTCCGGCGCGCTCGTGTGGGACTCCAAGGGCAACGAGTACATCGACTGCACCTCGATGGCCTGGTCGAACAACATCGGAGCTTCAGTTCCCGAAGTGGTCGAAGCCGCCTTCACGCAGGCGCGGCAGCTCAGCCACCTAAGATCCAACTTCGACTCCGTTCCGCTTCTGCTCCTGAGCAAGGCCATGACTGATTCGGCGCCCGGTGACCTCAAGCGAATCGGATTCACCCTCCATGGCAGCCTGGCGGTAGAGATGGCCATGAAGCTGGCCATGCTGAACCGGCCTCAGCACACAGGTCCGTGGCTGGCCCTGACCGACGGCTACCACGGACGATCACTGGGCAGCATGGGGCTCGGGTGGCCGCACACCAACCACGCGTTCGACCGCGCCTTTCCTTCGGTGCTCAGGATCCCGCAGCCGTATGCCTACCGGTCCGGGCGAAGCGCGGAGGACGAAGTCGACTACTGCATTGGCGAACTTCGCGACGCGATCAGCCGCAGGGCCACCGGCCTGCCTCCCGCGTTCTTCATGGAGCCCGTCCAGGGCAATGGCACCCAGCTGGACTTCCCCGAGCGCTACTACCACGAGGTGAGGCAGATCTGTACCGAGCATGACATCGTGCTCGTCTTCGACGAGGTGCAAACCGGATTCGGCAGAACGGGGAAGATGTGGGCGGCCGAGCACTACGGGGTAACACCCGACATCCTCGTCTTCGGAAAGGGTGTCGGAGGGGGTTTCCCTCTCGCCGGAGTCCTGTCCAGCACGGCGCTGGCGGGGTTCCAGCCGGGGGACGAGGCACTGACCTTCGGCGAGTTCCCGGTCAGCCTGGCCGCCGGACTAGCAGCCCTGAACGTTCTCAAGCGAGACGGCTTGCTTCAGGCCTGCGCCGAAATGGGCCAGTACACCTCTGCTGCCCTGCACGCGATGAAGCCGCGCCACCCGCTCATCGGTGACATCCGCGGGCCGGGCCTGCTCATCGGCATCGAACTCGTGCGCGATCAAAAGACCAAAGAGCCGGCCGCCGCTGAAACGCTGGAGGCGTACCGGCGGGCAATGGATCTCGGCGTCATCTTCGGCACCACCAAATACGCCGGACTAGGCAACGTCCTAAAGGTAAAGCCTCCGTTCACGATTACCCGCGCTCAAATGGACCGGGTCCTCGACGTTCTCGACCAGGTCCTGACGGCCATCGAAAGAGGGCACGTTCACTAACGGCAGCCGCGCCGCCATTCCCACGTAGCCTCACGAGAGGGGCGATTGCGTTGTCCAACGTAGAAACCAGCCTGTCAGACGCCAACGATGCGGATGACCTCCATCATTTTGGCTATGTCCAGTCCCTTCGGCGCACTCTGGGACCGTACGGATCGTTCGCCATAGCCTTCTCTATGATCAGCATTACCACGGCGATCTTCTTCCTATTGCTGAGCCTGTTCGGAACCGCGGGCGCGGCCGGTGTCTGGCTCTGGATCCCCTGCGCAGCAGGCGTCTTTCTCATCGTCATGGTGTACGCGCATCTTGCTGCCCGCATCCCGATCACCGGCTTTGCCTACCAGTGGAACAGCCGCCTCATCAACCCGCACTATGGCTGGTTCACCGGCTATACCGCAATGCTGGCCTTCATAGCAGGCACGGCAGCGACGGCGGTCGCTTTGGCGAGCGTCTTCGCCAGTGACATCTGGAAGTCACCAACACACGGCGACATCGTGCTGTTCGCAGGCATTGCGATGGCCGTCGCCGCGCTCATCAACATCATCAGCATTCGTGCCGTGAGCGCCGTCAACAACACCGGGGTCTTCTTCGAGATCACGGGATCAGTGGTCGCGGCGGCCCTGCTGTTCTTCGGCGCTATCGTCTTCTTCCGCCAAGACGCGGGCTTCACGATCCTCGTGTCGACCCAGAGGACGTCAAGCGGGGCCCTCTGGTACGGCTTCGTACTGGCCGCGCTACTCCCCCTGTACTGCTTCATCGGGTGGGAGGGCGCCGCGGACCTGGCCGAAGAGACCAACGACCCCAGATCCGTCACGCCGTTTGCCATGATCCGGGCGAACTACGTGTCGGTGGCGGCAAGCCTCTTCATGATCGTCGGATTCCTCATAGCGATCCCGCACGGCACGGCCGATCTTCTCGGCCAGCCCAAGAACCCCCTCATCTACATCTTCCAGAGCCACTTCGGTGCCATCGCGGCCGGAATCCTGCAGGTCGTGGTCTTCATCGCGATCTTCTCGTGCGTGCTTGCCAACATGGTCGTGGCGACCCGGCTCACGTTCGCGCTGTCGCGCGACAAGATGCTCCCCGGGTCGGCGCTACTTGGCCGCGTCAACACCGCCACACGGACGCCCGTCGCGTCGATCCTGCTCGTCGCGGCCGTGGGAATCGGGATCAACCTGCTATCGGCGGGAATCGCCGCCAACGTCGTATCCATCTGCAGTGTCGCGTACTACTTCATCTACCTGCTCACCGTCGGCGGGGCGATCTACGCCTACCGGAAGCGGAAAATACCTATCCGCCGTCCGGGCGACTTCACTCTGGGCCGCTGGTTCGTACCCGTCGCCGCCGCAGCCTTCGCCTACGCTGCAGCCGTCATCGTGATCGCGCTGGCGCCGCACGAGGGCCACACGGCCGCCCTGTACCTGTCCGGAGCTGAGGTCGCCGGGGTGCTGTGGTACTTGCTGCACCTACGTCCGCGGATCGCGAATCAAACCGCGGGCGTCTTGCGCAAGGAGGTCGTAGACCTGGAGAAGTCGACAGAGGACGCGCTCAGCTGACGATGATGCCCTGGTGGTAAAGGACCTTCCACCCACTCTCCTTACTGCCTTGCCAGGCCGCCACCGGTTTTCGCGCTGGCACCGGTTTTCGCGCTGGCACCGGTTTTCGCGCTGGCACCGGTTTTCGCGCTGCCACCGGTTTTCGCGCTGGCCCACCCAGCGAGCGCCGGCGCCCCCGCGAACCCGGCGCTCCGGGCAGGATCGAACCGAATTCACTAAGTGACTGCTAGTATGTTAGTGACTTGACGTATGCAAGTGTAGGATCGAAGGTTATGAACGTCAAGGGACGCCGGGAGGAGTACGCGGAGACGACGCGAGCGGCCATCGTGCAGGCGGCGATCGAGAGGTTCACCGCCGACGGCTTCGCTAAGGCCAGCATCGACGCGGTGGCGGAATCAGCCCGCGTCTCCAAGGGCGCCGTCTACCACCATTTCGCCGACAAGTCGGACCTGTTCGAGGCGGCCTTCGTCGTCATGGAGGAGCGATTGCTCGCGAACCTGACCGAGCGGGTGGCCGGGATCGACGATCCCTGGGAGCTGATCAGGGCGGGCGTGGACGCGTATCTCTCGGAGTGCGGCCAGCCGGACTTCCGCCGCATCGTTCTGGAAGAGGCACCCGTCGCGCTGGGCTGGGCTCGCTGGAAAGAGATCGACGAGAAATACTTCCTCGGCCTCACAGCGGCATCCATTCGTGGCCTGGCTGAAGCGGGCCTCATCAACGTCCCGACGGGCGATCTCACCGCGCGCATGTTCCTCGCCGCGGCCGGCGAGGCTGGCCTGGCCGTCGGCGCCGCCAGCGATCCGGACGAAGAGCGTCAGCGCGCCGGATCGCTCGTCATGCGCTTCCTGGAAGGCCTGCGCTAGTCCTCGAAGGCCTGCGCTAGTCCTCGAAGGCCTGCGCTAGTCCTCGAAGGCCTGCGCTAGCGTGACGCTCACCGCGCTGGACCAACAAGCACGGCGGCCGTACTGGGTCTTGACAGTCACAGGTAACGAACCTACGCTGACCGACTATGAGTATCTCAAAAACCTCCAGTATGCCCGACGACACTACCAGCCTGCCGCCACGGCAGACCGTGCGAACGCCGTTCGGGGACATCGCCTACCTAGAGGCCGGCCACGGGCCGGCTGCCCTGTTCATTCACGGGGTGTTCCTCAACGCCGACCTGTGGCGGCACCAGCTCGCCGGCCTGGCCGGCCTACGGCGGTGCATCGCGGTCGACCTGCTGGCTCACGGCCACAGCCCGTGCCCTCCGTCAGGGCAGGAGCTGACTATCAGCCTCCAGGCCGAGATGATCCTCGCGCTGCTCGATACTCTCGGTATCGACTCGGCGGACCTGGTCGGCAACGACAGCGGCGGAGCCATCGCCCAGCTCATCGTGGCCAGGGCTCCGGCGCGAGTGCGGACCCTGACGCTGACCAACTGCGAGGCTCACGACAACTTCCCTCCAGCGGCGTTCGCATCCGTTCACCAGATGGCCCGCGAGGGAACCCTAGCCGCGGGGCTGGCCGCCCTCGCGGCCGACCCCGACCTGGCCCGGGCCGCGATGGCATCGTCCTTCGAGGACCCCGACTGCCTCTCCGACGAAACGGCCCGCAGCTATTTCGGCCCGTTCGCATCGGCGGAAAAGGCGGAGGCAGTTCAGCGATACGTGGCCGGAATCGACAGCAGCGTGACCGTTGCCATTCGCGACGACCTGGCTCGCTTTCTCAATCCGACCCTGATCGTCTGGGGCACCGCGGATCAGTTCTTCGCGGTCCACTGGGCCCGGTGGCTGGCGGCCACCATCCCCGGCACCGTTCGCTGCGTCGAAGTCGAGGGAGCCAAGCTCTTGTTTCCCGCCGAACGCCCCGGCACGCTCAACCGCGAACTGCGGGACCTGTGGGGTCAATGATGGTCCTGATCGCTGGTCTCCGGCGGGTGGCCCGCCCAGGTGTCCTCCGGCTCCGGCGAGCTCTTGCCCCACGGGTCCCGTCAGCCCCATCCGCACGCTATTCGCTCGCCTGTACGGACTGCTCAGTCTTTTTCTGGGAGAGTTCGGGCTTGTGGGAGGAAATGGTGCATTATCGTGCCCGAAAGTCCTCCCTGAAGCCCTGATCCTCCCCGATCTTCCACAGGAACCCATCATCGTGGGCGGTTACTTCCCTCCACGGGGCAGTAACCGCCCACGATGATGGGTGCCCGCGCGGGTCGGGGCGAAATGTCGGATTTGTGACAGTAGCGGTGAGGTGCACCCGCGGCGACCCCGATATCAAGAGCATCGGCCGCGATTCCTTTCCGGGTGCTGGCGGGTCTTCATAGCCAAAAGCAACCGTGGAGGTAATTGTGCGGAAACTCATCGAATCCACCCTGGTCTCAGCCGACGGCGTGATCGGCCACCCGCCAGCCTGGGCTATGGAATATCGCGACGCCGAGGTCCAGCAGGAGGCGCTGGAGCGGCTCGCGGGAACCGACGCGATGCTGATGGGAAGAGGAACCTACGAGCTCTTCTCGGCCATCTGGCCCAGCCAGGCCGACGACTTCGCCGACCGGATGAACAGCATCCGCAAGTACGTCTTCTCCTCAACCCTGGCGAAGGCTGACTGGAACAACTCGACCATCATCAGGGGCGATGCCGTGGCCGAAGTGACCAGGCTCAAGCAGCAAGACGGCCAGGACCTCGCCCTGTACGGCCATGGCCTGCTGGCGCAGACGCTGCTGGAGCACGGCCTGATCGATGAACTCCGGCTCTCGATCCACCCCGTCCTGGTCGGCGGCGGCCGGCTGCTGTTCCGGGAAGGCCAGAAGAAACCGCTGAAGTTCGTCTCGGCCAAGACCTTCGGTACAGGCGTCGTCGTCCTGACCTATCAGCCGGCGGAGGAGCAAGCATGAACGAGTCAGCCAGCGGAGAAGCAAGCATGAACCAACTTGCGGGCAAGGTGGCCCTGGTGACGGGGGGCAGCCGCGGAATCGGGGCAGCCATTGCCCGGCGACTGGCCCGCGACGGAGCCGCGGTGGCCTTTACCTATGCCACCGCCGCCGACAAGGCGCAGGCGGTAGCCAAGCAGATCGACGCCGACGGCGGCCGGGCCCTGGTCATCCAGGCCGACAACGCCGACCCCAGCGCGGTCACCCGGGCGGTCGAGCAGACCGTCCACGATCTGGGCCGGATCGACATCCTGGTCAACAACGCCGGCATTTTCGCCAGCGGACCGCTGGAGGAAATGACGATGGAACAAGCTGACCGCCTGTGGGCCATCGATGTGCGGGCCGTTTTCGCCGCCTCCCAGGCGGCCGCCCGGCACATGACCGAAGGCGGGCGCATCATCAGCATCGGCAGCGCGCTCGCGGAGCGCGCCCCCATACCGGGGCTGACGCTGTATGCCATGTGCAAAGCCGCGCTGACCGGTCTGACCAAGGGCCTGGCCCGGGATCTAGGCCCGCGCGGGATCACCGCCACCGTGGTGAACGCCGGCCTGATCGATACCGACATGAATCCCGCCGATGGCCCGGGCGCCGGCTTCCTGCGCCCGATCACCGCGGTGGGCAGCTACGGCAGCGTCGATGACATCGCCGCGGCCGTCGCCCACCTGGCCGGCGACGGCGGCCGCTATGTCACCGGCACGGCGATCACGGTCGACGGCGGATTCACCGCCTAGAGACCGACGACGACAGACTTGCTTTCCAGGTAGTTGTTGAACACCTGGTGGCCCATCTCGCGGCCCCAGCCCGATTCCTTGTAGCCGCCG
>WNFD01003510.1_pt1 | contig 28010 bp, 35 predicted proteins | sample 5400491 | NCBI WGS metagenome assembly WNFD01 (sample SAMN13153343, study PRJNA577476) | soil metagenome | isolation source: 120 cm saprolite under Douglas fir tree site 2 hole 2 replicate 2 | place: USA:California | collected 2015-04-18
CAGAGGTTGGCGCCGTTGCAAGCAGAGGACGCGGGCCTCGCGCAGATCGAACAGTTCTTCCACCAGTTCCGCAACCTGGGAGCGCGAGGCGAGAACCGGCTGGGCTGCCTGATGTGCCTCACCGCCGCGGAGGTGTCGCCCCACGTCCCCTCCGTGGCGCGTATCGTCACCTCCTACCTCGACGAGCTCGGCCGGCTCTTCCGAAAAGCATTGCTCAACGCACGCAAGCGCGGCGAGGTCAGACCGCGCACGGATACGGCCCGGATGGCGAACTACCTGACGGGCGCGGTGCTGGGCCTGATGGCGCTGGTCCGCTCGCCGGCGCCTCGAGCGGCGATCACGCATTACCTCGATGGCGTCCTCTCCCTGCTTCACAACCTGCAACCTACGCGAGAATGACGATGACCTACCGGATGACCTTGCCGCAAATCACGCTCGAAACCGCTGCGCCGAAGGCGAAGGAGCTCCTCGAAGGCGCCAAGAAGCAGAGCGGGATGATCTCCAACATGTACGCCGCCATGGCCAACGCCCCTGAGGCACTGGAGACTTACCTCTACGGCATGGAGCACTTCCGCAAGGAGTCGGGCTTCAGCCCGCCCGAGCAGGAGGTGGTGCTGCTCACCATCAGCTACGAAAATGGCTGCGACTACTGCATGGCCGCGCACAGCTTCATCGCCGACAAGCGCTCGCAGGTGCCGCCCCCGGTCACCGACGCCATCCGGGCGGGAACCCGGATCCCCGATGCGCGGCTCCGCGCGCTGAGCGAGTTCACCCGCGCCATGCTCCAGAAGCGCGGGCGGCCGGACCGGCAGGACGTCGAGCCCTTCCTCGCCGCCGGATATTCCGAAAAGCAGATCCTCGACGTGGTGCTGGCCATCGCGGTGAAGACCATCTCCAACTACACGAACCACCTCTTCGAGACGCCGGTCGACGCTCCTTTCAAGGCGCGCGAGTGGAAGCCGCCCGCGGAGCGCGCGCAGGCCGCGAGCGGAGAAGCGCGCCGGTGACGATCTCGAGGCGGTGGCTGCTGCCCCTCGCCGGCGGCGCAGTGCTGGTGTACTTCCTTTCGGCGGTGCCCGAAGAACGGGTGTCGGCGAGGCACCCCGGCGGCGCGGCGCCCGCTTTCGTCCTGCCCGATCTGCAGGGAAAGCCCGTCGCGCTCGATTCGTTTCGCGGGCGGCCGACCTTGCTCAATTTCTGGGCCACCTGGTGTCCGCCTTGCCGCGCGGAGATGCCTGACCTGGAATCGCTCTCCGAGGCGAAGGACGATTGCCTCACCGTGGTCGGCATCGCCATCGGATCTGGCGGGCCCGAGGCGGTCGGTTCCTTCGCCCGCAGGTACGGGCTCCGATACCAGATGTTGATCGGCAACGATCAAGTCGCCGCCGACTACGCGGTTCGCACCATTCCTCGCTCCGTCCTGCTCGACTCCAGAGGAAACGAGGCGGCGCACTGGGACGGGCTCATCGACCCAAGCACGGTGCGGGCCGCGGTTCGTGCGCTCGGCCCGGCGCCGGTTCGCTGTTGAAGAGACCCGGCGACATGGGGATCGAGGAAGACAGGGATCTAGACCGTTCACTCGCGCGCGCGTTGCTCCGGCTGGCCCTGGGGCTGAATCTGCTCGTTCACGGCCTCGTTCGCGTGCCGGCCCTCGGGAAGTTCGCCGACGGCCTGGCGCTAGACTTCTCTGCCACCATCGTGCCCACACCGCTCGCCGCCGCGCTTTTGGCGACCCGGTCGTGGGATCGGTGGTCGCTGGACGCGCGGCGGCGCTGACGATCGCTCAGCCATCCTGGGACGCCAAATCACTTCGCCACCGGCCCTCGTGCTGGCTACTTTCTCCATCCGCACGGCCAGGCTGCGTCACGCCTGCGCGGCGCCGTGTAGCACAGCCCCGCCGCGTTCTGGTAGCTGAGGACGGTGTGAGGTAAGAGGGCGGCGGCGACAGACCCTGCCTTATCAGTCCTTCGGCTCCATAGCATTCCGGGGTCTGGTCGCCCTCACCGTGCCACGCGGCAGGCGGTCGGCGAGACTCCGTGGTGCTTTTTGAACGCGCGGGAAAAGTGGCTGCGGCTCGAGTAGCCGACGCGGTTGGCGACCTCCTCGATCGACATCGAGCCGTTCTGCGTCAGCAACTGGTAGGCGCGCTGCATCCGCACATGTTGGACCACGCTCATGGGCGAGCGCTCGAAGGCGGCAGCGAAGCGCTCTGCGAAGGTGGACCGGCTCATCGCTGCGGCTTTAGCGAGCGAGTCCACAGTGTGATCCGCCCCAGGTTCCTGGAGGATCCGGTCGATCGCTCGTGCCAGTCGCGGGTCTTCGAGCGCCGAGAGCCAGGGCAGGGGGCACTGAGGTGCGCTGCAAAGGCGCCGGAACAGATAGACCAGGCACTGGGTCATGAGAGCCGCCGCCATCGCTCTTCCGCCTGCATCGGTCCGCGACTGCTCCGCGAGGATGCCCTCGAACGCGAGCCGCGCCTCGGGAAAGACTGATAGATCGACGGCGAGCACCTCGTGGAGGTGGTCGAAAAGACCGAGCGAGGAGCCGTAGCGCACACGCACGGTACCGCAGGCCACGGTCAAATCGGGAGCGTCGGAGGAGCCGGCGACGATGCGACCTGCCGGCTGCGGGCTCTCGATCCGCCGCTCGTGCTGTGGAGCGTCGCCCGACTCCAGCACGTGCCTCGTGCCGGACGGAACGACGACGAGCCAGAAGGGGGCGACCGAGTGCGCCTCGCCGTCAGGGCCGCGCACGACGCCTCTCCCCTCGAGCACGAAGTGGATCATCACACCCGCTAGCCCGGGCAGGCGCAGCCGCCAGCCGGCGCTCAACAGGCAGAGCGCGAAAGGTTCGACGTCGACCGCCAGGTTCGCGAGCAGCTTGTCGAGCAGCACGCGTCGACCGTAGCTGGCACGCCTGCCGAAAACAACGGCGTGCTGGACGATCGGGCACGCCTTCCGGACCACCGCGCATCGTGGTGGGCGCAGCAGCGGCATCTGAACCCGCGAGGCAAGGAGCCTCACCATGATGCAAAGGAGAATCGCCATGAAGCCAAGGACAATGTTCGCAATGCTCGCCGTCGCCTTCGCGACGCTGGCAGCGGGGCGCGCACAGGCGCAGCTTCCGGACCCAGGTCTGACGGTCGGCCGATCCAACACAGCGCTGGTGCTCACTGATCCGCAGAACGACTTCCTCAGCCCCAAAGGGGTGACGTGGGGGCTGGTCGGGAAGAGCGTCACTGCCAATCACACCGTGGAAAACATCGAGAGATTGCTCAAGACTGCCAAGCAGGCAGGGATCCCGGTGTTCGTGTCCCCCCACTACTATTACCCCACGGATCAGTAGTGGAAGTTCGGCGGTGCACTCGAGGTGATGATGCACAGCATCCACATGTTCGACCGCAAGGGGGCGCTGACCGTCGAGGGGTTCCGCGGCTCAGGCGCCGATTGGCTCGAGCGCTACAAGCCGTATCTGGAGGATGGCCACACCGTGGTGGCGAGCCCGCACAAGATCTACGGACCACAGACCAACGACCTCGCGTTGCAGCTTCGGAAGCGGGGGATCAGCAAGGTCATCCTGGCGGGCATGTCGGCCAATCTCTGCACGGAGTCCCACCTTCGCGAGCTTCTCGAGCAGGGCTTCGAAGTGGCGGTGGTCAAGGACGCGACGGCCGCCGCACAGGCTCCGGACCTGGACGGCTATGCGGCAGCGCTCGTCAACTTCCGTTTCCTGGCCAACACCGTGTGGACGACCGCGCAGGCCACCAGCGCCATGGAGGCTGCAAAAGTCGCCGATCGGTCGCGGTAGTCGCCGGGGTCGGCGCGATGGCGGACGCGCTCGCGAGGATCTCGCGGGCGCGTCATGCACTCATGCCGCCGCCGGTCTGGCTTGACGATCGCGGCCAGAACGATCATTGCGCAATGTCAAACCCAAGTAGAAGTGTCCGCTCCCCAGCCAAGTAGAAATCTCCGGTTGGGCTCGTCGATCTGGCCAAGGGCCCTACCCGGTGCAACTGCTCTCTCTGCAGCAAGGCCCGGGCGTGGTTCGTGACGGTTCCACCCAATCAGGTGCGCTTGATCGCCGGCGCCGATACCCACGCGCGGTACCAGTGGACGCCGCCGGGCGGGCGGAGTCCCGTCTTCGCTACCAGTTCTGCAAGACGTGCGGCATCCGCACTTTTGGGCACGGCGGAGACAAGTTCCGCTTCGTCAAACTCGCGGCGCTCGAGGTCGATCCCGGCAAGCTTGCGGCGGCGCCGCTGCGTTATGTGGACGGCAAGAACGATCGGGATGACCAGCCGCCGAAGGACACCTGCCTCCTGTAGCGAGGAAATCCTTGCGAAGTGGGCAGGAGCTGCAATCCGTCCGCGGTCGATTTTCGCAGCGCGGGAAGCGCACCAAAGAAGTTGCATCGTGTTTCGCGCCACAAACGCCGCGAAAGCTCGAGCACTACCACGCAGGGCCAAACGCAAAGGAGCGTCGGCAGATCGTGAGCAACTTCGAGGTGCCGCTGGCGCTGCTTGCGCTGACGAGGTTCCGGCACTCCTGATTCAGCAATGATTTCGTTCCGCGGAAACCCCAGCGACGTCGCCCTTAAGGACGTGGCCCTGGGTCCGGCCGTTATTCACCCCCTGCCGCGTGCCCTTGGTGATGGTCCGGCTTGCGCGGTCGGGACGAGTAACGTATAGTCACATGGCTATGCGAAGTCTCTCCGGCCTGGATCGCATCTTTCGCGCCCTGGCCGACGGCACCCGCCGCTCGATGATCCATGCGCTCGCGCGAGGCCAGGCCCGCAGCGCCGGCGAGCTGGGCCGCCGGTTCCGCTCCGCGCAGCCCACCATTTCGCGACACCTGAAGGTCCTCGAGCGGGCCGGTCTCGTCCAGCGCAGCGTCGAAGGGCGCGTCCATCGGTTCCGGCTGCGCCAGAGGAAGCTCGAAGAGGCGTGCGGATGGATTGCGCGTCACCAGGCTATTTGGGAAGGCGCGGTCGACCGGCTCGATCACCTGTTGTCGGAGCCTCCAGGTCATGCTCGCCGATAGGACGCGCGTCGAGGTGCGCCGGCGCTTCGCGGCCGGGCCCGAGCAAGTGTTCGCGGCGTTTGCCGAGGCGCGGCTGGTCGGCCGGTGGCTCTCGCCGTCGCCCGAGATCACGCTCACCTTGCTACAGTTCGATTTCCGCGAGGGCGGCGCCTATCGCTTCGCCTACGGCGTTCCGGGGGGACAAACCGTTGTCGTCGCCGGGCGCTATCGATCGATCGAGCCGCCCTCGAAGATCGTCTTCTCCTGGACCATCGAGCCGCCCGACGAGCACGCGGGCATCGAGTCCGAGGTGACGGTGACCATCCGGCGGGACGGCGGCGAAACGGAGCTGGTCATCCGGCACGAGAAACTCACGCGCGCAGGCGCCGCCGCGCGCCACGACGAGGGCTGGCGCGGCGCGCTCGACCAGCTGGCCAGGATGATGGAAGCCGAAGGACTGCCCGCCCAGGGGAAAGGATGACGATGATGATGCGGCGTTTTGGACTTGGGGTTCTCGCATATCTCGCGCCGACGTTCGCGCTCGGGTTCGTCTGGCACCTGATCCTTTTCACTGGTTATTACGAGTCGCTCGCCATCTATCGAAAGGACGTCATCCTTCCGTTCGGCTTTCTCTCCATGCTGATCCAGGCGACCCTCTTCGCCTGGATCTATTTGAAGGCCTTTGCGCCGCGCGGCGGCGGGCTGCTCCCGCGCGGTCTCGTCTACGCCGTGTTCGGCGCGGTCCTGTCGTGGAGCTTCACTACCATCGCCGTCGCTGCCAAGAACGTGATGACCTCGGTTCCGGACTATCTCGTGATCGAGACTGCATTCACTGCGGTGCAGTGGGCCATCGTCGGCCCGCTTACCGCGTTTGCCTTCGCAGGGGCGGTTCGAGAGGAGCCGGTTACCGCATGAATTGTCGCTGTCCGCGCGCCGGGAGGCGCGACGGCCAAGCGCACCAACGTGAAGCTAGCGCTCCGAAAGCAGCTGCTCGATGGCTGCGTGCAGCGCGTCGTACGCGAGGTTGCAAGCGTGGTGTTCCGGCCCGCCTCCTCGGTGAAACTCACCGCCGTCGTGAACGAAGCGGATCGTTCCTGCGCGGTCGACGAGGATGCTCACCGAAGTGAACTGGCGAAAGACGGTGCCCACGCCGTACGCGTTCGCCGTCTTCCAGTCGGGGTCGATGCCGACGGGAAAGCGGAAGCCGAGTTACCTCGCCGCCCGCTCCACCACGGCGCGGTCGCGCGTCTCGTCCGACTTGGGATGGTGCAGCCCGACGACGACGAGTCCCTTCGCCGCATAGGCGTCGTGAAGCTCGTTCAACGCGGGCGCAGTGGCCTCGCAGTAGGCGCAGCCGGTGAGCCAGAAGCGGATGAGGACCACTTTGCCACGCAGCCCCACGAGCGTGAGTGGGCCGCCTTGCAGCCACTCGACGCCGCGAAGCTCCGGCGCACGCGTCCCGAGCAGCTCTCGACCTTCGCGCGGAGCCCACGCCGGCGCGCGCTCATTCGCAGGCACACCAGCGAGAGCAAGCGTAGCGGCGACGAGCAACCCGCACGTCATCACGCCGGTAGCAGTACGCCTCGTACGGCGGCAGCCGCAAGGCCGCCGCCGGGCGTCCCCGAGCCCTGGCGGCGGCACAGTCGCGTCGCCGAATACGGCGACACGCTCCTAGCGCCGCGCGCGAAGGCATGGTGCAAGCCGGCGCAAAAGCTCAGCGGAGCAGCCGATCGATCGCGGCCGCCAGCGCAGACGGATCGCGCACCGGGCGGGAGCATGCCGTCGCCGAACAGGCGAACGCGGCCGGTGGACCCGTGCGGGGAAGCTCGACCGTACCCGGCGGCGGCGGGCCCTCGGCGGGGTCCCACCATTCGGTCCGCTTGTACTCGGCGGGGTAGCGCAGCGCCGCAGCGAAGAGTGCGCGGGCCGACGCGTCGCCGCGCGGGCCCACCACCGTGACGTGCACGGGCGCGGCACGCAGCTCGCGGTCGGCAAGCAGGATGCCCGGCCGGAGCGGACCGCCGGCGATGGCGGGTGCGGCAAGCCAGCGCATCGCGTGCTCGGCGACGGTCCGATCGCGCGCGTCTCCCGTACACCTCCACAGCAAGTTGGCGAAGCGGGCGAGCGCGACGTTCTCATCCGGCGAGACATACGGCTTCTGGAAGACGCCCGCGCTCACCCAGTCGCGCGCGGTGAGGAAGCCCGCAACTGTGTCGGCTGCGAAATGGATCTCGATGAAGCGCGCCGCTTGCTGCGCTCGCTGTAGCCACTCGCGCTCGGCGGTCGCGAGGTAGAGCGAAAGGAAAGCGCGCCCCATGGCGAGCGTGTCCCCGAGCGCGAGCGGACCCGACGTCTCGCCGTGGCGAAAGCCGCCCTCGGGAAGCGCGCGATGCTCGATGACCCAGCGCGCGGCTGCGCGGGCGCGGTCGAGAGGCTCGGGATCGCCGCTTGCTCCATGGAGCGCGACGAGCGCCGCGATGAACCAGCCGTCGTCGCGCGCGTAGAGGTTGCGGTCGATGCGCGGCAACCCGAGCTTCCGCCGGCGACCGTCGGGCAGGGCCCAGTACTTGTGTCCATCGACGCGGCCGAGGTCGGCGTCCTGGCTCGTGTACAAGGCACCCTCTGGGCTGGTGAGGAAGCGCGCCACGTACCGTTCCACGCCGCGCGCCATCTCGAGATCGCGTGGGTCGCCGAAGGCAGAGTACGCCGACGCGTAGGCCTCGATCGCTTCGGCCTGGATCGAGAGCAGCTTCTCGAAGTGCGGCGAACGCCAGTCGGGCGTCGCAGAGTACTGGTCCATGCCGCCCCACTCGCGATCGACGAGGCCCTGCGCTGCATCGAGGGTCTTGCGCACCATCGCCGCTGCCGACGCGTCGCCTTCTTTGGCCTGCAAAAGCGCCAGACCAAGAAAGGTCGAGTCGACGAACTTGTGGCCCGAGCCCCAGCCGCCGTAGCGCCCGTCATAGGCCTCGCGGAAGCGGCGCTCGAGCCGCGCGCGCTGCTCGGCGCTCAGGGCGGCCTCGGAGGGCGGCTCGACGGCGGGGGCCTCGACGACGGAGGGGCCGGGCGTGGGGTCGTCGACGATCGCCTGGAGCATGGCCGCCATCTGCGCCGGCGGGAGGTAGCCACGCCGCTTGACGATCTCGCGGCCCTCGCCGTCGAGCACGATGGTGGCGGGCCAGCCGTAGTCGCCGTAGCGCTCGGAGAGTGGGGGGTCGGAGTCCTCATCGACGCGCGCCGCGAGGTAGTGCGCCCGCACGAGAGCGACGATCTTGGCGTCCGCGTAAGTGGTCGCGTCCATGACGTGGCACCAGTGGCACCACACCGCCTCGAGGTCGAGCAGGACGAAGCGCTTCTCGCGCCGCGCCTGCTCGAAGAGGGCAGGCGTCCATGCGCGCCACTCGATCGGCTGCGCGAGCATTGCAACGGTGAGGAGAGGCGCTAGCATCCTCTCATGCTACGCTGGTCGCACGCCCTTGGTTCTCTCCGGTATGTAACTTCGCCCGTCGGCGCGAGTCGATCGGGGATGCCCATCGCGGCGATCGCGCTCGCCGTTCTTCTCTCCGGGCCGCCTCTCAGCGACCCGCAGCTCGAACGAGCCATCGAGCAAGCACAGCGCACGCCCGCGATCGCCGACCGCATCGAGCAGCTGAGCCGGCTTTTCCTCGGCACCGCTTACGGGCAGTTCCCGCTGGGCGAAGGGAGCGGAGTCGAGCCGCAGCCGCGCTGGCGGGCCGACATGGTCGATTGCCAGACGTACGTCGAGACCGTCCTGGCGATGGCCAACGCGGCCAGCCTCGCCGACGCGAAAGCGCTGCTCGACGACATCCGCTACCGCTCCTCGCCGATCTCCTTCGCCACCCGCAATCACTTCACCGAGGCGCAGTGGCTGCCCGCGAACGAGGCGAAGGGATACTTGCAGGAAGAAACGACCCGGCTCGACCCGCGCGCGCCCTCCGCGACGCTGGTTTTGCGCCGGGAGCAGTGGAGCAAGGTCAAGGGCCTGGAGCGGCTCACCACCGCGGAGATCCCCGAAGGCGAGTTCTCGATTCGTTATCTGCCGCTCGCCGAGGCGCGCAAGCTCGGGGCTCAATTCGCGCCCGGCTCGGTGCTCTTGATCGTGCGCGCCGCGGATCCCGAGCGCGTGGTTCGCGTCAGCCACATGGCGCTGGTCGTGCGCACGGAGCGCGGCCTCGTCGTCCGGCACGCCTCGTTCGGCAAGGAGCGCGAGGTGATCGAGGAGCGCGTCGGGGATTTCCTCGACCGGCAGGCGACCTACCGGAAATGGCCGGTGATCGGCATCGCGCTCGCTCTTCCCCTCGACGCGCGCCCGCGCGCCGAGCAGCTCCGCCAGCGGTAGCCGCGAGCCGGGAACTTTGTTCGCAGTACGCGACGTCTACTCAGCGAAAGCCCACGATGACTCGAGGGCCTCAGAGGAGAATCCATGAATCCCAAGTTGAAGATCGCGGCCCTCGTGTGCTCGGCGGCGTCCGCCTGCGCGGGCCTCGGCCGGGAAGCCCGGCATCAGGCGACGGAGCGGCTCGAAGAGCGCGGAGTTGAAACGCGCGCGCTGGCTGTCGAGTCGGGCGGCGCGCTCACCTTCGTCAACGCTGACGCGCGCCCTCACCAGATCTATTCGCCGGACTGCGGAGAGCTCTCGTCGACGCCGCTGCAGCCGGGGCAGTCGTACACAGCGCGGCTTGGCGCCGGGCCCAAGGTCTGCCATTTCCAGGACCTGTTCGCGCCGCTCGCCTCCGACTACTTCGGCGTGGTCGAAGTGTCCCAGGACCCGCGCGACGCGTTCCCGACAACAGGCTAAGCACGGGAACTTTCCCGCCGGTTGGCGACATCTACAGTTCGAGCGCCACGATGACCGAGACCGAGCTGCTCAACCTCGCGCTGGCGCACCTGGACCGCATGAATCGCTTCGCGCTGCAGCTTTGCCGGGAGCGAGACGCGGCGGAGGACCTGGTGCAGGAGGCGTTCGTCCGGGCGCTGGCGGTGCGCGAGCAGCTGCGCGATGCGAGCCGGGCCCTGCCTTGGTTGCTCAGCATCGTCCGCTCGCGCTTCCTCGAGCAGTCGAGGCGCACCGGGCGAAGGCTAGAGCTGGTCGCGGAGGAGGCGGAGCTCGTCGATCCGCCGATCGGCAACCTCGAGGAGGAGCTCCTGCGCGGCGTACTCTCCGACGAGGTGTCGCGCGCAGTGGCCGCGCTGCCAGAGGAGCAGCGGACCTGCGTCTGGCTCTGCGACGTCGAGGGCCTCTCCTACGACGACATCGCCTGGGCGGTCGGCTGTCCTGCGGGGACGGTGCGCTCGCGAATCGCGCGGGCCCGGGCGCGGCTGATGGAGTCGCTCGCCCGATACGCGGCGGAGCGGGGCATCGGGCGTGGAGGGCGGCAATGAGGTGCGTGGCATTCGAGATGCTCAGCGCGGGCGTCGACGGCGCGCTCTCTGAGCATGAGTCGCACGGCGTGCAGGCCCATCTCGCCGCTTGCGAGCGCTGCCGTGCGCTGCGCGCGGAACTGGTGCTGCTCAAGGCATCGGTCCGCGACGGGGCTCCGGCACGTCCCGCCTCGGAAGCGCTCAAGGCGCGGCTCGCCGCAAGCGTCGTGCGCCGGCGCAAGCTGCGGTCAGCGGCGATCTGGGTTGCAGCGGCAGCCGTGCTGGCTGCTGTCGTAGCGCTCGGCGTCGCGCGACCGTGGCGCGCAAACGATCTTCTCGCGCAGCTCGTTGGCGATCACGTGCTCATCACGCTGAACGAGGCCAAGCCTCTCGAGGTCCGTGACCGCGACGCCGGCGCGATCGAGCGCTGGTTCGGAGGCAAGCTCGACTTTGCGCTCCGCCTGCCGCGGCTCGCTGGTGCGAGCGTCGTGGGCGGTCGCGTCTGCAACTTCGCCGGCCGGCGCGTGGCGCTGACGTTCTACGACTTGCAGGGCAAGCGCATGTCGCTCTTCGTCACCGATCGCGATGACCAGGTCGGGGAGGGCTGCAGCGAGGGCGTGCGCGGCTTCACGATCTGCCGCGAGCCGGCACACGGACTCGCTTACGCGCTGGTGACCGATCTACCCGCGGCCGAGGCGCAACGGCTCTTGCGCGCGGGACTCGAGCAGCTTCACTGATCCTGGTGCTCACTTGAGTCGATGCAGAAGCAGTCTTTTGGGGGGTCCTGTCGCCAGTCGAGCGAGGCTCCACCCTGGCCTCGAAGTGATTGGCCGAGCTCTATTGCTTGCGGCCACGCTCGAGCGCCCTGGTGAAGAAGCTCTCGACGGCACTTGCCGCCAAGAGACCTGACTTTCGTCCCAACACGCATCACCTCGACGCGCGCGGCCGGCCGCTCTTCACCAACCGACTCATTCTCGAGACCAGCCCCTATCTCCTGCAGCACGCGAACAACCCCGTCAGCTGGTACGCGTGGGGCGACGAGCCGTTCGAGCGTGCGCGGCGCGAGAAGAAGCCCGTGCTTCTCAGCATCGGCTACTCGACCTGCCATTGGTGTCACGTGATGGAGCGAGAGTCGTTCGAGGACCTCGAGATCGCGCGCTACCTGAACGAGAACTACGTCGCCATCAAGGTCGACCGCGAGGAGCGACCCGACGTCGACGACGTCTACATGGCGGCGGTCGAGCTGCTCACGGGCGGCGGCGGCTGGCCGATGACGACGGTGCTCACGCCGGAGCGGCAGCCGTTCTTCGGCGGCACCTATTTTCCGCCCCACCAATTTATCGACGTGCTCCAGCAATTGCGGCGCGTCTACGACAAGGACCCGGAGCGCGTGGCCAAGGTGGCAACGCAGCTGACGCAGGCCGTGCAGGAGAGCGCGCAACCCGCGCGGCCGGACAAGGTGCCTGGCCCGGAGGCGATTCGCTCAGCGGTGGAGCGGCTCGCGGGATCGTACGATGCGGTGCACGGGGGCTTCGGCGGCGCACCGAAGTTCCCCACGCCGGTCAACCTCACGCTTCTCGGCCGCTACTACCGCCGCACGAGCGACGCGCAGGCGCTCAAGATGCTCGAGCACACGCTCGAGGAGATGGCCAAAGGCGGCATCTACGATCAACTTGGCGGCGGCTTCCATCGATACTCGACCGACACGCAGTGGCTGAAGCCGCACTTCGAGAAGATGCTCTACGACAACGCGCAGCTCGCCATCGCTTACCTCGAGGCCTGGCAACTCACCGGGCGCGCCGACTTCGCGCAAGTCGCTCGCGAGACGCTGGACTACGTCGCGCGCGACATGACCGATCCGCGCGGCGGCTTCTTCTCCGCGAGCGATGCCGACAGCCCAGGCCCGGGCGGCGAGGAGGTCGAGGGCTATTATTTCACCTGGACTCCGGCCGAGATCGAAGCGGTGCTCGGGACGGAGCGTGCTGCGCTCGTAGAAGCGACCTACGGCGTGACCAGGCGCGGCGATGTGGAAGGCCGCAGCATCCTGCGCAGGGTAAAGCCAGCCGAGGGGACTGCGCTGGAGAGCGCGCGCAAGGAATCGCTCGCCGCGCGCAGCAAGCGTGCGCCGCCCCCGATCGATCGCAAGATCGTCACCGGCGGGAACGGCCTCATGATCTCTGCTTTCGCGCGCGCGGGCTTCGCGCTCGACGAACCGCGATACACCAAACAGGCGACCCGCGCGGCGGAGTTCCTGCTTGCCAACGTCAAGGCGGGCGAGCAGCTCAAGCGCAGCTGGAAGGACGGCAAGGCGCAGGAGGATGGCTTTCTCGACGACTACGCTGCACTGGCGCAGGGGCTCATCGATCTGTATGAAGCAACTGCCAACTCGCGCTGGCTGACGGAATCGATCGCGCTCCAGCGCGCTCTCGATGCGAGCTTCCGCGATGTCAACGGCGGCTACTTCCTCACGCCCGAGGGAAAGCAGGGCCTGCTGGCGCGCGAGAAGGCCGCCTACGACGGCGTGATCCCGACCGGCAACTCGATCGCTGCGCTCAACCTGCTGCGGCTCTCGGAGCTTACGGGGAACGAGGACTACCGCGGGCGCGCCCTGGAGATCCTGGGCGCATTCGCCTCGCGCATCCAGGCGATGCCGGCGCTGCTCGGCGCGCTCGACTGGTCGCTCGACCAGCCGCTCGAAGTCGTCGTGATCCTGCCGCGCGACGATGCAGGCGAGCCGCTCCTGCAAGTCCTGCGGCGCGCCTACCTGCCCGACGCGGTGCGCGCCATCGCTGCGGAGGGCAAGGACCTCGACGCACAGACGCGCACGGTACCGCTCCTGGAGTCGAAGCGCGCGCTCAAAGGCAGGACCACGGCCTACGTCTGCCGCAAGCGGGTCTGCGATCTGCCGACGGCAGACCCGCAGGTTTTCGCGCGGCAGCTCGCGCGGACCGAACCTCTCTTCGCCGATCACAGCCCGGCGCCGCTCAATGTGCCATGACGTGACGCGGGGCGCGTGGATGACAGCGAAACCGGATGGCATTTTCGCGCGTAACGTGATGAGGCTGCGACCGTCTGTCGCAACGAACACAAATTGTCGTCGCGGCGCGCACGCCCGCGGCGGCGCCAGCAGCACGTGCTGTACCACGAGGAGGAGGTTCCCAAAATGAAGAACGGCGCGTTGAAGGGCGTAGCGATCGCCGGAGCGCTCGCTACCTTGATGGCTCCCGCAGTGGCCTTTGCCGGCAAGGCGAAGGCGATGAAGGGTGTCCACTGCGAAGGGACGAACGACTGTAAGGGCAAGGGCAGCTGCAAGAGCGCGGCCCACGATTGCAAGGGCAAGAACGATTGCAAGGGTCAGAGCTTCACCATGGCCAAGAACGCGAAGGAGTGCGAGGCCAAGGGCGGCAAGGTGGAGGCAGCGAAGAAGATGTAATGAATCGCGGGCCGGCGGCCCGCGCCGCCGGCCTGCGTCCGCGCATGAGCATCCCTCGACCAAACCTGGGACATGGCCTCGGGCTTCGCCCCCGCCACTTCGGCCGCCTCCTCGCCGAGCGGCCTCCGGTCGACTGGATGGAGGCGGTGAGCGAGAACTACCTCGCTCCCGGCGGCCGGCCAGTGGCCGCTCTCGAGAAGGTGCGGCGCGACGTGCCGGTTGCGCTGCACGGGGTCTCGCTCTCCATCGGGTCCACCGATCCGCTCGACAAGCCGTATCTCTCCGCGCTGCGTGCGCTCGTCGATCGCATCCAGCCGGCCATCGTCTCCGATCACCTCTGCTGGGGCCGCCATGGCGGCCGCTACGTCCACGACCTCTGGCCGCTGCCTCTCAACGAGGAGGCGCTCGCCCACGTGGTCGAGCGCGTCGGGCGCGTGCAGGAGGCGCTCGGGCGGCAGATCCTGCTCGAGAACGTCTCCTCGTACGTCGCGTTCCGCGAGTCGACGATCAGCGAGTGGGAGTTTCTCGGCGAGGTGGCCCGGCGCGCGGACTGCGGAATCCTCCTCGACGTCAACAACATCTACGTCAGCGCCCGCAACCACGGGTTCTCCGCCGCCGAGTACATCTCGGGAGTGCCCGCGGACCGCGTCGCGCAGTTCCATCTCGCCGGCCACAGCGACAAGGGCGCCTATCTCTTCGACTCGCACGACGCGCAGGTGGCCGAGGCCGTCTGGGATCTCTATCGGACGGCGGTCGCTCGCTTCGGACCGGTGCCGGCGCTGATCGAGTGGGACGACCACATTCCCGAGTTGGAAGTTCTCGTCGGCGAGAGCCGCAAGGCCGCTTCCATCGAGGCCGAGGTGCTGGGCCGGCGGGCGGTGGCGTCGTGAAGCTCGCCGAGATGCAGCGGCTCTTCCATCAACTCGCCACCCGGGCTCCGGGAAGTGAGGCCATCGATCCCGCGGCGCTTCTCGCCGGAACGCCGGCGCTGGACGCCACGGCGCGCGTGAGGATCTACGCCGACATGTTCATCTGGCGGCAGATCGATGCGCTGCGCGACGACTTCCCCAAGCTCGCGCTGCTGCTTGGCGACGGGCCGTTCTACGCCATGGCCGAGGAGTATTTGCAGACGCATCCGTCGCGGCACGCTTCCCTCTCCGAGTTGGGTCGCGAGCTGCCCTCCTTCTTGCGCGCCTGGTCGGGAGAAGGCGCGCGGGCGGACCTGGCCGACCTGGCCGCGCTCGAGTGGACGAGGGCGAAGGTCTTCGAGGAGGCGAATGTCGAGCCCGCGCTGCCCGAGCAGCTGCGCGCGATCGGCGCCGGCGAGCTGCCGCAGCTTCGCGTGTGCTTCGTGCCGGCATTGCGCGTGCTCGATCTCGGGCACGACCTGCAACCGCTTTGGCAGGCGCTGGAGGAAGGCGCTCCGCCCGGACCGCCCTCGCCGCGCCACGAGTCGATCGCGGTTTGGAGAAAGGGCTTCGACGTACTGCATGCGCCGATCGATGACGACGAGGCTCAAGCGCTGACACTGGCGAGGTCGGGCGAGCCGCTCGGCGTCATCTGCGAGGCGTTCGCCGAGCGCCCCGACGCGGTGGAAGCGGCCTTCCGCGCTATCTCGAGTTGGTTCGCCGAGGGCTGGATTCGCGCGGGGGTGGCGGCTTCGTCGCCGTCGCCAGTCGCGGAGGGCCGAAGGCCGGATCATCCGGAAGAAGAGGAGACACCATGACCTTCGCAGCACGGATCGATGAAGCGCTGCGCCGCCTGACCCGCGCGCAGTGGGTGCCGCAGCTCCTCGTGCGCCTCTTCGTCGGCTACTTCTTCCTCGAGACGGGCTGGGGGAAGATCCACAACCTCGAGGGAATGGCCGAGCGGTTCGCCGACTGGGGCATCCCCGCGCCGGCCTTCAACCCACCTTGGCGGTGAAACTCAAGAAGGTGGGCGGGCTCGACGACTTCGTCGAGCTGGACGAGCCGCTCTACGCGCTCAGCTTCCTCTGGCTATTCTTCTCGGGTCCTGGGTGGATCAGCCTCGATCACCTCCTCGACAAGGTGCTGCGCAAGAAGTACGCGGCGGAGCTGGGAGCCAAGGTCCCGGCATGATCGGCCTCGCCGTGGCCCTCGTCGCCGCGGCCGGGTTCCGCTACGAGGTGACCGCGTCCGGGTTGAATCGCCGCACGAGAAAGACCAAGCTCACGAGCATGAGCACCGAACCGATGAGATACAAGTAGGGCAGGATGACCACGCCTGCCCCGAACCCGACGAGGCTCAGAAGCGAGATTGTGGTGACGACCCCGATGCACGGCGGCGTCAGCGAGATGCTGGTCGCCAAGATGTTACCCGCTAGCGCGAACGCCCCTCCCGCCACGCCCGACTGGCTGGTCATACTCCTTCGCAGCAGGCGCAGGCCGGTTCGCCGGGAGTTGAAGATCGCGACCAGCACGGACAGGTAGAGGCCGAACATCACCGCAGGCAGAACCATCCTGAGCGCGTTCCCGGCCGTGAACTCGTATTCCCACCCGCCGAGAATCCCGACCCCTCGCACCGTGACGAGAGATAGTCCCGGAGCGTGGCGCAGCGCTGGTTCCAGCAACTCGAGACGATTGGGGGAGACGCCCGTCTTGACCCAAAGGGAGGCAATCACCAACAGGGGCGCCGCCAGGTAGAACGCGGCCGCGCCGACAGCCAGCCCGAGTTTGTGCCTGCTCACAATGATCAGCAGCCGGCGAACATCGGGTTGGCTCGGTGGGCTGGTTCGAGAACGCTCATCCGACACGGACTGGGCACCTGCCTAGAAGTCTCGCCCTAAAATAACGCCCTCACCGGCTCTTGTGCAGCGGCACGCGGGTCCGCCGGTCGAACGGCGTCCGGTACGGAATCGCAGCCCGCCGGTAGACGCCCTCGGGAATGCCGATGTCGGCGAGCACGAGCTCGCCCGCGCGCTCGTCGAGAAGCCCGGTCTTCGGCAGCGCCAGCGTCATCGTCCATCGTGCCCGCGCCACCTCGTCCGGCGCCTCTCCCGTGGTGGCATCGAGGCAGGAAGGCACGTCGAGGGAAAGGATGGGCGCGCTCCGGTTAGCCCAGCCGATCAACTCGGCTGCGATCCCGCGCGGCGGCCCGGTGAGGCTGTAGCCGATCAGCGCGTCGAGGATCAGGTCCGGCTGCTCGCCCGCGAGTCTGTCTGCGGCCACCTCGATCCCGTTCGTCTCGCGGAAGATCTTGCACTGCAGCGCAGGAACCGGCCCGAGGCGCCCTGGCTCGGAGAGGCAGAGCGCCACGCGCACGCCGTGATTGGCGAGGTGCCGGGCCGCGCAGATGCCGCCGCCTCCGTTGCCCCAGGACCTGCGAGCACGACGACGAGGACCTCGCGCCAGCGCTCACCCAGCGCCTCGAGCGCCTGCGCGGCCAGGTTCGAGCCCGCGTTCTCCATCATCTGGAACAGGTTGGGCCCTGTCTCCTCGATGGCGATGCGGTCGACCTCGCGCATCTGCGCCGCGGTGACCGCCGGGACCTCCTTGCCAGTGTCCGTGACGAATCGCGCCGGCATACCGCTCAGGCCGCTGCCGCGGGACCGACATGGCGCACGAGCAGCTTCTCGATCTGCGACTTCGGCACCGCGCCGACGACGCCGTCCACCACCGCTCCGCCCTTGAAGAGGAGCAATGCAGGGATGGAGACGATGCCGTAGCGCTGCGCGATCGCCTGGTTCTCATCGACGTCGAGCTTGCCGACCTTGATCCGACCGCGCCACTCGGCGGCGACCCGATCCACCGTCGGGGCGAGCGCGCGGCACGGGCCGCACCAGGTGGCAAACGCATCGACGAGCACCGGGACCTCGGCATCGAGGACTTCGGCCTTGAAGTTCGCGTCGGTGAAATGCTGCGTGTCCTTGCTAGCCATTTGCGTGTTCCTCCGTTTCATTCCTTCTGATGCCGCGGCCGGAGGAATGTGACAGTCACTTGCGGCGCTTCTCGGCGAGAAACCGCTCGAGCCGGACGCGCACCTCCTCGGGCAGCGCGGCGCCCGTGCTCTCGCGCACGATGCGCGGCGTCTCCTTGTATGAGCGCAGGAAGGCGACGCAGCGTGGGCAGCCCGCGAAGTGCTCGTCGAGTGCGGCGCGGTCTTGCGAAGAGAGCTTCTCTTCCAGGTAGTCGGCGAGGAGCGCGACGGTTTCTTGGCAGTTCTTCATGATTCTCCCACCAGCTTGCCGAGGTAGCCACGGACCATCAGGCGCGCGCGGTGCAGGCGCTGGCGGACCGCCTCGGGCGTGATCTCGAGGACCCGCGCGGCCTCCTCCGTGGACATCTCTTCCAGGTCGCGCAGGACGAACACGGCGCGGTAGTTCTCGTCGAGCAGATCGAGGGCTTCGCGTGCGCGCTGCGCCAGCTCGGCCCGCTCGAGCAGCTCGTCGGCGCGCGCCGAACGCTGGTAGTCGAGGTCGGCGAGCAGGCCCGACTCGTCCAACTGCGGGAGGAAGGCCTCGAGCGATTCGGCCGGGCGGCGACGGGCCGCACGCTTGCGCATCAGCGCCGTGTTGGTGGCGATGCGATAGAGCCAGGTCCCGAAGCGCGCGTCCCCGCGGAACGTGTCGATCTTGCGCCAGGCCTGGAGAAAGGATTCCTGCAGGACCTCTTCCGCATCGCTCGGGTTCGACGACAGCCGCAGCGCCAGGCGATAAACGCGCTCCTGGTAGCGCTCGACGAGCGCTCCGAAAGCAGCGTCGTCGCCTGCCCGCGCGCGCTCGGCGAGCGCCTCGTCGTCGAGCGCGGCGAGCGGGATGTCGGCCATCAGCGCGAGCATACGCCCGCTACGCTGCCTCAGCCTGAGGCAGATCGGGCGCGATCGGGAAGTCGATCGGCGTCCGCGCGACGAGGTTCAGGTAGTTCGACAAGGTGTTCGTCGCCACCAGCGCCACGATCTCGACCAGCTCGCCGTCGGTGAGGCCGGCCGCCCGCGCTTGGGCCAGCTCGGCATCGCTCAATCGACCGTGGCCCTCGACCAGCCGCAACGCGAGAGCGAGCGCCGCGGCCTCATGCGGCTCCGCGGCACGGCCGGCGCGCGCCTCCGCGATGGCTGCGGGACCGATGCCGCTGCGCTTGGCGAGGAAGGAGTGCGCGGACACGCAGTAGCCGCAGCCGTTCAGCTGCGCGACGGCGAGCGCGATCTTCTCGCGCAGCGCCGGGTCGAGCTTCGCTTTGGCGAGCGCCTCGTTCAGCGCGACGTACGCGGCGAGCGCGGCGGGCGAGTGCCCGAGGACGCGGTAGAGGTTGGGGACGGCACCGATCTTCGTCTGCAGCTTGTCGAAGATCTCGCGCGTCGGTCCGACGGTGGTCTTGGGATCGAGCGGGGAAATACGGGGTGTCATAGGTTCTCCTTTCGCTGGGTGAGATGCCGGCGATCGGCGCGCGTGACAGCCGGTAACAGCCGCGGGTTTTGATAGTCTGTCTCGACATGGGAACACCGCGCACTGCCTTCGTGCTCGCGGGCGGCGGCAGCCTCGGCGCCGTCGAGGTGGGCATGCTGCAGGCGCTCGTCGAGCGCGGCATCGTTCCCGACCTGGTGGTGGGCGCCTCGGTGGGCGCGATCAACAGTGTCTACTTCGCGGGCCGGCCGGACCGCGCAGGCGTGGCGAGCCTCGGCGCCATCTGGCGCGGCCTGCGCCGCGGCGACGTGTTCCCGCTCGGCCTGGTCGGTGGTTTCCTCGGCTTCATCGGCATGCGCTCGCACCTGCTTGCTCCGGACCGGCTACGCGCGCTCCTCGAGCGCAACCTCCCCGTCGCGCGGCTCGAGGACGCGAAGATCCCCTGCCACGTCGTTGCGACCGACGTGCTGTCGGGCGAGGAGGCCTGCCTCTCGTCGGGGTCCGCAGTAGAAGCGGTGCTTGCGAGCGCCGCGATCCCCGCCGTCTTCCCGCCGGTGCGGATCGCCGACCGCCAGCTCTCCGACGGCGCCCTGGCGAGCAACACGCCGCTGCCCGCGGCGCTCGCGCTCGGCGCCGAGCGCCTCATCGTGCTGCCGACCGGCTTCTCCTGCTCCATCGAGCGCCCGCCCCGCTCCGCACTGGGGATGGCGCTGCACGCAGTGAATCTCCTGACCGCACGCCAGCTCGTCGTGGACGTCGAGCGCTTCTGCGGCCTGGCGGAGATCGTGGTCGTGCCGCCGCTCTGCCCGCTGAATGTCTCGCCGGGCGACTTCTCCCGCACAGGCGAGCTGATCGATCGCGCGGCGGAGAGCACGCGGCGCTGGCTGGACAGCGGGGGACTCTCCGTGCGCGAGGTCCCGGGCCCCCTGCGCCCGCACGCGCACCAGAACGGCGAATGCGCTACGGACGGCCTGTCGGCGTAGCGGCCATCAGCCATCCGAGCGCGCCCGCGCGGTGCAGGCACTCGGCGACGAGAGCCGGCACGCGGCCCGCATCCATCGACCGTGCCAGCTCCTCGCAGGCCGCCGCGAGCGTTGCATCGCGCGCGAGGGACGCAAGCAGTCGATGCCAGCCCTCGGCGATCGCTTCGACCTGCGCCCCGCCGTTCGCGCGCCAGACGACGAGCCGTTCCCGCGCGAGTCGCAAGGCTGTCGGCGGGCGGCCGGCGCGTACGGCCACCCACACCTCGTGCACGTTCGCGCCGACGGCGAGGAGGCTCACCGTCGGATGGAGCTCGAGACGAAGCCCCGGCCAGCGCTCGGGCGGGATGGCCGCGAAGGCCTCGCCCGTCAGCGGCGCCGCGTCCTCGGCATCGAAAGCGCTCAGCGTGGCCCGCTCCAGCTCGGCCAGGTCCGCCAGCGCCGGCTCGCCGCGCGCGCGCAGCCATTTCGCCAGCCCTTCGCCGAGCCAGCGCAGCGAGGGCCGTTGCGAGCGTCGGTCGCGCAGGTAGCGCGCGGTGAGCCGGCCGAAGTTCGCCTCACCGGCGGTCGCGAGCAGCGCAGGGAAGTCGTGGGCCAGCGCGTCCTGCAGGCGCATGTAGAAGGCGTTGCGATAGACCTCGAGGCGCGCCGTCGCGTTCACGCCGTCCGAGACGACTTCGCCGGCCAGTTTCGCCTCGTTGTCGCCCGCGACGAGGTAGCGGGCGAACGCGGCCTGCAGATCGGCGAGCGTCACGCTGCCTCCCCCGCAATCGCCCGCGCCCGCGCGAGCTCCGCGACGAGCTCCGCGAGCGGCGGAATCGCTTCGTCGCGCTCGATCATCACCGCCGCCTCGGGAAGGCGCCGGATCGCCTCGCCGTAGAGGCGCCACGCCGCCTCGGGCACCGGCCGATCGTGTGTGTCGATGAGCAGCGGCCCGTTCGCGCTGTGCCCGGCGAGGTGGAGCTGCCGCACCCGCCCGGCCGGCAACGCGTCGAGGTAGGCGCTCGGGTCGAGGCCGTAGTTGTGCGCGTTGACGACCACGTTGCTCACGTCGAGCAGGATGAGGCAGTCGGCGTGCTCGGTCACCGCGGCGACGAACTCCCATTCCGGCATGGTCGAGGCGAAGCGGGCGTAGCTCGAGATGTTCTCGACGAGGATTTGCCGGCCGAGCAGATCCTGCACCGCGCGGATGCGCGCTGCGACGTGCTCGACGGCCTCCTCCGTGTGCGGCAGCGGCAACAGATCGTGCAGGTAGCGCCCGCCGCTCCGGCTCCAGCACAGGTGATCGGAGACCCAGAGCGGCTCGGCGCGCCGGACGAGCCGCCGGAGCTCCTCGAGGTACGCGTGGTCCAGCGGGTCGGTGCCGCCTAGGTCCATCGAGACCCCGTGCAGCGCCACCGGGTAGTGCGCCCGCACTGCGTCGAGCACGCGCAGCGGGTTGCCGCCCGGCCCCATGAAGTTCTCCGTGAGGAGCTCGAACCAGTCGACCGGCACGTCGCCCGCCGCCGCCGCGGCGTAGAAAGGCGGCCGCAGGCCCAGGCCGAAACGAAGGCTCATCCTTGCTTGCGGGCCGGGTCGGCCGGCGAGCCCTCGAGCGGCACCCCACCGCGGGCCGCGCACTCTTTCGGCGGCACGTACAGATAACCGCGGGCCGCGCACTCTTTCGGCGGCACGTACAGATAACCGTGGCCCTTGCACGAGTTCTGCCTGGTGCAGGAGTTGAACGCCGTCGTGCAGGCGGTGGTGCCTTTGCACGAGTTGATGCCCCAGCAGGCGATGTCCTTCTCCTTCGCTTGGGGCGCGAGCGCCGCCACCGTCCGATAGATCCCGTAGAACGTTGCCGCAGCCGCAACGCTCAACGCGGCGCCGTTGACCGCGCGCCGGCTGAGCGTCGCCTTCGCCTTGGCGGCCGGCACCTCGCAGGCGCAGATCACGGGTTTTCGGCCCGGCACGATGTCCCAGATGCTGCCGGCGAGGAACACGCCGAGGCCTGCATAGATGGTCCATGGCACCGGCTGGAGCCCGGTGACGAGCAGGAAGAGCCCGATCGCGCTCAAGACGCCGCCCGCGAGACCCACCCAGAACGGCGCCAGGTTTCGGTGCGAGCGCGACGAGCGGTACAGCGTCCACAGCGCGAAGGCGATGAACGCGACGAAGATCGGGAAGAGATAGGCATCGTGGATGAGGAACCCCATCCCTGCTGCGCCGAGGGCCGAGAGCACCACGGGAATACCGAGGCAGCAGGCCGCAGCGACCCCTGCGCCGACAAGCCCGCCGAACTGCTTGATGAGACCCTTCATGACACACCTCAGGAGAGCGTGAAGCGCTTGAGCCGCATGACGAGGGACTGGACGCCCTCGGCGAACGTCGGGTGCACGTATTCCGCGTCGACGATCGCCCGGGCCGGGGCCTCCGCTTCCATCAGGCTCACGAAGATGTGGATCAGCTCGCCGGCTTCCGCGCCCACCAGCGCCGCGCCGAGGACGCGCTCCGTCTTCGGATCGATGAGCACCTTCATGACGCCGGCGGTCTCGTCCACCTCGATGGCGCGCGCGACGTTCCCGAAGGGCATCGTGGCCACCTCGCAATCGATGCCGCGCGCCCGCGCTTCCTTCTCCGTCAGCCCGACGCCCGCGACCTGCGGATCGGTGAACGCCGTGTACGGGACCCGGCCGCTGCGGCCGCGGCTTCCGCGACCGAGAAGAAGGTCGAACAGCAGCCGGTGATCGTCCCAGGAGGTGTGCGTGAACTGCGGCCCGGGGATCGCGTCGCCCACGGCGTACACGCCCGGGGCGCTGGTCCGGTAGCGGTCGTCGACCACGATGAACCCGGCCTTATCCTGCTTGATGCCGGCCGCCTCGCAGCCGAGGTCGTCCGTGTTGGGCCGGCGGCCCACGGCTACGAGCAAGTGTGATCCGCGCAGCTCCTTGCCGTTCCCGAGGCGCAGCACGATCTCCGCGCCCGCCTTCGCGATGCTCTGCGCCTGCACGCCGAGCTGCAGGGCGATCCCCTCGCTGCGGAACACTTCCTCCAGCGCCGAGGAGATCTCCGGGTCCTCGCGGCTGAGCAGGTGCTCGAGCATGTCGACGATGGTCACGCGCGAGCCGAAGCGGCGGAACATCTGCCCGAACTCGCAGCCGATGTAGCCACCGCCGAGGACGAGCAGGTGCGCCGGCAGCTCGCGCAGTTCCATGACGCGCTTGTTGTCGAGCCAGGGGACCGAGTCGAGCCCGGGAATCGGCGGCACCGCGGGGCGAGCTCCTACGTTGATGACCACGGTCTCCGCCCGGTGGCGCTGGCCGCTCACCTCGATCTCGCGCTCGCCGACGAAGCGCGCGTGTCCCTTGAGCAGCGTGAGCCGTTCGCCCGCGCGGGCGAGCCGCTTCTCCACGCCCTCGCGCCAGCTACGGACGAGCGCGTCCTTGCGGTCGACGACCGCACCGAGGTCCACTCGGACCTCGCCCGCGTGCACGCCGAGCCGAGCGCACGTGCGCGCGACGTGCGCCGCGCGGGCGCTCGCGATCATCGTCTTCGTCGGCGTGCAGCCGACGTTCACGCAGGTCCCGCCGGCGTCGCCGCGCTCGGCGACGAGGACGCGCTTGCCAGCCTGGGCGAGTCGCGTTGCGAGCGGGACTCCGGCCTGGCCTGTACCGATGATGATGACGTCCGCCTGCATGGGAGACCTCCTTCTCACGCCGCGCAGCAGGAGAGCCTGGCCACGTCCTTCTTGAAGGTCTGCGCCGCGAGCTTGAGGCCCTCCGCGTGCGTGAGATACGGATGCAGCATCGCGGCGATCTCGTCCACCCGGATGCCGAAGCGTATCGCCATTGCCGCCTCCTGAATGATCTCGCCCGCCTCGGGCGCGAGGATGTGCGCTCCGACGAGCAGGTTCGTCTTCTCGTCCGCCACCAGCTTGATGAAGCCGCGAGTGTCCCGCGCTACGAGCGCGCGCGGCACATAGGAGAGCGGCAACTTCGACTCGACGGCCGCGACCCCGCGCTCGCGCGCCTGCGGCGCGGTGAGGCCGACCGAGGCCACGGCCGGGTCGGTGAAGGTCACGCGCGGGACGACCGAGAGATCGTACTTGCGGACGTTGCCTTCGAGTGCGTTCTCCGCCGCGAGGTTCCCGGCGTAAGCCGCGACGTAGACAAACATCGGCTCGCCCGCCACGTCGCCGGCCGCGTAGACGCCTTTGCGAGTCGTCTCGAGGTGCTCGTCGACCACGACCTCGCCTTTCTTGCCGAGGCGGATCCCGGCCTCCTCGAGACCCAAGCCCTTCGTGTTCGCGCGGCGGCCCGTGGCGACGAGCAACTGCTCCGCCTCTGCCGTGCGCCTGGCGCCGTCGTCGTCGAGCTCGACGCGGTACTCGCCCGGCTTGCCCGAGACGTGCCGCACGGCGACGCCGGCGTGGACCCCGATGCCTTCCTCGCGCAGGTACGCGGCGAGACCCTCGCCGATATCCGCGTCCTCGGCGGATACGAGCCGGGGCAGGGCCTCGAGCACAGTCACCTTCGTCCCGAGCCGCGCGAACATCTGCGCCAGCTCGAGGCCCACGGCGCTGCCGCCGATGGTGATCAGGCTCCTCGGCAGCTTCGTCAGCGCCAGCGCCTCGGTGGACGTCAAGTAAGGCGTGACGTCGAGCCCGGGGATGGGCGGCGCCCAGGGGCTGGCGCCCGTCGCCAAGACGACCTTGCCGGCACGCACTGGCCGGCCGTCGACCTCGACGGTTCCGTCGAGGCGGAAGCGCGCGCGGCCTTCGATGAGGCTCACCGTTGGATACGCCGCGATGACGTCCGCGTACTTTTGCTGCCGCAGCTCAGCGACGAGCTCGTCCTTCTGCCGGACGGCCGCCGCGAAGTCGGGCCGCTCGGCGTGCGCGCGGATGCCGGCGAACGCGTGGTGCTCGGCCCGGTGGTGCGCTTCGGCGGCGCGGATGAGCGTCTTCGAGGGAACGCAGCCGATGTTGACGCAGGTGCCGCCGAGCGTGCCTGCGCTGACGATGGCCGCGGTCGCCCCGAGGTCGGCCGCGCGGATGGCCGCGGCGAAGCCGGCCGAGCCGCCGCCGATGACGAGCAGGTCGAAGCTTTCGCCGTCCCGCGCGCGCCTCGGAGCGTGGGCGTCCACCGACCTGCGGCCGACGATCCGGTACTGCTTGGGCAGTGCCGCTGCCAGGGCGTCCACGTCGACCGCCGCCTCGGCGACCACGCGGCTGCGGCCTTCCTCCCAGCCCGTCGCGCTCTCGAGCACGCCGGGCACGCGCCGCAGCGCCTGGTCGATGGTGCGCGCGCAGTGGTCGCACGTCATGCCGGAGATCTCGAGCGTCCATTCCTTGCGGTCAGGCATCTCTTCGCTCCTCACGATCCTGCCGGCGCCAGGATGGCACGGTAACCGAGCCTCTTCACCGCCTCGACGAGCCGCCTCGGCGCCACTCTGACGGGCTCGTACTCGACGACTACACGCTTCTCGACGAATGAAATTCGGGCGTCCCTCACGCTATCCCCACAGGCGCGCCGCGACGTACGGGAAGCTCCAGAAGGCGACGACGAGGGCGGCGGCAACCCAGAGCACCACGCGGCCCAGGCGGTTTGCCTTCGGATGCTCGCAGTCGCACGCGAGCCCCTCGGTTGCGCTCGCGGCCGCGGCCTTCGGCTTGCGATAGGTGAAGTAGAAGCCCGCTCCGAGCAGCGCGGTGGTCAGGCCGGTGAAGTAGGGGCGGTACGCCTCGAACTTCACGAGCAGCCCGGCGCCGCCGATGCCGAGCACGGCGAAGACCAGCGGCCCGATGCAGCACAAAGACGCGAGGAAGGCGGACAGAACGGCGCCAGCGGCCGATGCACTCGTGAGGCTATTCTCGGAAGCCAAGCTGCGTTCCTCCTTGCCGATCCTCCTTTCAAATGCCGGGCCAACGGCTCTCCCTCTGAGAGCCCGGCCCGGCAGGCTTCCTAGATCCCAAAATGGAATGCGCGCCATGCCGTTTTGGATTATCCTCGCCACATGGCCTCCGAGGAGATCGGCCGGGCGGACGCGGCGCTGGTTGCCCGCAGCCGGGCCATGAAGAACGTCCTGGCGCTCGCCGAGCGCGTGGCCCGGACCGACACCCCGGTGCTGCTCACCGGCGAGAGCGGCTCCGGCAAGGAGCGAGTCGCCCGCACCATCCACGCGCGCTCGCGCCGTGCGCGGGGGCCGTTCAACCCCGTCAACTGCGGCGCGCTTCCGAGCACCTCCTCGAGAGCGAGCTGTTCGGCCACGTGCGGGGCGCTTTTACAGGTGCCGACCGCGACCACCGCGGCCTCTTCGAAGCGGCCGCGGGCGGAACGCTTCTCCTCGACGAGGTCGGCGAGATCCCACTCGGACTTCAAGTCAAGCTCCTGCGCGTGCTGCAAGACCACGAGGTCCGCCGCGTGGGCAGCACGGAGAGTCGCCGCGTCGACGTGCGCGTCATCGCGGCGACGAACCGCGACCTCGACGCGATGGTGCGCGAGCGAGCGTTCCGCAAGGACCTCTACTACCGGCTGAAGGTCGTGAGCATCGACGTGCCGCCCTTGCGCGAGCGGCGCGAGGACATCCTGCCGCTCGCCCACGCCTTCGTGCGCCGCAGCTGTACGGCATACCAGTGCGGGCCCTGCTCGCTCTCGGCGGAGGCGCTCGACCGGCTGCTCGCCTACGACTGGCCCGGCAACGTGCGCGAGCTGGAGCACGCGATGGAGCGCGCCGTGGTGCTGGCCGAGGGCAAGCCGAAGATCGCCGAGACCGACCTGCCGCCGGAGATCGCGCGCCCGACGAGCGGCGCGGCCGACGACGGCGAGCTCTTGCCGCTGGCCGAGATTGAGCGGCGGCACATCCTGCGCGTCCTGGAGCGGATGGCGGGCAACCGCAAGGAGACGGCGCGCGTCCTCGGCATCGGGGCGAACACGCTCTGGCGCAAGCTGCGAACGTACGCCGCGCCGCCACGTCGGCGCGCGCGTGCGCGCTGACGCCCGGATGACATCAGAAGGGCCATCGGCTCGCTTGCGCGCGCGCGCACGCGCATCAAGTGGCGGGGCCCGGCGGGGCCCCCGGAAGAGCGATCGTCTACCAGCGATACGGGCTCGCGCTCGAGGCATCATCGGGTGCAGCTCGCCGGTGGTGGGGTGGCCCGCCTCGGCCGCGCTTTCCGGTCCTGGCTTGCAAGAAAGGTTTCGAGCGCCGCTTGGGGCACGCGGATCGCGTTGGAGATCCGTAGGTGGGGAATCTCACCGCGCTGGCAGAGGCGATACGCGGTGGCTCGGCACACGGCCAGTTGCGCTGCGACTTCCCTGATCGAAAGCAGTGGTTCGCTCGACAACCCGGGGACCTGCGCGCCGTCGCTGGCGACACCGGGGCGACAAATCTTGCTTCGCAAGCCGTCGCACGCCGTGGACTGAGTATCCTGGCATGCCGATCGCCCTTCCGGATTTCCAGAGCTTGCGACGCCGTGACCAGCCGTCTTACGAGGGGAAAACGCCGCGACAGCAGTTCGGGACCAGGGGGTCGCAGGTTCAAATCCTGTCTCCCCGACCAACACATAAGTGGCCGGATTCGCTTTCGAATAATCAAGAGCGGATCCGGCTTTTTCTTTGCCTGCAGTGCGAGCGTCGGATCTTTTTTTATCGAGATACCAGGTTGTTACGGGCAAGGGCAGGCCCCTGGCCCGCAGCCAGGGGGTTGCGGGTTGGCGTGCGAGTGTACGGTCGGCAAAGAAGACCTTCGCTCCCTCGCGGGCAAAGGCACGAGCAAGCGCACCGCCGATTGCTCCGCCGGCTCCGTAGATCGCGATGTGATGGCGCTGAGCATCGGCCATCATCCCCGGCTACCATCGCT
>WNFD01004502.1_pt1 | contig 28009 bp, 26 predicted proteins | sample 5400491 | NCBI WGS metagenome assembly WNFD01 (sample SAMN13153343, study PRJNA577476) | soil metagenome | isolation source: 120 cm saprolite under Douglas fir tree site 2 hole 2 replicate 2 | place: USA:California | collected 2015-04-18
GACGCGCTCGATCTGCCGGTCGATGCCGCGCAGGTCGGCGAGCCGGATCCGGTGCACGTGCCGCACCGGCTGCAGCCAGCCGGACGCGCCGCGGCGGCCGCTCGAGCGCCAGCGATACGCGACGCTCGCCGCCCAATCGGTCGGCGCTGGAGGCGGGGGCAGGAGCTGCTCGAGGCGCTCGAGAATTTTCTCTAGTTCGCTGCTCACGTGATCGAGGTCAGGTCCGGTATTCGGCGTTGATTTTCACGTAGTCGAAGGAAAGGTCGCAAGTCCAGATCGTGGCGGCCGCCTTGCCGCGATTGAGCACCGCGCGCACCGTGAACTCCGGTTTTTTCATCGCCGCCATGCCCTGCTCGTCGCGATAGTCGGAATGGCGGCTGCCCCCCGCGGCAACGAGCACGTCGTCGAGATAAAGATCTATTTTTTCAGACTCGATCGGCGCACCCGAATTTCCGATCGCCGCCAGGATGCGGCCCAGGTTCGGGTCCGAGGCGAAAAATGCCGTCTTTACGAGCGGCGAATGCGCAATCGCGTAAGCCACGCGCCGGCATTCCGCGGCGTTGCGGCCGCGGTCGATCTGTATCGTGACGAACTTCGTCGCGCCTTCCGATCTGTATCGTGACGAACTTCGTCGCGCCTTCTGCGTCGCGCACGATGGCCTGCGCAAGTTGCTGCGCAACCGCTGTGATCGCGATCTGCAGCTTCAGCAAGTCGCGCCCGGAGGACGCCCGGGGTCCCTGCCCCGTCGCCGCCACGACGAAAGAATCGTTCGTCGACGTGTCGCCGTCGACGGTCACGCAGTTGAAGGACTCCCTGGCTGCCACGGTAGCGATGCGCTCGAGCGCCTTGCGCGGCACGCCGGCGTCGGTGCATACGAAGGCGAGCAGCGTCGCCATGTCCGGGCGTATCATGCCCGCCCCCTTGGCAATGCCCGTCACCGTGGCTTCGCCGGTCGAAAGGCGGAGCTTGCGGGAAAAAGCTTTCGGCAGGGTATCGGTCGTCATGATCGCCTCGGCGGCCGACAGCCAGTTACTCTTGTCGAGCAGCGCCTTCGGCAGCGCCGCGGTGATCCGCTCCGCCGGCAATGGCTCCATGATGACACCGGTGGAAAACGGCAGGATCTCCCGCGGCTCGCAGCCGACGTGGTGCGCGAGCGCCTCGCAGACCTGCATCGCGCGCCGCAATCCCTCGGCTCCGGTCCCTGCGTTGGCATTGCCGGTGTTGACCACCAGGGCGCGCACCGCGTTTCGCAGGTGCCTTTTGGCGATGACGACTGGCGCCGCGCAAAAGCGGTTCTGCGTAAAGACGGCCGCTACGGCCGAATCGGCTGCCAGCCGAATCACCAGCAGATCCTTGCGGTTCGGCTTGCGCACCCCCGCCATCGCAACGCCGAGCTCGACGCCGCGAACGCAATGAAGCGACGCCGGGTCGGGCGGCGCTAGATTGACCGCCATTAGGTCAGTTTGCCGTGGCAGTGCTTGTATTTCTTGCCCGAACCGCAGGGGCAGGGATCGTTGCGGCCGACCTTCTGCGTGTGGCGCACGATCGGCTGCGCCTTCTTCTTGGTCGCCGCCTCCGCGATCGCCGTGTCGCCGTTGCCGTCGCCGACGACCGCGTCTTCGTAGTCGGCATGCTGCAGCCGGACGTTCTCGACGTGCTGGCTGTCGTCGGCCTGCGGCACTTCCTCTCGCGTGCGGATCTCGACCGCAGTCAGAGTCTTCGTCACCTCGAGCTTCACCGCCTCGACCATCGCGCCGAACAGCTCGAACGCCTCGCGCTTGTACTCCTGCTTGGGGTTCTTCTGCGCGTAGCCGCGCAAGTGGATTCCCTGGCGCAGATGGTCGAGCGCGGCGAGGTGCTCGCGCCAGTGGGCATCGATAATCTGCAGCGTCACGTAACGCTCGTACTGGCGAAATGACTCCTCGGCGCCGACTGGGATCTTGGCCTGGTAAGCCTCGTGCGCCTTTTCGGTAATGCGCTCGAGCAGTCTCTCGTCGTCTAGCTCTGGCTCAGCCTCCAGCCAGCGGCGCAGCGGCAGCTCGAGGTGGAGCTCGGCCTTCAGCGCGGTCTCTAGGCCCGCGATGTCCCACTGCTCCTCCACGGATTCCTCGGGCACGAACTGGCGGAAAATGTCCACGATGACGCCGGCGCGCAACCTCGTTACCAGAGCGGAAACGTCCTTTGCATCAAGAATCTCGTTGCGTTGCGCGTAGATTTCCTTGCGCTGGTCGTTGGCGACATCGTCGTACTCGAGCAGCTGCTTGCGGATGTCGAAGTTCCTCGCCTCGACCTTCCTCTGCGCGCTCTCGATCGAGCGGGTCACCATGGCATGCTCGATCGCCTCGCCTTCGGGCATCTTCAGCATCACCATGATCCGGTTGATGCGGTCGCCGGCGAAGATCCTGAGCAGCGGATCCTCGAGCGACATGTAGAAGCGGGAGCTGCCGGGATCGCCCTGGCGGCCCGAGCGGCCGCGCAGTTGGTTGTCGATGCGCCGCGACTCGTGGCGCTCGGTGCCGATGATGTGCAGGCCGCCCGCCTTGACCACCTGGTTGTGAAGCGCCTGCCACTCGCCGCGCAGCTTGTCGGCGCGCAGCTTCTTCTCCTCGGGCGGCAGGTTCTCGATGGCTTCGATCAGCTCGCACTGCTTCTCGACGTTGCCGCCGAGCACGATGTCGGTGCCGCGGCCCGCCATGTTGGTGGCGATGGTGATCATCTTCGGCCGGCCGGCCTGGGCGACGATCTCGGCTTCGCGCGCGTGCTGCTTGGCGTTCAGCACCTGGTGGGCGAGCTTGTCCTTGCCGAGCAGCCCGGAAAGCAGCTCCGAGTTCTCGATCGAAGTGGTGCCCACCAGCACCGGCTGGCCGCGCTCGTAGCAGTCCTTGATGTCGCGGATCACGGCGTGGTATTTCTCCTTGGCCGTGCGGTACACCTGGTCCTGCCGATCCTCCCGGATCATGTCCATGTGCGTCGGGATCACCACCGTTTCGAGGCCGTAGATCTGCTGGAACTCGTAGGCCTCGGTGTCCGCGGTGCCGGTCATGCCCGCGAGCTTGCGGTACATGCGGAAATAGTTCTGGAAGGTGATCGAGGCGAGCGTCTGGTTCTCGTTCTGGATCGCCACGCTCTCCTTCGCCTCCACCGCCTGGTGCAGGCCGTCCGACCAGCGCCTTCCCTTCATCAGCCGGCCGGTGAACTCGTCGACGATGATCACCTCGTCGTCCTGCACCACGTAATGCTGGTCGCGATGGAACAGGTGATGCGCGCGCAGCGCCGCGTACAGCTGGTGCACCAGGTTGATATACGCCGGCTCGTACAGGCTCGCGCCCTGCGGCAGCATGCCGATGCGCGCCAGGATCTCCTCGGCCTTCTGATGCCCGCTCTCCGAGAGCAGGATCTGGTGGTTTTTCTCGTCGACCCAGAAGTCGCCGGGCGCGTTCTCCTCCTTCTGCCGGGTGAGGAGCGGGGCGACCTCGTTCATGCGGTAGTAGATCTCGGTGCGGTCCTCGGCCTGGCCCGAGATGATGAGCGGCGTGCGCGCCTCGTCGATCAGGATCGAATCGACCTCGTCGACGATGGCGTAATGCAGTCCGCGCTGGAATCGCTCGTCGACGTGCATCGCCATGTTGTCGCGCAGATAGTCGAAGCCGAACTCGTTGTTGGTCCCGTAGGTGATGTCCGCCGCGTAGGCCTTCCGCTTGTCCGCCGGCTCCATGTGCGGCAGGTTTACGCCGACGCTCAGGCCCAGGAAGCGATAGATCTTGCCCATCCAGTCCGCGTCGCGGCTCGCAAGATAGTCGTTCACTGTGACGATGTGCACGCCGGCGCCGGTCAGGGAGTTGAGATACGCGGGCAGCGTCGCCACCAGCGTCTTGCCCTCGCCGGTCTTCATCTCGGCGATCTTGCCGTCGTGCAGCACCATGCCGCCGACCAACTGCACGTCGAAGTGGCGCATGCGCAGCGTGCGCTTCGCCGCCTCTCGCACTACTGCGAAAGCTTCGGGCAGCAACTGCTCTAGGGTCGCACCTTCCGCATAACGCTTTTTTAGCTCGCCGGTCTTCGCGGCCAAGGCAGCGTCCGACAGCTTGGCGATTTCAGGCTCCAGCGCATTGATTTGTGCGACGGCACCAGAATAATGCTTGAGCAGGCGCTCGTTACGGCTGCCGAACAGCCGCGTCGGGATGCTCCAGAGAACCTCGAGGAGCTTGCGGAGGAAGTCGATGATCTTCATGAACTCGGGGGCAAGGCGTTACAACCCCCGAAAAATACACAATTTTATCACGCCCCGGAGCGGGCCCCGAGGGCAGCGCCGCTACTGCGTGCGCGCTACGGCGTTGGAAAGAACGAGAAACTTCGCGGGGTTTTGCGCCGCGCCGCGGAAACGCACTTCGAAATGCAGGTGCGGACCGGTCGAGCGGCCGGTATTGCCCGTGAGGGCGATACGGCGGCCGCGCTGCAGGACCTCGCCTTCCTTCACGAACAACTTGGAAAGATGCGCGTACCGCGTCACCAGGTCGTTGCCGTGATCGATGTCGATGACGTAGCCGTACTGCGGGTGGAAGCCTGCGAATTGCACCACGCCCGCTGCCGCGGAGACGACGGGCGAGCCGGCGTCGGCGAGGAAGTCGATGCCTTCGTGCATCGTCCACTGCCCGTTGAAAGGATCGATCCGCTTGCCGAATCCGGAGGCGTTGTACGGAGCGGCCACGGGTAACATGGTCGGCATGAGTTTCTTCTTCACCGCCTGCTCGAAGAGTTGCGCTTCCAGCACGCCAAGCATGTCATTGCGGCTTTCCACCTCCCGCGAGAGCGTAAGCAGCTTCTCGTTGAAGTCGGTGAGCGAAAGGTTCTGCGGCGGCATGAGCGTGGGGGCGGCGCCGCCGAGTCCGGGGGCCTCGGAGAGCCGGAACTCCTGCGGCCGCATTCCAGCGAGCGAGGAAAGACGCTCGCCGAGAGCATCGAGGCGCGTGAGCTGCGCCTGCATTTCTCCGAGCTTGACTGCCATCGCGTTCAGGTTCTGCTGCACGAAGCTGCGCGCCCGCTCCGCCTCGGATTCCTGGGCGGCGAGCACCAGTTGTTGCAGCACCGGAATGCGTAGCTCCGCCGCGTAGCGCAGCGAGATCCAGTAAAGCGCGGCGGTCCCGGCGAAGAGCAAAGCGACGGCGAGGAGCGCGCTGCCCACCAGGTGGCGCAGCGAAAGCGTCACTGACCGTGCCTTGGCCAGACGGTCAGAGATCAGGATAATCTGCACGACTCTCCCTCCCGAGCACCGCTACTCCCGTGCGACTTCCCAGACTCGACCGCATTCTTTCGGCCGAGGGCGAATTGCAACCCGTCCTCGCGAAGGTGCGAGACATTCGCGCGCTCGCCGGGCTCGTTACCGACTTCTTCCCGTTGGACCTGGCGCGCCAGGCCCGCGTAGCCAACTTCAGGGAGGGAGGGGTGATCCTCGTCGCCGCGAATTCAGCGGCTGCGGCCAAGCTTAGATTGCTGGCTCCATCCCTGTGCCGCTACTTGTCCGAGCGGCGCTGGCAGGTTAATTCAGTTTCTGTGAGGGTGCAACCAAACAGGACAACTAAGGTCCATGTTGCGTCGCAAAAAAGTGCGCATTTGTCCACACGTACGCTCGATTCCTTGCGGAATCTCTACGAAAGCATGACAGATTCGCCGGCGCGCCAAGCGCTGCGGATCCTTTTGGAGCGGCGCGGAGCAATCCACCCTACACCCCCTGCAGTAGCCTCTCCGCAAGAAAGAGCAGCAGGATCAGCAAAACCACGAAAACCGCGACCCTGAAAATCCGCCAAGCCAGAGTCAGCCATTTGCGCTCGCCGGTCATCAGCCACAGCAGCACCGAAGTGCCGAGCGCGATCGCGGTCAGCAACCCGATGATGCGGACCAGCAGCACCTAGGTAAATTGGGCGACGAGGCGGGCGACGCCGGCGGGCGCTTCCTCTGCGCGCTCGAAGGTCACCGTTTCCAGCGCGGCGCCGTCCGCGAGCAGCGCGCGCAGCAGCCTGTTGTTGAGCGAGTGGCCCGACTTGTGCGCGCTGAAGGCGCCAAGCAGCGGCCGTCCGAGCAGGTATAGGTCGCCAATGGCATCGAGCAGCTTGTGCCGGATGAATTCGTCAGCGAAGCGCAGGCCGTCGCTGTTGAGGACCCGGTATTCGTCCAACACCAGCGCGTTATCGAGGCCGCCGCCCAGCGCAAGCCCGCTTTCGCGCAGGTCTTCGACTTCATGCATGAAGCCGAAAGTGCGCGCCCGCGCGATCTCCTTCAGGTACGACGTCTCGGCGAAGTCCACGGCGACCGACTGCGTCGAGCGTTCGATCACGGGGTGCTTGAAATCGATCGAGAACGCGAGCTTGTAGCCGTCGTACGGCTCGAGCCGCGCCCATTTGTCGCCATCCTTGATTTCAACGCGCCGCGTGACGCGCAGGAAGCGCTTCGGCGCGCCCTGCTCCACGATGCCGGCCTGCTGCACCAGAAGGACGAACGGCGCGGCGCTGCCGTCCATGATCGGCACCTCGGGCGCGTCCAGGTCGACGTAGGCGTTGTCCACGCCGAGGCCGCCAAGCGCGGACATCAAGTGCTCGACGGTATAGATCTTGACTCCTTCGCGCACCAGGCACGAGGAAAGCTTCGTCTCGCCCACCAGGTCTGCTCGCGCCGGAATGTCGACCGGCGACGCCAGGTCGACGCGCCGGAAAACAACGCCGGTGTCAGCCGGCGCCGGCCGCAGCGTCATGCGCACCTTCTGGCCGGTGTGCAGCCCGACGCCGGAGGCGCTGACGAGGGATTTCAGGGTGCGTTGACGAAACATGCGAGCACCGGATTGTAGCGGACAACCGTCGCGCTCGCGCCTTCAGGACCCGCCGCTGCGTTCGCGGTCGCCGAGCAGCGCCTGGTAGCGCTTTTCGCTTTCCAGCGCCCGCTCTTCGGCCTGCAACCGCTCGGTGAGGTCCTCGATGACCCCGAGCCGCGCGGGCCGGCCATCGAATTCGAGATTAAAGGACACGACCTTCACGTGAATCAGGTCGCCATTTTTCTTCCTGTGCCGCCACACGCGTTCCCTGTAATTGGAGCTATGGTCTTCGAACGCCTTGAGCAGGCCCGCCACGTCCTCTTCCGGCCGGATCTGGTCGGCCGCCATCGAGAGGAATTCTTCCTTTGAGTAGCCGTAGAGGCGGATTGCCGCCCCGTTCACCGCGAGGAACTCGAGCGTTTTTGCATCCACCACCCACATGGGTTGCGGATGAATATCGAACAACATGCGGTAGCGCGCCTCGCTTTTTTCGAGCGCCTTCTGGCTGCTCGCCCGTTCGGTGATGTCGCGTCCGATGCCGTGGTAGCCCTTGAACCTGCCCTGCTCGTCGAAGATCGGTTCTCCGCTCACGCTGAGATAGCGCAGCTGTCCCGACCTGTTGTAGCGCAGGAAGACGAAATCGGAAAACGACTCGTGGCGCTCGAGCCGGCCGCGGTGCTGCTCCCAGGCTTTTTCCGGCAGCGCGGCAAGACCCGGGATCTCCCACCGTGCCTTGCCGATGACGACATCGGTGTCGAGCTCCGGCATGTCGAGGCCCGGCACGTCGACAAAATGAAAGTTCTCGTCCTGCATCCAGTACCAGTCCGAGCTCATGTCGACCATGCGGCGAAAGCGCTGCTCGCTGGTTTTTACGGCCCGCCTGAGGCTGCTGACATCGTTGACGATCGCCACGGTGCACAAGGGCGCCCCCGCGCCATCGCGGACCACCGCGCCGGCAACGTGTGCCCAGACCGTGGATCCATCCTTGTGCAGGTAGCGCCTTTCCTGGGTGCGCGGCTTTGCCTTACCCGAGATGACCTGCGCGCGCGACATCGCTGCGGCTTCCAGGTCATCCAGGTGCATGACATCGAGGTGCGTCTTCTGCAGGAGTTCTTGTTCGCTGTAACCGAGCATCCGGCACATTGCGGCGTTGGCGCGTAGAAAGCGGCCGCCCAGGGAAAAAACCGCTATTCCCATTGCAGACTGCTCAAAAAGCGAGCCGAACAGCGCTTCCGCGCTGAGATTCGGTGCGTCGTTGCCGCCGCCATGCGACGTCGCCACCATGCGACCCCCCGGGCTAGTCGGCCTGCTTGCGCAAAAAAGCCGGGATGTCGTACTTGTCGACGCCCGACTGCTGCAGCGCTTCAACCGTCGAAGCGCGGTTGCGGCGGATAACCGCCGGCACCTGATCCAGCCGGTTGTAATCCACCGCGCCGCCGACCGGCATGTTGTCAGTACCGGTCTTTTGCGAGTGCACGAGCTGGGGCTTGGGCTGGCGCGCTGCCGCCGTCAGTCCGAGGCCGGTGGCAACCACCGTGACGCGCAGATTGTCGGCCAGAGCGTCGTCGTACACGCCGCCGTAGATGATCGTGGCGTCCTCCGCGGCAAAGGTCCGGATGATGTTCATCACCTCCTTGGTCTCGCGCAGCTTGAGGCTGGGGCGCGAGGCAGTGATGTTCACCAGGACGCCGCGCGCGCCGGCCAAGTTGACGCCCTCGAGCAACGGGCAGGCAATCGCCTGCTCCGCGGCGATGCGAGCCCGGTCGATGCCGCTCGCGACCGCCGAGCCCATCATCGCCATGCCTTGCTCCGACATGACAGTGCGCACGTCCTGGAAGTCGACGTTCACCAATCCGGGCAGGTTGATGATCTCGGCGATCCCGGCGACCGCGTTATTGAGCACGTCGTCGGCCGCCTTGAACGCGTCTTCCTGCGTCACGTCCTCGCCGAGCACCTCCTCGAGCTTGTCGTTGAGGATTACGATCAGCGAATCGACGTGCGGCGCAAGCTCTTCCAGGCCCTGCTCGGCGGTCTTCATGCGCTTGGACCCCTCGAAGGTGAACGGCTTGGTCACCACCGCCACCGTGAGAATGCCGAGCGAGCGCGCTACCTCGGCGATGACGGGCGCCGCGCCGGTGCCGGTGCCGCCGCCCATGCCGGCGGTGATGAACACCATGTGCGCGCCGGCAACCACCTCCTCCAGGCGCTCGCGCTCGGCAATCGCGACCGCCCGCGCTTCCTCGGGCCTCGCGCCCGACCCGAGCCCGCTCGTGCCGAGCTGGATCTGGTTGCGCGACCTGTTGCGCGACAGCACCTGCGCGTCGGTATTGACGGCGATGAACTCGACGCCCTCCACGCCCTGCTCGATCATGTGATTGACGGCGTTGCCGCCCGCGCCGCCGACTCCGATCACCTTGATGATCGGCCCTGTTGCCTGGCTGTCTACGATCTCGAACATGTTGTTTTCTCCTTGCCGTTGGGACATCAAAAGTTTCTTTGAAACCACTCCCTCATCCTCGCCAGCGCAGCTCGGAAGGAGCCGCTCTGGCGCGAAAGTTGCCCGTGCTGCACCTGCGACACGCCTTCCACCACCAATCCCACCGCGGTGGCGAAGCGCGCGTTGCGCACCACCTCGGCGAGGCCGCCGGTGTAGCGCGGAACGCCCACGCGCACCGGCATGTGGAAGATCTCCTCGCCGAGCTCGACCATGCCCTGCATGACCGAGGAGCCGCCGGTCAGCACCACTCCCGAAGACAGCAGCTCCTCGAATCCCGACTCGCGCAGCACCTGCTGCACCAGCGAAAACAGCTCCTCCACCCGCGGTTCGATCACCTCCGCCAGCGTCTGCCGCGACATCGAGCGCGGCGCGCGCTCTCCGATGCCGGGCACTTCGATCATGTCGTTCGCGTTTGCAAGCTGGCGCAGTGCCACGCCGTGCCGGATCTTGATGTTCTCGGCATCCGGCGTCGGCGTACGCAGTGCCATCGCTATGTCGTTGGTGATCTGGTCGCCGGCGATCGGGATCACCGCCGTATGGCGGATCGCGCCGTGCGTGAACACGGCGATGTCGGTGGTGCCGCCGCCGATGTCGAGCAGACAGACGCCGAGGTCCTTCTCGTCCTCCGACAGCACCGCGCGCGAGGAAGCGAGCGGCTGCAGGATCAGGTCATTCACTTCGAGCCCGCAGCGCCGCACGCATTTGACGATGTTCTGCGCCGCCGACACTGCGCCCGTGACGATATGCACCTTCACTTCCAGGCGGACCCCCGACATGCCGATGGGCTCGCGCACGTCCTCCTGGCCGTCGATGATGAATTCCTGCCGCAGCACGTGGAGGATCTGCTGGTCGGTCGGGATGCTGACCGCGCGCGCGGTATCGATCGCGCGCTCGACGTCGAGCGCGCTCACCTCGCGATCCTTGATCGCGACCATTCCGGTGGAATTGAAGCTGCGGATGTGGTTGCCGGCGATGCCGACGAACGCCGAGCTGATCTTGCAGTCCGCCATCAGCTCGGCCTCCTCCAGGGCGCGCTGGATCGCGCCGACAGTGGCCTCGATGTTCACCACCACGCCCTTCTTCAGGCCTTTCGACTCGTGGCCCCCCATGCCCAGGATCTCGAGCGAGGCATCCGGGCGCAGCTCCGCGACGAGGCAAGCCACTTTGGAGGTTCCGACATCGAGCGCCACGATGAGGTTCTTGTTGTCTTTCGGCATCTGCCCTCAGCCCCTCAGCTCCGGCGTCCGCAACGCGAAGCCGTTCGGGTAACGCAGGTCGACGTAGGCATGACGGCGGGCGATCCTGCCGAGCGTTTCGGGATAAGCGGCGACGAAGCGCGCGAGCCGGCGCTCGGCGGAGTCCGCGTCGCGCCCCAGCATGATGTTCAGGCCGCTGCCGAGCCTGAGCTGCCATGCGTAACGCGGCGTGAGCACGACCCGCTCGAGGCTGGTGCCGAGCGGCGCCACCAGGCTGGCGAAATGCGCGTAGCGCCTCGCCACTTCCTGCTCCGTCCCGGCGGGCCCCAGGAACGCTGGCAGCACCGCCTGGCTGCGCCCGGTAAAACGCTCGCCGTAGGTGTTGACCAGCGCCTCGTCGCCCCAACGCGCGAGCGCGACATGTTCCTCCACCGAGACTTCGATCCGGTCGGGCCAGACGCGGCGCACCGTGACGCGCCTGACCCATGGCAGCTGCTCGAGGGCGGCTCGAATGCCGGACAGATCCACGGCGAAGAAATTGCCGGCGAGGCGGCCGCGCACGGCCGCCTCGATCTCCTGCCGCGTGGTGTGCTTGAGGCCGTGATCGACCTCCAATTCCCTGAGCGGAAACAGCGGCGAGTTAAGCAGGAGCTGCAATCCCGCGAACGCGAACAGGAGCGCGGCGACGACGACCAGCAGCCCGGCCGCCGAGTTGAGCAGCCGCGGGTTATCCCACATGCGCGGCCTCCAGGATTCTCAGGCACAGGTCCTCGTACGACATGCCCACGGCGCGCGCCGCCTTCGGCACCAGCGAATGGTCGGTCATGCCGGGCACAGTGTTGACTTCCAGCAGGAACGGTCCGCCCTGGCGGTTGAGCATCAGATCGACACGGCCCCAGCCCAAGCAGCCGACCACCCGGAACGCCTTCAGCGCCAGCGCCTGCAATGCCACTTCCTTTTCGGAGGGCAGGCCTGACGGGCAGTGGTACTTGGTGTCGTCGCTGAAATACTTGTTGTGGTAGTCGTAGTTGCCCTGAGGCGCCTCGATTCGAATCAACGGCAGCGGCGCGTCCGCGACGATGCTCGCGGTGTACTCGGGACCGTCGATGAACTGCTCGGCGAGCGCGAGATCGCGGTACTTGGTAGCGGCCAATTGATAGGCGGCCGGCAGCTGCGTGGCCGACGCAACCTTGGTCAGCCCGAGCGTCGAGCCTTCGTTCGCGGGCTTGACGATCAACGGCAAGGCCAGCTCTTGCGCGATGGCATTCCAGTCGTCGTCGGCTGCGAGAATCCGGTAGCGCGGCGTCGGCAGGCCGTTGGCGAGCCAGATCATCTTGGTGCGCCACTTGTCCATGGCAACCGCTGAGCCCAGCACGCCGCTGCCGGTGTAAGGCATGCCGAGCACTTCGAGCGCGCCCTGCACCGTGCCATCCTCGCCGCCGCGGCCGTGCAACGCGATGAAGCAGCGCGCGAAGCCTTCGCGCCGGAGATCGCACAGATCGCGCTCCGCCGGATCGAAGGGGTGCGCGTCCACGCCTTTCGCGCGCAAGGCCTTGAGCACAGCATTGCCGCTCATGAGCGAGATCTCGCGTTCCGCCGAGTGGCCGCCCAGCAGCACCGCGACTTTTCCGAAACCCGTTGCCGCCGTCATTTCGCTTCACCCACGATTCGCACCTCGGGGACCAGATCGACACCCTTCTTTTCCAGCACGATTCTCTTGACCTCGAGGATCAGCCATTCGATGTCCGCGGCGCTGGCCGTTCCATCGGGATTGACGATGAAGTTCGCATGCTTCTCGGACACGCGCGCGCCGCCGCGCGATAGATCCTTCAGCCCGCAGGACTCAATCAGGCGCGCGGCGTGGTCGTGCGGCGGGTTCCTGAAAACGCTCCCGGCATTGGGCAATGAAAGCGGCTGCGTTGCGATGCGGCGCGCCAGCAGCTCCTTGATCTTGGCGCGCGACGCTTCGCCATCGCCGCTTTCGAGCTCGAACCATGCAGCGGCAAACCATTCCACCTTCGGCAGGCCGCAATGCCGGTAGCCGATGTCGAACTCGGGCTTGCGCCGAGTGTGGAAGGCGCCTTCACGGTCTACAGTGAGGACCTGCTCGACGATGTCCCAGGTTTCGGCGCCGTAGCAGCCGGCGTTCATGGCCAGCGCCCCGCCGACGGTGCCGGGAACGCCGGCAAGAAATTCGGCCCCCTGACGGGCATGCAGCGCCGCAAAACGCGCCACTTTGGGAGCGGCCACCCAGGCTTCTGCGTAGATGCGGCCATCGCGCAACTCCGGACGCCGCGTAGCGGCATGCATCAGGATCACCGTCCCCGCGAATCCGCCATCGCGCACCAGCAGGTTGCTGCCAAGGCCGACGAACAGCGCGGGCTCCGCTGCCGGCAATTGGCGCAGGAAAGACGCGAGGTCCCGCAGATCGGCCGGCACGTAGAAGACTCGCGCGCGCCCGCCAGCCCGCCAGCTGACATGGCGCGACATCGGCTCGTCGCGCCTGAGGTTGCCGCGCAGTCCATCGAAATGCAGAGGTTCGGCCATGTTCATGTCAATTGCGCGGCGACATTGCCGATCGAGCCGGCACCCATGGTGACGACCACGTCGCCGCTCTGCGCAACACGCAGGATGGCCTCCGGCAGCGCGCTGATGTCTTCCACAAATACGGGCTCGACCTTGCCGGCGACGCGCACGGCGCGCGCCAGCGAACGTCCGTCGGCGGCAATGATCGGCGCTTCTCCGGCGGGATAGACCTCGGCGAGCACCAGCGCGTCGGCGGTGGACAATACCTTGACGAAGTCCTCGAACAGATCCCGCGTCCGCGTGTAGCGGTGCGGCTGGAACGCAAGCACGACCCGGCGCCCCGGGAAAGCGCCGCGCGCAGCCTCGAGCGTCGCCGTCATTTCCGCCGGATGGTGACCGTAGTCGTCCACCAGCGTGAATGAGCCTCCCCCGGAAAGCGCGACTTCGCCGTAACGCTGGAAGCGCCGGCCCACGCCGTGAAATTCGGCGAGCGCTTTCAGGATCGCCCGGTCCGGAACGCCGATCTCGGTGCCGACCGCGATGGCCGCGAGCGCGTTGAGCACGTTGTGGCGCCCCGGCAGATTGAGCGCGATGTCGAGCGCCGCGGCCCTGTCGCGGCGCGCTTTGAAGCGCATCCGGCCGCCGTCGTGCTCGACCGCCTCGGCGCGTACCGAAGCGTCGGCCGAGGTGCCATACATGAGCACCGGCTTGGACACGAATGGCAGGATCTCGCGGACGTGCTGATCGTCGGCGCAGAGGACCGCGCTGCCATAGAAAGGCAGGTTCTGCAGAAACTGCACGAACGCCTGTCTGAGGCGCGCGAAGTCGTGCTGATAGGTGTCCATGTGATCGGCATCAATGTTCGTGACCACCGCGATCACCGGCTGCAAGTGCAGAAAAGAGGCGTCCGATTCGTCCGCCTCGACGACGATGAAATCGCCGCCGCCGAGCCGCGCGTGCGAGCCGGCGGCAGTCAGGCGGCCGCCGATCACGAAAGTGGGATCGAGCCCGCCCTCCGCAAGCACGCTCGCTACGAGGCTGGTGGTGGTCGTCTTGCCGTGCGTCCCGGCAATGGCGATGCCTTGCTTGAGGCGCATCAGCTCGGCGAGCATGAGGGCGCGCGGCACGACCGGGATGCGCCGCGAGCGCGCCGCGATCACCTCCGGGTTGTCCGGCCGCACTGCGGTGGACACCACGACTGCATCGGCGCCGTCTACATTCGCCGGCAGATGCTCGAAGTTCAGCCGCACGCCGAGCGACGCTGACCTGGTAGCCGAGGTTGACCAGCACTTCGGCGATGCCGGACATGCCTGCGCCGCCGATGCCAACGAAGTGGATCCGCCTGACCTTGTGCTTCATTTGGCGAGTTCCATGCAGCGCGCAGCCACCACACGCGCCGCATCAGGCTTACCGAGCGCGCGCGCCCGCTTGGCCATCTCGAGCAGCTTCGGGCGATCGAGCGAGCCGATCAGCGCCGCAAGCCGTTCCGCGGTGAGCTCGCGTTGCGGTAGCAAGATCGCCGCGCCGCGGTCGGCGAGGAACCTCGCGTTCGCCGTCTGGTGGTCGTCCACCGCATGGGGAAACGGCACCAGAACGCTTGCCATGCCCCCGGCCGAGAGCTCGGCGATTGTCACGGCGCCGGCACGGCAGATGACCAGATCCGCGGCAGCGTAGGCGCGTGCCATATCGTCGATGAAGGCCACCAGCTCTCCTTGCACGCCCGAGGCGCGATAGTGGTCGGTCAAGGACTCGAGATGCTTCTCGCCCGCCTGGTGCAGCACTACGGGACGCGGCGAGAGAAGCGCGAGCGCCTTCGGCACCGCCTCGTTCAGCGCTTGCGCGCCAAGGCTGCCGCCCACCACCAGCAGGCGGATCGGCCCCTCGCGGCGCGCATAGCGCTGCTCGGGCGGCGCCATGGCGGCGATCTGCGTCCGCACCGGGTTGCCGGTCCACTCGGCCTTTTTCAAGGCCTCGGGAAACGCCACCATCACCTTGTCAGAGACGCCGGCCAGCACCCGGTTGGCCAGCCCGGCGATCGCGTTCTGCTCATGCAGCGCGAGCGGCCGGGCGAGCAGCGATGCCATCATGCCGCCCGGGAAGGCGACATAGCCGCCCAGACCGAGCACGACGTCGGGCTTCAGCCGCATCAGGTGGCGGCCGCTTTCCCAGAAGGAAAGCAGCAGGTTTGCGGGCAGCAGGAGTTTTTGCAGCAAGCCCTTGCCGCGCGCGGCGCGCGCGCGGATCCATGCCGTGCGGTAGCCGTGCGGCGGCACCAGGCGCTCTTCCATGCCGCCGCGCGCTCCCATCCAAACCACTTCCCAGCCGGCGGCGCGCATCTCTTCGGCGACCGCCAGTCCCGGGAAGATGTGGCCGCCGGTGCCGCCTGCCACGATGAGGAGGGTGCGGCTCACGCGTGCAGCCCCCGTGCCAGCTGGCGATTTTCCCAGTCGACGCGCAGCAGGATCGCGAGCGCCACGAAGTTCGCGAGCAAACCCGAGCCGCCGTAGCTCATGAGCGGCAGCGTCAGGCCTTTGGTCGGCAGCAAGCCCATGTTGACGCCCATGTTGATGAGCGCCTGAAAGCCGATCCAGATGCCGATGCCCTGCGCGGCGAGCGAGGCGAAGTGACGCTCGCGCAACGTGGCCTCGCGTCCGATCACGAAGGCGCGCGCCACGACCCAGATGAACAGCCCGATCACGAGCGCGACGCCCACAAAGCCGAGCTCCTCTGCGATCACGGCGAGAAGAAAATCGGTGTGGGCTTCGGGCAGGTAATGGAGCTTTTCCACGCTTGCGCCGAGCCCAACGCCAAGCCACTCGCCACGGCCGAACGCGATCAGCGCATGCGAGAGCTGATAACCGCGGCCGAGCGGATCTGACCAGGGATCCATGAAACCGAAAATGCGCTGCATGCGGTAGGGCGACACGACCACCAGGAGCGCGAAGCCGGCGACCAGCATGCCGACCAGCGCCACGAAATGCCGCCCGTTCATTCCGCCCAGGAACAGGATCCCGAATGCGGTCACCGCGATGACGACGAACGCGCCGAAATCGGGTTCACGCAGCAGCAGCCACGACACGAGCAGCATGACCGCCAGCATCGGCAGCAGGCCTCGCTTGAATTTCTTCAGAACGCCATGCTTGCGGGTGGTGTAGTCCGCGGCGTAGAGCACGGCAGCGAGCTTCACGAGCTCGGAGGGCTGCACGCTGAATAGCGGCAGGTCGAGCCAGCGCCGAGCACCGTTCACCTCGCGTCCGAATCCCGGGATCAGCACCAGTACGAGAAGCGCCACGCCGCCAAGAAACAGCCCGGGCGCCGCCTTCTGCCACAGCCGCGCCGGCACCAGGAATACCGTAATGGCGGCAAGCAAGGCCGCCGCGAGGAACATGCCGTGCCGCGCCAGGAACCAGGCGGCGTTGTTTCCGGTATATCCGCTCGTCTCCGCCGTCGCGATGGAAGAGGAGTACACCATCACGAGGCCGGTGGCAGCCAGCAGAAGGGCGGCCCAGGCGAGCGAACGGTCGTATTCCGCGCTCGGCGCGCTGCGCGCGAAGACATACGTGCGGCTCATGCCAGCAGCCTTTTCACCGCGGCGGCGAATACCTCGCCGCGGTGACGGTAGTCGCGGAACATGTCCCAACTCGCGCAGGCTGGTGACAGGAGAACGGCGTCGCCGGGCGCGGCATTGCGCAGTGCTTTCTCGACCGCTTCCTCGAGAGAGCCGCAGTCCTCGAGCTTCACGCCGCTGCCTTTGAGCGCCTCCGCTATGCGCGGCGCATCGCGGCCGATCAGCAGGACCCTCCGTGCAAATTGGGAAACCGGTGCGGCAAGCGGCGAAAAATCCTGGCCCTTGCCGTCGCCGCCCAGGATCAGAACCGTTTTCTTCGCCAGGCCGCGCAGCGCGGCGACCGTGGCGCCGACATTGGTGCCTTTCGAATCGTCATACCAATCGACGCCATTTCGGCTCGCCACGAGCTGCAGGCGGTGCGCAAGGCCATGGAAACTGCGCAGTCCTTCGGCGAGCGCCTGGTGGGAAACGCCCAGCGTCCGCGCCAACGCGCAGGCGGCAAGCGCATTGCCGACGTTGTGCCAGCCGCGGATCGGCAGCTCATCGACGCGCAGAAGCGGGGTCCCGCCTTGGACGACCACCCCTGCAGCCACGCCGAAATCCTCGCCGGTAGCGGGCGCATCGAGTCCAAACGTAATCTGCGCTCTGCCGGACTGCGCCATGGCGAGGGAGCGGCGATCGCCACGGTTCAAAACCTGGATCCCCGAGCCGATGAAGATGCGCGCTTTGGCGGCGCCGTACTCGGCAAGGCCCTGATACCGATCGAGGTGATCCTCCGTGAGGTTGAGCATCGCGGCAGCATCCGGGTCGAGCGACCAGGTCGTCTCGAGCTGGTAGCTCGACAACTCAAGCACCCAGGCCGTAGGCGGCGCGGATCGCCTCAGTGACGCATCGAGAACCGCTGGCCCGATGTTGCCGGCGACTTCGCAGTCCAGGCCCGCCTTGCGCAGAAGATGGCCGGCTAGCGCCGTCACGGTCGACTTGCCGTTGGTTCCGGTGACCGCGAGCACGCGGCTCTTCTGCCGCACATGCCAGGCAAAAAGCTCGATGTCACCGACGACCGGGACGCCCTGCCGCAATGCTCTCTGCACCAGGGGCTCGGCGAGCGGGAGTCCGGGACTGAGGCACAGCAGGTCGATACCCTGCAGCAGCGCCGCGCTGAACGGGCCGGTATGCAGCTCGCCCGCGAAATCATCTCTTCGCGGCGGCGAGTCGCGCGTGTCGGCGACGCGCACCGTGCCGCCCTGATGTTCTATCCAGCGCGCGACCGAGAGCCCCGTGTCGCCGAGGCCGAGCACAAGAACCCGCCGGCCTGTGAGAGCGACCGGCTGGGGTCGCGGCAACAGGTTGAAGAGGGGCTCTCGCATCATCGGAGCTTGAGAGTCGAGAGTCCGAACAGGACCAGCATCATGGTGATGATCCAGAAGCGCACTACGACCTGACTCTCCTTCCACCCCTCCAGCTCATAGTGGTGATGGAGCGGCGCCATGCGGAAGATGCGCTTTCCGCCGGTCCACTTGAAATACAGCACCTGGATCATCACCGACAGGGTCTCGGCCACGAACACGCCGCCCATGATGAACAGCACGATTTCCTGGCGCACGATCACGGCAATGGTGCCGAGCGCGGCGCCCAACGCCAGCGCGCCGACGTCGCCCATGAAGACCTCCGCCGGGTAGGCGTTGAACCACAGGAAGCCGAGCCCGGCGCCGGCGAGCGCCCCGCAGATCACCGCCAGCTCGCCGGCGCCGGGGATGTAGGGCAGTCCGAGGTACTTCGAGAACACCGCGTGCCCGGCCACGTAGGCAAAGATGCCGAGCGCGCTCCCCACCATCACGGTCGGCATGATCGCCAGGCCGTCGAGGCCGTCGGTGAGGTTTACCGCGTTGGAAGTGCCCACGATGACGAAGTAGGTGAGCACGATGAAGCCGATCGGGCCCAGCGGGTACGCTACGAGCTTGAAGAATGGGACGATCAGTTCGTTCAGGGCCGGAATGCCTTGCGCGAGATAGGCGAGATACGCGGCGGCAAAGAGTCCAATTACCGACTGCCAGAAAAACTTGGCCTTGGCGGAAAGCCCCTTCGGATTGCGCTGCACCACCTTGCGGTAGTCGTCGATCCAGCCGATCGTGCCGAACGCGAGCGTGACGAGAAGCACCACCCACAGCAGCCGGTTGGAGAGATCCCCCCACAGGAGCGTGGTCAGGCAGATGGAAACCAGGATCAGCGCGCCGCCCATCGTCGGTGTGCCGGCCTTGGTCAGATGCGAGCGCGGGCCCTCTTCGCGCACCGCCTGGCCGATCTTGTACGCCGTTAGCTTGCGGATCATGTAAGGCCCGAGGATCAGCGAGACCGCGAGCGCCGTGAGGCAGGCGAGCACGGCGCGCAGCGTGATGTAGTTGAAGACGTTGAATACGCGCACGTCCTTCGCCAGCCACTGCGCGATCTCGAGAAGCATTCAGTGACCCCCTTGGTTGCCACCGCCGGTCAGCGCAGCGACCACGCGCTCCATCTTCATGAAGCGCGAACCCTTGACAAGAACCGTCCTGCCACTCACGTTGCCGGCGAGCTCGTCGACATCGGCGAAATGCCGTGCACCAGTGCCGAAGGCCTCCACGGCGTGACGCATCGCATCGCCGAGCGCAAGCAGACTGGAGATCCCCTTGCTGCGCGCGTAGAGGCCGATCTCACGGTGAAAATCGGCGCCATGATCTCCCACCTCGCCCATGTCGCCCAGCACCAGCACGGTCGGCCCAGGGCATGAGGCAAGCACGTCGATCGCGGCGCGCACCGAGTCCGGATTGGCGTTGTAGCTGTCGTCTATCACGGTGGTGCCGCCACTGGCCTGCTTCACCTGCAGCCTCCCAACGTAGGGACGAAACGCGGCCAAGCCCTCGCCGATCGCCTTTGCCGGCACGCCGACTGCGTGCGCAGACGCTGCAGCGGCGAGCGCGTTGCGCACGTTGTGGAGGCCCGGGATCGCGAGGGTCGCCTGCGCTTCGCCCGTCGGCGTGGTGACGCGAATCTCGCTCGCGAGCGGGTGCAAAGCGTAGCGACCGGTAACGCTCGCCGCCTCCAGGCCGAAATCGACCAGGCGCCGTTGCCCTGCCTGCCGCCGGAAAAGCGCCGCATGGGCGTCATCCGCGTTGACCACGGCGATGCCGTCGTCGCCCAATGCCGCGTATACGCTGGCGTTCTCCGCTGCGACCTCGTCGACCGATCGCATGAATTCCAGGTGCTCGCGCTGCGCATTGTTGACGAGCGCCACGGTGGGGCGGGCCATGCCGGCGAGATAGGCGATTTCGCCCTTGTGGTTCATGCCGAGCTCGATGGCGCACCAGCGATGCGCCGGGCGCAGGCGCAGCAGAGTCAGCGGCACGCCGATGTCGTTGTTCAGGTTTCCCGTCGTCGCAAGCACAGCGTCGGTGCCGGCATGACGACGCAGGATCGCGGCCAGCATTTCCTTCACGGTCGTCTTGCCGTTTGATCCGGTGATTGCGATCAGCGCCGGGGAAAACCGCGCGCGCCAATGACGGGCAAGGTCACCGAGCCCGCGCTTGGTGTTCGCCACCGTGATCACCGGAAGCGGTGCTTTGCCGGTGTAGCCGCGATCGACGAGCGCGCCGGCGGCTCCGGCGCTCTTCGCATGGTCCAGGAAAGCATGGCCATCGAAGCGCTCGCCGCGCAACGCGACGAACAGCTCGCCGCGCTGCAAGCTGCGCGTGTCGGTCGACACACCGGTGAACGAGGCGCTGCCGTCACCTGCTCTGCTGCCCAGCACGGCGGCCGCTTCAGCGAGGCTCATCATCCAGTCCCCCGTCGCGCCAGCGCGGCGCCTGCCACGGCCGCGTCCGAGAACGGCAGGCGCTTGCCCGCGATCTCCTGATAGTTTTCGTGCCCTTTTCCCGCGATCAGCACCACGTCCGCCGGCGCCGCTTCGCTGACCGCTTTCTCGATCGCCCGGGCGCGATCCGGCTCGGTTGCGTGGGTCTCAGGAATGCCCGCGCTGACGGCCGCAATAATGGCCAGCGGGTCCTCGCTCCTCGGGTTATCCGAAGTAACGATCACATGGTCGGCAAGACGCGCCGCGATGGCGCCCATCCGCGGGCGCTTCATGGCGTCGCGGTCGCCGCCTGCCCCGAACACCGCGGCAAGCCGCCCGCCGCGCGCTTGAGCCACGGGACGAAGCGCCTGCAGCACTTTTTCGAGCGCATCGGGCGTATGCGCGTAGTCGACCACCACCAGCGGCTGGTCGCCGATTTTCTGCATGCGGCCAGGAACGCTCGGCAATGCGCCGAGGAGCTCGACCGCTTCATGAAACGGCATGCCATACGCCACGAGGCAGCCGACGACCCCCAGCGCGTTCGAAAGATTGAATCGTCCCAATTGGTTGACGGCGCCGGTTGCGTTGCCCCAGCTCGAACGAAGATCAAGCGTTTGGGCGGTAATGCTGTGGGCGGCGATGAACTCGGCCACGCTCCCTGGCGCAATAGCGGACGCCGCGAGGCTATAGCCGATCGTGCGCACGCCGCGGGCGGTGAGCCGCTGCGCGAGCTGCAGGCCGACCCCATCGTCGAGGTTGAGCACGGCCGCCCGCAGTCCTGGCGTGTCGAACAGGCGCGACTTCGCCGCGGCATAAGCCTCCATCGAGCCGTGGTAGTCCAGATGGTCGTGCGAGAGGTTAGTAAAGAGCGCGCAGGCGAACGCAACCCCGTTGACGCGGCCCTGGGCGAGGCCGTGCGAGGACACCTCCATTGACACACATTTCGCTCCGCCGGCCAGAAACTCCTTCAGCATGCGATGCAGCTCCAACGTATCCGGCGTGGTATTCGGAGCTTCCGCCAGCGCGCCCGGGTAGCCGCTGCCCAGCGTCCCGACGATCCCGGCCTTGATCTGCTTCTTGTCGAGCAATGCAGCGATCCATTGGCTGCACGATGTCTTGCCATTCGTGCCGGTCACGCCGCACACCCACAGCCCTTCCGACGGGCGGCCGTAAAACTCGTGCGCGACGAGACCCGCGCTGAGCTTGAGGCCAGGCACGGCGATGTTCGGTACGCGCCATTCGCTGCGCCAGGAGAAATCTTGCTCCTCCCAAAGCACGGCCGAGGCCCCGCGAGAGATCGCATCGGGAATGTGAGCACGGCCGTCCGCCGCCTCGCCTGGATACGCGAAAAACGCGACCCCGGGCGCGCAGCGGCGGCTGTCGGACGAGAGCCGCTGGATCATCGCCCCTTGGGCAGCGAGGCGCGCGAAGAGCTCCGTGTTTCCCACAGCTCCGCCCAGCAGCCGACGCCGGCGCCGCCCAGCCAAAGCAGCGCATCGGCCATAGCCATCATGAGTTCGGCCATTACGTGTTCTCCTTCGCTTCCTCGCCCTCGGCCGGCGTTTCGAGCGGCTCGAGCGGCGCGTCGTGCGGGACGCCCATCATGCGCAGCGCGCCCTGCGTCACCTGCGCAAACACCGGTGCGGCCACTATGCCGCCGTAATGCTGACCAGCCGACGGTTCGTCGATCATTACCGCGACCACCACTCGCGGTGCTGATACGGGCGCGAAACCGACAAAGGAAGCAACGAATTTGTCGGGCGCATAGCCGCCGTTCTCCTGCTTGTGCGCGGTCCCCGTCTTGCCTGCGACGCGCCATCCCATGATGCGCGCCCGCGGCCCCGTACCCCCCGGCTGCACCGCTAGTTCGAGCATCGCGCGCATGGCGCGTGCCGTTTCGGTGGACAACAGCTTCTCGCCGCTCTCGGCCGTGCCGGTTTTGACCAGGCTAAGCGGCACCAATTCCCCGTCGCGGGCGAACACCGTGTAGGCGCGCGCCAGCTGCACGAGGCTCACGGAAATTCCCATTCCGTACGCCATCGTCGCCTGCTCGATGGGCCGCCAGCTGCGGTAATGGCGCAGCTTTCCGGCCGCCTCGCCCGGGAATCCGAGCTGGGGCGCGGTGCCGAAACCGACGTGCTTGAAGAGGTCCCACATCGCTTCACGCGGCATCGACAGGGCGATTTTCGCCATGCCTACGTTCGAGGATTTTTGTAGCACCTGAGCCGCGCTGAGCGTGCCGCCAGGGTGCGTATCGTGAATGGTGTAATCCGCGATCGTGAGGTGGCCGGGCGCGGTCTGCACCAGCGTTGCCGGCGTCACCTTTCCTCTTTCGATTGCCAGCGCAAGCGTAAACGGCTTGAGCGTCGAGCCCGGCTCGAACAGATCGGTGATGACCCGGTTGCGCAACTGCGCTCCGCTGAGACGGGCACGGTTATTCGGGTTGTACGAAGGCACGTTGGCGAGCGCGAGCACTTCGCCGGTCCGCACATCGAGCGCGATGATCGCGCCGGCCTTGGCACGGTGCTGCGCGACTGCGGTCTTGAGCGCGCCGAAGGCGAGATTCTGGATCTTGCTGTCGATGGACAGGGTGAGGTCGCGTCCGTCCTGCGCTTCGCGGATCGACTCCACGTCCTCGACGATGTGGCCGAGCCGGTCCTTGATGACGCGCCGGCTTCCCGGCTTGCCGCCGAGGCTGGCTTGGTGCGCGAGCTCGATGCCTTCCTGGCCGGCGTCGTCGACCCCGGTGAAGCCGATGACGTGAGCCGTTACTTCACCGCCAGGGTAGTACCGCCGGTATTCGCGATGCTGGTAAATGCCCTTCAACCCGAGCGCCTCGACGCGCTGTGCGATATCCGGCGACACCTGGCGCTTGAGGTAGACGAAATCGCGCGATATGTCCGCGAGCTTCTTCCCAAGTTCATTGCGTTCCACGGCGAGCAGGGATGCGAGCTTGCGCCGCTCGGTGCCGGAGAGCTCCGCGTCGGCCGGGATCGCCCAGACCGATTTCACCGGGGTGGACACGGCGAGCGCCTCGCCATTGCGATCAAGGATGCGGCCGCGCGTCGCAGGCGCTTCGATGAGGCGCGAGTAGCGCGCGTCGCCTTTCTCCTGCAGGAAGTCGGTCTGCAGCGCCTGCAGGTACAGCGAACGGGCGCCAAGCACCCCGAACGCTGCCAGCAGCGCCGCAAGCACGAACCGCGCGCGCCAGACCGGCAGGCGCACCAGGCCCTGCGTCGCAGCATTCAACGCGCGGCCCTGGGGGTAACGATCTGGACGCGCCTCGGCTCGGGCGTGCGCAGGCGAAGCGTGCCGGTGGCGATTTTCTCCACCCGGGAATGCAGGCCCCAGGTACTCGCTTCGAGCTGCAGCCGGCCGTACTCGATATCGAGATCGCGGGCACGGTTCTGCTCGCGTTCGAGCTCCGAGAACAGCTTGCGCGCCTTGTGCTGAGAGCTGACGAGCCCGATCGCGCAGGCGACGAGAACCGCGAGGAGGAGGAGATTCAGTTTCGCCACCGCGCGTCGGGCTCGATTCTGTAGGGGGAAGGGACATAAGGCGCCGCGGTGCGTTCGGCCACCCGCAGGGTGGCGCTGCGCGCGCGCGGATTTGCCGCGATCTCCGCGGCGGACGGACGAATCGCTCGGCCGATCAGCTTGAGCGCCGGTTGTGGCATTTCGATGGCACGAAGCGGCAATTCGCGTGGCACATCGGGACGCGCGGCGTGCTGCATGAAGCGCTTGACAATGCGGTCTTCGAGCGACTGAAAGCTGATCACCGCGAGGCGCCCGCCGCTCGCTAGCCGCGCCACTGTCTGGGGCAGCATCAGCGACACTTCCTCAAGCTCCCGATTGAGGTGAATCCGTAGAGCCTGAAAGGTACGCGTCGCCGGGTTCTGGCCCGGTTCCCGCGTGCGGACCGCCTGACCCACGAGATCGGCCAGTTGGCGGGTGCGGACGATGGGCCCGCGGCTCCGAGCAGCAACAATCGCCGCTGCAATCTGTTTAGCAAACCGTTCTTCCCCATAGTTGCGGATCACCCTCCTGATTTCTTGTTCTTCTGCCGTCGCGAGCCATTGCGCCGCAGACACGCCCTCGCCTGGATCCATCCGCATGTCGAGCGGACCGTCGGCGCGGAACGAAAATCCGCGTGCCGGGTCATCGAGTTGCGGCGAGGAAATGCCAAGGTCGAAGAGCATGCCGTGGGCCGATCGGACGCCCGCCGCATCCAGCGCTGCGCTCAGCGTCCCGAAGTTGTATTTGAGGAACATGAAGCGGTCGTCGCGGAGGTCGCGTGCCGCGGCCACAGCCTGCGGATCGCGATCGAGCGCCACCAGCCTTCCCTGCGGGCCGAGGCGATTCAAAATTGCGCGGCTGTGCCCGCCCCGGCCGAACGTGCCGTCGATATAGATGCCCTCCGCGTGTACCGCGAGCGCCTCGATAGCCTCGGCGGCGAGGACGGGCCGGTGCATCGGCGTCCCTCACAGGGAAAAATCCTCCATGCCGGGGGGCGGCGCACTGCCTCCGGAAAGCGCTTGGCCGAGCTTTGCTGCCCACACGCCAGAGTCCCACAATTCGAAATACCGGCCCTGCCCAACCATCATGGCTTCGCGCTCGAGCTTGGCGTGTAGTCGCAAAGCCGGCGAAAGAAGGATCCGGCCCGAGCCGTCGGGCGTCAGGTGCTCCTCAAAACCGAGCAGCAGCCGCTTCCACCAACTCGCTTGAGGATGAAAGCTCGGAAAGGCCTCGACGCGCAGCCGCACCGGCTCCCACTCGTTTGCCGGGTAAATCAGCACGCAACCGTCCGGATGCGCGGTGACAACGAGGGACTTGCTGCCATCGAGCAATGCGTCGCGATGGCGCGTTGGAATAGCGACGCGACCCTTGGCGTCGAGCGTAATGACCGCCGCTCCATGAAACCCTCCACCCATATGGCTTTTCCTGCCACTTTTCCCTACCTTTTGCCACTCTAAGGGCAAAGAGAACCCCAGGTCAAGTGAATTTTTCCCGCCGGGACAACCACTTAGCTGTGTTTTTTACCAGTAGATTTCAGCACTTCACTTCCAGATGAATCAATGAGTTATAAGGCTAAGTAAATGTGTCTTCTTAGGAACTCGCTGGGCGAGAGAAAGAAGGCGCAATGCGATAATTTCTGGCCGATGGTCAACAAGCTTTTTGCAAGTCCGGAAGCCGCATTGGCCGATACCCCCAACGGGGCGACGATCATGATCGGCGGCTTCGGCAATGCCGGCATGCCGGCCGAACTGATCGATGCGCTCATCGCCCAGGGGGCAGGCGACCTGACGATCGTCAACAACAACGCCGGCAACGCCGATACCGGCCTCGCCGCCCTGCTCAAAGCGAAGCGCGTGCGCAAGATCCTCTGCTCTTTCCCACGCCAGGCGGACTCGTGGCATTTCGATGCGCTGTACCGCGCCGGGGAGATCGAGCTCGAGCTTGTGCCGCAAGGCACGCTCGCCGAGCGCATCCGCGCAGCGGGGGCAGGGGTCGGCGCGTTCTATACGCCGACGGCGTACGGCACGCGGCTCGCGGAGGGCAAGGAGACCCGGCGCATCGGCGATCGCGATTACGTGCTGGAATATCCGATCCACGCCGATTACGCACTCATCAAGGCGGAGCGGGCCGACCGCTGGGGCAATCTGGTCTATCGCAAGAGCGCGCGAAACTTCGGCCCGATCATGGCGAGCGCGGCCAGGTGCGCCGTCGTGCAAGTGCGCGAGACGGTCGAACTCGGCGTCCTGGATCCGGAGTCGATCGTGACTCCCGGCATTTTCGTCAAGCGCGTGGTGCGCGTCGCCCCGTCAATGCGGAAGGCTGCCTGATGAAGAAGCTCGACAAGAAGCAGATCGCGGCGCGGGTTGCCCGCGACATCCCCGATGGGGCGTACGTCAACCTCGGGATCGGCCTGCCGACTCTGGTCGCCGACCACCTGCCGAAAGGCCGCGAGATCATTCTCCACAGCGAGAACGGCATCCTTGGTGTCGGGCCGAAGCCAGCCCCCGGCGAAGAAGACGAAGACCTCATCAACGCCGGAAAGGAGCCGGCGACGCTTCTTCCCGGCGGAGCGTATTTCCACCATGCCGATTCCTTCGGCATGATCCGCGGCCGGCATCTCGATTTATGCATCCTGGGGGCGTTCCAGGTGTCCGCGACCGGCGACCTTGCCAACTGGCACACCGGCGGCGCGGACGCGATCCCCGCCGTGGGCGGCGCGATGGATCTCGCGGTGGGCGCGAAGAAGGTGCTGGTGATGATGGAGCACCTCACCAAGAGCGGCGAAAGCAAGATCGTCGAGCGCTGCACCTACCCGCTGACGGGCGCGCGCTGCGTCAACCGCATCTACACCGACCTCGCGGTGATCGACGTGAAGCCCGACGGGCTTCACGTCATCGAAATGGTCGAAGGCCTTTCGTTCGACGAGCTGCAGCGCCTGACCGGCGTACCGCTCAAGCGACTCGCTACTGCGGCTTGATCCCCGCGTTCCTGACGACGCGCTGGTAGTCCTCGATTTCCCCGCGCACGAAGCGCGCGAATTCCTGCGGCGACATGTCCATCGTATCGTTGCCCAGGTTCGCCAGCCTTTCCTTCACGCCGGGGTCGGCGAGCGCCCTGCGCAAGTCGGTATTGATCTTGTTGACGAGATCAGCCGGCATCCCGGCCGGGCCCCACAGTCCGAACCACAGCGGCGCGTCCGCGTCCTTCACCCCCGCCTCGCCCGTGGTCGGCACATCGGGCAGCGTCGGATTGCGTTTCGCGGTGCTCACCGCCAAGGCGCGCAGCTTTCCGCTCCTGATATGTGACATCCCCGCGGAGATCGGCACCCAGTAGCAATCCACCGATCCGCTGAACATGCTCTGGATCACTTCCGGGGTGCCCTTGAAGGGGATCTGGGTAACCTTGACGTTCGCCGCAGCCACGAATTTTTCTGTGTTGAGGTGAGTACCGCTGCCGATACCGGCGTGCCCCCAGTTGATCGCGCCGGGATTTGCCTTCGCCGCGTTGACGAGGTCCATCACGGTCTTGTAGGGCGCTCCGGCGTTGACCACCAGAACGTTTGGCTGCATCGCAAGCGGCGCGATGTCGGTAAAGTCCTTCGCCGTGTCGTACGGCAGCTTGGCGTAGATCGCCGGGTTGACCGAATGCGCATTGGAGTTGATGAGCAGGGTATAGCCGTCGGCGGCGGCCTTGGCGACGATTGCCGAGCCGATCGAGCCGCCAGCGCCCGCCCGGTTATCCGGTACGACCGGCTGATTCCAGAGGTCGGCCAGCTTCTGCGACACGATGCGGCCGACGATGTCGGTCGAGCTGCCCGGTGTGAACGAGATGATGACGTGCACCGGTTTGTTCGGATACCCCTGGCCGAACGCCTGCGTCGCCAGTGCAGCGCTCGCCGCCATCAGCAACCTGATCCACGCTTTCATGCTGCCCCCTCTATTGTGGTTTCGCACCGGCATCGCGCATCACCTTGCCGAGCACCTGGTATTCCTGGCGGATGAAAGCGTCGAACTGTGGCGCAGTCATGGACATCGGCTCGCCGCCAAGCTTGGCCAGGCGGTCGTTCATCTCGGGCGAGCGCA
>WNFD01001513.1_pt1 | contig 27962 bp, 25 predicted proteins | sample 5400491 | NCBI WGS metagenome assembly WNFD01 (sample SAMN13153343, study PRJNA577476) | soil metagenome | isolation source: 120 cm saprolite under Douglas fir tree site 2 hole 2 replicate 2 | place: USA:California | collected 2015-04-18
TGCCGGTGGCAGTGGACAAGTCGAATATTGCGACGACAGTTATTGCCGATGGATTCGTGACAGCAGCAGATGTTTGTACAGGGCTACCATCGGGCACTGGCGGTTTCTGTCCGTAATCTTGTAGTTGGTAATAGCTTTACCTGGGCCGGTAAGGTGCTTTACTAAATCTTTTCTAGAGAATTTATTAAGGGCACCCAAGGGGTGCCAGGTGATTGAACCTGAAATGACTGATACCGTATGGCACCCCTTGGGGTGCCATACGGTATCAGTCCTGTATGGTACTTTTCATTTACAGTAGAGGGTGGTATACTTTGCATATACCTCTACATTGTGCTATCTATAGCCATCTTTATTTGATTGGAGGGCCAGATGGCCGAAAATACTACACCTGCGGTCGGTGAAACAACATCTCCTCCACCGGAGCAACCACCGAGTGGCGAACCACGGCTGCGCTTGCACGGCATCAGTAAATCCTTTGGCGCAGTTCGCGCGCTTTATCAAGTGGATTTTGAAGTCAATGCCGGCGAAGTCGTGGGCCTGGTCGGCGACAATGGCGCTGGAAAATCGACACTGATTAAAGTTATATCCGGTGTCGCGCCTGCTGACGAAGGTGAAATATTCCTGGAAGGCAAACAGGTCAATATACCCAATCCACAGGCTGCAAACAACTTAGGTATAGAGACAGTTTACCAGGACCTGGCGCTATGTGATAACCTGGATGTTGTCGCTAACCTTTTTTTAGGTCGTGAAGAACGCTCCTTACTGCGATCTTTAAACGAGATCGATATGGAGAAGCAAGCGCTCAATGTGCTGAGTACTCTTAATGTAAAACTTCCCTCGACACGTACGCCAGTTGCTACACTCTCTGGTGGTCAGAGACAATCTGTTGCTGTCGCCAAATCCATCTTGCGCCAGGCGAAGGTGGTCCTACTGGACGAGCCAACGGCAGCGCTAGGTGTAGTTCAGACCAGGCAGGTGCTGAACTTGATTCGCCGGCTACGCGAACAGGGATTAGCAGTGGTTGTCATATCACATAACCTGGCAGATGTTTTTGAGGTCGTGGATCGAGTAATCGTGCTGCGCCTGGGCAGGAGGGTGGGCACATTTGATGTCAAAACCACCACACCTGAACAGATTGTAGCGTCGATCACAGGAGCAGAATTTGGCCAGTTGATGACAACAAACGGCACGACCAAGGACAACGACTCGGTAGGAGGGAAATGATCCATGAGCGACATTATCGAGAAAAATGATAGTCCTGAGCCATCAGAAGCTTCCCAGGTGGCCGCCTTTGGTGGCCAGGCCACTGAAGCTGCCGAGGTAGAAGTACCATCTTATATGCCCCGCCGCACGGTGGGCCAGTTACTACGCGGTGATCTCGGTTTTATACCGGTGGCGTTGACGCTGCTCGTAGTGGTGATCTACTTCTCAATCACCACTGGCGGATTGTTTCTGACACCGCAGAATCTCACAAACCTGGTGGGACAGATTGTCACCTTCGGCATACTCGGATTGGGCGTCATCATGGTACTGCTGCTAGGTGAGATCGATCTTTCGATTGCTGCGGTCAGTGTATACTGCGCAGTGGTCATGGCGGTGCTTTCTGATCCTGCGCGCAACATCAATCTTCCACCTGTGATAGCTATACTGTTGGGTCTGCTGGCGGGTGCTGTAGCAGGTCTCATCAATGGTTTCTTTGTTGCTGTGCTGCGCGTTCCCTCATTTATTGTGACACTGGCTGCGTCCATCTTTTATTCGGGACTGCTGCTCGCTTTGCTAGCAGGACAAAGTACGCTCATCATCTCAAGTAGCCTCATCCTTAACATTGCGGGTGGTTTCCTGCCTTTATACCTGGGTATCGGTTTGCCTCTCATCGCCGTCGTGGTGTATGCCTTTAGCCTGATTTTGAGCTACGTGAGACGAAAGAGAGCTGGCCTCAGGACCATATCGCTGCTGCAGGTTGTTGTGCAGATTGTGGTAGCGGCACTACTCGTCGGGGGGGCAGTTGCGATTTTTGTGAGCTACAATGGAGTGCCTTATGAGGTTGCGATCCTCTTTGCATTGATCGCGCTGTTCTGGCTGATCATGACGAAAACCTCATTCGGCCGCCACGTCTATGCTGTCGGCGGTAGTGCTGAGGCGGCCCGCCGCGCGGGTATTAATATCGTGGGTATCCGCATTGCGTGCTTTACCTTGTGCTCGACACTTGCCGCTGTGGGTGGCATCGTATTTGCTTCCTATGGTACTGCTGTTGCCAGCGCGGTCGACCCAACGCTGCTGCTCAATGCGATCGCAGCGGCTGTGATCGGTGGTGTCAGCCTCTTTGGAGGTCGGGGATCGGTCTGGTCGGTTGTGCTCGGAGCGCTCATCATCGGTAGCGTGGTAAATGGCCTTGCTTTACTGGGTCAGACTGCGGACGTGTCACAAATGGTCGAGGGTGTCGTCTTGTTGATTGCCGTGACCGTTGACGCTCTTGTACGCCGGGCTCAACAGCGTACTGGTCGTTAATACCTACATTGGCATAGTAAAAATGGCCCGGCAAGGGAAGCCGGGCCATTTTTAGTATATCAGATTGGATGTGGAGGGCATTCCCTTTCCTTTGAAAAAGAGAAGTGGGATTGCTTCGTTCAGGACGAACTTGTAGATAGTAGAGTATGCTATATGCATGTACATAGAACATAGATTGGTGGATAATTATACGTGCTCAAACGTATCCTTTACCGAGTTTTGCGGAAATCGGTGGGCTTTTCCTTTAACATCCTCAACGTTTGTCTGGTTGGAAACTTACCCCCACAAGGTTGTATCAATGTGATTGTTGAAGACCAGGGTAGATATTTACTACTCAGGCGTCCTAAGGGAACTCTAGTCTTTCCCGGTGGCTTTATGCGCTGGCAAGAGCATCCTTCGCAGACAGCAGTGCGTGAATTCAAGGAAGAAACTGGTTTGTGGGTGGAGTTACACCATGTGGTCGCCTGCTATTCTCACACCAGTAAGAGCTTTGGGGGTATGAGCACTTTGACACTTGTTTTTTGTGGGGAAGTGAGTGGTGGGGAAATGCGTGGCAGCGTTGAGGGGCAGCCTTGCTGGATAGAAGAATCGAATTTACTTGAGATGGTTGATTTTCGCTATGCTTACATGCTCAATGATTATCGCGAGCATCGTAAGCAACACGAAAGGCAGGAGTTTTGTGGCACGTTAGTGAGAGAAATGGCAGGGGAAAACCTCTAGTTGGAAAATTGGCTCAGGAAATTCCAGATTACGACGCTGGCATCAATAGTGTGCGAGTTATAGCCAATTCCAAGGGTTGGGTTTGAGCCGGGCCATACGTGTCCACCATCACTGATACGGTAATGTTCAATGACAGTGCCGTTAGCGCAATGAGACCATTCCAGACCCGTAACATCCGCCTTCTGGAAGATTACTTTGCTGCTCAGGTTACAATTGTCATGAGCAAGCCAGAAGTTTAAATACGTCTGCACTGCTGCCATACCCATGTAGGTATTCCCATCGTAGGGCGCAAATTGATCAGCTTGGCCGTGGATTTCCAGCACTGGAATAGGCCTTGATGGATTACAACCGCCCGGTATGCGGTAGAAAGCGCCTGCTACCGTAGCAAACGCGGCGATTTGATTGCTGAGCGCGCAGGCGATACGATATGCCATGCCACCACCCAGCGAATAGCCAGTGACGTAAATGCGGTGCGCATCAACGCAGTAATTGTGCTCGAAATAGCTGATGAGGTCGCGTGTGAACTGTACGTCGTCGGCATCACCGGTTGGACCGAATGCTCCCACTCCGGCATTCCAGGACATGATAATTAATCACAAGCGCTTGTGGCTGATTACCGTAGGATGGGGCAAGGTGAACAATGAAAGTGCGACTGAGTCTGCCTGAGTGAATTGATAGAGTAGCGTCTCCCACCTTCTGAGGTGGAGTGTGGCACTCGTTGTGTATACGGGTGAAGTTAATCGACGGCGCGACTGAAGTCGAGGAGAAGTGCCTCGAATCTGGAAATATGCCTGCGCGAGCGTTAACAACAATAGCTCCCAGTATTAAAACGAGTGTAGCAGCAAGAGCTACTAAAACGACAAAACGACGATTTATATGTGAGGGCTGATGATCAGATTCGTGCATGTACTCTGCTCTTGTGATGCATTACTATTGTATCGATTGGACGAAGCCGAGTATAACATATAAAGGAGAAGTGTCGCAAGCAATGATGAACACAAATCTCATCTATAAAAATTAGCGTGCAATTTGAGCGCTACGTGAGTGGTATTCGAGAAGGTAGCGAAAATGTGGGGAATAGTTCTAAGTCGATGATAAGACTTATCAATTGTAAAGCTGGGAAACGATAAAAGCATATGAAATATATACCTACAGAAGTCATTATAGTGGATGCCGATCAACCTGAGCCAGCGGTGATCAAGCGTGCTGCAACATTATTACGTGATGGTGAGATTGTCGTTTTTCCTACGGAAACAGTGTACGGCCTTGGGGCCGATGCTTTTCAGCCGACAGCATTAGAGCGTATTTTTGTAGCCAAGGGGCGACCCTTTAGCGATCCGCTGATAGTGCATATAGCTGATGAACATGAACTTGGACTTTTAACTACAACTATTCCAACAGAAGCAAAGCGACTGGCTCAGGAATTCTGGCCCGGACCTCTAACTTTAATTCTGCCAAAAGGGCCGCGAGTGCCGCACCTGGTGACAGCGGGGTTAGAGACCATTGCCATTCGTATGCCTCGACACCCTGTTGCGCTAGCATTAATCAGCGCACTAGGTTCCCCGATTGCCGCGCCGAGCGCTAATCGTTTTATGCATATCAGTCCAACAACAGCACATCACGTCTTTACGGATCTATCTGGTAGAGTACCATTAATTCTGGATGCCGGGCCTTGCGAGATAGGTGTAGAGTCTACAGTCCTTGATCTTTGCTCCAATGAGCCGAGGATTCTGCGTCCTGGAGGAATCAGCCTGGAAGCCTTACGCACTATATTACCTGATGTACAGCCACCAAAACAGCGGAACACAGTAGTTGAATATGAGGAAACCCTGGCAAAGAAAGCTCCCGGTCAATTACTTACACATTATGCTCCTACCGTCCCATTATTGCTATTTGATGGCACAATTGAAGAGATGCGCACCTCGATGTTAGCAGAGATAGGGCGTCGATGCACACAGGGAGAACATGTTGGTGTACTTGTTGCTGAGGAAGATATTCCCACGTTTCAGGATAGTGACGCTCTCATTTATTCGCCCGGCCGTGAAGATGATCTGGTACAAGTAGCAGCTAATTTGTTTGCAGGTTTGCGCACCTTTGAGGAGGCACATGTGCAGGTGATCCTTTGTCGCAATTTTGGCGAGCAGGGCCTGGGGCTTGCCATAAGAGATCGATTGCTTAAGGCAGCAGGTGGCAAGTTCTGTAAATGATTCTGGTTGTAATTAAGCACAGAACTCTCTCGCTACGGCTGCTAGAATCTCGGCGCAGCGTTCAACGTGCTCAAGGTTGGACCACTCAACCACGGCGTGCGCACCCTCTCCGCCAGGGCCAAAAATAACTGTGGGGATGCCAGCAGCAGAAAGCAGCGCCGAGTCCATCCAAGCTGCTTGGCCGATTTCTACCGGCTCATATCCAAGTATCGTGGTGGTTTTAGCGAGTAACATCCTCACAATTGGTTCGTCCAGGGATACCTCGAATGGTTCGCGTACCATGCTGGTCTTGACCGATGCTTTAAAGGTTAGATCGGATGTTGCTATCTGTTCGAAGATCCCAGGTATTTCGGCTTCAACTTTTTGCAATGTTTCGCCTGGAACTGTTCTTCTTTCGACGCTCAAAAAGCAGTGTTTGGGGTAGCTCGATAGTTCCTGTCCTCCCTGGACCAAAGACGCATGGATTGAGCCGCATTCAAGAAGGCGATGGGAGGGAGCGGAGTGAAGTGAGCGATCCAATTCCTCCAGGCCAACCAGAACTTTACCCATCTTCACAATGGCATCGACACCGAGATCGGGGCGAGAACCGTGGGCAGCAGCTCCTACCGTCTCGATATCCTGCCAGACGAAGCCTTTGTGAGCAGTGCAAATATTGAGCTCGGTTGGTTCGGTGACGATGGCGGCATCCGCATGCCAGTGTTTGATGATTGAAGTAGTGCCAATGCTAGCAAACTCTTCATCTGCGACTGCTGTGATGATCACGTCTCCACGTAAGGCAAGTTTTTTCGCGGCAGCCCCTGCGGCCATAATTGCTGCAAGTCCTCCCTTCATGTCGTATGCCCCACGTCCGTACAAACGGCTATCTTGAATGAATGGATCGTGAGGCCGTTCCATTCCTATGACACCGACTGTATCCATGTGAGCGTTAAGCAGGAGTGAACGACCGCCGCCTGTGCCGCGCGCGATGCCGATGACGTTGGGGCGCCCAGGCGACGGTTCATCCCATACGACTTCTAAGCCAGCTTGTTCAAACCAATTTGCGATGAAATGGGCAATTTTTTCTTCACCTGCCCCTCCTGGTACCAGATCAGGATTGATGGAGTCAATTGCAACCAATTGTCGTAGAAGCTTGATGATTTCGCTCATGCCGGCGTCTCCTTCCCAATGCTTAGTGTGAAAATATACATAATAAAAGACTACCAGTATACAATAAGTAATGATAGGGACAAAAAGCATATTGATTTAATGACTGATGTGGATGTGAGGTTCCTCTACTTACCTGTTCAGCATGTGCCGTATCTTAAGCGCAATTTGTAAGGAAAGTCTCAACTCCGGATCCTCCAATGATCTACCTAGTAATTCCTCAATACGTCCCAACCTGTAAAGTAACGAGTTTCGATGCAGGTGCATCGTCCGCGCTGTTTCGCTTAAGTTGCCGTTGCAGTGAAAGAAGCTTTCTAGCGTCTCTATTAATGCGCTGTTGCTATGCCGGTCAGATTCAAGCAAAAATCCAAGTGTTTCTTGATAAAAATCTGACAGTTCTTCATGTCCGTAAAGATAGAAAAGCAACCTGTAAATGCCAAGACGGGTAAAATAGTGTATGTCGCCCTCGCCGAATAGTCGTCGTCCGATCTCCAGCGCTTGCTGTGCTTCACGATATGATTGGGGGATTTGTTGTACATCTTTTGCAAGGCGTCCGACGCCTGCTGTGAAGGTAGGTAAATCACCATTACCCGTTTTGCCCTGTTGTAATCTTGACTGAACTCGATCGATACGTGTGAAGATAGTTTTTTCAATTTCGCTTTCATCGTCCCCATTACTCTGATTGGTGGGCAGAAGAGCTATCACACGTCGAACTTCAAAGGATACCCAGCAAGCAGGCCATATACGTTGTAATTCTTCACGAATTCTTTTATTCCATTGAGCCTGAAAACTGCTGGTTGGATATTCAGGCTCATTTTGTGCAATTTCAAAAATAGCAACTATTTGTGGGACCAGGAGGTCGTAGCCGAGTAAGCGTGCGCGTGTCAGGATTTCATCAGCTTGCTGATAATTGCCTTGCAAGACATCCATCAATGCTTCCGCTGTATAGCGGGTTTCAACCTCGCTACGTTCACGCTCTCGTGCAAACTCTAGCGCAAGAATGGGCGTTACTTGACCTAGAATGAGTCTTTCAAGATAGTCGAAATCAGTGTCGTTCCCGATCATCGAAAGGTAGCCCACCTCTTCGTGGCGTATCTGTATGGGAACCGTGATGCGCCTTAAGCCTTTATGCAAGAGATTCTCATCTGTTAGTAATAAAGGTAGTGCTTGAGTATCGCTGTCAGGTGGAGCGGCCTGGCAGCGTACCTCTTGATCGGCGTCTTGCACTATCACCCATTTGTTGCGAGTCAGGGCAAGGTGTTCACAAATTCCCTGTAAACCAGCACCCTGAACGCTTAACTGCATCAGTTGATGGGAGATTTCGGTAGCTTTACGTTCGATCTCACCCCTGAAACTGACTATAAAGGTAATAACTTCACGCTCAATTTCTTCAAGCGAGGCTGTTAGTGGGAGTAGAATGAGTGGTAAGTGGAGTTGGTCGGCGAGAGATAGAGTTTCTTTTTCTAAACTTTCAAGTGATGCTGCGGCTATTGCGATAACCGCTACACCTTCTTTATGTAGACTTGTCAGGAGGTGTGGTAACGTCTCGTCAAGGCGACGTAATTGTGAGAGTGCAAATAGAGCAAGTTCACCTCCACGCACGCTTTCAAATGCTGGAAGGCGTGCTCTCATGCGAGTAGCCCATGTTACCCGGCGATCCAAGCCTTCCCCTCCTGCGACAAGTTGTGCGTCTCGTGGAATGAGCAAGGAGAGGATGTTACGTACTGTTGCCGAAGATATCGGGGATGTTGAACTATTCATCACTCACGCAAAAAGGGAAACGCGGCGATTATCGCCGCGCTGTTGATGTGGCTGGGGTGCCACTGGCCTTCTGCGCTTTGCGCTTCTCTTCGTGTTTTTTTGCTTTGATGCGATGTTTTCGCCATGCCACTCTTTTTGTTTTGTTCATACTATTTCCCTTTCAAATTCAATTAATGTAAGCTCTATTCTTCTGACTCGATGCCGCTATCAAAATCGATTTCGGTCATTTCTTCGGGTTCTTCTCCGCCATCGTAGTATTCATCTTCGTTGCTCAGATCTTCCTCGTCTTCACGATCGTAGCGCAGAATACTATCTTTGATGTATGCACGGATTGTGTCTCCACCTCCCTGTGATGGGAAACTGACCTTGCCAAACATACCAGGATGCTGGTATTCTTCGCGGATAATTAAACGTACTTGTCCATTTTCCATGGCAAGAATGGCTGCTGCATAACGGTTACCACCCTCCATGAAATTTATCAAGCGGTTAGCTAGACGTGGCTCAATCTGCCCGATATCATCGCCTGCGGCATTGCGCACAAGTAATGTATGACCACTCACATGCAGTTGAACTTTGTCGCCAACACCTACCTTAGCCAGAACGGAGGTCGGAGCGATGCTGATCAACTCGGTCATACCAGTTTTACCAGTTTCTTCGATGAAGAGACGTGGATCGATGCGCTCAGCTCCGGTATGAATCTGTACAGGCTCTTCCTGTAGAAGTGAGAGCCGATCAAGGTTTTTCTTTGCGATGGTGTTATTCGGGCTGTATTTCAGCGTTTGCGAGTAAGCTTGATGGGCTTCGGCATATTGTCCAAGTTCACTCAATGCCTTGCCTAGACGGTTATATGCATCTGGCTCAGCGGGGAAGAGGTTCAGGATATTCTTGTTAGTTATTACCGCTTCTTCCCATTGACTTGATAATGCCTGTTGAATAGCCAGGTCTGTCCACTGTTTCTTCAGTTGTGCTTTCTCTTCAGCCGATTGTGTTTGTGTCATCGAATACCTCCTCAATCCACACTAGTTATAACGGGAGAAAATTTCGGGTGATACCCCGTTTCCTGGCAAGAGGGCTTACACCTCATGCAACCCGTTATCCGAAGCTAAATTTTGATTATGCGCCAGGGATACATAGTGTAGTCAGCATATTATAACGCAACCGCACAACCCTGCAAGGACCAGGCAGTCGCCCGTTCAATACGAGCTTTCACCAGAACACCAGGTTTAATACCGTGAGGTCCTTTCCCATCTTCAGATACTTCCTCATCAGATTGCTGGAAGAACACCCATTTATTTGTGCGGTTACGCCCTTTCCATTGATGGCGACCATGAGTATTGTTTATATCTTCAACCAGTACCTCTTCGAGCTTGCCAATGAACTGCTGGTTAAGTTCAAGGGCAATGCCAGACTGTACTTCTTCCACTGCGTGTAGTCGCCACTTCTTTTCGGCTAAAGGTATGTTATCTTCCCAACGTGCAGCAACCGTTCCAGGACGTACTGAGTAGGCCGCTACATGCACTACGTCAAAGCGTATCTCTTTGAGCAGATCGAGCGTATGTTGGAACTCTTCTTCAGTTTCGCCACAAAAACCTACAATGATGTCGGTAGATAAGGACACGTCCGGCCATAGAGCACGCAAGCGTTCAATGCGGTGCCGGTACTCATCAACTGTGTAGCCACGTTTCATGCGCTGAAGAAGGGCATCGTCCCCGGCCTGCACAGGGATATTGACATGCTCACAGACCTTTGGCAACGCTGCCATTCGTTCGATCATGCTGTCGGTCATGTGGCGGGGATACGAGGTCATGAAACGAATACGTTGTAATCCATCGATCTCGCTGAGATGACCCATAAGCACAGCAAGGTCAGGTTTGTCTGGCAAATCCAGGCCATAGGCTTCAACGGTTTGCCCCAACAATGTTAATTCCTTAGCACCTTTCGCCACTAGACTACTGGCCTCAGTAACTAATTCGTCGATAGGGCGGCTGCGTTCGCGTCCTCGTCGATAGGGCACGATACAGTACGTACAAACTTTGTTGCAGCCAAGGATAATAGGAAGCCAGGCCGTTGGGCTGGCTTGTGTCGGCTCGATCTTTGTTGGATAATGCGCAGTACGCTCGCCTGGTTTAGGAGTAATCGCCATGGGCAGCACAGTACGCTTCCCTATGGCGCTGGTCGAGGTTGCGAAGGTTGGCAGGATAAGCTCGATAGGCTCTACAGGGATTACCTCATCAGGAGGCATATATTCAATATCGAGACAACCTGCACCAGAGATAGGTGTCCAGCGCTCTTCCAGGAAACGAGGCAAGATATCAGCATGCTCAACCTTCATGAACAGGTCGATATGGGGATAACGTTTGCTCAGGTCATCAATAGTCTTCTGATTGCCAATCATGCAGCCCATCATGGCTACCAGCAGGTCGCTACGTTTCGCCTTGGCATGTTTTAATTGGGCAAGCTGGTTGTGCGCCTTCTCCTCAGGTGCTTTGCGCACACTACACGTATTGAGGATTACAAGGTTAGCCTGGTCCATACTAGTTTCTTCCCAACCAAGTTCATCTAGTATGGTTTGGATACGTTGGGAATCCGCCTGATTCATCTGGCAGCCAACGGTCCAAATGTGGTATTTCCCTCGCGCAATACTGGCCGTCGTGGTCATCGCTTGCCTCTCTTTGAGCATGATTAGTTACATTTTAAAGGCTATGAGTCAAGTTATTTATTTGATGCTACTAGAGACGGTATTATAACACTAAGAGGGGGGTTATGTCATTAGTTTTGAGTAAATTGCTTTCATACTTCGATGCACACCAGATCGGTTGGATATACCAGGGCAGGTTTGTGGTAGGATCTCACGGAACTATCCTCTTCCTGTTCGTACCCGTTCCGTCTGTGTCGCAATCAACACACCCTGTATGAGAAGGATTAGCGATACAAGCAGGTAGATGTGCTTAGATGCATCAAAGTCTAAAAGGGAATATTGTAAGAATGCGCAGATGGCAGCAACTCCAAAGATAGCCAATAGTATGATGCGGTCTATTAGTGTATATGGACGGGTTAGCCATAGGAGTGAGATGAGAGAGGCAGCTACCAGACCTATAGTTACAAGTAAATTTGGATCGACTGATACCACATAGGATGAGGATTGCTGGAGGTCGCTTATTGTTTGTAAGAGAAAACCGAAGCTTGCTACCAATGCAGATAATGCTGTTAGTAACAGGATGGCAATTGCGATGCTGATACGCACAAACCAGATTGCACCAATTGCAACCAGAAGTAAGATCACTGACAAGCCAAGTTCGACGGCATGATCCAATCCTGCTGGATTAGTAGAACCATAGGGTTGGGAGATGTTGAATGCAATGGTAGTGCCAACTACTGTAAGGGCGAGCATTATTCCAAATAAGATAATAAAGCGAGGAGTCCAGACTGCGGCAATGCTTGTGATGCCTTTTGTCTGTGCTGTACGCGTGATTGGTGGTAATTGGCCATAATCTGGAGAAACGCCCACTGGAACTGTTGGTGGGTGCGTGGAAACAGGGTTGGTGCTGCGAATAGGCACTTGATCTGAAGTGGGTGTAGGTGCTGGAGGGTTATATTGGGTTGGAGCCGATGCCATAATCGGATCCAGGCCGGTTGTGGCATCTGATGCTTGTTGTTTGATTTTGAGTAGTGCCTGACGCACCTCTAGAGCGCTATTCGGGCGTTGTTGCTCATTTAACGACACCATACGTTGAATGAGTTGATCGAGTTCGAGGGGAACCAGCGGGTTCATTTGGTACACAGGTGGAAAAGCGAAGCGATCTGAAGCATGGAATGGGTCTCTGCCGGTTAGACAACAATGAAGAGTAGCTCCAAGGGAGTAGAGATCGGAACGAGGATTCGTCTGTGCGGTACCATGTTGTTCTGGAGGCGCGTAGCCCGGAGAACCCAAGAATACTGTATCTTGTGCCTGGCCTTCTTTAAAGAGCCGTGCGATACCAAAATCAATCAGCACGACATGTCCATTGCCTTTTACCATCACATTTGTCGGCTTAAGATCTCGGAAAATGATAGGAGGATGATGCGAGTGAAGATATATAAGAACATCGCATAACTGAATGGCATAGTCGAGTACCTGTGCTACTGGCAGTGGCCGACCACCTGAATCTTTGAGCATTTGCAGTAAGGTTTTCCCGTCGATATATTCCATCACCAGGTAGGATCGGCCGTCTTCGCTGAAACCGTCGTAGATGGGGGGTAGATTGGGGTGATGCAGTGAGCCAAGTAGATCGGCTTCCTGTTGAAAGCGCGCTGTTGCTTCGGCAAGTTCATTAGTGCTGAGATGACCCTGGCTCATCTCTTTAATGGCAACATGGTGGTTTCCGGATTTAGTATCTACGGCCTGGTATACGGCGCTCATTCCACCACGACCTGCATAACCTACAATGAGGTAACGCTGATGTAATATCGATTGAGGAGCGAGTCTGCCGGTCTGATTATCGTAGGTGGACATGAAACACCTCACATAATTATTGTTTAGCTCGTCTCGTCTTTCTACATTTGTGAAACACGTTACATGCTGTTTAAGCACAGTATAGTTCATCTGAACAATAGGGTCAATTGAAAAGTTCACATTTTCGGAGTGTCTTTAGATACAAATTATCCTTTGTATGGTACTCACTAGAATGCATCAGGTTTGTTCAGTTGATTCGAACGCATAACGCAGGAACAGGTGACTTCCACCCCTTTTTAAGCTGATAAGTTTGCCCCAGAGTGGATGCTCAGGCGCAAATATTTTTCCAGCAACAAGCCCTGGTCGTTCGATGTGCCCATCTCGACCAGCAACCTGTGGAGCAAGCGTCAGGAAAAGTTCATCGAGGTACTTTTCTGCCAAGAAATCTCCAAATAACCGGGGTCCACCCTCAGTGAGTATCACGTCACACTGGCGGACACGTGTCACCTCTTCCAGGATAGATCGAGCGCTGAGTGGCCCGGCACTGTCAACCGTCGAGATCTGCACTGATGGCGGTATACTTTGAGCGTAGATGCGACTCTGGCCTTGCTTTGTTGTGACGATTAAAACTGGAACCTCAGCTGATAGGAAAACGGGCAGATCAAGGCTGATATTTCCGTGTTCAGTCACGAAGACATTCAACGGAGGTGCTGACTTACCCAGGCTGTTTCGAAGCTGTTGGTATGCGTCTATGAGAGGCGGATAAACGTATGCGGCTGTCCAGCGGTGATTGCGCGCTACTCGAAGTGTCCCTGCGCCTACGATTATAGCGTCAGCTGTCGCTCGCAGCAATCCCATTACCATGTGATCTTGCTGATTGAAGCCGCTGATATCTCCACCACCGTTATGGCCAGGTACATTCAATGCCACGACTCCATCCAGGGTGGTGACGAAGTTACCGATGATATATGGTTTATCTGCACGGGCTGGGAGGGAGAGATGACCATAGAGGGTTGCCAACTCAGGTGGGAGCGGCAGTTCGTTGCCATGCTTTCTGTCAAACAGGTGCTCTAGAGCTGTCAGTTGGTGTGCGTTCATTAGCTCACCTAGTAGATAGCATAGTATGTTTGATAGGCTTCAAGCTTTTGCATCTGTTCGTTCAGAAAAAGGTGACGGTGGAGGTCGACTACCGTACAAGTACAAGTATTATTAAAGTCGATGACAATGAGCATCAATTCTTCTCCTTATTCTTTGATTGTTGTAACTCGCTCGAATTGTAGCATTCGCATAATTCCCAAAAACAAACACAGGAGGGCAACTTGTGAAAAAAAGAAATTTGACTCATTAGTCAACAGGTAGGGAATGGGTCCCATTAATACTTTTGCGAGGAAATAGTTTGATGGGTTAAATTCTTTGGCAGAAAGAGCGAGGATCAGTAGAATGAACGGAACAGAGCCAAAGAGAAATGTGGGACCTGGTTGAGACTTCCAGGAGGTAGGTCGTATCCACCAGACGAGTAAAGAAAGTAGCAGGGCTATAGTAGCTATTGCATTTTCGAGGGTAGTTAGAGAACGCTCATTGGTTGGTGTCAGAAAATAGATGAGTGTAACTGCGATACAAGCGACGATAGGGGCAAGTCCAAAGAACCAGGCATCCAGACGACTGATGGGCGCATTGTCAATTGAAAGGCAGATATAAGAGCCAAGCAGCGCAGTGCAAGTTGCGGCGTTTACAAGTGCATGAACATCTAAAGCAAGATCGGTGTGCAGCGAATTTATGATTATATGAAGCGTTATGAAAAGAGCCCAGATGATTCCAAATATACTGCCGATGCGAACCCAATTTGAATGAGCAAGAACCAGCAGAGCGAGCCAGCCTAAGCAGACGAATATGACGTGTACCTGAAATACCCACAGTCCGGTATAGTAGCCATTTAACCAACCCTGAGTGAGCAAGCTTTCGATGCTCAGGCCGCATACAAGTGTCAGAGCGAATATGACGATGAAGCGTGGAGACCAGATGATATTTGGGCGAGAAACGGTTGATTCAACCTGTTGGTTTGTTTCTTCTGGAGTAGTTTGCTCGCTCGTTGTATTTTCCGGTTCGCTTTTTTGGTAGTCTTCGATGTCTGGTTTGATGGCGCCTTCTGCCATACAATACCCATGCCCCCTTGCTCATTGCAATACTGATTTTTATCATTGTACTCTTAACGATCTGCTAAGCGCAATTGGTACTGATTAAGCGCAGGTTTTTTAAAATGCTCTTTTGCCGCCTTCGGGACTTGAAATGTGTCCTGACAACGCTGGTTCTTGCCCGTTCTGCCAACGCCGCATGCGCGTCTACTGCTGCGCAGTCAGGCAGAACGAAAGGCACTGCGCTGTTCTTGCCCGTTCGACCAACGCCGCATGCGCTGGCACGTATCCGTCTCACCAACGCTGCTGCGCAGCTACCCTACGGGTCAGGTGAGACGAAAGGAGAGCTACTGCTGCGCAGTCAGGTCGAACGAAAGGCAGCTACCTACCGCTCAGTCAGGACGCAAGGAGGCGGCGGGAAAGGGGAAAAAAGCGAGGACACCTCGCGCTCCGCCAAGGGACCTGCTGTCCCTTGGAACCCTACTTTTGACGACTTTTACATCGCCCTGGGTTAAGCGAGATTGGCATTCTGTATATAACTATGGTGATTGAGTGTTTCGTATTGCTTCGATGGCTTGTTTACGGAGAGCTTGTAAGCCGTCGCTAAAGCGAACCGGGTAAGGTTTCTCTACTGTGAGGGCACGATATTGTATTGGAAGTGCTTGCAAATTCTGTTGAGCTAGTTCGCGGATTTCGGTCAGTGGCGGCAAACTGCCGGGAATAATTTTGCCGTTGCGCATGACAGGTCGTAAGAGGCGTTGATAGTTATCAGGGCGCGGCTCGTGCTCGAGCTGGATGACATCTTCCTCCCAATATGGGTGTCGATAGATTTCTTTTTTGCCCGGCCAGGTAGATTTAACGCCAGCAGTTTTCACTTTAGGGTATTGGTTGCCTTCCTCATCAACATACCATACTTCCTTATAGACTCCGCCGAGTGCCCCTCCTTCTATACCTCGCTCTGCCGAGCCGAGACCACCGCCCAAAGCGGTACCGACGCCAAAAGAATCGATGGCAGCTCCTGCCTTCAAGAGATCGGTGATCTTCCATTCATCGAGGTCACCACTGGCGAGTATACGCACATTGCTTAAACCTGCCTTGTCAAGTTGTTCGCGTATATAGATGCTGTCACCAACAATATCACCACTATCAAGGCGCACGGCCGCGAGGGTATGTCCAAGGGTTTCTTGAGAGCGCAAAGCAACTTCAATGGTTGTATGTATTGCCTGGCGAGGATCATAGGTGTCGAGCAAGATGGTGTAGCGATTGTAGGCAGCAGCGATGGCTTCAAAAGCCTCTTCTTCAGTAGGGAATAATTCGATGAGGGCATGCGGTACAGTGCCAGTGGCAGGCAGGCGGAACTCATATGCGGCATCGAGTAAAGAGGTGCTGGCACAACCGCCGATGTAGGAAGCCCTTGCTACGGTTAAAGGCTCCTGCGCTCTGCGGAAAGCAAATTCTGCCACTCTGCGTGGGTGGCCTTGCTCTGCCGCAAAGACAATACGACTGGCTTTGGTAGCGATGAGGGTTGAAAGATTAATGGCCTGGAGCAGACCGGCCTCTAACAAGATTGCTTCACGAAATGGGGCAGTGACACGCAAAATAGGCTCATTGGGGAAAGCGATAGTCCCTTCAGGCATTGCTAGAATTTCTCCAGTGAAGCGCAGATCTGCCAAATCATCAAGAAAAGCGGAGTCATAATCGCGAATATGTGCCAGGAAACGTAAATCCTCAGAGGTATAGCGAAATGCTTGAGCAAATTCCAAAGCGGCCTCTATGCCTGCGATGAGTAGATAGGCTCCTCCGAAAAGCGCTGTGCGTGTGTAGAGATCGAAAGAAGTGAGCCCGTTGAGGCCAGTGCGCCAGGAGACAAACGCACTATCAGGATGATAGAGATCGGTCATAAGCCCTGGATGAATATCTGGTGCCCGACGATGCATGGCTATTTCCTCGTTAAATCTGTAATGACATTTGAGTTAGTGTACATTTTACTATAAATGTGCAAGAGAAGGATTACAATCAGAGCGAATTATGGAGATTACAACAATTGACATGAAACTTTCTGTATGATACGCTCTAAAGCGTTACAAGCCTTTTATGGGGGTGAAGTGTCGCCTGGCGCTGTGATTGTAACTGATAAACGTATCCACAACTAGTTAGATTAAAATGAACCTCAATCTGGTTAGAAAGGAGTACTGAAGAGTTACCGTATTTGACCTCGAATGAACCTTCTGCAAAGCTGCACATTGCATTTTCCTGCGACTAACCGGATGAGCTTTGCAACAAACAAACGACTTTACCCAGAATGTGCAACAGGATACAGATTCCTGATCAGCACAAAACTATGTTCGATTTGGCTTGGACAATGTTGTCACGTTTGCTCACTGTTTCTGGTAAAGGCAGGAGTTGAACGTGATTAAAACAGATGGAGGACCATCGATGGCAACGAAGCGCGAAATCACCGTCACTGTGAATGGCCAGCAATACCATTCGCAGGTTGAACCCCGACTGTTGCTTGTACATTATTTACGAGATGAGTTGGACCTCACAGGAACGCATATTGGTTGCGACACCTCGCAGTGCGGAGCTTGCACAGTGCTGCTTAATGGAGATTCCGTCAAAGCATGCACGGTACTGGCTGTACAAGCGGATGGCAGTGAAGTGACAACTATTGAAGGACTGGCCCCCGAGGGTGGCCTGCACCCAATCCAGGAAGGTTTCTGGGAGAAACACGGCTTGCAATGCGGCTTCTGTACTCCTGGTATGATTATGGCTTCCTATCAAATACTCAAGAACAATCCCAACCCGACCGAAGCTGAGATACGCAAAGGTCTTGAAGGCAATATCTGCCGCTGCACCGGCTATCAGAATATTGTACGTGCTGTTCAGTATGCTGCTGAGCAAATGCGTACAGAGGCTGCCGCACCAGTGGGCGGGGGTGAGTAGTTCTGTAAGAGGAGAGGAACCTTTGCGTTTAACCTCCCATTGAGTGTTAACAGTTGTCACAATTGCTATTTCTCGCGATGAGAAAGGAGAGGCACACATGGGTGTTGCAACTATGCTTGGTTCGCCTATTAAAAGGCGTGAAGATCCCCGCCTGATCACCGGTCAGGCGACCTATGTTGACGATATCAAACTACTTGGTATGCTCCATATGGCAGTACTTCGTAGCCCTTATGGACATGCGCGTATTACCAGTATTAATACTGAAGCCGCTAAAAAATATCCTGGCGTTAAGGCTGTCTACACTGCTGAAGATATCAAAGGTGCGGTTGGTAATATTGCAGTAGCCGTTCCTCTGGGAAAAATTGCTGAGGGAATGGGTGTTCGACTCCCGTTGGCCGAGGGCAAAGTACGATTCTATGGTGATCCGGTAGCCGTCGTGATAGCGGAAGACCGCTACATAGCTCGCGATGCACGCGATTTGATCGAAGTCGATTATGAGCCGCTGCCTGCTGTTGTCGATATGGAGAAGGCCATGCAGCCTGACTCCCCACTGCTTTATGAAGAATTCGGCACGAATGTCCCTTTCGGCATCCATCCGCCAACGGATGAGATCGACAAGGTCTTCGAGCAGACTAAAGCTGATGGTGGCATCGTTGTTAAACAGCGCCTGGATAATCAGCGTCTTGCTCCCGTCGCAATGGAGACACGCGGCGTGGTGGCAGAGATGCGTAAGGTAGATAAAACGCTTACCGTCTGGAGTTCCTCGCAGAACCCTCATCTACTGCGTAACATCCTGTCAGCGCAGGTTGGTCTGCCCACGCACCAGGTTCGAGTCATTGTACCTGAAGTTGGTGGAGGTTTTGGCTCCAAGATCAATATTTACCCCGAGGAGCCGCTAGTTGCATTCGCTGCTATGAAAACGGGACATGCAGTCAAATGGATTGAAGATCGCAGCGAGAACCTGGCGGTGACCATTCATGGACGTGCCCAGGTTGACTATGTCGAGATTGCCGCGACCAGGGAGGGCAAAATAACAGGCCTGAAGATGTATGGGATCTCTGATATGGGGGCGTACTGCCAGCTCTTGACCGACGCGATTATGATTGCCTTAGGATTCCCCGTCGCCTGCGGTGCCTATGACATCCCTGCAGTACATCTCAGCGCTGATCTTGTCTTCACGAATAAAGCACCTACGGATGCCTATCGTGGAGCTGGTCGTCCCGAGGCAACCTACATCATTGAGCGGGCCATGGACCTGGTGGCGCGCGAACTGGGCAAGGACCCGGCAGAAGTACGCAGGCTTAATTTCATCCAACCAGACAAGTTTCCATATAAGTCGGCTGCTGGAGCGGTATATGATAGTGGTAACTATGAGGGTGCGCTGGATAAAGCCTTGCAGATAGCAGACTACAAAGGCCTGCGTGCTGAGCAAGCTCAGAAACGCGCTGAAGGTAAGCTCATAGGCATTGGTGTCTCTTCCTACATCGAGGCTTGCGGGATTGGTCCGAAAGGTTCTTTGCCAGTTGGACTCTACGAGAGTGCTCGTGTACGTGTCGAGGCCGGTGGCGACGTGATGGTCTACACCGGCTCGTCTCCGCATGGGCAAGGCGAAGAGACAACCTTTTCCCAGCTTGTCGCGGATGAGTTTGGTATCCCGATGGAGAACATCCTAATTATGCATGGTGATACAGACTCCACGCCAGAGGGACGTGGCACTTATGGGAGCCGCACTACTGCCGTTGGTGGCACTGCTCTCTACACTGCTGTCCAGCGGTTGAAAGAGAAGATGAAGCAAATTGCTGCTCATATGTTGGAGGCCAACGTCTCCGATGTCATGCTAGAGGATGGCAAATTCTCGGTAGCCGGCGCGCCGCAGAAATCTGTTACCTTTGGAGAAGTTGCTATGGCGGCTAACTTCTCCAATACGCTGCCTCCGAGTATCGAACCGGGCCTCGAGACAACAGCTTTCTGGGAACCGGAAGCGAATACCTTCCCATTCGGCACGCATGTCTGCGTAGTCGAGGTTGACAAAGACACCGGCGCGGTAGAGATTACGCGCTATGTAGCGGTTGATGACTGTGGTCGCCAACTCAATCCTATGCTAGTTGAGGGCCAGGTTCATGGTGGTCTTGCACAGGGAATTGGCCAGGCATTGATTGAGGGAGTCATCTATGGCGAGGATGGCCAGCTATTGACGGCAACGCTGACGGACTACGCTATGCCGATTGCTTCAGAGCTACCCAGCTTTGAGACTGATAGCACGGTCACCCCATCTCCCGTTAATCCGCTTGGTGTCAAGGGTGTTGGTGAGGCAGGTACCATTGGCTCTACACCGGCAGTAGCAAATGCTATTGCTGATGCACTGGGTGTTGCGCATGTTGATATGCCGTTTACATCGGAGAAGATGTGGAAGATCATCCACCAGAAGTAGTGGCTCAATTTATTGCGCCCGAAAGGAGAAAACAGTATGTCTGTTCCAGCAGCATTTGATTACCATCCCGCTACGTCAGTGGATGAGGCTATCGCGCTCCTGCAACAATATGGTGACGATGCCAAATTACTGGCAGGCGGTCATAGTTTGTTACCCACGATGAAACTGCGCCTGGCGCAGCCTGGGCACCTGATTGATCTTGGCAGGGTCAGTGGCCTCTCTTATATCCGCGATGAAGGTGATGCGGTCGCCGTTGGCGCGATGACGAAGTATGTGGATATTGAGCGTTCGGATCTGATCAAACAGTATTTTGATATGTTGCCAGAGGGAGTAGATCTCATTGGCGATCAGCAAGTACGGAACATGGGTACCATCGGCGGCAGCGTGGCACACTCTGATCCCGCCGCAGATACGCCTGGTATGGTACTGGCGCTGAAGGCTGATATTGTGGCGAAAGGGCCAGGTGGTGTGCGAACCATTACGGCTGATGACTTCTTTATGGATCTGATGCAGACTGCGCTGCAGCCGAATGAGGTTATCACCGAGATCCGTTTCCCTAAACCACCTGCTCATACCGGCAGCGCATATACGAAGCTTGCAAACAGGGCTTCACACTATGCGGTGGTTGGATGCGCGGCAGTCATGACTTTTGATGATGATGGCACCTGTACGGCTGCCAGTGTAGTCATTACAGGAGCTTCGGTGAAGCCGACACGAGCTAGCGCTGTTGAAGCGGCTCTCGTTGGTAAGAAACGAGAAGGTGGGTCTGAAGGGGGCATCGCTGGACTACTTCATAGAGTTGGAGATGCCATAGGCGGCCATAAGCTGGATGAGGATGCTGTAGCTGATGCCGCAAGTGTTGCAGCGGATGGGCTGGAATTAGTGTCTGATATCCATGGCTCCAAGGAATACCGAGGCCAGATGGCTGCGGTGATGGCGCGTCGAGCTATTACGGCAGCGATTGAGCGGGCATCGTGGCATTTGAGAATCGTCATAGGGCCAGGGTGAGGGTGGACCGGGCGGGGGTAAACCCCGCCCCTACTACATTTTTTTGTTCGTGGGATCAGATGAAAGAGAAGCATTCCAATTTAAGGAACACATGCATCTCAGTTTCCGACGATTTGGCGCAGTTGATTCACAATGCCATCTAATTCGTTAGCAGCTTCGCTCGTGGACTCCGCTCCTGATGCGAGCTGCTCTGCCACTTCGTCTGTCACCTTAACTGCAACTGCTACTTTTTTATTGGCCTCTTCCTGATAAGCAATCGCTTTCTCGAAATACAGACCTATGTTCACCATCTGTTTTACAATATTCAATGTTGTATACTTATCCACATCTCGCCGTTCTAGCAAACCCCTACCGAGTTCGTTAAGTCGACGCGCCGCTATCTTCGATGCATCTGTATAGTATTGTTGGGATTCGAGGCCGGTTTTTGAAGCCTCAACGATCCAGACCTGCTCTGATGAGGCTTTCTTTTCTCTCTCCGATAGCTGGTTGAGAACATGGTTGTTTTTGACAAGGGATTTTACAGAGCGCAAAATCGGGGAAGAAATACGATATCCTACTATCCAACCAATAACCGCCACAGGCAAGATTATAGCTGAAGCGATCAGGACGATAATGAGCAACTGTTGATTCGCTACAGCAATCACCTCATTCACGGGAGTTAATACAAAATAGGTCCAGGGGACTGACGATAGCGGACGCCGGGTGACTTGAAATAACTCATTCTTTCCGGCTGGTACTTCCTGAAATGTTACTGGCGGCTTAGGCTGGCTTTGTATGCTCCTCAGATTAGAGTCCGCTTGAACAGGTGATGTGCTGTTCTTTCCATAACGATTTTCAGCTGTGATATTCTCTTGTAATGTTGCGTTGAGAGGAGCAATGGATGTAAAGAGCGTGGTTGGATCAGGATCGACAATCCGTACACCGTTCTGGTCAAGTATGAAGGCATAACTAGCGGCGCCGTTAACATCCTTTTCGCTTTTGACAATGCGCCCAACAGTATCAAGATCAAGCGTATCGCGTACAACGCCCAATAACCTTTTCAGCGTGGTTGAATAAACCGGGGTGTATAACTCGACTGTGGATTGACGCGTGACGGGATTATAGTACACGTTCGATACAAACTGCTGACCTGTTGCTATTTGTTTTGCATCTTCTGGAGGAATCATGTACTTCCCATGCGGTTGTGGTTTCAAACCGTACAGGGAATAAGACAGGAGGAGTTTTCCTCGTGGATCGAAAAACGTTACAAGCGTCACATCGGGATCGATCAATCGCTGGATAGCAAACCCATTTTGCAAGATCGTAGGTACATTTTTTTGATCTCCCACTGGATCCAGGAGATACTCTTGAACCAGAGGGGTGTAGTCTAAACTTTTTAAAACTAACAATTTCTGTGTGAAATAATTATCGATTAACTGAGCATGTGTTTGCGCATCAGTTTCCATTGTCCTGCTAGCCTGGCTTATCAACGTGGAACGAGATTGTAATTCACTAATGACCAGTGTAAGAAGGAGCGGTAAAATGGACACCGCTATCAACCACAAAGAGATGCGTATGGACAACCGAAGTGACTTTCTTGTCGATGACTTTTTTGACATTTGCGTTCCTGTTCTTATCGATGCCATAGCATCGTTTTCCTTTCTATTCGTGAGCGAAAGTGTGCCTCTGGCACATGCTCGGCCTTTCCGTTAATTCTCATTACCAGTGGTGCCCGTTTGCAATGAAAACTGAGAAGTACTCATTTGGAAAGGATCGACTCAAGGCGAACAATAAATGCCGATGGTCAACAGTTTGCTAGGGGTTTATATTTATATCGCTGAATATCATTTTGCAGTTCTGAATGTCAGAAGTCAATCTGATAGTACTACCTTACTACCTGGACTTCTGACAATTACCAACTATAGAACAGGGAGCTACGTATGGGGAAAGAAGCCGAAAAAAGTTAGTATTTACGCCTATCTTTGTAGACATTTTCATAGCGTGATATACTTGTGGCGAATTGGTATGTTAATGAATGCCCAAGGGAATCTTCTTCTTGGTTTTTTGAGGAGTGAGCATACCCATGGCGCAGCAGAAAGAAACGATCACAAATAGTCTCGCTGATGTGATCCAGGTGATCCAGCTTGGTCGGAAATCTGGCGTGCTGAACGTCGAGCGTGGAGATGGCGAAACGTTTGAAGAGGGCATGATTACATTTGTCAACGGACAGGCGGTGGAGGCTCAAACGACAGTTTTTAACGGTCAGAATGCTTTGCGCAGGCTCAGTAGTTGGGGAACCTGTCGCTATGCGTTTATTCCCACGCCTACCGCTGAGATTCCCTCCATTCCTGCTCCTGTTAGCACCCCGGCTTTCGAGCGGCGAATGACGGATACCGGAACGCATCCACGCATCCCAATCTCTCCCTTGCGGGAATCTGCTGCTAGAAGACAGGCAAGCAACGGTGGGACAGAGCAGGTCATTTCGTTCATACCTGCATCTATCGTTCCCCATCTTGTGATATCTCTTGAGGAATCGCTGCGTCGTGTCGATCAACTGGGCTTATCGCGCCAGCACCGGCACCTTTTGTTGCTGGTCGATGGACAGCGCAACGTCGCAGAGATGGTGCGTTTGATAGGACGCACACAGTTCAAAGTGCAGAGATTGCTGGCGGATTTAGAACATGCTGAGATCATCCGGTCATAAAGCTATAGAGAAGGAACTCTCTGGTACTCTATTCCTCAAGTAGTAGTGAAAAGACGAAGCAATAAAAAGGGTTGTTTATTAGGCCACCCCACATCGCATAATAGTTTCGATCCTGGGCCAACCTCACCTCCCAATTGCCTATCGCTCAGGCTTCACCCAGATGTCGCGTTCGTGCATCAGGTCGATCTGCTTCTGAATGACCTTTTCACGGTACTCGTCGTGCTTCATGGGTTCGCGTTCAAGGTAGAGGTTTTTGGGATAAATAGGCTGTTCGTAGAGCATCTGGTAGAGTTCGGTGCGTAGGTCCTTCATCCAGTTGTCCCATTGGGCGCGTGCGCGGTGGTCACGCAAGGCTTCGATGTCAATAACACCACCAACATAAGTTGAGCCAGCACCATAGTCCTGTCGGCCAACAATCTGCCCTTTATAATTGATGATGAAAGAGCGGCCGCCAAAGGTATCGATGGGTGTATCTTCTTCCGGGAAGAGATAGTAGGTTCCCATGTTGGGGGCCACGATGTACATATTGTTGTCTAGTGCACGGGCACGGCTCTGGATTTCAAATATCTCATTACCAGTCGCGGGATGCGGATAGGAGGCGCGGTAGACGACTTCTGCGCCGTTCATAGCGAGAGCGCGCGCATTTTCGGGATACGAGCCTTCATTTGCCATCATGATGCCAAGGCGCCCTATTTCGGTATCGACAACAGGCCAGAAGGCATCGAGATTTCTGCCATAACGGGCTAGCCACCAATCCAGGATGTCATGGGGACAGACTGAGTGCTCAACTGGGAAAAGTGGGGAGACCTTGTAGTGTTGTAAGATCACCTCTCCTTGAGGATTGAGAATGAAACCGACATTGAAGAAACGGTCTTTGATTTCGGGGTGACGTGCCTTGGCCTGGGCCATAATAAAAGCGTTGTAGGTGCGTGCAATTTTGCCTAACTCCTCAGTTTCTTCGCCTGGTATATCGATGGCGCATTCTCTGGCGAACTGGACATGATCGAGGTCGAGTACCTCGTCGTTGAAAGCCTGCAATGCTCCTTCAGGGAAGGCGATAAGGCGAACCGGAAGATCGAGGCTGGATAGCCAGGACGCGGCTTTGACAAGGTGCTTGAGGTGTTCGATGTTTCTCATGATGTCGGCGCGTTTGCGAATACCACGCACGGTGGGGATGAGTCCGACGGCAGTGTAGGGCTTAATCATATTTCGCTCCTTTTATTGTATCAGAGACTCCACTACTAATAGATGCAGGATAGTACAGTTTTCGTTGTCGAGTCAAGGCTTTTGTTTTTTAAGGGTGTATGACATATTTGTTAGCAAACGAGCGTAAAGAAAGGTGTAAGGGCCGATAAATCGGCGGTGGGCGCGATAGTGCAGATGAACAAAATAATCAGGATAGCGGGAAATCCAGTGAGGGCCGATAAATCGGCGATGGGCACGATAAATCGGCCCCTACAAACAATTCATACGCTCGCTACTCATAGAGGCAAATTACCATATTGATGGACAATCTATCATATATCTTTCCAATCAAGGATAATCTGTGTATGCTCTTTATTCGTTTTAGTATATAGAGTAATCAGAGGTTTTTAGTCAGGTTAGAAGAGAGTAAAGTCATGCAGGATATTCGTATTGAGCGATGGGCGCATACGCTTGTTCATTATTGTTTGTATGTTCAAGCGGGAGAGACAGTTGCTATCAGAGCTACTCCACTTGCTGTGCCATTGGTTGAGGCTGTATATCGAGAGTTGTTACGCGTGGGGGCCTATCCATTGCCTTTGATTGAATTGGAGAGCTTTGAAGAGATTTTGTTAAAAGAGGGCAATGATAATCAGCTTTCGATGCCTCATCCGGTTTTGCATATGATGGCGGAACATATTAATGCTCAACTGTCGATCGGGTCGAAAAGCAATACGAAATCGTTGAGCGGGGTTGAGCCATCACGCCTGGCGAAGCGACGGCAGGCGTCTCAGAATGTGTCGCAGGTGTTACGCAAACGCGAACAGTCGAAAACGTACCGCTGGGCGACTACACTCTATCCTACGGCTGCCTATGCTCAGGATGCTGAGATGTCGCTGCACGATTTTGAGGAGTTTGTGTTTGATGTCTGTTTCCTGAATGATGCTGACCCTATTGCACGTTGGAAAGGAGTTTCTGCGCAGCAACAACGTCTTGTGGATTGGCTGGTTGGTCGAAAGTGGGTACACATCCTGGGAGATGGAACAGACCTGAGACTTTCTATTGAAGATAGGGTGTTTATTAACAGCGATGGCAAACGTAACTTTCCTAGCGGCGAGTTCTTTACCGGGCCTGTCGAGAATAGCGCTGTTGGGGTAATCCAGTTTGATGTGCCTGCTTCCTACGAAGGCCATGCAATCGAGGGGGTAAGGTTGGTTTTCTGTGAGGGAAAGGTGGTCGAGGCGAGTGCGAGGCAGGGACAGGCTTTTCTGGAGCAGATGTTGGAATTGGATGCGGGAGCCCGCTACCTGGGTGAGTTTGCCTTTGGCAATAATCCACGTGTTAATCGCGGTATCAGGAATACGCTCTTCGATGAGAAGATGGGTGGTACGGTACACCTGGCGCTTGGTTCGAGTTATCCTGAGACGGGCGGAGTGAATCAGTCGGCTTTGCATTGGGATATGGTATGCGATCTGCGAAGCAGTGGCGAGGTGTGGGTTGATGATGTGCTGTTTTTGAAGGATGGGAAGATATTGGTGTGAGGACTGGCATTCGCTGGTGCCATAGGCCTGGCACCCGCGAGCATCTAAAGCATGTCCTCATGCCTGGCACCCGCAAGGGGTGCCACTACATTTAGGAACATTTGAATAAGCCTGGCACCCGCTGGCACCTATCCATCTAGCCAACGCTGGTTCTTGCCCGTTCTGCCAACGACGCTGCCGCGTCTACCGCTGCGCAGTCAGGCAGAACGAGAGGCACTGCTCAGCTACCCCACGGGTCAGGCGAGATGAAAGGAGAAGGGGTGCCACTACATTTCAAAGCAATTTGGTGGTCACATCAGAGATCGCTTTTGATCAGTTCAATTAAGTATGTGTTGCTCAGCCTTCTGATGAAGCAGGATCATTAGCTGGGTTTGTATCATTTATAACATTTATATCACTTCTAACACTTGTTTCACTTTTGTCAGTGATCATATTTACATTGATCTCGGTAACGGAGACGTGATCGAGGCTGGCGTATATTCCTCGATACGGGTTAGCAATTTCTCCATTCTTGTACATACGATTGATGTGAATCTCCTGGTGCTCAAATGAAATATTTTTGGGAGGACGAAGCAGGTTTGCAACTGTGTCATGTATTTCCCCAAGCCATTGAGTGGAGGGTATCCTCTGTTCGTTTTCTCCAATCTGATATATGAGATGGCTGGCGTGTTTGCTCAAGTTGTTTTTGGTAGTAGCAAGAATACACCTTTGCTCGTCATTTGGATCACGAACCACGATCAAGCCCATACGGGCTGCACCGATGATACCGATAGAGCCAGTACCGCGATAGAGTGGGTTCGACGAACTACCTTTATTGAGATGACGTATAATCAAGACGGCACACTTTGTACGTTCGGCTAACTGAGCAAGATGTGTGAGAACCTCTCTGACGTCCTGGTCGTTAGATGCGCTGACATCGCGCCCTAAAACAGCCATAAGTGGGTCTAGAACAACCAGTTTAGCTTTTCTACTCTTGATCGTTTTTTCCAAATCTTCTAGATCTCGCGAGAGAGAGAATGGATACTCGAATATACCCATTCTTTTTGTATCAAAGCGTTCAACGGTATCGATCAAAAGCACTTGCGACGGATCGCCTCCTGCTGCTTCCAGGCGTGGCTTGATGGTGTCTGCTGCGCTATCTTCAGGGGCTATAATTATAACCCCACCCTGAATGCCAGGTGTACCGTCAGGCATTGGTTGTCCTGTTGAGACACAGGCTGCAATGTTGATAGCGATTAATGATTTGCCCATCCCTGGATCACCGTCCAGAA
>WNFD01001600.1_pt1 | contig 27957 bp, 30 predicted proteins | sample 5400491 | NCBI WGS metagenome assembly WNFD01 (sample SAMN13153343, study PRJNA577476) | soil metagenome | isolation source: 120 cm saprolite under Douglas fir tree site 2 hole 2 replicate 2 | place: USA:California | collected 2015-04-18
AGTTCTTAGTCGAGGAAGGAAGGAACGGGAAGTGGGTCCCAGGGGGCGCGAGGTTCAGCCGCCGCGAATCGTTAACAGCCTTACGCTTAACAGGTCGCTGAAAAACTCGCATTTGTACCGTTTCCACGTGTGACTGGCGACGAACAAGTCGGGTTTTTCATGCATTTTCGAAAAAAGCAGATCCCTCCCGCCGCGGCGGGCTCGGGATGACAATTAAGGGGTTTCTTCAGCAGCCTGTTAAGACTTAACACTGAAGACTTAAAACTCAAAACTCAAAACGGAAAACTGAAAACTGAAAACTAAAAACTGATTCAAGCTTTTCTCAGATAGAGCGAATCGTAGAGCAGGCCGGCGAGAAATCCTCCGGCCAGCGGACCGACCCAGTAAACCCCGTGATTGGCCCAATGCGTCCCAGCCAGCGCAGGCCCGAACGCTCGCGCGGGATTTAATGCTGCACCCGTGAGAGGGCCGACGAGAATGCCGAGCGTGATCGACAGGCCAATACCAAAGCCGGCGATGGAGCGAAACGCGCCTTTTTCATCGACGGCGGTGGAGAAGACGGTGAGCACGAGGAAAAACGTCGTTACGGCTTCGAGAGCCATGCCCGCCCAACGCGGAAAATCCCGCGCCAGTTCCGGCGTGCCCAGAGCGACGGCGCGCCAGGTCTCTTCGGGAACGACCGCCTTCAACAAAAATGCGGCGGCCGTCGCGCCGGCAAGCTGCGCGGCCCAATAGAGGATGGTGTCCAAGGTATTCACGCGCTTGGTGACCCAGAAGCCGATGGTCACCGCAGGATTGAAATGTCCGCCGGAGATGTGACCGAGCGCGGAAACCATGACGCCGATGGCGAGGCCGTGGGCCAGCGCGACGCCGAGAAGGCCGAGGCCGCCGGCGCCATGCAAATATTGATCCGTGCAGATCGATCCCGCGCCGAAAAAAATCAGCGCAAAGGTTCCGAGGAATTCCGCGATCAGCTTTTGCGATGTGCTGTACATTCGAGAGTCTCCGTGTACGGAAAGGAATAGGCGGCCGATTCAAACCGCTGCATTCTAGCCGGAATGCGGCGCCGAACGCCAGCCTTGCCCACGAATGTTTCACGAGGTAGCCGGAATTCGATCAATTGTGCAGAGGCAAGCCCACGCGGCGCAGGAGACCGGAAAACCGTGGATCGCTGAATCGTGCAGATGTTGGGGTGATTCAGTGCGGAAGCGGCGCGTGCTTCGCGGCGGAAGCGCTCCAGCGCCTGCGGATTCTGGTTGAGTTCATCGGGAAGAAATTTGAGGGCGACACGGCGGCCAAGCTTGAGATCTTCGGCGGCGTAGACCACGCCCATGCCGCCGCCGCCGAGTTTTTCAAGAATGCGGTAGTGAGAGAGGGTTTGGCCGGTCATGGGGAGGATTGCTGCTGCGCGAAATGATAGGGGGTACGGCGTAGTGAGTCAACGCATGGGGAAGAGGTTGACAGTCCACAGTTAACAGTCGACAGCCGGAGAAAAGCCGGAGGAAGATAAGGAAGATTTAAAGTCCCAACCGCCAAGCTGCTTCACGGGATGGCGACGGAGATCCGAAAGGAACCTCGGATGAAACGTGCACCGAAGAAGAGTACAACGCAGAAGAAGGTGAAGGGCCGGGATCCGGCGGAGATAGCGCCGAGCTTTGCGCCGGTTGTCGCGGCGTTCGCGGGGAACCGGCGGGTGATTCGAAAAAGGATGTTCAGCTCCGAGAACGTCTTAACGGTGCAAGGAAAGATATTCGCGATGTTCACGAGAGGCAAATTCGTCGCGAAGCTCTCGAAGGAACGGGTCGATGAAATTGTGAGCGCGGGCAAAGGCGAGCGATTCAATCCAGGTCACGGGAGGCTCATGAAGGAGTGGGTCGCACTCGATACCCAGACAGAGAGCTGGGTGGCACTGGCGCTGGAGGCCTACGAGTTCGTGAAGAGAGATAAGCCTTGACGACGCTTGGGTGTGTGACCTGCAGCCCATGTTTTAGCCCACATCTTTCATGCTCTTCTCACCAGATCGTGCGAACCAGTTTGGAGCGATGGATGTCACGGTCCGCAGTAATCAGAGAAAGTCCCTCGACCAGCGCGGTGGCTCCGATAATGCGATCCGCCGGATCTTTGGGATAAGCTTTTGGAAATCCCATGGCGCGCGCACACGCACGGCCACTGATCGGTAGGACGACAAACCGGGCCTCGACTTCCTGCAAGAAGGATTCGAGGCTGATACTGAGGCGAATGCGGCCCTTACTCGCGAGCGTCGCCAACTCCAGGAGGGTGATATCGCAGATTGCCACACCGTCCCCATTCTTGCGCGAAACTTCAATTGCCGCCCTGGCTTTGCCCGACAGCTTGGCAGGATCAGACGTCAGCCAAAGCACAACATGCGTGTCGAGCAAAATCACTTGAGATGGCCCCATTCACGCCCCGACAACGCGGGGGAGACCACGTCGCCTGTGATCGTGACCTTCCCGCGAAGAAAACCGAAAATATCATCGACTTGTGGCCCGGCCGGGACGAGCTTCGCCACCGGCTTGCCGTGTTTCGTGATCAGGACGGTTTCGTGCTTGGCCTGAACGTCGTCCATGACTGCAAGACAATTTGCCTTGAAGGCACCCGCTGCCATCTTCTTCATCCTGAAACTCCTTTATAGCCATGGTCATTGTACCATGGTCATATCTGTGTGGCAAAAGCCAAGCGCAGTCCCACTGCCTTCGTGCGATGATGCGGACGGTGTTTCACCGCCGGCATATTTGTTGGATTGTTAGCGAGCGGTCAAGCCAGGTAGTCAAGGGCGCAGCATCCCGACAGGATCGGGACAGGTCCTGCACCCCTACAAAGACAACCGCAACAATAAGCGGCTAGCGCGTTGCGGCGCCGACGGGGGCGTTAACCGAGGTCAGCCAGTTGTGGTGATCGGGTTTGGTGCCGCTGGTGATGGCGAAGAACTCCTCCTGGAGCTTTCGCGTGATCGGTCCTGCCACACCCTTGCCGACCTGGATGTGATCGACGGAGCGGATGGGAGTGATTTCCACCGCGGTGCCGACAAAGAAAACTTCGTCGGCGATGTAGAGCATTTCGCGAGGGATAACAGATTCCTTCATGGGGATGTTCAGGTCTTCAGCCAGCTTCGTGACGGCGTCGCGGGTGATGCCCGGCAAAATGCTGGTGGCGAGAGGCGGAGTGTAAAGCACGCCGTCGTGCACGAGGAAGACGTTCATGCCGGAGCCTTCACTGACGTGGCCGTCGGCGTCCAGAGCGATTCCTTCGGCGTATCCATTGAAAGAGGCTTCCATGCGAATGAGCTGCGAGTTCATGTAATTCGCCGCGGCCTTGGACATGGCGGGAAGGGTGTTCGGGGCGATGCGGGTCCACGAGCTGACTCCGACCTCAACGCCTTTCGACAACGCTTCCGGGCCAAGATAGGCGCCCCAGCTCCAGCAGGCCATGTAAATGTCGATCGGCGAACTCAGCGGATTAACTCCCACTTCGCCGTAGCCGCGCAGCACGATGGGCTTCACGTAACAGGAATTTAATTTGTTCAGGCGGACCAGTTCGCAAGCGGTGCTGGCGAACTGGTCGACGGAGAAGGGAAGCTCCATGCGGTAAATTTTTGCGGAGTTGATCAGCCGCTGCATGTGCTCGCGCAACCGGAAGATCGCGGGGCCCTGCTTTGTTTCGTAGCAGCGGATGCCTTCGAAGACCGCGGAGCCGTAACTCACCACGTGCGAAAGGACGTGCAACTTGGCGTCGTCCCAATTGATCCATTTTCCGTTGTGCCAGATTTTCTCGGTCGCCTGAATCGGCATAAATGCTCCCTATTCGATAGTGTCAATCGCCGTGGAACCGCGCGAAAACGCAGAATACGGCACGCGGCGCTGAGCGTCAATGCGCTTCGCGTAGTGGAACCGCAGTGTTCGGAACCAATTTGGCGCGTGTCGCCGCGAGGCAAAGCGCTGAACGCCGCGGCCGGGGCGGAAAGAAATGGAATGGGATGTCAGTGCGTGTTCCCCGAGGGAGCACCCGGTTTCGAGGGCGCGCTGAGAGAATCCATCATGGCTTGCGACTTCGAAACGGTATGGCTCGAATTGTTTTCCCAAATTCCCAGAAGCAGGAACGGGATCGCAGTGGCGGCGACCAGAAGCTTGGCCCGGCTGGGGATTTTGGATTCAGGCTCCCAGCGGAAAAGCTGGGCGGACAAAAAGAAGGTGAGGGCAGCCCACAAGGCAAGAGAGGCGACCGCAATCAGAAAGTCGCGGTTCCAAGGGGCAGCCGACCAGTAGATGGCATCCTGCAGTTCCGTCACGAGATACGTGGCGGGGAGGAAGAGCCCCACGCGGCGGACGACTTGCGGGAGAGTGGCAAGCGGAACTGTCGCTCCGGAAAGGAAAATCAGGGGGAGCCAAATGAGCTGATTGATGACCTGAGTTTCCTGCATGGTATTGGTAACGCTGGCGACGACGAGGCCCAGGGAAGCAAAGGACATGGTGCCCAGGGCGATCAGGAGAAAGGCCGAGAAAAGATTGCCAAAGTTCGTAACGTGAAAAATGAAGCGGGCGAAGAGGATCTCGACGATGACCGTGGGCATAGTGAGCACGAAATTGGCGACGATGCTGGAAGCCAGCATGTCGCTGGGCGTAACGGGCGTGACGTGAAAGCGCCGCAAGATGCCCTGTTCACGGAACATGACGAGGGCGGCGCTGAGACCCCAGAAGCTGCCCATCACCGTAAGGGCAATCACCGGACCCAGTAGATATTGAACTTCCCGCGGGACGCCCTTTGCGAAGATCCCGGCGTACAAGAAGAAGAAACCGAACGGCATGATCACGCTGAAAAATAAAAACATTTTATTGCGCAGCGTGAGTTGAATGCGCATGCGTGTGAGGGTGGCAAAATTTCTCAATCGCGCAACCTCCTTCCGGTCATTTCGATAAAAACGTCCTCCAGCGAGGGCGAAGCGATTTCCAGGCTGACGAGTTCATTGCCCTCGGCTTCGAGATGCTTGACGAGAGAGACAATGGTTTGGGGCGGACGATTGGAGTGAATGACGTAGGCGCCGTCGACCTCGCGCGCGTCGGTTGCTCCTTCGAGGTTCTTCAGCGTGCCGTTGGATTCGGGCTTGGAAAGGCGGACTTCGATGCGCGTGGTGCCGCCGGAATGCGCTTTCAAATCACGGGGCGTGCCGAGTGCGATGACTTTTCCGTGATCGACGATGGCCACGCGATCACAGAGCCGCTCGGCTTCCTCGATGTAGTGCGTGGTCATGACAATCGTTTTTTTCTCGCGCTTTAATTCCTCGATGATGTCGTAAATCTCGCGCCGCACCTGGGGATCGAGGCCGGCTGTGGGCTCATCGAAGAACAAAACCTTGGGATCGTTCACCAGGGCCATGGCGAGGGCCAGGCGTTGCTTCTGGCCGCCGGAGAGCTGGTTGTAAAAGGTGTTGCGCTTTTCTTCGAGGCCGAAGCGCTTGAGCAACTCCTCCGGATTGCGCCGCCGCTTGTAAAAGCTGGCGAAGAGACGCAAAGCTTCCATGACGCGGAGCTTGTCCGGGAGTGAAGTAGACTGCAGCGCGGCGCCGATCTCGTACTTCAGGGCCGCCGAATCGCGTTGCGGGTCAAGGCCGCAGACGGATACGCGCCCGCCGTCGGGTGTGCGAAGGCCTTCGAGTACTTCCACGGTACTGGTTTTGCCGGCGCCGTTCGGCCCGAGAAGGCCGAAAACCTCACCTTCTTCCACGGCAAAGCTGACGCCGCGGACGGCTTCGACGTCGCCGTAGCGCTTGACGAGATTTTCCACTTGAAGGATGGAATTGGCCATAGTCGTTGCCCCACATGACTCAGGGGCGCAGATGAAAAAGAGCGTATAGCATACCGCAGATAGGCGTCCGGCTCGTAACGTGAGAACAGACCGCCTACGGCTTCACTTCTGAATACGCTTCTTGGGAGCTCCCTGTTTCAGTGTCGATTTCTTCGGCGGTTTCCAGAGGTGGCGTTTCAGGTCCACGCGAGACCCCATGATGGCGATGCCTTCGCTTTCGAGGAGTTTTCTTTGCAGGGAAGCATAAGGCTCGCGGATGAGAATCTTGCCGCGCTCGCCGACGACGCGGTGCCATGGGATGCCTTTGCCCGCGGGAGTCGCGGCCATGGCGCGCCCGGCGCTGCGCGCGCCGCCGCGGAGGTGCAAGGCTTTCGCCAAGGCCCCATATGTTAGAACCCAACCGCGGGGAATTTGTTGCACGAAGCGAAAGACAGGATCCCAAGACATTTCGAAGCGGCCTCGAACGGCAAAATCATTCAAATGTTTCGATTCCAAGCATACAAAGATTGAGTTGGCATTGGAATCCCGTTAAAGCCAAAATATGGATGTCCGCTACCTGCTCGTCATCCTCTGCACAAGCTCCAGCGGTTTCTGGCACTTTCCAACACGAACTCTTGCCGCGTTGCGCGCTGTTGTACCTGCAGGACGGTAAGATTCAGACGTCCCGGGATTGCTGAGAGCGTCTTCACTCGATTAACTACGAAGAACGCAGCACCGGAATGTGCGCCCAGTGCGCGCGAGAGAAATGAGCAGCGCCCGGGTTTAATGCAGTAGCCGGTTTCTGCCGATGATTCATGAAGCGGCAGGGAACAGCAAGCATCTAATATAAGTAGAGGGCGACATAGTGGAATGGCGCGATGAAACGACGATGCGAAAGATCGATGAAACACAGCAAAAAAAGTGATGAGGCCTTGCGCGCTCTTTCCACTAGCTTGGACGCGTTACTGATTAGATGCAACTCTTGGCGAAAAAATGCGTCTAATGTTGTAGGGCGTAGTGGAACAGAAGTACACTACGCGGCTTGATGGAAGTTTGAGGTGGTGCCGTGGCTTTTGTCCGCCGCAAAGGGAATTCGTTCTACCTGGTGCACAACGTGCGCCGCGGCGGAAAAGTGCGCCAACTCCATCTGGCGCGTCTCGGAGCCCGGGCGCGAATTACCGATGACCTCGTGCGCGAAGTTTCCAAAAAGCATCCTTTCGTGGAGCTGAATTGGAAAGCCCTGCGCGAACAATTGAACGGTCAAGTGGACCTGGCGAATCCCAACTCGCCAGCGGTCCAAAAGCTTGTTTCCTCGCTTCGAGCCCTCAATCTCGACCTGGCGGACGTATTTCCGCCGCTCCTCCGGATTTCTGAATCACCCGTGGTGGCACGGGAGTTGATTATGCAATTGCGGCTCCTGCAGTCAACCATTCAGGTCAAGCTCGACCAGCTTGGCCGTGGAAGCGGGCGATTCAGCAATGCGAACCCGCCATCGCGCGGGCTCGCTAGGAGGCGGTCATGACCGACTACATCCTTCCACTCGATCCCAGCAAGCGCAGCACGGATACCATCGATTTCCAAACCGCGCTGCGAGGGAAAATTGTCGGACAGGAAGAGGGTGTCCAGGCGTTGGTGGACCTGTACCAGGTCTTTCGCGCCGGATTAAACTCGCCAGGCCGCCCGGTAGGGAATCTACTGTTTCTCGGGCCGACGGGCTCGGGGAAGACCCGCATCGTGGAAGCGGCCGCCGAGATACTTTTTGGCGACGCCCGGGCGGTGATCAAGATCGATTGCGCGGAATTTCAGCACTCCCATGAAATTGCCAAGCTGATCGGCTCGCCCCCGGGGTATCTGGGGCATCGCGAAACCCATCCGCTGATCACCCAAGAGACGCTGGCTGCAAGCTATCGTGACGACCTGAAGTTGAGCTTTCTGCTGTTCGATGAAATCGAAAAAGCCAGCGATGCGCTCTGGCAGTTGCTGCTCGGAATGCTGGACAAGGCCACACTGACTCTGGGGGACAACCGAAAGGTGGATTTGTCGCAAACCGTGATCTTCCTGACGTCCAATCTGGGCGGCGGTGAGATTGCCGATCTGATGCAAGGCGGCATGGGTTTCATTCAGCCGACAGACAAACCGGCCACTGGCCTGGACGAGAAGGTGGAACGCACGGCTTTGGAAGCTGCGCGGCGTAAATTCTCGCCGGAATTCATGAACCGCCTCGACAAGGTGGTGGTATTCCACCCGTTGAAGCGCGAGCAGTTGGAGGAGGTGCTCGATATCGAGCTGGGCGAGGTGCAGCAGCGGGTCATGGACACCGCCAAAGGGCAGTTTCTTTTTCGGGTGACCGATGCTGGCCGTCACTTCCTTCTGCAGGAAGGCACTGACCAACGTTATGGGGCCCGCCACCTGAAGCGCGCCATCGAGCGGCATGTTGTTTATCCGCTGGCGAACCTGCTGGCCACGGATCAGGTTAGCCTGGGCGACCTGGTGCGAATCGATTGGGATGAGAGTCACAACCGGCTCACGTTCGTGCGCGAAGGCGAGGGTGCGCTGGTCCAGTCTGCCTCGCAGCGGGCCGTCGGCGCTGGCGCTGCGGGTGCCGAAGCGATGGACGGGAAGTCTGCCGAGACGCCGAGGGAAGCCACGATGGAAGAGAGGAAGTCCCGGGCGGCGCAGCCCACCGGGGGCCCTGGGCCAGCCCCGCAAGGACGCAAGAAGCAGGACCGCTCGAATAGTTAAAGCAACACTTTAGCTTTGGTCGGGGGCGCTTCGAAAGAAGCGCCCCTTTTTGTTGTCAGCCCGCTGACACAAACTGTTTCAGCTCTCTCACGTTGCGCACAGATGAAACACTGTCTCAGGGCTTGAGACAGTTTCCAGAATTGCAAATCCTGTATGTTGTTGAGTTTGCGGTATTTTCCGATCTCCCAAACTGAGGAAAAGATTGGCATTCCCCATGCACTAATTCTTGGTGGCGCGAAAGTGAGACGCGCTGCGCGTTTGGGGTAGCTAGACGCGAAGAAGGGTTGATGAAATGAAAGCCGCCGTTCGCCATCAACTGGATCCAACCATCCGCAGCAATGACACGTGTGATTTCCACTCTTCCTTGCGCGCTAAGATTGTAGGGCAGGAAGAGGGTGTGCAGTCCCTTGTTGACATGTTTCAGGTGTTTTGTGCCGGACTGAACTCACCCGGCCGTCCGGTGGGTAACCTGCTGTTTCTCGGTCCGACCGGCTCAGGAAAAACGCGCATTGTGGAAGCGGCCGCGGAAATCCTCTTTGGGGATGCTCGCGCGGTGATCAAGGTCGATTGCGCGGAGTTCCAGCACTCCCACGAAATTGCCAAACTGATTGGCTCACCTCCGGGCTATTTGGGCCACCGGGAGACCCATCCGTTAATCACCCAGGAAGCGCTGGCCGCCAGCCATACCGAAAAGCTGAAGCTCAGCTTCCTGCTCTTCGACGAGATCGAAAAGGCCAGTGATGCACTCTGGCAATTGCTCCTTGGGATGCTGGATAAAGCCACGCTCACCCTGGGCGATAACCGCCGCGTGGACCTCTCTCAGACCGTCATTTTCCTGACGTCGAACCTCGGCGGGGGAGAAATTACCGAACTCATGCAGGGTGGCATGGGATTCGTTCAGCCGAAGGACAAGCCGATAACCGGCCTTGACGAAAAAGTGGAACGCACTGCTGTGGAAGCAGCCCGCCGCAAGTTTTCACCGGAATTCATGAATCGGCTCGACAAAGTGGTGGTGTTTCATCCGCTGAGGCGCGAGCAACTTGAGCGGGTACTCGATATCGAGCTGGGCCAGGTGCAGCAGCGCGTACTGGAAACCGCCAAGGGGCAGTTCCTGTTCCGCGTGACCGATACCGGGCGCGACTTCCTCCTGCAGGAAGGCACGGACCAGCGCTACGGCGCGCGGCACCTCAAGCGCGCCATCGAACGCCACGTCGTGTATCCACTGGCGAACTTGCTGGCGACCGAGCAGGTTCACCTTGGCGACCTCGTTTGCATCGATTGGAACAAGGAGCAGGATTGTCTGACCTTCATCCGCGAGGGTGAAAACCTGGCGATCCCAGCGCGCAAGCCGGAGCCCGCTATTCCCGCGCGCACCACTTCCGCAAAGAGCGGCAAGTCTGCGGATGCTCCCGGCGTGACACTTTCGCCGGAGCCCACGCCGCGCATGGCCCGTTAACATCAATTTTCTTCTATCCCTGATCCCGCCCGGGTGCTTAGCCGCCCGGGCTTTTTCTTTCCTTCCCGAGCTGGTGCTAGAGTAACCTTGAATAGAGGAGTGCCATCCTACCTCACAGGTCTTTTCGGAGGTCGTCGTGGGGATCCGCGGGTCGAAACGGGAAGCTCTCAGAGGGAACGCCAGTCGATGGCTCCGGGAGTCCGGAACTCCTCGAGGATTGAGTGTCGGCTTTTTCCTGGGCGTGGCCTTGCTTTTGGTTCCTGACGCGTCGGCGCAGCGAACTCAACTCAAACCGGGCTGGAACAAGTTTTCTCCGCAAGACGACATAACCCTCGGCAAGCGAGCCGCCACCGATGCTGAGAAGCAGTTGCCGCTTTGCAACGCACCGAAGGTCGATGCTTACCTGACGCAACTGGGCACGCGTCTGGCGCAAAAGTTGCCCACGGGTGGCGTGCAGTATCCATTCGAATTTCATTGCGTGAACGACAAAGCCATCAACGCTTTTGCTTTGCCCGGCGGATATGTGTTTGTAAACCGCGGCGCAATCGAATCCGCGGACAATGAGGCGCAGCTTGCTGGAGTGATGGCGCACGAATTGTCGCACGTCGCTCTCCGTCATGGCACCAACCAGGCAACCAAGGCGATGCTGGCCGAGACGGGTCTGGGAATCTTCGGGGCGGTTTTCGGAGACAGCGCGGGCGGTGCGATACTGACTCAACTAGGCAGTTTCACGGCCGGCGGCGTGCTCCTGCGCTATTCGCGAACGGCCGAATCGCAAGCCGACGTCATGGGCACTCAGGTCCTCTACGACACGGGGTACGACCCGCGCGCCATGGCGCAGTTTTTCGAAAAACTCGAGGCGGAGACGAAGGGGAAGAACCCTCCGGAGTTTTTCTCCGACCACCCGAATCCGGAGCACCGCGTCGGGCGCGTCGATGAAGAAGTCGAGAGGCTCGGGGGTGCTCCGCCAAACGCCAAGCGAGACTCCGCGGAATTTGAAGCCATCAAGCGAGAAGTCCTGGCTCTGCCGGTGGTGAAAAAGCCGGCCCTCGGAGCGGCTGGTGCCGTCGTTGCCCCAGTGCCGCCATCCCGCAACTTCGCGGAGTATCAATCGAGTTTGTACACGCTCAAGTATCCGGACAACTGGAAGAAGTATCCCGACAGCAACGAAGGCGGCGTTTCCTTCGCTCCGGAAGGCGGCGTTGTGGATGACGGCAGCGGCCATAGCGCCCTCGCCTATGGGCTGATCATCGGCGTGGCGCAGGCCAAGGGCGATCCCAACGATGGGAACGCTTTGAATAGTGCAACGAGCCTGGTGATTCAGGATCTTCAAAAGTCGAACCCGAGCATGAAAATCACGCGGAAAGGCGAGCGCTTGCGCCTGAACGGCAAGCCGGGGCTTTCGACCTATCTAAGCAATGTTTCTCCGGCCGGCGGCCAGGAAACGGATTGGGTCGTATCCGTTCTGCGTCCAGAGGGTTTGGTCTATTTCGTCTGCGTCGCTCCGCAATCCGCCTACGACAATTACGACAAGACGTTTTCCTCGATCCTGGACTCGGTGCGGTTCGCAAGATAGAAAGAGAAATCGACGCAGAGACGCTGAGGACGCGGAGAAGAGAAGAAACGCACGAAACGATTCTGAAATTAGGAAAGGGCGTCCCGACCCGGTCGGGACGCCCTTATGTTTTGGCCCGCTTGTGAGCCGGCAGCTATCTCCCGCCGTCACCGCCCTCGTCGCTGAAGAGGAACGGCAGAACGTCCGTGCCTTCATGCCGCACGGCTTGCAGTTCGCTGGGGTCAATGTGTAGTGCCTTCAAGATGGACGGCGCTACCTGCGAGGTGGCCACCGGTGTCTTGACCACGCGCGCGTGCAAGGAAGGATTTGAGACGATGAGGCCGACGTTCGTATCACCGAAGCTGAATCCTCCGTGCTCGGCGTTTTTCTTGGACGATCCGGTGTAGATCGTGCCGTAGATCGGCTGCACCAGAATGTCCGGCGTGCGGCTGTCGGTCAGCGGGTCGTTGAACTTGAGCTTGATTTCGTTTCCAGCCAACACTTCATCGAGGAACAGCGCTCCAGCATTGGCGTTCAGGTAAGCCGCGACGGCCGGCGTCTGGCTCTGATCCTGCAGCCAGATCAACGCGATATCGTCGTCCTGAACGAACCCGCAAGCGCCGGTGCTGCAGGCGTTGGCGTTGGCGATGGCGATTGCAGCGGGATTGGTGTTGGCATCCGGCAAGGCCGCAACTAGGTCCGCGAAGTGACCTGGCTTGTTCACCTTCACCGGATTGATCGGCGACTGGCCGTGCTTCGCGCTGACGATGAACAATGTGGATTCATAGATGCCCTGGTTTTTGAGGGTCTTGATCATCTTGCCCAGCGCTTCGTCGGTTTTCTGCAGCGCGTAAGCGAGGACATCCGTCGGAGTGCCCGCGCCATCCTTGTATCCACCCGGTTGCCCGGTGAAGGTTGTGTCTGCCACGCAGCTGCCATTCTTGTTGTCCTTGGCCAGCTTCTGCCCCACGCTGACGGCCTGGAAGTTCATCCCGAACACCGCCGGGACACCGGCGCCGGCGTCCCGTCGTGGTTGAGGCCGTGGATTTCGTTGAGGATCGCCAGAACCTTCAGAGAATCGTTGTTGACGGTGCAAACCACACTGCCGGTGGCGTCGAATCCGTTGTTGTTGGTGATCTCAGGGTTGTATAGGTCATCGACGCCTTTGCCGGAAGGACCGTTCACCAGGTCGTATGCCGGGTGCTTGTCCGCCCATGCTGTGAGACCACCCTCGCTCCTGACGACTTCGAAGATCGTGTTACTCCTGATCGCGTTGTGGGGAAACACTCGCACACACTTGCCGTTCTCGTCCAGCCGGTTCGGCAGTGTGGTGGGATCAATGACGTTCAGAGAGACAGGCGGGTTGCCAGTGTACTTGTCAATGCTTTCGTCAAACACCATCATGTTGCCGGCCTGGCCGGTGCAGGTTGTGTTGGTGGGATCGAAGATGGTGCGGTCGTAGCTCACGTCGTAGAAGAGGCCGTGAGAGATGGGTGAACCGCCGGTCACCAAGGCCAGAAGGCCGGGAAAGGAATCCGAGAGTGATGGCGTGCGTGCGTTGGAATAGGTAACGCCATGACCAGACAGCTCGGCCAAGGCAGAGTTGGTGTGGCTCTCGACATAACGCGCCACGTCGAGAGCGTGCAATCCATCCACGCTGATCAGCAGAACATGCTTAATCTTGTGTCCCTCGCCAAGCTCATCGTTGGCGCGGGCCGGTGCAGAGAATGTAGTGCCGATCAATCCGATCGACAGGGCAGCTGCGATCAATCTTTGCTTCAAGAGGATCTCCTTTGTTGGGGCAGCGGGTTAGAGCGATTGCCCCGCGCGAGAGACTAGTAGTGAGTTGTTACAGGACGGCGAATGTTCCGTGTCAGCTCAATGAATCGCGGAAAATCGGACCGAATCTGAAAGGAATTTCATGTGGGAGTCAGAGGGTACTGGAATTGCTAGGAAGTCCCTGAAATGCCGTCTGCGCTTCTTATCTGCCCGCGGTCAGCTCGCTCGCAGCCTTGTCCGCATGGTGCCGGCGATAGACTTCGGCGGCGCGCTGCAATGCTTCGGTGATGCTGCCGCATATATTTTCCGCGCCCACGTGGCGTTCGAACTCCGCCTGCTTCATCAGTTGCGAAGGTTGTTCGCGGGCGCCGCACAGAAGCAACGAGCGTCCCGAGGCGTGCAGCGTGTCCGCCAGGTCGCGTATGGCGCCCAGGCCGGTGGCGTCAATCGCGGTCATGTTCCTCAGACGAAGGATGACTATGGGAGGCAATTTGTCGATGGAATGGAGAATGTCCGCGAACTTGTCGGTCGCGCCAAAAAGGAACGGGCCGTGAATGCGGTAAACAATCGCGTAGTCCGGGATATCCTTGCCTTGCAAAACATGCACGCGGCTGTCTTCCACGTAATCCTTGGTAACAGGGCTCACAGTGGTGGTTCTGGAAACCTTTCGAATGAACGTGAGCGCGGCCAGCACCATTCCGACTTCCACCGCAAACGTCAGATCGGTCACGACAGTTAACGTCATCGTCAGCAACCACACCGTGATGTCCGCTGCGCTGAGTTTTAGAATCTCGGGGATCTCCTCCCAATCGCCCATGTTGTAGGCCACGATCATCAAAATGGCGGCCAAAGCGGACAGCGGCACGTTCTTCACAAGCGGCGCCGCAAACAGAACGATCGCCAACAGAGTCATCGCATGAATGATTCCTGCAACGGGCGTCTTCGCGCCGGAGCGCACGTTGGTGGCGGTTCGTGCGATGGCTCCGGTGGCGGGAAGCCCGCCGAACAGGGGTGAAACGATATTCGCGACACCCTGGCCAATCAATTCCACGTTCGGATTGTGCTTGTCGTTGCTCATACGGTCGGAGACAACCGCGGACATGAGCGACTCGATGGCCCCAAGCATCGCCACGGTGAACGCCGCTGACAGGAGCTGCCGAAAGACGTCGTAATGGAAATGCGGAACCGCCAATTTCGGCAGGCCGCTGGGGATTCCACCGAAGCGCGTTCCGATGGTTTCGACGGGCAGATGCAGAAATATGACGGCAGCGGTTGCGCCAAACGTGACCAGGATGGCGCCTGGGATTTTCTTTGCATACCTCAGGCAGAAAACCATCACGGCAATCGAAAAGATGGATACAGCGGTCGCCGGCACCGAAAACGTATTCCATGCCTGCCCAAACGCCATCATGCGGTGAAAAAAATCACCGGGGACGTGATCCATCTTCAGCCCAAAGAAGTCGCGAATCTGGGTGCTGGCGATCAGAATGGCGATGCCATTGGTGAAGCCAACGACGACCGGCCGGGGAAAGTATTTCACCATGGTGCCCATGCCGGTCACGCCCAGCAGCACGAGGAGAACCCCCGCCATCATGGTGCACATGAACAGGCCGTCGATCCCGTGCTTGGCGATGATTCCCGCCACCACCACCACGAATGCGCCCGTTGGGCCGCCGATCTGTGTTTTCGAGCCCCCCAGAGCCGAGATCAGGAAGCCGGTGACGATGGCGCAGTACAGACCCGCTTGCGGCGAAACTCCGGATGCAATCGCAAACGCCATCGCCAGCGGCAGCGCGACGAGTCCTACCGTCACGCCGGCGATCAGGTCGGAAAGAAATTTGTGGCGATCGTAGCCGCGCAGCAGCAGTATCGATTTCGGGAGCCAGGCTTCGACGGCGGGTGTCATGAGGCTTTCTGTCCAGGAGAAGAAAATGTCCATTCAGATTCTAGCAAGGAGCAAGCCAAGATGGCCGAGCAACGAAGTGCATGTGTGCCTTGAAGAGAATCTTGGGCTGGCGCGTGCCTGTTAGAAGGTTGTCCTTTTCGCCTAGTCCGCGGCTTCGCTGCGTGGAACGGCCGGCTTCCAGCGCAAAATCGGTTTCCGCGCAGCGCCCACTTCGTCGAGACGCCGGACGCGGGTCGTGTGCGGAGCGGTCTTTACAATCTCCGGCTTCGTCGCGGCTTCCTCCGCGATAGCTCTCATCGCATCGATGAAGAGGTCGCATTCTTCCTTGGACTCGGATTCCGTCGGCTCGATCATCAGCGCACCGGGCACAATCAGCGGAAACGCCGTGGTGTACGGATGAAAGCCGTAGTCGATCAGCCGTTTTGCGATGTCCATGGTGTTCACGCCGTTTTTCTTTTGAATGGCGTCGCTGAACACCACTTCGTGCATGGAGGGCAGGGAATAGGGTAAATCGAAAACGCCCTCGAGCTGCTTTCGAATGTAATTCGCGTTCAGCACCGCGTCTTCCGTGGCCTGCCGCACTCCTGGGCCGTAGGCGAGGATGTACGCCAGCGCGCGAACCAGCACGCCGAAATTGCCGGCGAACGCTTTCACTCTGCCGATGGAATCCGGCCGCACCGGTTCCAGCGCCAGCCGACCGCCCTCTTTTTCCACCAGGATAGGCACCGGACGGAAGGGCTCGAGGATTTTCTTCATCGCTACTGGCCCAGCGCCGGGGCCGCCGCCACCATGTGGGGTCGAAAACGTCTTGTGCAAGTTCAAGTGCATCACGTCGACGCCAAGGTCGCCTGGCCGCGTCACGCCCGTGAGCGCGTTCATGTTCGCGCCGTCCATATAGAGCAGCGCGCCCTTGGCATGCAGGATTTCCGCGATCTCCGGAATCCGCTGCTCAAAAATTCCCAGCGTCGATGGATTGGTGATCATCAGCGCCGCGACGTCCTCGGTCACCAGGTCGCGCAGCTTATCAACATCAATCTGTCCGTGCGATTCGGACTTGATGTTTTCGACTTCGTACCCCGCGATCACTGCCGTCGCCGGATTCGTTCCGTGCGCGGAGTCTGGAATCAGCACCTTCTTCCGCGGATTCCCCTGCTTCTCCAGGTACGCGCGGATCAGCAGCAGGCCGGTCATTTCGCCTTGGGCCCCGGCTGCCGGCTGCAGCGTGATGGCATCCATGCCCGTGATTTCCAGGAGGCACTTTTCGAGCAGCCGCAGAATCTTGAGGCAGCCTTGCGAAAGCTCCTGCGGCTGATAGGGATGTTCCGTGGCAATGCCTTCAAGTCGGGCCACGAATTCATTGACGCGCGGGTTGTACTTCATCGTGCAGGAGCCCAGCGGATACATGCCCAGGTCGATGGCGTAGTTCCACGTCGAAAGACGCGTGAAGTGGCGAAGAACTTCGATCTCGCTCACCTCGGGAAAACCTTCGATGCCCGCGCGACGGTGGTTCGCGCCGAGAGCTTTGGCGGGATCGGCGGCGGGCACATCGAGCGGCGGCAATTCGAACGCGCGCTTTCCCGGCGAGGACTTCTCGAAAATGAGTCCTTCGTTCTGATTCGTGTGTCTTGAAGCCTTTTTGATTCTGTCTTTCATTCTCAGCTTTCTACTTGCAGGGGCGCACCACCGTTTACCCTGAGCCTCGAAGGGCTGCGCACCTGCGAAGGATATGTTCCCTTAAATAGGCCGTTCGAGCGCGTGCTTCAAAGCGCCCGCGAATCGTTCGATTTCCGCGCGCGTCGTCGTTTCCGTGACGCACACAAGCGCGCGCTTGGTCAGTTCCGGATACGCAGTGCCCAATGCCAACGGACCGATGATTTTGTCGCGCAAGAGCTGGGCGTTGACTAACTTTACCGAGCGCGGCAGTTCGACCGTGAATTCGTTGAAGAACGGCGCATCAAACGTGCGCCGGACGCCGGGAATCTTCAGCAACTCCGAAAGCGCGAACTGCGCCTTCGACAAGTTCTGCTCCGCCATCTCGCGCAACCCTTCTTTGCCGAGCAGCGTCAGGTGTACCGTCGCGGCGAGCGCGCAGAGCGCCTGGTTCGTGCAAATGTTGGAAGTGGCTTTCTCGCGGCGGATGTGCTGTTCGCGCGTCGCGAGCGTCAGCACGAATCCGCGCTGGCCCTCGGAGTCCGTCGTTTGTCCCGCGAGCCGCCCGGGCATTTGCCGCACGAACTTGTCCCGCGAAGCAATCACGCCGGCAAACGGCCCGCCGTAACTCGGCGGCAGTCCGAAACTTTGGCCTTCCATCGCCACGATGTCCGCTTCCGCAGGCGGCTTGACGAGCCCGAGCGAAACGCCTTCCGCAATCGCGACTACAAACATCGCCCCTGCCGCGTGCGTAACATCCGCGAGTGGAGCGTACGATTCGATCACGCCGAAAAAGTTGGGCGACTGCACGACTACCGCAGCCACATCATCCTTCAATGCAGCTTGCAGCGCTTTCGCGTCGGCCGTGCCGCTTGCCGTGAATGGAATCTCCTCCACGCGCAAGCCCGAATTCTTCGCGTAGGTCTTCAGCACCTCGCGGTACTCTGGATGCACCGACCTCGCCACCAGCACCCGCCGCCGGCCCGTCAGGCGCTCTGCCATCAACACGGCCTCGGTCGTGGCCGTCGATCCGTCGTACATCGACGCGTTCGCCACTTCCTGCCCCGTGAGCTGGCACATGAGTGTTTGAAATTCGAAGATCGCCTGCAGCGTGCCCTGCGTGATTTCCGCTTGATAGGGCGTGTAGGACGTAAGGAACTCTCCGCGCTGGATGATTGCGTCCGTCACCACCGAGCGCAGATGATTGTAGACGCCCGCGCCGAGAAAGCTCGTGTACCCGCTCGAATTCTCCGCGGCGCGCTCTTTGAAATACTGAATGACTTCGGCTTCCGAATACGGTCCGGGAATGTTCAATGCTTCGCGAAGTCGAAAGCGTTCGGGAATGCTGGAAAAAAGTTCGTCGATGGATTTTGCGCCGATGGCGGCGAGCATCTCTTGCCGCTCGGCTGGGCTCTTCGGGAGGTAGCGCATCAGGCCGAGGCGTCCTTACCCTTGGCCGCGATGTAGGCTTCGTAGGCAGCCGCGTCCATCAGCCCGTTGAGCTCGGCGGCGTTCGTCAGGCGCACTTTGATCAGCCACGCCGCGCCGTGCGGATCGGTATTGATTTTCTCGGGTGTATTCTGAAGCTCGCCATTGGATTCGATCACCTCGCCCGCGGTGGGCGCGTAAATCTCGCTTACGGCCTTTACGGATTCGACCGTGCCAAAGGACTTTCCGGCTTCGATTTTCGCTCCGGGCTTGGGCAGTTCGACGAAGACCACGTCGCCCAGTTCATGTTGCGCGTAGTCGGTGATCCCGATCGTTGCGAGTCCGCCCTCCTCGTTGATCCACTCGTGCTGTTTGGTGTAGCGATAAGTTTTCGGATATGCCATCAGCTCACTCCTTGGATTCGTTTGCTTTCGATCAGGATTCGCGCGGCGCCGCTGCTTTCTTCGGCCGCTTGTAAAACGGCGTCGCGACCACCTGCGCCTTGCACTTCTGCCCGCGAATCTCCACGTACAAAATCGTGCCAACGGCCGAGAACGACGGCGGCGCATAAGCCAGGGCAATGTTTTTTCCCAGCGTCGGGGAAGGCGAGCCACTCGTCACCACTCCGATGGCATCGCCCGCTTCATTGCAGCAGCAATATTCGTCGCGTGCAATTCCGCGGTCTACCATCTCAATCCCCACGAGCGTGCGCCGCAAACCTGCCGCTCTCGCCTGCTCCAGCGCCGCGCGCCCCACGAAATCGCCCTTTTCCATCTTGCAGTAGCGATCCAGCCCTGCTTCCCACACATTGATCTTGTCGCTGATCTCGTGCCCGTACAGCGCCATCTTCGCTTCCAGCCGCAGCGTGTTCCGGCATCCCAAGCCGCAGGGAACGACTGCGAATTCGCCCCCCGCTTCCATCACCTGATTCCAGACCTTCTCGCTGGTCGCCGCATCGGAGGGCACATAAATCTCAAAACCGTCCTCGCCTGTGTATCCTGTGCGCGCGATCAGCGTGTTCTTCAAACCGCAGACCGTTCCATGCGTGAACCAGTAACTCTTGATGCCGTTCAATGCCGCGTCGGTCAGCTTCTGCAGGAGATCGACAGCCCGCGGCCCCTGAATCGCCAATTGCGTATAAGCGTCGCTCAAGTCCTCGACGACACAATCGAAGCTCTTTGTGTTCTCGCGCACCCAGTTGAGATCTTTCTCGCGCGTCCCGGCATTGATCACCAGCAGGTAATCATCTTCGCCCAGCCGGTGCACGATTACGTCATCCACAAACGTGCCTTCCGGATAGAGCATCGCCGAATAGTGCGCCTGGCCGATGACCAGCTTCGACGCGTCGTTCATGCTGATGTGCTGCACCGCCGCAAGTGCTCCGCCAGGTTTCCCGCCGCTGCGAATGCGAATGTCCCCCATATGGCTGACGTCGAAAACGCCGACACTCGCGCGTACTGCCTTGTGTTCTGCGATCAGCCCGCCGCTCGACGGGTATTCGACAGGCATATCCCAGCCGCCGAAATCGACCATCTTTGCGCCAAGGCGGCGGTGCAATGCGTTCAGCGGCGTCTTACGAAGCTCGCTTTTGTGAGGAGTCGCGGCGGATTCCATTCCTATGGCTCAAGCAGAAATCGATACTAGCACGCGCTCCCAAACGGGTCAAAGAAGCCCGCCGGGAGCGAGCCGTTCTCCCGCCAAAGGAGGTGAGCGACTCGCGCACCGTTCGCACCTTCGCCTTGCCGCAGCCTCCCATGCTCAGGTACAGTTTTCTGGAGAGGCCCTTATGCAAGGTCAGACCCTTTGCGCGCAATGCGACTTGCCGGAAGATCGCTGCGCCTGTGAAAAGTACTGCACCATCTGCAAAGGTCAGCAAAACGTGCGCCTCTGCTCCGACGGTCTCTACTATTGCCCCGATTGCCGGGAAGCCTGCGAAGTCTCTCTGGCCACCAGCCGTGGCAACTGAACCCAAAAGCCTACTCCTGCTCATCGATGCCGACGTGCGCTTGGCGGCCGCTGCCGGGGGCGTGGTCCGCTATCTCGCCGATGCCGCGGGACTCGAGAATGGCGCCGTCGCTCGATTGCAATCCGCCGTCATCGCTGCCTGCTCGGAAGCTTTCGAACATCTGGCGGCAGATCATCCTCAACTGGAAATCACTTTCACGCGCTTTTCCGATCGCATTGTAGTCGCTCTGTCCCGTCGAGGCGAAGACTCTCCAGCAGTTGGCCTCGATTCGATCGCGGGGTTTGCCTCGCAGGTTGGCGGCGCGGGATCACTCCAGGTCGTTTTCGCCGGTTTCGATCGCGTCCAGTACGAAACGCACGGCGGCGAAACCCTCACTCGCCTGACGAAGTACATCGGCCAGGTCACTCCCAAAATATAGCGTTGTTCGAATCGGAAAAAGGCCGGACAGCGCCGCTGTCTGGCCTTTTTTCCTTAGCGCGGGATTGTTCTCCGAGCCTTACATCTTCAGCGCGAACGTGTTTTTCTGAATGAGCGACGTCATCTGGTCGTCGCTGAGCGACATCCGCAGCGTCACTCGATCACCCGCGGGCGTCACGCGCGCCTGATCGAGCAGTTGCGCCAGATCCGGATTATCCTTCTGCGCCTGGTACCGCTTATAGAGGAACCCCGCCTGCAGCAACTGGCCCAGCGTGTTCGCATCCTCGGTCGATCCGCACACCGCCTGGAACTTTCCGTCGATGCCGCTGCTCGCGTCCACGTTGATAATCATGTTCTGCATCCGCGCGACGAGTTTCGCCGCTTCGGGGAACTGTTGCACTTCCGGTGCCAGTTGCTGCATTGCCAGGCGTGTGTAGGCGGGGTTCAACACCGCCCAGACCACGCCGCTGCCGTTCGCTTCGTTGATCAGCGGGAAGAGTTTGTCGTTGCGCATCAGGCCTTCCTCACTGCCAAAACGCACCTCGATCATCTTTTCGAGAACGGCGCGATGGCCAAACGCCGCGGTATTCGAATCGAGGAAAAAGAAGAACAGGTCGTTCGCTCCCGAACCCGTGCCGAAGGCATAGAGCGTGTAACCACGCGCTTTGACGCTGGGAAGCTTCTGCTGCTTGAAGAACGCCTCCGTCGAATTCGGGTTGTAAGTCCCGAGTGCCACGCCGACGACCTCTTCTCCGGTGGGAACGTCCGTCGAGCCCGCGACTTCGGTCTTCGCGCTCATCCCCTCCGCGACCAGCCCCCACGCGAGCTCGTCGACTTGCGAATTCGGATCGACTCCCGCCGAGGCCAGGAATTTTTCGAATTGCCGGAAGCGGTCAGGGAGCATCTGTTCCTGCAATTGGGAAAACCATTTGAGCGATCGCGCCTTTTTCAGGTCGGCGTAGGCAAATTCCCCGATCTCCTTGGGGAAGAGCGCGATGATGTCCGCGCCAAGACGGCCTGCCTTCGCCGGTTTCGGCATCGCCAGGGACATCGCCGCCAAAATGCCCGCGGCCACGAATCTGCGGATCGTCGACCCCGGCCGAGTCCGCGTCACACCTGAATTCGTTGTCAGTTTCACGTCGTGCTCCTTTCGAATGGGGCGAGGCGCTAACCCTTAGTCTACGCTCTTGTCGCGCGGGATGCATTGCCCAGACGTTCCCGCAGTGCCGCAATCTTCGTACGCATTGACGCAACATACGCCGCGTCGGTCAGGCCATCGAGATTGATCTCCACGTTGGCCATTGCTCCGCGCGCGCCCGCCTCGGCCATCAGCCGCGCCACTTGCAAGTCTGACCTCATGGATGCGGCGACGATAGCATCCAGTTGTCCGAGTCGTTCGTAAAGCTCCACGGCACGCTCGGCCACCCGCAACGGCACTTCCGACGCGCCTTTCGTTGCCTTCTGTATAGCTTCCTCGCGCTGCCGCGTTTCCTGCGCGTCCCCATGCGATAACTTGAATGCGGCCATCACCGCGTCGTAAGAAGCCGCGTCACGGTCGATAGCCTCGGCAAGTTCATCCGCAATTCTCCGCATTTCGTCTAGCGCGGACGAGAGCTGATCGGCAAATCCGGCTTGCGATTTCTTTTTCCGCGAAAGCCCCGCAACCATCTGCCCCAGGGCTGCCGCCAGCGCTCCCGCAAACGCCGAGACGCTTCCTCCTCCCGGTGTCGCCGCAGGAGACGCCACCGCGTCCAGAAACGGGCGCGCCAGTCCTGCCAGCTTCCCGTCCTTCGCCGCTTCCAGCGGCGCGCCGCTCAGCGCGGCCGCCAGCTTATTTTCAAATACCTGCGCGGGAGAGAAGTTCTCGAGCTGCAGGAAAAAGTCCGCCGCCATCTCGATCGCTTTTTTCGGGACCAGGCCGACGATTTCGCTGCCCACCGGCATCGCGCCGTAGCGCTCCGCTTCGCGCTTCACCATTTCATACACGCGGTGCATGGGCGTCTGTTCGAAGTCCGTCAGGTTGATGGACACCTGCGCCAGGTTGCGCGCTTTCAGTTCCACGCCCATCGACTTCACATACCGCAGTCCGCCGGACGAAAACCGGATCGCCTTCGCGATTTTGTTCGCAATGCTTATGTCGGAGGTATTGAGATTCACGTTGTAGGCCACCAGAAACTTGCGCGCGCCAACCACGGTCACGCCGGCCGTGGGGTGCAGCTTCGGCTCGCCGACGTCTGGCTGGCGGTCGTGGTGCTTCTTCATTTCTTCGCGCAGCCCTTCGAACTGCCCTCGCCGCACATTTTCAAGATTCACGCGCTCCGGCCGCGTCGCCGCCGCTTCGTAATAAAACACCGGTATCCGGTAGCGCTTCCAGATTTCGTTGCCTACCCGCCGGGCCAGCGCCACGCAATCCTCGATGGTCACGCCATCGATGGGAATAAACGGCAGCACGTCCGTCGCGCCCACGCGCGGATGCGCACCCTTGTGTTTCGTCAGGTCGATCAGTTCCATGGCCTTGCCGGTTCCCAGAAGCGCCGCTTCTGCCACCGCGTCCGGTTCTCCATCTCGCGATCCAGCACATACACGCCCGGCACGCTGCTCATCGCCGCCACAATGGCATCGACCTTCGCGGCGTCACGTCCTTCAGAAAAATTCGGCACGCACTCAATCAGTCGTTTCATTGTTTTGGCTTTTTGTCCTGTCGTCCCGGCCAATTATTTGGCAGTTTCGGCTTTCTGTCCGGCAGCGTGGGCCGTTCGTACACGAACGCTGGCTTATTCGGATTGCTTGGTGCCCCCGGGGCTTGGCCAGCCGGAGCTGGCGTTTGCGCGGGCTTCATTGATTCTTGTGCTGGCCTGACGGACCTTTGTACAGGCCTCGCTGCCCCTGGCAGGGTTTTCAGTGGCCATTGCGGCCCGATCATCGGCTTCAGGTTCGGAGACAGGGGCGTCTTCATCATTTGCGGCGGCGCTTGGACCGCTTGCCTGGACTTTTCCGTCGAGCTGGTACCCGCTTGCTCTTTCCGGTAGCGCCTCACCTGCCAGGCAAACCATGTGAAGCCTCCCGCCCACAGCCCCGTAACGATGGCATCGTAACCGCTCAGCCCCCCTGCTTTTCCCAGGATCGTAACGACCACGCAAATAATCGCCACAAAGCCGTAGAAATATTCTTCGAACAGGCTCTTGGTCTTCCGCGGCACGATCTTGAGAAGGCGTATTCTCTTTACCGGCCTCTTGGAATAATTAGATTGGGGCTTGTTCGGTGGCATGGATTACTCGACCACGCTTCACGGTCATCCAGCAATGGTTCACACCAAAATAATAAGGAATTTCCCGGTAGTCGGCCACTTCGAATACGGCGAGGTCCCCCTGTTTGCCAACCTCCAGCGATCCGATGCTTTTTTCCCGCCGCAGCGCATACGCCGCGTTGATCGTCGCCGCCGCAATCGCCTCCGCCGGCGTCATGCGCAGTTGCGTGCACGCCAGCGACAGAATCATCGGCATGCTCAGCGTCGGACTCGTTCCCGGATTGTAGTCCGTCGCCAGCGACACGATCGCTCCCGCCTCAATCAGCGCCCGCGCCGGCGCATACTGCTTCAGCCCCAGGTGAAAATCGCAGCCCGGCAGCAGCGTCGCCACGGTTTCCGATTTTCCCAGCGCCTGGATGTCGCTCTTGTTCACTTTCTCGAGGTGATCGCAGCTCGCCGCACGCAGCAGGATCGCCAGCCGCGCTGCGCCCGTCCGCGAAAGCTGCTCCGCATGCAGCCGGGGAGCCAGCCCCCATTGCCGGCCCGCTTGCAAGACGCGTTTCGACTGCGCGACCGAAAACGCGCCGCGATCGCAAAACACATCGCAAAACTCCGCCAGCCGGCTCTCCCCGATCTCCGGCAACAGGTTTTGCTCAATCGACTGGATATACCGCTCCGCTCCGCCCGTTTTTCCCCGATACTCCGCCGGAACCACGTGTGCACCAAGAAACGTGGACACGATTTCCAGTGGTTGCTCCGCCGCCAGTTCTTTGTGCAATCGCAAAATCTTCAGTTCGCTCGCAACATCCAGCCCGTACCCGCTCTTCGCCTCAATCGTCGTGGTACCATGCGCCGCAAATTGCTTCAACGCCGCCGCCGCCCGCTTCTTCAGCGCTTCCGCCGTCGCCGCGCGCAACTTCTTCACCGAATTGAGGATCCCTCCGCCCTTGCGCGCGATCTCTTCGTAGCTCGCTCCCGCGATCTTCAATTCATACTCTTCGGCCCGGCTCGCCGCATGAATCAAGTGCGTGTGCGAATCCACAAACCCCGGCAGCGCTACGCGCCCGCCCAGATCGAGCTTCTCCGCCGCACGCGCTTGCGGCAGCTTTTCCACCTCCGCTCGCGTCCCCACCGCAGCAATCAATCCATCGCGCACCAGAAGCGCGCCGTCCGTGATCAATCCGAGATTGGAAAGGGAACTGCCCCGCCGCGGACCGCGCCCGCGCAGCGTCAGGAGTTGCGATGCACCGGTAATGAGAAGGGAATCCGCCAAGGCCACTCAATTATGCCGAAAAATTGGCAAGCAGGCACTGTTTGTGCCCCTCCCGGGAACGCCAATCTCCTGATTGGCGTGGGGGTGTCGTTTACCCGCCATGTCCGGGAGGGGCACCCTCCCCGCCGTGGCAGGTTTGCCCCGCCCGCTCGCTTTTTCTACAACATCGGCACTTTTACGCCGGTCTTCTTCGCAAAGGCAATGGCCTCCGGATACCCCGCATCCACGTGCCGCGCCACTCCCATCCCCGGATCATTTGTCAGCACGCGCTCGATGCGCTTCGCCATTTCCTTCGTCCCGTCCGCCACGGTCACTTGCCCCGAATGTTGCGAATACCCGATGCCCACGCCTCCGCCGTTGTGGATGGACACCCATGATGCGCCGCTCGCCGTATTGATCAGCGCGTTCAGCAGCGGCCAGTCCGCAATCGCATCCGAGCCATCCAGCATCGATTCCGTCTCGCGAAACGGCGACGCCACCGAACCGCAATCCAAGTGATCGCGCCCAATCACGATGGGCGCCTTCAATTCACCTTTGGCCACCAGATCGTTCAGCGCCAGCCCAAACTTGTCGCGTTCCCCATATCCCAGCCAGCAGATGCGCGATGGCAATCCCTGAAACTTCACGCGCTTCTGCGCCAGCGCAATCCAGCGATTCAAATGCTCGTCTTGCGGAAACATTTCCAGCACCAGTTTATCCGTCCGCGCAATGTCCGAAGGCTCACCCGAAAGCGCCGCCCACCGGAACGGCCCCTTGCCTTCGCAAAACAGCGGCCGGATATACGCCGGCACAAATCCCGGAAAGTCGTAAGCGTTTTTCACGCCCTGTTCGAACGCCATCGTGCGAATATTATTTCCATAATCAAACGTCACCGCACCCAGCTTCTGCAAGTCCAGCATCCCCTGGACGTGCTGCGCCATCGCCGCCATCGAATGCTTCTTGTATTCCTCAGGACTCTTCTTCCGCAGCTCCAGCGCCGCTTCCAGCGTCATGCCATTCGGCACGTACCCGCCGATGGGATCGTGCGCGCTCGTCTGGTCCGTCAACAAATCCGGCACCACGCCGCGCTTCGCCAATTCCGGAATCAAATCCGCGCAATTTCCCACCAATCCAACCGAAGTCGCTTCGCCCTTGCGCACCGCATTCTTCAAAATCCGCAGCGCTTCATCCAGCGAAGTCACCATCACGTCGCAATAGCCCGACTTCACGCGCCGCTTGATCCGTTCCGGGTCCACATCAATCCCCAGAAACGCCGCGCCATTCATCGTGGCGGCCAGCGGCTGCGCCCCGCCCATGCCGCCCATCCCGCCGGTCACCACCAGCTTGTGCGCCAAATTCCCGCCAAAATGTTTCTTCGCCGCTGCCGCAAACGTCTCGTACGTCCCCTGCAAAATCCCCTGCGTGCCAATGTAAATCCAGCTTCCGGCCGTCATCTGCCCGTACATCATCAATCCCGCGCGGTCGAGCTCATGAAAACGGTCCCAATTGTTCCAGTGCCCCACCAGATTCGAATTGCACAGCAGCACCCGCGGCGCATATTCATGCGTGCGAAAAACCGCCACCGGCTTTCCCGATTGCACCAGCAGTGTCTCATCCGCCTCCAGCGCCTTCAGCGACCGCACAATCGCATGAAAACATTCCCAATTCCGCGCCGCCTTGCCCGTCCCGCCGTACACCACCAACTCTTCTGGCTTTTCCGCCACCTCCGGGTCGAGGTTGTTCATCAGCATCCGCAGCGCCGCTTCCTGCTGCCACCCCTTGCAGGAAATCTCCGTCCCCCGCGCCGCGCGAAATGGCCCCTTCGCCAATCCCGCTTCCGCCACCGTCCCCGGCACTGTCCCGCTCATGAATTTCCCTCTCCGCCGCTCATACTAGCGCACGCCACTCTCTTTTGCATCCGCGCGCCGCGCTCCTCTCTCCTCGCGTATTTTGCATCCCGGCGCATTCTGACGGGAGCATCCTTGGCCACGCCCTGCCACGTTTTTCCGCCAAATGCCATTGACAAGTGGTTTCTCCCACTCCATAATGCCATCGTGGCCACCAAGCTTACCCTCGATAAAGCCGGCCGCGTCGTTCTTCCCAAGCCCCTTCGAGACCGCTTGCAACTCGCTCCCGGCGACACCCTCCATCTGGAAACGGAAGGCGAGCGCATCACTCTGCGTCCCGTCCGCCAGAACGTCATGCTCAAGAAGGAACTCGGCGTCTGGGTCTACCAGGGGGAACCGACGGACACCTCCATCGCCGATCTTGTCGACCGCGAACGCGAAAACCGCCACCGCTCAGTTACCGAATAAAGTCCGAGGATGAAAGAGTTCTTCGACACTTCCGTTCTGGTCGCCGCCTTCTGGCGTGGTCATGTTCACCATGTACCCAGCCTCAAGCGCTTCGCTGCAGCGGAAAAGAGACATTCTGCCTGCGGCATTCATTCCCTTGCCGAAGTTTACGCGGTCATGACCGCCCTGCCGGTCAAGCCCATGATTCCGCCCGAGCAAGCTTTGCTCTTCGTCGAAGAAGTCCGCAATCGGCTGACTCTCGTTTCTCTGTCTGCGGAGGAATACTTCGCTGCCATTCAGAACGCCGCCTCACGGGGTTTCACGGGCGGCCGCATTTACGATTCTTTGCTCTTAGCCTGCGCCGCCAAATGCAAAGCCCTGGCCGTCTATACCTGGAATCTCAAGCATTACCAGTCGCTCGCCCCCGGCCTCGCTCCTCGCATCCAAGCCCCCTGACCCGCGCACG
>WNFD01001019.1_pt1 | contig 27956 bp, 22 predicted proteins | sample 5400491 | NCBI WGS metagenome assembly WNFD01 (sample SAMN13153343, study PRJNA577476) | soil metagenome | isolation source: 120 cm saprolite under Douglas fir tree site 2 hole 2 replicate 2 | place: USA:California | collected 2015-04-18
GCCCGCGTGCATCAGTACGCGCGCGAGGCGGGCCGCGACCCCGCCGCGCTCCCGCTGGAGGGCCGCATCCGCCTCGCCGGCCAGGCGCCCGACGGGTGGACGAAGCAGGTCGAGGCGTGGAAGGCCCTCGGCGCCTCCTTTCTCATCGCCGAGCCACGGGGCGCGGGCCTCACCTTCCCGGCCGGACATCTGGACGCGCTGCGGAGATTCAAAGCGACGCTGAGCTGAGGCGGACCAGGAGGACGAGATGGCGAGACGGGTGACGGTGCAATCGCTGTCGGGCATGAAAGCGGAAGCGGCAGTCGGGCCGCATCGGGTGATCGTGGATGCTCCTCCGGAGGCGGGAGGCGGGGACGAGGGCCCGTCGCCGGCCGAGATGCTCCTCGGGGCCATCGGCGCCTGAAAGCTCTCGAACGTTCGGCGGTTCGCCGAACGGAGACAGTGGCCGATCCAACGGCTCGAGGCCCGACTGGAGGCCACGGAGGCCCAGGGCCGCATCATCGCGATCGACGCGGAGCTGGTCCTGGAAGGTTCCTTCGACGACCTGCAGCTGGCCGGCCTTCGCGAGGCGGCCGAGAGCTGCCGCATCAGCCGCGCCCTCAGCGTTCCCGTGAGCTTGCGTCTGACCATCGCCTGAGTCGCGGCGATCGAAGCAATGTCCGCCTAGTCGCAAGGAGACGATCATGACGAGCCGACGCGCACGACTCGTTGCGGCCGGTGTTCTCGCTCTGATGTCGGTCGTGTCCACGCGCGCGCTCGCCACCGAAGCGCCGGCGGGCCAGATGAGCTGGGCCCTGCACTTCAGCCTGGCGCCGACCCTCTTCGAGCCCGCCGAGACGGCGGGCCTCATCACGCCCTTCATGATCATCTACGCCCTCCACGACGCCCTCGTGAAGCCGATGCCCGAGAAGGCCATGGCCCCCGGGCTCGCCGAGTCGTGGAGCCGGTCACCGGACGGTCTCGTCTACGAGTTCGTGCTGCGCAAAGGAACGAAGTTTCACAACGGCGAGCCGGTCACCGCCGAAGATGTCAAGTTCTCGTTCGAGCGGTACCGCGGCATCTCCGCGCAGGTCCTGAAGGAGAGGGTGGCCGCGGTCGAGACTCCGGATCCCGGGCGCGTCCGGTTCCGGCTCAAGCAGCCCTGGCCGGATTTCATGGCGTTCTACTGCACGCCGGCAACGGGCGCGGCCTGGATCGTGCCCAGAAAATACGTCGAGAAGGTGGGCGAGGACGGATTCAAGAAGACGCCCGTCGGGGCGGGGCCCTACAAGTTCGCTTCGTTCACGCCCGGGATCGAGCTCGTGCTGGAAGCCTTCGACGGGTACTGGCGCAAGGCACCGAGCGTGAAGCGTCTGGTCTTCAAGGCGGTGCCCGACGCCACCACGCGACTGGCCATGCTCAAGCGGGGTGAAGTGGACATCGCCTACGCGGTCAACGGCGAGCTCGGCGAGGAGGTGCGGCGGACGCCGCGGCTCACCCTGCGCCCGACTCCGTTCGTGGCCACCCACTGGCTGCTCTTCGCCGACCAATGTGACCCGAGCTCTCCGTGGCGCGATCGGCGCGTGCGCCTCGCGGCCAACCACGCGGTCGACCGTCAGGCGATGAACCAGGCGGTGACGCTCGGGTACTCCAAGATCACGGGGAGCATCATCCCCACCAGCTTCGACTTCTACTGGCAGCCGCCGCTGCACCCCTACGATCCGGTCAAGGCCAGGCAGCTCCTCGCGGAGGCCGGATACCCGAAGGGCTTCGATGCCGGGGACTTCTGGTGCGACGCGTCGGCCTGCCAGTACGCCGAGCCGGTCCTCAACGACCTTCTGGCCGTCGGCATCAAGAGCAGGCTTCGCCCGCTCGAGCGGGCGGGGTTCCTCACGGCGTATCAGGAGAAGAGGCTGAAGAACATCATCTACGGGCTGAGCGGCATCTTCGGAAACGCCGCCACCCGGATGGAGCCGTTCGTGATCTCGAGTGGCGCCTACGCCTACGGGGGATACCCCGACATCGACGGGCTCTTCAAGGAGCAGGCAGGTGAGCTCGACCCGAAGAAGCGCCAGGCGCTGCTCCATCGAATCCAGCAGCTGATCCACGACAAGGCCATGGTCCTGCCCATCTGGCAGCTCGCGCTCCTGCAAGGCGTGGGTCCTCGCGTGGCGGAGTCGGGGCTCGGTCTCATCGCGGACTATCCGTGGTCCGCGCCCTACGAGGACGTGAAGCTCAAGCCGAGGTGAAACGGATCGACCCAAGAAGCCGGTACGCAGGCGCGGCGTGCTTTCCGCTCGTCGCACCTCTAGCCGAACATAGCCGATGGCCTTCTTCAGCGCGCAGGTTGCTGCCGATTGCGCTTGTTGGCCTCGGGACTCGTCGAGTCGGCGCGCCGGCCAGACGCCGCTGGGCGAGGGCACCGGGTAGCATGTGCTACGATGGGCGGGCCACATCGCCCCGACATTCCCAACGAAGAGGAGACTCCTGCATGATCGAGTCCGACCGCCCCGTCGTGACCCGCCGCCGTTTTCTGAAGACCGGAGCGCTCGCCACCGCCGCGATGCCCCTGCTGACCCACGCGTCGCGCGCCTCGGCGGCCACCAAGGTGCACGACTTCCAGACCTCGGCCGACGTCGCCAAGGCCGAGCAGGAAGGCGAGGTCGTCTACTACGGCCACGACGGCGAGGCCGGGATCGGTGTTCTGCTCGACGCGTTCAAGAAGGACTTCCCGAAGATCAAGACCAGCTACGTGCGCCTGCAGACGGGGGCGCTCTACGCGAAGATCACCGCGGAGCGGTCGGCGGGGCGCTTCGGCGTGGACGTGCTGCAGCTCTCCGACATCTCACCGACCATCGACTTCCAGAAGAAGGGCGGATGGGAGCAGTACGCCTCGCCGGAGTACGCCGCGTACAAGGCCGAGCACCAGTCGAGCCCCCCCGGTTACTACGGCTGGGGCGGCATCTCGTTCTCCGGCATCAGCTACAACCGCGCCAGGGTGAAGGCCGAGCAGGGGCCGAAGACGTGGAAGGACATCCTCAACCCTGCGTTCAAGGATGGGATCAGCGCCAAGCTGGCCACCTCGGGCATGCAGCACGCGCAGTGGTACATGCTCCGCAGGCTCTACGGCAACGACTTCTGGCTGGAGTTCGCCAAGCAGCGGCCGAAGGGCTTCGACGCACGCGCCCAGCTCTTCGATCGGCTGTCCAAGGGTGACGACCGGGTGTGCGCGCTCGCCGAGTACGCCGGCTACACGCTCTTTGCGGAGAAGGGCGCGGACATCGAGTTCGTCGCGCCGGCCGACGGGCTGCCGGCCATCTCGCTCTACATCGGGGTCGTCAACCGTGCGCCCCACCCCGAGGCGGCCAAGCTGTTCGTCGACTGGGCCCTCTCCCGGCGCGGCCAGCAGGTGTACCAGAATCAGAAGATCCTTCTCTACGGATCGCTGCGGGCCGACACCGGGCCGATGCCGACCGGCAAGCGCCTGTCCGACTTCAAGCTCCTCTTCCCTTCGGACTGGAACGACTTCGCGGCCAGCCACCCGGTGTTCGTCAAGGAGTGGAACTCGATCATGGGGCTTTGACCAGCATGGGGGGCTCCGAGCGCCCCCCAAGCCCCCCGGACGCTCCTCACGCCCCGGGGGACCCGGGGCGCTCCTCGATCACGGCGGGCGTCGAGCGGGCCCGGTCCTGGTGGCCGGGCCCGCGGCTCGTCAGCCTGCTCGTCGGCGGGGGCGCCGCGGTCCTCGTCCTTTACCCGATTGCCTATCTCGTCCAAGCCTCCCTGAGCGTCGGCGATCCACAGGCCCGCCCGCCGGAAGCCTACGGTCTCGCAAATTACGCGGACCTGGGCCGCTACGCGCACATCTTCGGCAACACGCTGCTCGTGGCGGGCGTGGCGACGGTGCTGGCCGTGGTGGTCGGGTTCGCCATGGGGTGGATCCTGACGCGCACGAACGTACCCGGCCGGGCGGCGTTCGAGCAGCTCATGGCCCTGCCGTATTACGTGACGCCTCTGATGGGCGCGCTCGCCTGGGCGCTCATCGGCTCGCCGAGGAGCGGCTTCGTCAATCAGATCTGGCGCGCGCTCGGGGGAGACGGCCACCTCATCGACGTCAACACGCCATGGGGGATCGCCTGGGTGATGGCCCTCTTCGAGGGCTCGGTCGCCTTCGTGATGATCGGGGCCGTCATGAAATCCATGGACCCTGCGCTGGAGGAAGCCTCCCAGGTCCTCGGCGCCGGCCGAATGCGGACGATGCTGCGCATCACCTTGCCGTTGGTCCTGCCCGGCGTGCTCGGGGCCACCATCTTCGTCTTCGCCGAGATGCTGGGCTCGTTCTCGGCCGCCCTGGTCCTCGGGCTCCCCAACCGCTTTTACGTCGTGACCACGGCCATGTACCAGCTGGTGTCCCAGTACCCGCCGCGCTTCCCCACGGCGGCGGCCATGGGGGTGTCGCTGTTCGCCGTGATGTTCGTGATGGTGTGGGCCTACCGTCGCATCGTGAGCGCGGGCAACTACGCCACCATCACAGGGAAGGCCTTTCGACCGCGTGTCATGGATGTCGGGCGCCTGCGCTGGCCGCTCCTCGGGATGTGCGTGGGCTACCTGGGCGTGGCCGTGATCCTGCCCGTGCTGACGATCCTGTACGCCTCGCTCCAGCGCTTGACGACCGTGTTTCCCCGCGCGGACAACTTCACGCTCGCCAATTACGTGACCGCGCTGTCGCTGGACGCGGTGCGCTCGGCGCTCTGGAACAGCCTGCTCCTCGGCTTCGCCACCGCGAGCATCGGCGTCGTCCTGATGGGATTCCTCGCGTGGCTGATCTACCGCTCGCGCCTGCCCGGCGCCGGCCTCATCGAGTATGTGCTGATGTTCCCGCAGGCGGTCCCTCGCCTCGTCTTCGCCTTCGGGATGCTGTGGGCGTGGCTGGTCTTCCCGATCCCCATCTACGGCACCCTGTGGCTTCTGCTCATCGCGTACCTCACGGTGTTCCTGCCCCTGGGGCTCCGGACGATCTCAGGGGTGATTCTCCAGATCGACCGCTCGCTCGAGGAGTCTGCCCAGATGTGCGGGGCAACGTGGGGCTACCGCCTGCGCACCGTCACCATGCCGCTGCTCAAGCCCGGCCTGATCGCGGCGTGGCTCCTGCTCTTCATCGCCAGCGTCCGCGAGCTGGGCGCCTCGATCTTGCTGATGGGCCCGAAGTCCAAGGTCATCACCCCGGCCATCGTCGAATCATGGTTCTCGACGAGCAGTGAGCTCACGGCGGCGATGGCCCTGTTGCAGACGCTGGCGGTCGCCGCGGCCCTCGCGATCATGTTCGCGGTGGCCCGCCGTGCCGTCCAGGCCGGAGGCGAGTGACGTGAGCCAAGCGTCGATCGAGGTGCGCGACCTGGTCGTGCGCTATGGCACGGTCGTCGCGGTCCGCGGCGTGACGTTCACCGTCGGGGCCGGTGAACACCTCACGCTGCTCGGCCCCTCGGGGTGCGGCAAGACGACCACGCTGCGGGCGATCGCGGGGCTGGAGCGGCCGACGTCGGGCGAGATCCGGATCGGCGGCAGCCCGGTGTTCGCGTCCTCGACGAGCCTGAACGTTCCCGCCGAACGTCGCGGGCTGTCCATGGTCTTTCAGTCCTACGCCATCTGGCCTCACATGACGGTCTTCGACAACGTGGCCTACGGCCTCCGCGTGCGGCGCCGTCCGGAGGCCGAGATCGCGACGCGCGTGCGCGAGGCCCTCGACCTGGTCCAGCTCGGCGAGCTCGACGATCGCAGCGCATCCAAGCTCTCCGGAGGCCAGCAGCAGCGCGTGGCCCTCGCTCGGGCCTTCGTGTTCTCGCCCTCGGTACTCCTCTTCGATGAGCCGCTGTCGAACCTCGACGCCAAGCTACGCGCCGAGATGCGCGTGGAGCTGAAGGAGCTTCAGCGCCGCCTCGACATCACCTCGGTGTACGTGACCCACGATCTCGAGGAGGCGCTCGCCATCTCCGACCGGATCATCGTGATGCGCGATGGCGCCATCGAGCAGGTGGGCACGCCGGCCGAGATCTACGATCGGCCGCGCAACACGTTCGTCGCGGACTTCGTGGGGTCGGCCAACCTGATCCGGGGCCGTCGCCGCCCCGACCTCGAGCGCAACGGGCTCGTCGTCCTGGAAACGCCCGGCGGTGCGCTGGTGCACGGGACCGCCCTCGACCGCCGGACCGGGGCGGAGGCGCTCATGGCCGTCCGCACCGTCCGCCTGCGCCTCGAGCGCGTGCGTCCGGAGACGGCTGTCAACGTATGGCCGGCCCGGATCCGGCAGCGCGTGTTCCAGGGCGATTTCACGCAGTATCACGTGGACTGGGACGGCCGGCAGCTCATCGTGCGCTCGGCGGCGCCGGAACCGCTGGCCGAGGGCGACGAGGTGTTCGTCAGCGCCGAACCTCGGCACTGCGTGCTCCTCGAGGAGTGAGAGTATACGCGTTCGAGGTCGCTCCGGCTTCACTCCCCGGGAGGTCGCGGCCCTGGTAGCCTGTAGCTACCGCCGATCCATGCGGGCCTCAACCCAAAAAGCCGCCGACCGTGCGGACGAACGCCTCCGGCTGCTCGTAGGGCAGCATGTGGCCCGCGCCGTCGATCGTCTGTACGCGCGCGCTGGGGATCAACGACTTCCAGCGCTCAGCATACGCTGGCACGATCAGACGGTCGGCGGCGCCCCAGAGGACGAGCGTCTCGGCAGTGAGGCGATACAGGCGCTTGGCAAGGCGCCGGTTCGGGATGGGGAACAGGATCTTGCCGGCCATCGCCAGGCGTCGCTGCGACGCGACGTAGAAATCCTTGAGCGCTTCCATGTCGGAGAGGTCGGCGCCACCGGTGAGCAGCACCTGGCCCTTCTGCGGGTCGGTGAACAGCACGTCCGCGATCTGATGGGGGAGCATGGCGAAGAGGTCGGGGATCGGGTGCTCGTCCATCCACAAGCCCGCCGCGCCAACCAGCACGAGCTTGCCGAGATCGCGCGGCGCCAGGCACGCCATCTCGGCGGCGATCATGCCGCCCATCGAGTGACCGACGAGGTGTGGCTGGCGGAGCCCCAGCGCGTCCACGAGGTCCCAGCCGTGCAGGGCGAAGTCGAGCATGTCCTCCAGCAGCTCCTCGCCCGTCGACTCGCCGTAGCCCGGCCACTCGGGCGCGAACACCGAATACCGCTGCGCGAGCTGGTCGAGGAACGGGTTGTCGCGGAGCAGGCCGCCGGCGCTGTGGAGAAAGACGACGGGCGCGCCGCTGCCGCCCTCCCGCACGCGGCAACGCGTGCCCTTCTTGGTCTCGATCACCTGCCACTTCATCGCTTCCACTCCGCGCCGGGCTTCTCCGCCCCCGGCCGTCGCTCCTCCGGGCGGATGCGCTCGTCCATCGGATGCATCCACCAGCGCTCGTCGTGCTTCCACTCGGGCCAGAGGTCGCGCAAGTGGGGCATGACCTTCTCGGCGAAGAGCTTCGACGAATGACGCGTCTTCCAGTCCGGCATGTTGCCGTTGTGGAACAGGCAGAAGAGGTGGCCGATGCGGAGACCCTTGATGCACTCTTCGAGCTGCTGCCGGACCGTCTCGGGGCTGCCCGCGATGACGAAGCGCTCGTCCACGAGCTGCTTCCACGTCAGGTTCTCGAGGATCTTCTGCCGCGACGCCGTGAGCTGCGACAGCGCGCCGTACTTGACGGTCGCCATCGTGCGGTAGCCGGGGGGATCGGCGAAGGGCGGGAAGACGTGCAGGCACCGGTTGAAGAAGTAGAGACAGTGCTCGGCATAGAGCGCTTCCGCCTCGGCGTCGGTGTCGGCCACGCAGATGATCTGGGCGAAGGCGGCGCGATACGGGGAGTCGTCCTTGCCCCGCTTGGCCACGCGCTCCCAGTAGCCCTCCAGCAGCGACTTGCCGCGCAGGTAGCCGAAGAACGACAGGTAGGAGTAGTTGTAGTCGTAGTCGAGGCAGAAGTCCCACGTCTCGATGGAGCCGCCGCCGGGGATGTAGATGGGCGGGTGCGGCTTCTGGATGGGCTTGGGCCAGCAATTGACCCAGCGGAGCTGGTTGTACTTGCCGTCGAAGGCGAACGGCTCGTCGCTGGCCCACGCCTTCATGATCATCTCGTGCGCCTCGCGGTACTTGTCGCGCGTGAGCGCGGGGATCTGCCCGTAGCAAAAGTTGGTGTCCATCGGGGTCCCGACCGGGAACCCGGCGATGAGCCGCCCGCCGGAGATGACGTCCAGCATCGCGAACTCCTCGGCCACTCGAATGGGCGGATTGTAGCCCACGATCGAGTTTCCGATCACGCAGAGGGCGGCGCGCGAGGTCCGGCGAGCGAGCGTCGCGGCAATCAGGTTCGGTGACGGCATCAATCCATAGCCGTTCTGGTGGTGCTCGTTGCAGCCGATCCCGTCGAAGCCGAGCGCCTCGGCGTACTCGAGCTGGTCGAGGTACGTGTGGTAGACCTCGTGACCTTTCCGCGGATCGTAGAGCGTGTTGGGGATGTCCACCCACACGGAGCGGTGTTTCTCCCGGAAGTCGTCGGGCAGGTACGGCCACGGCATGAGGTTGAACCATGTGAATTTCATTCAGGCCTCTCTTTCGGCAGCGAGCCTTCAGGGCGCCAACTGCGGTCGATTGCGCTTGATGGCCTCGGGATTCGTCGAGTCGGCGCCCATGTAGATGCCCTTCTCCCAGGAGCGCGTGAGAGGATCACGGACGCGGAGCTGCATTCGGCCGACGCCGTGGATCTCGAAGTCGACGACCTCGCCGTCCTGCAGCGGCCCCAGGCCCTCGTGGTTGGTGCCGCAGGCGATCACGTCGCCGGAGTTGAGGGTCATGATCGTCGTGGCAAACTCGACCAGCTCCGGCACCAGGTGCTCCATGTCGTCGGTGTTGTAGTTATGACGGAGCTGCCCGTCCACCCAGAACTGCACGTGCACGTCGTTGGGGTCGGGGATCTCGTCGGCGGTGGCGATGCACGGGCCGAGGGGGGCGAACGTGTCGAAGGACTTCCCGAGCCAGCTCCCCGTCTTCCAGGTCCGCCGGCCCTCGCCGCGCGCGGACACGTCGATCATTCCCGTATAGCCGAAGACCGCGCGCTTCCAGTCCTCGCGCTTGACCAACTTGGCGGGCCCCTTGATGACGAGGGCGAGCTCGGCCTCGTGCATGAAGATCCACGGCTCGGTGAATTCCGGCAGCACGATGGTGTCCCCGGGCCCGATCACCGCATCCGAGCTCTTGAGAAACATGTTGAGCGGCCTGGCCTCGAGGGCGCCGTGCTCCCAGTAGTTCGCGATGCAGGCGAGGATCTTGCCCGGCCGCGGCAGGGGCGCGCGCAGGCGTACGGAGGCCAAAGGTAGCGCCTGACTCGTCCTGACCCGCCGCTCCAGCTCTGGACGCAGCCGATCGAAATCGTCGATGATGCCCTGCATCGTCAGCTGGGGTGAGTGGCCTACCCGCACCGCATCGGCCACATTGACCACGCCCTCGTCGGTGAGCACACCCGGCCAGACGTCTCCTCTTCCCGGAAGCTCGAAGAGAACCAGCTTCACGATGCGCTCCTCAAGGGCCGCCTCCGTTGGCTCGCGGTCATCGCGCCTTGAGCTTCAGGTCCTCGTAGGGAGCGGAGTATCCGTGGTTCGTGATCAGGCCCAGCCCGGATTCCGCCACCCGCGGACCCACACCGTTCAGGAAGGCGGGCTCGAAGAGCGGAGCGAACATCGCCTTCTCGTGCATGAGCTGCTGGATCCGGTGAAGGATGGCCTCGCGCTTCTTGCGGTCCGGCTCGGCGGCCTGCTCGCGGAAGAGCCCGTCGATGTCGGGGTAGCCGCCGTAGGCGAACATGCCCTCGCTGACCACGAAGGCCTCGATGCGAGTGGCGGCGTTGCCGAAGGCGGCGCTGCCCTGGCGATGGAGGTTCTTGAGCTTCTTCTCCTGATTCGCCTTGATGATGGCGGCCCGCTCCATCGGTCGCAGCTTGACGCGGATACCTACGGCCTGCAGGGAGTTGCCGACGAGCTCGGCGATGGGGGCGTACACCAGGTCCGCCGAGATCTGGCCGGCATCGAAGCCGTTCGGGTAGCCTGCCTCGGCGAGGAGCCGCTTCGCCTTCTGCGGATCATAGGGATAGAGCGGCGCGGGCCAGGCGAACTCGAAGGCGACAGGAATGATGCTCCCCGTGACCTTGGAGAGGCCGAGGTACTCGGCCTGATTGATGGCCTGGCGATCGATGGCGTGGTTGGCCGCCAGCCGCATGCGCCGATCCGCCCACGGGGATTTGGGGTCCCACTGGTCGATGAAGACGACCCATTCCGTGAACGCGCCCCCCGTGGGTTTGAGGGCGAGACCCGGCGTCCGGCGGATTTCTTCGGCGAGCTCTCCGCGGATCGAGTAGGCGATGTCGGTCTCTCCGCGCTTGAGCATGGCCAGCCGGGTGGTTTCGTCGACAACCGACTTGAAGACCAGGCGCCTCACGCTCGGGGCTTTGCGCCAGTACTGCTCGTACGCCTCGAGCACGAGCTCGACGCCGGGCGTGAAGGAGACGAACCGATAGGGACCGGCGCCCACGGGCGCTTTCTTGAACCCATCGTCGCCGACCTTCTCGACGTATTTTCTGGGCACGATCCAGGCCGCCCCCGTGGCGGGTGTCCCGTAGAACGTCATGAACTCGGGCCACGGAGTCTTGAGGCGGAACCGAACCCGGTGCGGGTCGACGATCTCCACGGCCGCCACGCGATTCTTCAAGGTCGTCGCCGCCGCGCCCTTGTAGCGCTCGAACGAAAACTTCACGTCGTCGGCGGTGACGGGGTCGCCGTTGTGGAACTTGACGCCTGGCCGAAGGGTGAACTCGTAGACGAGGCCGTCGGGGGAGACGCTCCAGGACTCGGCCAGGCTCCCCGCCTGCGGCTTTCCCGGCATGGGTTTCACCAACGCGTCGTGAAGCGCGTACAGGACCAGAAAGGGCGTGATGATCCCGGGGGTCTCGGCAGGGTCGAAAAACGTCGGGGCCAGTGAGAAGTGGATCGCCCACGTCAGCTGGCCTTCGGCGGCGTCGGTGGGCGCCGCAACGATGGCCGACAGCACCAGGATGACCAGCACGGCGAAGTGCCCTCGAGCGCGTCTCATGATGCCCCCTGCGGCCGATTGTACGACCGCTCTCCTTCGCGCGGCCATGGGGAGTGACCTGGCTCCAGCTCCCTGGTCTCAGGCGCGCTCAACGAGCGCGGCGAGTGCTTCTACTTGCTCGGCGTAGCGGCAGACGGGGTTGAGGAGGAGATGGTTGGCGCCGAGGGCGACCAGCTCTTCCAGCCGCTCCCGTACCTGCTCTGCCGTGCCGTGGATACCCGACGCGTCGGTCCCCGCGGGGTTGCGATAGACGGTGGTGAACCAGCGGTCGAGCTCGTCCCTGGCCACGTCCGCGCGCTCGTGGACGGACATGAACACGCGCTTGGAGATCGGGAACGCAGCCGGATCGCGTCCGGCCTTCTCGAGCTCCGCCCTCAGTACCGGAACGCAGCGTGAAAACGTCGCCGTGCTCGAGCCGCCCGAGCCCATCCAGCCATCGGCGACGGTCGCCGCGCGGCGGACCGCGTCGGGATGGTCGCCGCCCAGCCAGATCGGCGGGTGCGGTTTCTGCACCGGCTTGAGGACCATGGTGCCGGCGTCGAGCTTGTAGAAGTCTCCACGGTAGGTGACCTTCGGCTCGGTCCACAGCGCCTTGATCAGCTCGATCCCTTCCTTGAACCGTCGCACGCGCCGCTCCGTCGGGATCTGGAACTCGGTGTAGTGATGGTCCCGGCCCAGCCCCACGCCCAGGATCGCGCGCCCGTTACTCACGTAGTCGAGCGTGGCCACCTGGTGCGCGACGTGGATGGGGTTGCGGACGGGCAGCACGGACACGGCCACCCCGAGGCGGATCTTCGTGGTCAGCGCCGCGGCGTACGTCAGCACGACGGCAGGATCGAGGGAATACACGTGGTCCACCGCGTTCTCGGTCACCCACAGGTCGCGGAACCCCAGGGCCTCGGCGCGCCGGGCAACCTCGCGCACCGCCGTCATGTCGATCGGATCGGGAGAGCGATGCGGCAGCGACATTCCCAGCGGGATGTTCATGTCAGTGATTCTCCAATCTTACCGCTTCTCGAGCGTCAGGCGCACGAGCCGATCGGCCCGGTCCTGGCCGTCGAGGTCGCGACAGGTCGCGATGATCTCCTCGAACTGCGCCGCGGGGATCGGCAAGGCGGGCACGATCTCCCGAATCCGTCGCACCTCCTCGTCGAAGTCCCACATGAACTCGCGCCCGGTGGATTGCTTCGTGTAGGTCTTGCCGTTCTTCGTGTAGATCGTGATGCGGGGACCGAAGAGCGTCATGGTGTGCGACGGGATGATCGTCACCCGCTTCATGAGCTCCAGCACCTCGGGCGGATCGCCGGCGCCGCCCGGGTCGGCCTGCCGCACCGCGGAGAATCCGCGCTTCACGACGCCGTACGCCGTGAAATAGGCGGTGCTCCCCGGCTCGGCCACGGTATCTTCCCGCCGACTCGGGAAGGCCGGGCTCGGATACTGCGTCTCGAGCCAGTTCACCACGGCCTCGACGCGATCGACGTCCTCATGGCGGATGTCGTGCTCTTCACAGAGCTTTGCGGTGACGTCGACGTGGGCGATGTTGTAGCCGGCGGTGTAATAGATCCGGTAGATCGTCTCGAGGAACATCCAGTCCGCCCCCAGCCCGGCGGTGATCTTGTCGAGGCTGGTCCGGGTGTCGCCGACGAAGCTGTACGTGAGCCGCCCCCGGTTGTTGCCCGCGTAGGCATGATAGAAGCCGGCGTCGCCCTCGAGCACGGTCTCGCCGCCGGGATGTCCTTCCTTCGCGAGGGCGACGGCCAGCATCGCGTTGCGGACGGCCGCGCCCTCGCGCAGGGCCCGGCCACCGCTCCGGGCCCCTTCGAGATTGCCGCTCGCCAGGCTGGCGCAGAGCGCGATCGTGCTGTTCACCTGGTCCTCGGTGAATCCGAGGATCTTGGCGGCGGCGATGGCGGGCCCGAAGATCCCGAACACCACCCCGGCGTGGAACCCGCGCGCCATCACGGTGGGGATGAAGTCGGCGGCCATCCGCTCCATGACCTCGTAGCCCGCCACGAGGCCCGTGATGAAATTCTTTCCCGAGACCCCCGCGGTCTCCGCCGCGACGAAAGCGCCCGGGACGATACTGGTGCCCGGGTGGGTCAGCATCCGGAACGTGTCCCACTTGCCGCCCGCCATCGCCATCTCCGCGTTGGCGAAGGCGGCCCCGCCTTTGGTGACGCTGGCGCCGTCCACCATGATCGTGGCGCCGCGGGGAACGCCTGCTTCTTCCTCTCTGATGAGCTTCACGGCCTGCCGGCCGCCCGGAGTCCGCGCGCCCAGCAGGACGGAAGCGAGGTTGTGCAGGACGACACCCTTGGCGCGATCGACCACCGCCGGCGGCAGATCCTCGTAACGGAGCGCAACGATCCACCGGGCGAGCTGGCGGCTGAGCGACGTCATTGCCGTGGATTCCTCCATCGAGCGCCCGCATGAGCGAGGCGAAAGGGCTGAACGTCGGGCGACTTTACAAGGCCGGGGGTGTCGTTGTCGACCCCGCCCACAACCTCCCGAGAAGATGGCATTCGATCGCTTGGCATCCGCGATGCTACCGCACGGAATAGGCGACGAGAAACTCTGGTTTTGTCCAGCTTTTCGACAGGGGATTCGAGTGGCGTCTCTGCTCTCCTCGTTCCCTCATCCGTGTCAGGGGCTACTGACGCCCCCGGCCCGCCGAGTGGTTCGCCCGAGTCGTATCGTCGGTATTTTCTTCCTTGTAGGCTTGCTTGTCTCGGTGATCTGCCTCGCGCACGCGAGCCCACCGGATCCGATCTGGATTCCCGGCATCTACGACCACGGCGATTTCGACGACGCCGTCCTCGCCGTGCTGTGCATCGATGCGCTGACGGTCTCACGTTTCACGAGTTCAGGCTCTGAGGGCGGGTGGCAGATGCTGCCCGCGTTCGCAAGCTCGGTCGATTCTTCCCAGTCGGTCGACCGCCCGCCCAGTCGTAGCCCCCCGCTCGCCTAGCGAACGCGTCGCATCCACGTAGCAGGACGCACGGGTTCGTCTGGAGCGCCGCCCGGCCCTGTGCGAGGGTAGAAATTTTCGATGCCCGTCCTGCTTCGAAGCCCTGCGGGATCGCCGGTGCCGGAGATATTGACAGAATCAGTCAGCGCCCGGAGTGACGAGGAATCCGAGAGTCCGCACAGTACCCACGAGAATTAGGGAGACCCATCGATGCCCGGGGAAACGACTCATTGCCACCTACGAGAGGGAGGCGTCCCGATGCGCTGGACAACGACAGCGATCATCTCATCCGCGTTGTTCATCCTCGCGCTCGGGCTAGGCGCGAGGCCAGCTCTGGCGGACCCAATTAAATACGCCCTCATCGCCACCATTCCTGTTCCGGCCACCGATCAGAATACGGTTGGCGGGAAGTTTGCCACGTATGACATTGCGTTCTTCGATGGCACGACACAGTTGATGTATCTGGCCGACCGCTCCAACGCCTCGGTGGATATCTTCTCCGCGAAGACCAACTCCTTCGTGGGGAGAATCGGGGGCACCCTCCCCGCGGGCGGCCAGATGTTTTCCGGCCAGCAAGCCAGCAATGACACCTCCGGGCCGGACGGAGTCCTCGTCGCGAGGTTTTCCGTCAACGGGGTCCCGCAGAATCCGCAGGTGTGGGCGGGAAACGGTGACAGCACGTTGAAAGGGTTTGACCTCACCAGCCCCAACCTCCTTTGTGCCACGTCGGCCTGTTCCGCGCCGCCGAGGTCAGCCTTGGCCCAGCTCCCCAGTACGCCGATCGTCACTGGTCCCACAAGCGCCAACCGCGTGGACGAAATGGCGTTCGATCCGAAGGATCATCTACTCTTGGCCGTAAACAACGCGGCCAGTCCTTTTCCTTTCGCGACGCTCGTCGACACTTCGACGAATACCATCGTGAAGAAGATCGTGTTCGACGGGACGAATAACACCCCGACGGCCACCAACGGGGCCGAGCAGCCCGTGTGGGACAAGAACACCCAACGGTTCTACATCTCAATCCCGGAGCTCAATGGCGGCGGTCCTGGGGGAGTCTCCGTGATGAAGACCGACGGGACCGTGGAGAAGACGTTCGACTTTGGGGACTCGACGTTCCTCGGCGCTGGAGGCAAATGCTCTCCTGCCGGCCTCGCCGTTGGGAACGGGAGCAAGCTAGTAGTCGGCTGTGGCGTTGCCAGCCAGACTATCATCCTTGATCCCCTTGCGAACGGGGGCAAAGGGGCGATCAAGACCATTCCCCAGGTGAGCGGGGAGGATATGGTTTGGTTCGATCCGACCACGAATCGTTTCTACGTGGCCGCGCGCCTCAATCCAGGCGGACCGGTCCTCGGTATCATCGATGGTCTGACCGACACCTTCCTCCTGAACCTGCCCACCACGCCGAATGACCATTCCGTTGCGGCAGATCCGGTCTCCGGGGAGGTCTTCGTCCCATTCGGCGGAGTAGCCGGTAATACCGTGTGCCCCAACGGCTGCATTGCAGTGTTCGTCGCACCCGAGCCGACTTCGCTCCTGCTCCTTGGCGCCGGCCTGATCGGAGTGGCCGGCCTGAGCCTGCGTCGCCGGATACGCTGATGCAATGACACGCCTCCGGCGATAGCGCCGGGCCAACCCTGACCGATCACGGGCGTCGAGCTCTCTCGGCGCCCGTGGTGTGTCGAGTCCGGCCGTCTGACGCAGTAGTAAGATGCTCGCCGCAGGCTATCGCCAACGAGGGGCCAGGGCCAATAAAGGGGACAGCGCATGCCGAGCGCCATTCGGCCACGGTTCTCACCGATGCTCTCCGCGGGCCTTGCCGTCGTCGCGGCCGCGCTCCTGGCGGCAGGGGCGCCGCCGGAAGGGGAGGCTCAGAGAAAGAAAGTCGTGAGCATCGCCGCCAAGGAGCCCGACACTCTCGACCCGCACTCGAGTACCATCGGCCAGTCGCAGGCGATCTCTCGCTTCCTGTACCGGGGGCTGACGCGGTTCGCCATCAAGGACGGCAAGGTCACGACGGCCGAGGTCGAGCCGGATCTGGCCGAGAGCTGGACGATCTCGCCCGACGGCACCCTGTGGACGTTCAGGCTTCGCCGCGGGGTCCAGTTCCACAAAGGCTTCGGCGAGCTGACGGCCGAGGACGTGAAGTTCAGCTTCGAGCGGCAGATCAGGAGGGCGCCGGGCACGCGCTTCGGCGTCAACCTCGAGGTGATCAAGGCCATCGAGGTCGTCGACCCGTACACAGTGCAGATCACCCTCAAGGCCTTCGACCCGGTGTTCCCGCTTCGGATGGCGGGCTACCAGCAGGGCTATATCGTGTCGAAGAAGGCGGTGGAGAAGCACGGCGAGCAGTTCAAGTGGAATCCCGTCGGCACAGGGCCGTTCTACTTCGATCGGCATTTGCCGCGTGAGAAGGTGGTGCTCAAGGCCTTCGACCACTTCCGCGGGGGCCGGCCGCAGATCGACGAGGTGCACTGGTTCGACGTGCCCGAGGACGCCACCAAGCTGATCGGTCTCGAGAAGGGGACGTTCGATCTGGTCTACCCGGAAGCGGTCACCGCCGACTTCGAGGCACAGGTCCGGAAGATGGGCGCGGTCATGGACCGGCGGGGCCCGGGCAGTCAGGAGCGCTTCTACATCAACATGACCAAGCCGCCTTTCGACGACATTCGCGTGCGGCGAGCGTTCATGCACGCGATCGACCGCAAGGCCATCAAGGAAACGATGTACCCAGGCCGCCTCGGCCGACTCGCCGTCAGCCCGGTGCCCGCCGGTTACTTCGGACACGTCCCGGTGGAGCTGCCGGAGTACAACCCCGACCTCGCCAGGAAGCTGCTGGCCGAGGCGGGATACCCGAACGGATTCACGATCAAGAACTACTTCATCAGCAGATCATTCTTCTTTCCAAAAGTCGCGACCCTGGCTCAGGAGCAGCTCAGGAAGGTGGGCATCATGGTGGAGCTCCAGGTCGTCGACCACGCGACGTACCACGAAAACATCCGGAAGAACCTCGATCCCTTCGTGCTCTACGGGGGCACCCGCCTCCCCGACGCCGACCCCTGGCTGTCCCTGTTCTTCCACTCGAGCGAGATTCCCGACCCGGCCACGGGTAACAAGGGCTCGAACTTCGCCCACTACCGAGGGATCGACGACCTGCTCGCCCAGGGGAGGCAGGAGCGAGACCCGAAGAAGCGGGCCGCGATCTACCACGAGGCCCAGCGTCGCATCGTCCGCGACGCGGTGTGCCTGCCCATCAGCGAGGTGCCGGGCGAGTGGGCGCGCAATCCCAAGCGGGTGAGCACTCCGTTCGACCCCGAGTACGGGGAAGATTCCCTGCACTTCAGCTACAACTACCCGGAGCTCCTCAAGCTTCTGAACTGAGACGTGGAGGACAGCGCGGCGAGGGTATGCCGGGCAATCATCAGGTCCTCGTCGGTCGGGATGACGCGGACCATGCACCGACTATCCGGCCGGCTCACCGTGTCGGCATGGGCCGTGTTGCGCTCGGGGTCGAGCCGGAGCCCGAGGTGCTCGAGCCCCTGGCAAGCCTCCCAACGGACGGGGGCGGCCCGCTCGCCGATGCCGCCGGTGAAGACGAGCAGGTCGAGCCCGCCCAGCGCCGCCGCGAAGGCGCCGATACTCTTTCGGAGCTGATAGCAGAACATGGAAACGGCTTGGGCGGCGGCCGGCTCCCGATCCCGCCGCTCCAGCAACGTCTTCATGTCCGGGCTCGATCCCGAGACGCCCAGCAGGCCCGACTCGTTGTTCACGAGCCGCTCCAGCCGGTCGGCATCATAGCCCTTTCCTCTCAGCAGGTAGATCGCGATGCCGGGGTCCAGGTCTCCGCTGCGGGTTCCCATCATGAAGCCGCCCGTAGGCGTCAGGCCCATGGTGGTGTCCACGGGCATCCCGTCCCTCACCGCGGCCATGCTGGCGCCATTACCCAGATGCGCGATGATGGTTCGTCCGCGGGCGGCCGGCCCGAGCCGCCACACGATGTATTCGTAGGAGAGGCCGTGGAAGCCGTAGCGTCGGATCCCGGCATCCCAGAGCGTGCGGGGCAGCGGCAATCGCCGGGACAGCTCGGGCATTCGATGGTGGAACGCCGTATCGAAGCAGACAACCTGAGGCAGCGCGGGGAAGCGCGCGGTCACCGCCTCCATGACCGACAGCTCGCTGGGGAGATGCAGGGGGGCCAGGGGGACGAGCGCGCGGAGAGCCTCGAGGAGGCGCGCATTCACGCGTTCCGGCGCCGTGTGCTCGGCTCCGCCGTGGACCAGCCGGTGCCCGACGGCGTCCAGCGCGGAAAGTCCGCGACGCTCCAGCGCGTCGAAGACCGCATGCACCGCAGTGCCATGGTCAGGATACTCGCCCGCCGTCTCCGTCGCGGCGGTATGGCCCTCGTTCAGCCGGAAGCGCCCTTCCTTCAGGCCAATCCGCTCCACCGCGCCGGAGAACAGCCGGCTCTCGTCGCCTCCTGCCACGGCCGCCTTGTGTTCGTAGACCGCGAACTTCAGCGAGGAGGAGCCGGCGTTGAGACAGAGGATCCCGCTCGCCTTCGCCGTCATGTCTCTGTCCACTTCCACTCGCGCACGTCCGGCATGTCCTCGAGGTGCTCGCGGATCCATGTCTGGTGGCGGGCCAGCATGGCCTCGCAGTGCTCGACCAGCGCGGCTGCCCGCCCGGCCATCGGCGAGGCCCGCCGCACCGCCTCCAGGGCGAGGTGATAGCGGCTCATCTCGTTCCTCACCACCATGTCGAACGGGGTCGTGGTGGTGCCTTCCTCGTTGAACCCGCGCACGTGGAAGCGATCGACATTAGGGCGGCCATGCACCATCTCGTGGATGGCGCGCTGATAGCCGTGAAAGGCGAAGACGACCGGCGCTTCCCCTGTAAAGAGCTCGACGAAGGCGGCCTCCTCCAGCCCGTGGGGGTGGAAGCGGCGGGCGAAAAGTGTCATGAGATCGACGACGTTGACCACGCGCACCCGAAGCTGAGGCGCGTAGCGCCTCAAGAGCCAGGCCGCCGCCACTGTCTCCAGCGTCGGGATATCGCCCGCGGCGGCGAGCACCACGTCTGGGTTCTTCCCCTCATCGTTGCCGGCCCAGGACCAGACGGACGCCCCCCGGGCACAGTGCTCAATGGCCGAGGTCATATCCAGCCACTGCAGCTGTGGCTGCTTGTCGATCACGATGAGGTTGACGTAGTTCCGGCTGCGGAAGCAATGGTCGGCGACGGAGAGCACGCAGTTGGCGTCCGGGGGCAGATAGATGCGCGACACGGTGCCCTTCTTGGAGAGGACGACGTCGATGAGCCCCGGCCCCTGATGGCTGAACCCGTTGTGATCGTTTCGCCAGCAGGTGGAGGTCAGCAGAATGTTGAGCGAGGCGATGGGTGCCCGCCAGGGCAACTTCGTGCCCTCCTCGAGCCACTTGGCGTGCTGCACCGTCATCGAGGCCGACACCATGGCAAAGGCTTCGTAGCTCGCGAAGAGCCCGTGCCGCCCGGTGAGGATATAGCCCTCGAGCCAGCCCTGGCAGTTGTGCTCGCTGAGCACCTCCATCACGCGGCCCTCGGCAGAGACGTGGTCGTCGGTGGGGATGGTCCGGCCCACGAAGCAGCGGTCCGTCGCCTCGAAGACGTCACCGAGACGGTTGGAGTTGGTCTCGTCGGGGCAGAACAGCCGAAAATTGCGGGGCCCGGCGTTTCGCTTGAAGATGTCCCGCATCATCTTGCCGAGCTGGCGCGTCGACTCGTGTAGCTCCGTCGCGGGCTGCTTCACGGCGAGCGCGTAGTCGGTGAAGTCCGGGAGATCCAGGTCCACGAGGACTCGGCCGCCATTGGCATGCGGGTTGGCGCCCATCCGGCGGTCGCCGGCGGGGGCCAGGGCCGCCAGCTCCGGAACGAGGCAGCCGCGCTCGTCGAACAGCTCCTCCGGTCGGTAGCTCCGCATCCAGGCCTCGAGCATTTTCAGGTGCGCCCCGTTCTCCTTCACCGTGGCCAGCGGGACCTGGTGAGCTCGGAACGTGCCCTCGATCGGCACCCCGTCCACGACCTTCGGTCCTGTCCAGCCCTTGGGTGTCCGCAGTACGAGGACAGGCCACCGGGGCCGCCGGCCGGCCGCGCCACTCCGACGCGCCTCGGCCTGGATGGCGCGGATCTTCGCGTAGCAGGCGTCCAGGGTCTCTGCGAACCACGGGTGCATGACCGCCGGATCGTCACCCTCGACAAAGTGAAGCTCGTAGCCATGACCCCCGAGGAGGCTCGAGATCTCCGCGTCGTCGGACCGGCCCAGGACGGTGGGACCGGCGATCTTGTACTGGTTGAGGTGCAGGATCGGCAGCACCGCACCATCCCGGACCGGGTTGAGGAAGCTGATGCCCTTCCAGGCGCCCTCCAAGGGTCCCGTCTCCGCCTCGCCGTCGCCAATCACTGCGGCCACGAGCAGGTCCGGGTTGTCGAAGGCCGCACCGAAGGCATGGGCGAGCACATAGCCGAGCTCCCCGCCCTCGTGGATCGAGCCCGGCGTGGGGACGCTCACATGGCTCGGTACGCCGCCGGGCGTGGAGAATTGGCGGAAGAGTCGACGCATGCCGTCGAGGTCGCGAGAGACCTCCGGGTAGATCTCCGAATACGTTCCCTCGAGGTAAACGTTGGCCACGATGGCGGGACCGCCGTGTCCAGGCCCCGCCAGGTAAATCGCGCTGGCGTCGGTCTCCTTCACCAGGCGGTTGAGGTGCGCGTAGATGAAACTCAGGCCCGGCGACGTCCCCCAGTGCCCGAGGAGCCGCGGTTTGATGTGCTCGGGACGCAGCGGCTCCCGCAGCAGCGGATTATCCTGAAGATAGATCTGTCCGACGGTCAGGTAGTTGGCCGCCCGCCAGTACGCGTCGAGGCGCCGCACCTGCTGTTCCGAGATCCGCATACGCCATCTCCTCTCGCGGGATCGGCCGGCGGATCCCGGGATGGTTCTCAGCAAACCAGGGCAACCCGGCAGGAGCGGCTCAGACCGAACCGGCCCTATTCCCGTCAGTCCCCTGGACACCCACCGGGAACCCTGACGGTGTTCCCCAGAGAAGTATCTACCCAGCAAACCATACACGCTGGCCGAGTCCTTCGCCTCGTACACGGGTGCGGTGCGCGGCAGCCAATGATCGGAGGAGTCAAGGGGAAGGCTCGCCGGCCCGGTTGCGGAGGGCGGAGGTCCGACATAGGATGAGCAGCCGATAGCGCTCGAAGGTACCCGTCTCGCTCACTCAGCAGTGAAAGGAGCCCAGCATGGCGGCCAAGATCCTCCTTGCTCCCCGGCAGGTCGACGAGATCCTCGACATCGCGCGATCCTTGACCCCGCCCGGCTTCGAGCTCGTGGTGGCAGATGTCGGCACGCCCGCTTTCTATGAAGCGGCGGCCGAGGCCGAGTACTACCTCGGCTTCGCCCGTCAGATGGGCGGCGAGTTCTTCCGGGCCATGCCGAAACTTCGCCTGGTCCAGCTCACCAGCGCGGGATACGACCGGGTCGATATCGAGGCGGCCCGCAAGGCCGCCGTGCCCGTGGCCACCAATGGTGGCGCCAATGCCATTGCCGTCTCGGAACACACGATCTTGCTCATGCTCGCCGTCTACAAGCGGCTCGTCCGCTATCACAACGACGTCGTGGCGGGCAAGTGGCGCTCCCCCAACCTGGCCGAGGGGCGCGTGTACGAGCTATCCGGCAAGACGCTGGGGATCGTGGGCCTCGGCAACATCGGCAAGAAAGTGGCCCGGCGCGCGGCGGCCTTCGACATGAGCGTCCAGTACTACGACATCGCCCGCCTCAGCGAGGACCAGGAGGATGCCCTTGGCGCCCGCTTCGTTCTCTTCGAGGAGCTGCTGCGCACCTCCGACGTGGTCAGCCTGCACGTGCCGCTCACCGACAGCACGCGGAATCTGCTGGGCTCGAAAGAGTTCGCCCTCATGAAGCCCACGGCCATCCTGGTCAATACCTGCCGCGGACCGGTGGTGGACGAGACCGCGCTGCACCGCGCGCTGACCCAGGGGCAGATCGCGGGCGCCGGGCTCGATGTCCTCATCGAAGAGCCTCCGCCGGCCAACCATCCCATCTTCTCGCTGCCCAACGTCACGCTCACGCCGCACTCGGCCGGGCCCACCTGGGAGAACTGGACGGCGCGGTTCCGGAACGGCTTCGACAACATCCAGCGCGTGGCCAGCGGCGAGCGGCCGCGATGGGTCATCCCCGAGCTCGCGTGACAGTGCTGTATCCCTCTCCCCCACTGGGGGAGAGGGCAGGGTGAGGGGGTAGACCGCCGGCGCCCGCGCGGTCTGTCTCGAACACTGCTGATCCAAACAGCAGATCGCGCGCGACCGCCATCCGCTTGGGCAGTCATTCGTTCTCAGCGCGGCCTAAGTGGTGGGTTCCGCGTATGTGAGGCTCTGGCACTTGTGTTGCAAATCTCGACACCTCGTATGACTGGTCCGCGTTCGACACGAGATGGTGACAGCACGGTCACGGCCATGTCATGCGCGGGGAGCACGATGGGGAGGCAGCGCTCCGGCGTCAGCCCTGTGAAATCTGGGGAGGGTCAAGCCATGGTTGATTGGTGGTCAGAGACCGAGCACGACATCGTCGAATGCCTTCACCGGGACGGGGCGCTGAGCCCGGCCGAGCTTGGGCGGCGCGTGGGAGTCTCCGAGACCGAAGCGGCCATGTTCCTGTGCATGCTGGCGCGGGAAGGGAAGATACGTATTCGCCTCGTGGAGTCGGTCGACGAATTCGAAGGCCCCTCACCCTGCCCTCTCCCCAGAGGGGAGAGGGATTCAAGAGAGCTCGCGGCCCCCGTAGGTGTCGGGAGTGAGTGGGCATCGTGGGATGCCTAGTCTACTAGTGTATCCCTCTCCCCCATTGGGGGAGAGGGTTGGGTGAGGGGGCGGGCTTCGCCTAACCTGCGGAACGAAGCTTTCGGATCACGTCGAGGACGCGCCGGATCTCCGCGGTACTCCGCACCATCTGCCGATCGCCGGCCTGGGACCACCGCAGCCGGCCCTCACGGTCGATGACGAAGCTCGAGCGGTACGCCACGTTGCGCTCTTCGTCCCAGACCCCGTACGCCTGGATCACCTTCCGGTGCACGTCGCTCAGGAGCGGGAAGGGCAGGGTGTTGCGCTTCTGGAACTCGCCATGCGAAAACGGCGAGTCGCCGCTGATCCCCAGCATGACGGCGCCCGCGGACTCTAGCTCCTTGGCGACCCCGCCGAGGTCGCAGAGCTCGGGCGTTCAGATGCTTCCCCAGTCGTAGCAGTAGAAGAGCAGGACGACGTCGGACACGCCCTTGAACTCCGCCAGCGATACCTCGTGGCCGCTCGTGGACGGAAGCGAGAAGACCGGCGCCTCGTAGCCATAGCGCAGCATAGGTTATTGCTCCCAGAGATGTTTGAACTGCACCGCCACCATTTTATCGTAGGCAAAATCGCTCTTCACCACCCCCGCCTGCTTCTGGAACTGGTTGACCGTGCGCAGCGCCTCTTCCGTGATGGCCGGGAAGTACGCTTTCTTGTAGACGCCGATGATGTTGCGGAGGAGATCCGGGTCAAGGGCAGGGAATATCTTCTGGGCAACCCCGACGGCCGCGTCAGGATCCTCCCGGAGACGCTTCTGAGTCTTGACCACTGCACGGACCGCTCGCTCGACGATCTGCGGATTGCTCTGGATATAGCGGTCGCTCACCTGGAGCGTGGGGAAGGTCATGTTCCGGAGGAATGGGGGGCCCTGGTCGCGCATGGGCTCGATGAAATAGCGGCCCAGCTTGAGCTGGTGCACGATGATGGCCCCGCCGGGCTCCCCGCCCATGAAGCCGTCGATCTGTCCGGCGCGCAAGGCCGCGGCGGCCGAGGTCGAGCTGCCCACTGCGATGACGGCCACATCGCGGTCCGGCTCCAGCCCCGCATCCCGGAGGAGCGCGCGCAGCGCGAGGTCGGTGGCGCTTCCCGCGCGCGTCATGCCGAGCTTGGTCCCCTTGAGCCCCTTGACGTCGGTGGCGGGCAGGCTCTTCCTGAGCACCAGGAAGATCGGGTTCCGGTTGAGGATGGCCAGCAGACTCTTCGATGCGAAGCCCTTCTCGGCCAGGATCATGGGCCGCTCGACATAGGTCCCGGCAAGATCGATGGAACCGCCCACCAGGGCCGTGGTCACCTCGGCGCCGCCCTCGAAGTCCGCGAACTGGGGACTGAGCCCTTCCGCCTTGAAGTAGCCGAGCTGATCGGCGGCGTAGAGCGCGAGGAAGGTGACGGCCGGCGTGGTGCCGATCCTGACCGTCTGCTGCGCCTGCGCCGGCGAGACGAAGGCGAACAGCGCGACGAGCAGGCCGAGGGCGACGGTCATCCTACCGCCATTCGTCGATCGACACGGTCTTCTGGTAGTTGGCTCCCATGATGCGCCAGTAGCCATTGGTCTCGCCGCCGACCACCACCACGTGAATGTCCTCGCGGCGGAACATGGGGATCGGCTCGTCGGGCGCCGCCTTGAGCTTCGAGGCCCACGGCTCCTCGCCGAAGGTCGCGCGCGGATAGATGTAGTTCTGGATGAGCTGGTAGTCCCAGTACTCGCTGGCCGACATCTTCGCGGTGCCGTAGAGCCAGTCGATGAGCGCGTCCTTCTTGGTGAAGCCGCCGCGATCGATGAACTGCCGCGCGGCGATGGGGTCGAGGAGGAGCACGGGCGGCGTGTGCGGGTCCATGCCGCGAAGCATGTTGGCGCAGTGCTCGCGCCAGTGCTTCTCGCGCAGGCCCAGCGTGAAGGCGGTGGCCCGACAGCTCGAGAACACGCTCACCGCGCTGTCCGTGGGCTGGAAGCCGTGCTGGACGTGGAAGGGCTCCCAGGGGCTTCGCTCCTCGTTCTCGGCGAAGGTGAGGCTGTTGTAGTTGTAATTGTTCCCCTGATTACCCATGTAGCTCAGCCCCGGGATCGACCCGCCCTGGAGATTCTGCGAGAGAAGACCGTAGGCCCGCCCGATGGTGGCATTGGCGTGGTTGTACGGCCCGAGGGCGCCGGTGCCTGAGTTCATCCCGATCTCGTCTCTGATCGGCCCGTTGACGAAGGACAGGCCCGCCACGGCGCTCGAGCTGCTCCCTCGCGCCGTCACGCACGAGGCGGCCAGAGCCAGGATGACCGGGAAGTAGGCGGGCCGCGCCCCCGCCATCACCGCATTGACCGCCACCTTCTCGACGGTGTACTCCCAGTACTCGCGGAAGTGCGTCGAGCGCATGCGCCCGACGATCTCATCGGGCTTGCGCCGAGTTCCCGCGAGCATCGCCCGCACGCGCTCCTCCGTCGGCAGCACGATGGGCAGCATGTCCGTCCACCGATTCTCGAGGAAGAGCTGCTCGAGGTTCTCCGCCGTGTCGGGCTCGACCAGCCTCGGAGTCGAGCGGTCGAACTCGACAGGACCCAGATCGCTGTCGTTGAACGGGTGCGTCAGCCCCTCGATCACTTCCTGCATGACGGGCCGGCCCGTGACGGGATCCGTGCCGTCGATGTACGCGCGGAGCTGGACCGCCGTCTTGCCCATGATGGGCTGGGGCACGAAGGCCTGGCGAAGCCCGGGCATGCCGTTGACCGTGGCCACGGAACGGACGACCCGATCGAACTTGTCCGTGTGCATGGCGACCGTGGGGACGCCGTACTTGGCCTCTACCGTCATCGCGTGCGCGGCGACCGCCGGCGCGCAGGTGCTTCAGTGGCCGACGCCGAGGATGGCGGCGTCTCCCTTCGCGCGGATCTCCTCCCAGGTGGTCGGATCGTCGACCAGGTAGACGCTGGAGATGGGCTTGAACACCGTGCGCACCGCCGGCATGTGCTCGGCGAACCAGGCCTGCATCTGCTTGAGGAAGAGATCGGAGTCGTCGAAGCGGCAATCGACCAGGTAGACGGTCTTGCCGTTGAGGGTGTCGAGCCGCGGGGCGAATGCCTTGCGGGCAATCTTGGGAGCGAAGCCGACCGGGTTCAGAACCGTGATCTTCTCGTTCGCGCTCATGGTGCCTCCGCTGGATCAGGGTGAGTCACGCCGCCCAGTCGCGGCCGGGCTACGATACCACGGCGACATAAGGCTATTCGCGGGACAACGCCACCCTGGTCTACTCAGCCCTCGCCTCAGGGCTGCGCCCTTCAGCTCGAACTGCGGCCCTCTCCCTCAGGGAGGGAGAGGGATTCATTTTTGATCCCTCGCCCCCGAAGGGGGAGAGGGCAGGGTGAGGGGGCTCGTGAATAGCCGGGCTACGTGAGATGCGGGTCCAGGAGGTCTCGGAGCCCGTCGCCCAGGAGATTGGCGCCCAGGACGACGAGGGAGATGAAGAGGCCGGGCGCCGTGGCGAGCCACCATGCGTTGGACAGGTAATCACGCCCCTCGGCCAGCATGAGGCCCCAGGAGGGACGCGGAGCCTGGATGCCCATGCCGAGGAAGCTCAGTCCGGACTCGAGCAGGACCATGGTGGCGAACTGGCTCGAGCCGATCACCAGGATGGGCGCCACCGTGTTCGGCAGGACGTGGCGCAGGACGATCCGGAGATCTGTGGCGCCGAGCGTGTAGGCGGCCTCGATGTACTCGAGGCTCCGGATGGTCAGCACGTGCGCGCGCACCGTGCGCGCGTAGAGGACCCAGCCGCTCAGCGCCAGCACGCCGACGAGAGCGAGCGGATTGGTGCCGACCACGGCCACGATGGCGATGGCCAGCATGATCACTGGGAAAGCGAGCTGGACATCCGCCACGCGCATGATCACGGCGTCGGCCCGCCCGCCGCCCCAGCTGGCCACGAGGCCCACGAGGACGCCCACCACGGCGGCGATCAGCACCGCGCTCACGGCCAGGGCGAGCGAGATTCGCCCGCCGTAGAGGAGTCGCGCGAGGATGTCCCGGCCGAGGTTATCGGTGCCGAGCACGTGCCCGGGCGTGCCGCCCAGGCCCCATGGCGGAGCTAGGCGCTGGCTGAAGCTCGGCTTGAGGGGATCGTAGGAGGTGAGCGCAGGGGCGAGAAGGCTGGCGAGGACCACCAGCCCCAGGAGCGCGCCGCCGATCACCATCGTCGGATAGCGGCGCCCGAAGCCTCCGATCGCCACGGTTTCGAGCTCGGCCGTCATCACGAGTACCGGATGCGAGGGTCGAGCACCGTGTAGAGCAGGTCGACCATCAGGTTGATCACGACGAAGACCGTGGCGGAGAGGATGAGCACCGTCTGCACCACCGGGAAATCGCGGAAGAAGATGGCGTCCACGATGAGCTTGCCCATCCCCGGCCAGGCAAACACCGATTCCGTGATGACGGCGCCGCCGAGGAGCGCGCCGATCTGGAGCCCGATCACCGTCAAGACGGGGATGGCGGCATTGCGGAGCGCGTGCCACAGCACGACGCTGCGCTCGGTCAGGCCCTTGGCCCGCCCGGTGCGGATGAAGTCGCGATGGAGGATCTCGAGCATGCTCGAGCGCGTGAGGCGCGCGACGAGCGCGGTGGGAAAGGCCGCGAGGGTGACGCCGGGCAAGATGAGGGAGGTCCAGCCCGCGAAGCCCGAGGTAGGCAGCCAGCGCAGGGCCACCCCGAAGAGCAGGATCAGCATGATGCCGAGCCAGAAATTGGGCAGGGACTGGCCGAGCACGGCCAGGATGGTGCCCGCGACGTCGTACCGCGAGCCCCGGTGGACGGCGGTCACGATGCCGATGGACACGCCGAAGACCACGGTGAGGAACATGGCCACGAGGGTCAGCTGCACGGTGGCGGGGAGCCGCTCCAGGACCACCTGCAGGGCAGGCGCCCGGTACTGGAATGACTGGCCGAAGTCGCCGCGGAAGACGCTGCGCAGAAAGATCACGTACTGGACGGGCAGAGGCTCGCGGAGCCCTA
>WNFD01005116.1_pt1 | contig 27941 bp, 25 predicted proteins | sample 5400491 | NCBI WGS metagenome assembly WNFD01 (sample SAMN13153343, study PRJNA577476) | soil metagenome | isolation source: 120 cm saprolite under Douglas fir tree site 2 hole 2 replicate 2 | place: USA:California | collected 2015-04-18
GTGAGATGGACGACGGAGCGGATCGCGATGGAGTCGTTGCCTTCTTTATCGGTGACCACCAAGGGCTGTTTGGTAATCCCACCCACGCCCATGATGGCGGAGTTGGGTTGATTGATGATGGGGAGACCGAAGACGGCTCCGAACTGGCCGGGATTGGTGACGGTGAAAGTCGAGCCTTCAACATCTTCGGGCTTGAGCTTCTTATTTCTGGCGCGCTCGCCGAGATCGGTGATTCCGCGCTGCAGGCCTAGGAAGTTAAGATCACCGGCGTTTTTGAGGACAGGAACGATCAGCCCCCAGTCGAGAGCCACTGCGATGCCGAGGTTGATATTGCGATGGTAGTGGACGTTGTCGCCTTCGAGCGAAGCGTTGATGATCGGCCATTGCTGTAGTGCGATGATGGCGGCCCGCACGAAGAACGGCATGAACGTAAGACGGACACCGTGGCGCTGCTCGAAGCCGGCTTTTTGTTTGTTGCGCAGGCTGACGATGCGGCTGAAGTCCACCTCGTACATGCAATGGACGTGGGCACTGGTGCGGCGCGACTCGATCATGCGCTGGGCGATAATCTTGCGCATATTCGTCATGGGCACCAGATCGCCAGGATACGGAGCGAGGGCTGAAGGAGCAGCGGGCCGAGCTTCAGCTGAGGCTGAAGCTGTCGAGTTGGCTGCTGCTGAACCGGAAGTGGCGGGTGCGGACGACAGGCGCTCGATGAAAGACGTGATGTCCTGCTTGGTGATGCGGCCACCCAGTCCGGTGCCAGAAATCTGAGAAAGACTCACGTTGTGCTCACGAGCGATCTTGCGAACCAGCGGCGAAGATCGGGTTTCTTCTTCCTCATCCCGAGGTGCGGCTGGCTGAGGTGTGGCGGGGGCTGGGGTTGAAGAAGGAGATGGACGGCCAGCTTGGTCTGCTTTTTTGTCCTCTTTCTTTTCCTCCCGTTTTGCGTCAGCGGGGGCGGCAGCAGGGGCAGCCTTGGTTGGCGTGGCAGAAGCTTCGCCGTCAGTCGCAATCGTACCGACGACTGTGTTTACTCCTACCGTCGTCCCTTCAGAAACCTTGATCTCACGCAGTACACCCGAAGCCGGAGCGGGAATCTCGGCATCGACTTTGTCTGTCGAGATTTCGAAGAGCGGTTCGTCGCGCTGAACCTTGTCGCCTGGCTTCTTGAGCCATTTGGTAATGGTGCCCTCAACAATCGATTCGCCCATCTGGGGCATGATGATGTCAGTTGGCATGATTTCCTTCCACACGAGCCCACAGTACGAAGCGCGGGCTGGGCGCAAACAGTTCATTATATATAAGCGGGAGCCAGAGGCGGGTACAAGCGGAGGGCATCTGGTCGTTGGGAATGGCCCTCGATAGACGCGAGATAGCGGGTTTGGCGGCAACGCTCGGGCCAGGGCCTAGCGGCAGAGATCGGTTGCGGCCATCTAGTCCTTGTCGTGCATTCCCTCGCCTTCTTTTTTTTCGTCACCGGACGGTGGGGCGACGCCAAAGCTGGTTTTCCAATATTCCTGCACCGCCGGCGGAAGTTTATTGAGATGCGAGAGCAAGGCAGTAACCTTCCATATGTCTTGCTGGCTTAGAGTCTTCTCCCACGCAGGCATACCCGTGTATCGAATACCGGTGCGAATGGCGTAGAAAATATACCACTCCGGATCCTCGGGCGGATCAGAGATGAGATTTGGAGCCCGCGGGTAGAGAGCTCTTGCCAGAGACGCGGGCTGACGATTGAATCCGCCGTGGCAAAGAGCGCAGTTCATGGTGTAGATCTTCATGCCGTCGATAAGGCTCAGATCAGTGGGGGGTACGGGGTTTGTCACACGAGCAGCATGACGCTCCATCGATGCGTCGAGGGCTGCATTGGCTATCCGCTGCTCGAGCCTGGGCGGGGCGACATTTGCGGCAGTGGGGAAGAACCCGAGCATGGCAAAGCCCAGCCCGCCAAGTATTAGCACCAGCAGAGTGAGAACAACACCGAGAATGAATTTCCCCATGCTTCCTCCCAAAGCGACATTTTGGCAGATACACGAGATTTGTGCCAACAACTCCGGTCACGCGTGTGAATACGCTGTTTCAACCTGCGCTCGACTCGGCACGTGAGTTTCCGGTTTGCGACCAGGTCAGTAACCCTTCAGATGTCGCGCTTCTCGCACCACGTCGCTCACTTTGGGTAAGTAGTGCTCTTCCTGCGGCGGCGAAAACGGGATCGCCGAGTCGAGGCCTGCGATGCGGACGATGGGGCCGTCGAGATCGTCGAAAGCTTCTTCGTTGATAATGGCGGCGATTTCGCCGGCAAGGCCTCCGGTGCGCGAGTGCTCGTGCAGGATGATAACTTTATTCGTCTTCTTCACGGTCTGCGCGATGGCTTCGCGGTCGAGCGGTGAGACGGTTCGCAGGTCGAGGATCTCGAGGTCGATCCCTTCTTGGCTCAGGACTTCGCCGGCTTGCAGTGCGGAATGAACCATCGCTGCGTAGGTGATGATGCTGATATCGCGGCCTTCGCGGGCGATGGTCGCCTTTCCGATGGGAACCACGTAATCTTCCGCGGGGACCTCGCCTTTGATGCGTCGGTAAAGATATTTATGTTCGAAGAAGATGCAAGGGTTGTTGTCGCGGATGGCGGCCTTAATGAGTCCTTTGGCGTCGTAGGGAGTGGCCGGGCAGATGACTTTGAGTCCGGGATTGTGGACGAACCACATTTCGGGATTCTGCGAGTGGAAGGGACCGCCATGGACGTATCCGCCGCTGGGTCCGCGCAGCACGAGCGGGGCGGGCGCTCCCCAGAGGTAGTGCGTCTTGGCGACCATGTTGCTGATTTGGTTAAAGGCGCAGCCGATGAAATCCATGAACTGAAATTCGGCCACGGGGCGCATGCCGGTGAGCGACGCTCCGAAGGCCGCGCCCACGATGGCGGACTCGGCGATGGGCGTGTCGATGACGCGCTCCGGGCCGAAGCGGTCGATGAAACCGTCTGTGACTTTGAACGCGCCGCCGTAAATGCCGATGTCTTCGCCGAGGCAGAAGACGGAGGGGTCGCGCTCCATTTCTTCCCAGATTCCCTGGCGGATGGCTTCGAGGTAGGTAAGTTGCATAGGTTATTAAATTCCCTTGCCACGCCGGCGCCCCGCTATCGTAGGTGCACGGCGGCTTCGGTCTGCTTTGGCCCAGCACCGGTCCCCCTCTTCACTTTCGGCACGCCGTATTTCGGTTTGATTTCGTGGCAGCCATCTTCACAGAAGACGCCGCCTTCAGCGGATTCGGGCGTGGGCATCGGGGAGTTCACGGCGATCTCTCTCTCTTCTTCGATGATCCGCTCAACTTCGGCGATCAATTCTGCATTCTCCTTTGGCATCAGCCACTTCTTTTCTTTCACCAGATAATTCTCGAAGCGGGCGATCGGGTCGCGCTTCTTCCAGAAATCGAGCATCGGCTTGGGCACGTATGCGGCGGCGTCGTGGATGGCGTGGCCTTTCATGCGCATCATTTTCGCTTCGATCAGAGTTGGGCCTTCGCCGCGATGGGCGCGCTCTACGGCGTCACGGGCGGCATCGTAGACCTGGCAGGCGTCGGTGCCGTCGACGATCACGCCGGGAATGCCGTATGCGATGGCACGTTCGGCGAGGTCTTTGCAGCGGTACTGCATTTCCGAGGGCGTCGAGTAGGCCCAGAGATTGCTTTCGAGGAAGAGCACGAGGCCGAGGTTCTGCACGGCGGCGAAATTGATGCCCTCGTAGGTGACGCCGGTGGACTGGCCTCCGTCGCCGATGTAGGTCATGACGGCGACGTTGCGTCCTTGCAGGCGCGCGCCCAGCGCCACTCCCGAGAGCACAGGAATGAGATCGCCGAGCATGGAGATGGGCGATACCATGTTGCGCTTTTCGATGTCGCCGAAGTGCGAGGTGCCGTCGCGACCGCGTGTGGGCGAATCGGCTTTCGCCATGTACTGCATCATCGTGTCGCTGGCGCGAAAGCCGCGGACCAGCAGCGATCCCTGGTTGCGGATCATGGGCGCGAACCAGTCGTCCTGGTCGAGCGCGTAGGCAGAGGCGCAGGAGCAAGCTTCCTGGCCGAGTCCGAAATAAACTCCGCCGACGACCTTGCCCTGCTTGTAGAGGTTTTCGAGCGCGACCTCCATTTTGCGGTTGAGCAGCATGTAGCGGTAGATCTCGATGCACTGCTTTTTGTCGAGATACTTGGAGTCGCGAATGGGGGGGACGGGGGCGTTGAGGTTGCCTTCAACTGCATAGCGGACGTGCTCCGCCCCGTCTTTGTCTTTCTTGATCGCTTGGCGGACGGTGAGGTCGGGATGCTCAAGGCGGAGGTCGGGGATGGAGTAGGCGCGCAGGTCCGTGGGGTTGAGCTTCGACCGAAAAGCCCCGTTGCGCGAACGGTTCCCATTGGAGCTTTGCTTGGACTTTGTTTTTTTGGTCCCCATGTGACAGCGCCGCTGCAGGCGCGATGTATTGATGGTATCGCGAGAGTGGGGGAGAGGGCTAGAGAGGGGTCTGAACCATTCGCTCTAAGCAATTGAGAATCGCTTCGCGAGCCGGACCTGCGCACTCATCAAGGGCGCGCTAGGCCCAGGTTGTGTCGTCTTCCTTGTGGAGCTGTCGGAGTGCCGTGGGGCGCCGCATCGGAACGCCGACGGTGTGACCGAGCACGGCGTCGAGGGTTTCGACCCAGCGCATCTGGCTCGAAAACACTGCGCCAAAGTTGCGGGAGATCGATTCAGCGACCGAGTTGAGATCCAGCGGATGCCCCAGTTCTTGCTGCATCGAGGTGACCGGCTTGGTGATGCCGCAGGGGATGATCAGGTTGAAGTAGCTAAGGTCGGGGTTCACGTTGAGGGCGAAGCCGTGCGAGGTGACGAAGCGGGAAATGTGGACGCCGATGGCGGCGATTTTTGATTCATGGGTCTGAGCGGGCTTCGCTTCGCTCAGCGGGACATCCCGGGTGACTGAACCCGCACGCGCATCGTTGTTCGTAGCACCGGTCCAGACCCCGGTGAGGCCTGCGACACATTTGGTCGGGATGGCAAAATCCGTGCAAGTGCGGATCAGGATTTCTTCCAGCCGGCGGACGAATTCGACGGCGCCCAGCGTTTTGCGTTTGCCGTCGGGCGTGGCAAATCGGCGCAGGTCGAAGATGGGATAGCCGACGATCTGGCCGGGGCCGTGGAAGGTTACGTCGCCCCCGCGGTCGCATTCGAAAAGCTCCACTCCGCGTTGGGCGAGGAGTTCGGGCAAAGCGATTATGTTAGCGGCTTTCGCGTTGCGGCCTAAGGTGATGACAGGCGAGTGTTCGAGCAGGAGCAGGACATCGCCGATCTTTTCTTCTTTTCGTAGTGCCACGAGTTGCTGCTGCAAGCGCAGGCCGGTGGCGTAATCGACGGTACCGAGTTGGACGACGGAGATCAAATTCGTTTCGCCACGGAATTGCGCAGATCAAGATCAAAGCCTCTCACCGTAGAGCACACAGAGAAAATACATGGGTCCTTCACTTCGCTCAGGATGACAAACTGTTTGTGAGAATGCATTCTTTTCACCCGTTAATTGCTATCCCATATACGCTGTTCGACGCGTCCAGCATGGCCTCGGCCAAGGTTGGATGCGCGTGGATGGTCCACATCAAATCTTCGACCGTGGCTTCGAGCTCCATGGCGGCGACGGCTTCGGCAATCAACTCCGTCGCCTGCGGTCCGATGATGTGCACGCCGAGAATCTCCCCGTAATCGGCGTCGGAGACGATCTTGATGAAGCCTTCATGCTGGCCAACTATGGACGCGCGCGAGTTGGCAGTGAACGGGAACTTCCCCACCTTCACGTTGTATCCCGCCTCGCGGGCTTTCGATTCGGTGAGGCCAACGCTGCCGATTTCAGGATGGCAATAGGTCGCACCCGGAATGTGCTCTGGATTGATCGGCTTGCCGGGCTTGCCTGCAATTTTGGCGATGGCGACGATCGCTTGCATCGCGCCTACATGCGCCAGTTGCGGTGTGCCCAGCACGATGTCGCCGAGAGCATAGACGCCGGGCTCGAAGGTTTGCATCCAGGAGTCGGTCTTGATGAATTCACGATCAGGCTTGATCTTGGTGCGCTCGAGGCCAATGTTTTCGGTACGCGGCTTGCGGCCCACCGCGATCAGTATTTTCTCGGCTTCGATCTTCTGCTGTTTGCCTTCGGCGGTGATGGTGACGGCAATTCCGGGCTTCGTCTTCTCAACCTTGTCAACCTTGGCGCTGGTGTGAAAGATAATGCCACGTTTGCGGAAGACGCGGGCAAGTTCTTTAGAAACTTCTTCGTCTTCGACAGGGACCAGGCGTGGAAGCATTTCGACAATCGTGACTTCACAATCGAACGAGCGGTAGATGGAGGCGAACTCCACACCGACCGCGCCCGCGCCGACGATCACTAACGATTTCGGAATGTCCTTCAAGCTGAGGATTTCAATGTTCGTTAGGACGCGATCATTGGCTTCAAGGCCAGGCAACATGCGAGCTTCAGAACCGGTGGCCAAAATGACGCTCTTCGCTTTGAGAGGGCTGGCTTTGTTGTCGTTCACCACTTCGACGGTGAACACGGCGTTCTGAGCCCCTCCCGTCAGCTTGCCGTAACCCTTCACGGTTTCGACTTTGTTTTTCTTCATCAGAAATTCAAGACCCTTGGCATGCTTGGCGACGATTTTTCCCTTGCGCTCCTGAATCGCGGCCCAGTTCAGCTTGCGCGCATCCACTCCCTCAATGCCGAATTCCTTGGCGTTTTTCAAATGATCCCAGAGCTCAGCGTTGAACAGCAGCGCCTTCGTAGGGATGCATCCCACATGCAGACAGGTGCCGCCGAGAAACCCGTCCTTTTCGATGAGTGCGGTCTTGAGGCCCCATTGGCCGGCGCGAATGGCGGCGGTGTACCCAGCAGGACCGCTGCCGATGATGGCTACGTCATAAATAGTTTCAGGCAAAGTGGTGCTCCTCAGCAGGAACAGATGATGAAAGGCAAACGAATGATTCTAGAACAGGGTGGCGGATGGGACAAAACCGGGCGGGCCGTGACGAGCAAACGGGGCAGGGTGGCGGAAACGCCCTTGGATGCTCTGCGCGGCGGAGGCGGGGAGGGATCCCTTCGTCTGCACAGCCGCTTCGCCTTGGCGAAGCTGCTACCTCGCTCAGGATGACAGATGACCAGGAGGATGCCGCTTAGTTATTCTCGTTGCTGGCGCGCTTCCAGGAAATAAGCTCGCCAATAGTCGAACTGGTGCTCGACACCGGCTGCCTATAGGCTTCCACCTCCGACCGCGAAGCCTCTTCGCCCACGGCGCGGATGCTCAGCCCAACCTTCTTCTCTTCCGGAGTCATCTTGATGATCTTGAATTCGTGCTCTGCTCCCGGTTCCAGCTGCAGCGGCTGGCCATTTCCGTCCACTGCCTCGGACTTGTGGCAAAGCCCTTCGACGCCTTCCGCAATCTCCACAAAGGCGCCAAACGCCGCCACGCGCAGCACCTTGCCGTGGACCACATCGCCCACATGGTGCGCTTGTAAGAAGGATTCCCAAACGTCGGGCTGAAGTTGCTTCACGCCTAGCGACAAGCGCCGCTTGTCCGGTTCAATAGCCAAAATGATGGCCTTGACGCGATCGCCCTTCTTCAATACTTCAGAAGGATGTTTTACGCGTTTGGTCCAGCTCAAGTTGCTGACGTGTACCAACCCGTCAATGCCCTCTTCGATCTCGATGAAGGCTCCGAAGTCCGTCAAATTGCGGACGCGTCCTTCGACCGTCATACCCACGGGGAATTTCTCATGCAGCGAATCCCAAGGGTTGGTTGCCAGTTGCCGCATGCCCAAAGAAATGCGGCGCTCCGCTGGGTTCACATTGAGCACGACACAGTCCACCTGATCTCCAACGTTGACCAACTTCGAGGGATGCTTCATGCGCTTCGACCACGTCATCTCGCTGATGTGGACCAAGCCCTCGATGCCCTGCTCAAGTTCGACGAATGCGCCGTAATCGGTGACGCTGATCACGCGGCCGCTCACATGGGCGCCCACGGGATAGCGGTGCTCGGCATCGAGCCACGGGTCGGGCGTCAGCTGCTTGAACCCTAAAGAAACTCGCTGCTTTTCCTTGTCGTACTTGAGAACTTTCACCTGAATCTGGTCACCCACGTTCACCAGATCTCGCGGGTGCGTAAGTCTGCCCCAAGACATGTCGGTGACGTGCAGCAAGCCGTCAAGCCCGCCCAGGTCGACGAACGCGCCGTACTCGGTGAGATTCTTGACCACACCCGTGAGGATCGTGCCTTCTTCCAAATGCTCCAGCGTCTTAGCACGCTTTTCCTGCTGCGCACCTTCCAGCAGTTCCTTACGGGAAACAACGATGTTGCCCCGCTTTTTATTGAGCTTGATGATGGCGACTTCGATCGTCTGCCCCTTCATGCCGTCGAGGTTGCGAATCGGGCGCAGGTCCACCTGAGAGCCGGGCAAAAAAGCGTGCGTGCCCATAATGTCCACGGTCAAGCCGCCCTTGATTCGATCGATGACCACGCCCTTAATCGGCTTCTTCTCATTATGAGCTTTTTCGATCTCATCCCAGGCATGAATGCGCTGCGCCTTCTGATGAGAAAGGTTAACGTAACCTTCCTCAGTCTGGCCCTTCTCGCGCATTACGTCGATTTCATCGCCGGCTTGGACTTTCGCTTTGCCCTCATGGTCGAGCACTTCCGAAAGCGGCAACATGCCTTCCGACTTCGCGCCAATGTCCACAACCACATGCGTAGCGGTGAGCTTCAGTACCGTACCCTTGATGACGCGGTCGTCTCCGGCGGCCTCTTCGCTTTCAGTAGTGAAGGTCTCTAGCGCCGATGCGAAGTCTTCGCTCGCAGTAGCGGCTGGCTTCTCATCATGACCGACCGCAGCATGCTCCGCTTCCTCAGCCGGATGCGGCACTTCCTCAGAAGAGGCGGCGGTTGCGCCCGGTAAAGGGTTGTGATTGTCCGTGACGGGTTCGGCCTCGGAAATGATTGTCGTGGTGGAGTCGGAGTTGTGAGCGGTGGTGTCGTCGAACAAGGTCATGCCTTTCTGCTGAAACCTCGCACTCGGTGCGGGGGGATGCGGGACCTGCCTGGCGGACGCTGGATTGAGTCGTTATGGTTGTGGTGGGCTCATCCTGGCGAATGAGCTTTGACAATACCAGCTGTCGGACGTTTTACAGAGAACCCGCGTCCAATGGGAACTCTTCGACTATAGCAATGGCCCGCAAACAGTGTCAAACCTAATTATCCCATGCCGTACGTCTCCGGGAAGACCTTACCGGGCGTTGCATCCGGAACTCATGTCGAATGCATATTTTTGCACAAACCTCGGTCTACTCATTGTCGGAATTTGCATCCAATGTGACGCCTTACGCGAAAATTTAGGCGTTCACGAGCCCACGACCGAGCCTACAACATTGATCAAATCAATTCTCCAATTGACGCTGGCGGGTCTGGCGGCAACCTTGCTTTCTGTCGCTGCCCGTGGCCAGGAATCGTCTTCATTCCCCGTTCTGCTGCCTGCACCCGAAATCCAGGGGACGGCACTAGCGCCCAACTTCCGTGTGGCCAGCTTTCCATGGGAGACCTTGGACGTGGATAATTCGGCGCCCGATACTTCCGCCGATACCACGCCACGGCAAGGGCTCGTAAAGCGAAGCATCAGCCGGATCGGAGGGGATCAGAAACGGCTCTACCTTGCCCCGTTCAAACCGCATAACTTCAAATGGGACGCTCTCGTGCTAGTGGGCACGGGAGCGTTTCTTGCCGCCGACCGTCACCTTGAAAACAATATTCCGCACTCGCATTTCACGCTATATCAGGCCACTTCCGATGTCGCCTTGGCAGGATTGGCCGGCTCGCTCGCCGGCATATACCTTTACGGGTTCAAGACCGAACACCGTCACGCCAGAGAGACCGGCGAACTCGAACTCGAGACCCTGATCAATACATTTCTCATCTACACGCCGATGCAGTTAATTGCCGGCCGCCAACGGCCCGATGAGGGCAACGGTCGCGGCGACTTCCTGAAGCACCACGCCGTGAACACATCATTCCCCGGCGGGCATGCCATGTTTACCTGGGCGATGGCCTCGGTGCTCGCCGACGAGTATCCCCAGCCGTGGGCGCGAGTTTTGAGTTATGGTGCGGCATTCACCGTGACCTTCACTCGCTTCATGGCTCGTGATCACTGGTCCTCTGACATGTTTTTGGGCTCGGCGTTGGGCATCGCCATTGCAGAGAACACGTTCCATTCCCACTGCAATCCGGAGTTCGAGTCACAGTGTAAGCACCATCAACGCTGGTGGAAGGTAATGAAGGTGGGAGTCCAATAGCAGGTCGGCAAAGCGCCGACGCATGTACCCGCTCCTGCCCGGCTTCTGCTAACCTGCCCAAGTGATGGACTACCTCTGGACTCCGTGGCGCTACGCCTACGTCTCATCGGCCGAAAAATCCTCAGGGTGCGTGTTCTGCAACGCGGTAAACGCTGGGAACGACGAAGCCGCTCGCATTGTCTATCGCGGTGAGAACTGCTTCGTCATTCTCAATACCTATCCCTATACGCCCGGACACGTGATGATCGTTCCCTACGCACATCTGGACGAATTGCAAAAACTGCCCCCTGGGGCCGCCAACGAGATGATGGCACTTTCCCAGCGCATGGAGTCGGTGCTACGCCAGCTCTACACTCCCGACGGTGTCAACCTGGGAATGAACATCGGTAAGGCTGCGGGAGCGGGCATCGCCGGCCACATCCACATGCACGTCCTGCCCCGGTGGGTCGCAGATGCGAACTTTCTGTCCGTGGTGGGAGAGACACGGGTCTTGCCAGAGACGCTGGCGGAGACGTGGAAACGGATGACGGAGGCGTTGAGGAAATGAACCGGGTTCTCAGCTGGCAAGTTTCTCCATTGCTCTTTCGTCGATCACCTTCACACCTAGCTGGTTTGCCTTATCGAGCTTCGAACCCGCATCTGTTCCCGCCACAACGTAATCAGTCTTCTTGCTCACCGAGCCGGTCACTTTTCCGCCGGCGTCTTCAATCATCTTCTTGGCTTGGTCACGCGTGTACTTCGCTAGCGTGCCAGTGAGGACGAACGTCTTGCCGGCGAGCTTGGTGCCGCGCTCCTTTTTCTGGCCGCTCAAGGTCAGCCCGGCGGCCCGTAAGCGCTCAACCAACCTGCGATTGGCGGGGAGGTTGAAGAACTCCACGATGCTCTCTGCGATACGTGGCCCGACTTCATTGACGTCCTGCAATTCTTCCTGCGAGGCACGTTCCAGCGCCTCCATCGACCCGAAATGCTCTGCCAGAAACTGCGCCGTGCGCTCGCCCACAAAACGCATTCCTAGCCCATAGATAACGCGCTCCAGCGGCAACTTCTTCGAATTCTCGATTTCGTCAAGAATGTTTTGCGCCGACTTGTCGGCAAAACGCTCCAAACTGAGCAGAACTTTTTTCGTCAGCTTATAAATGTCAGCAACGTCTTTCACCAGTCCTCGTTCGGTGAGCTGATTCACCAGTGCCTCGCCCATGCCGTCGATATTCATCACGCCGCGGGACGCGAAATGCAGAATGGTCTCCCGCAGCTTAGCCGGGCAATTAGCATTGACGCATCGGTAATCGACTTCCCCTTCCGTCCGCACTACCTTCGTGCCGCACACTGGGCAAACCTCGGGCATGTGAAACGTCTTATGCCCGCGCGGATGTTCCTTATCCGCAATCACCTTCGCAACTTTCGGAATGACGTCGCCACCACGCTCTACCTGCACCCAGTCGCCAATCTTCACGTCCAAGCGCTCGATCTCGTCCATGTTGTGGAGCGTGGCATTGCGCACGGTCGTTCCGCCAATCGAAACCGGAGCCAGCTCAGCCACCGGCGTAAGTTTTCCCGTACGCCCGACCTGCACGCGGATATCTTCAAGCTTCGTGATCCCCGCCCGCGCCGCGTACTTGTAGGCAATCGCCCAGCGCGGAGCCTTGCCGGTAAAGCCAAGTTCGTCCTGCAGCGCAACGCGATCCACTTTCACGACGATGCCGTCAATCTCGTACGGCAGTGAATCACGCTTGCCTTCCCACTGCCGAATAAAATCCCAGACCTGCTCCATACTGTGAACAAGTTTTCGGTTCGGATTGACTTTGAGCCCCGCGGCGTTAAGCGCATCCAGAGTCTTTGAATGCCGGTCGAAATACGACCGGCCATTCTGCAGCAAACCGTAGGCAAAGTAGTCAAGCCGGCGTTGCGCTGTCACTTTCGACTCAAGTTGCCGAACCGTGCCCGCAGTAGCGTTGCGGGGATTGGCAAATAGTGACAAGCCCTTCGTCTCTCTCTCTTCATTCATCTTCTTGAACGCAGCAAGCGGCATCAGTAACTCGCCGCGAACCTCGAAATCCGCGGGTATCCCAGCCTTCTTCAACTTCTCTTTCGGAATGGACAGTGGCACCGAGCGCACCGTGCGCACATTGAGGGTGACGTCTTCGCCTACGGTCCCATCGCCGCGAGTAATGCCACGCACTAATTGGCCATCGTCATAACCCAGCGACAGTGACATGCCGTCGAGCTTCAACTCGCACACGTAGTCCACATCCTTCCGCCCGGTAAGCTCATGCACCCGCCGCTCCCACGCCCGCAACTCCTCTTCGTTGTAAGTATTGTCGAGCGACAACATCGGCGAAGAATGCCGCACCTTGACGAATCCCTCGCGGGGCTTGCCCCCGACTCGTTGCGTGGGAGAATCCGGAGTAATCAGCGTCGGATGTTCAACCTCAAGCTGCTGCAGCTGCTGCATCAGCTTGTCGAACTCAGTATCGCTGATCTCGGGATGGTCGAGAACGTAATAAAGATGCTCGTGGTAGCGAACCTTTTCGCGTAGCCCTTCAATTTTTTGGTCGACGTCTTTCGCAGCTGCAGCCATGGCAGAAGATTATAGGCGGGAAAGAACCAGGTAGGGACCTTCGGCAGATTCCAGCGGTGGGTCCTGCCTGACGCCGCTCGCTCGGTGGCGCCGCAATGTTGTCTGCACGACAACGATCGTACGCACTTGCTGCACACTGGCGTGATCATGCCGGATGATGTGCATTTGATCTTCACTCCGGGGGACGGAATCCTTCGACCCCGTCTTGCGCTCTTCACAATCCCTCGATGCTAAGCCGGCTTACATCCTAGACAATCCCGTTCGGGCTGGTTTGGTTTCCCAATGCGAGGACGACGTGTGGACATGGAGGCGTTCGTGGCATCCCCATGCCGTGGCCGAGCCGCCTCGCTGCGCCCGGCGGGACAGCCGAGGCGGCTGTCTCTACCTGAGCGTTACACGAGATCTTCCAGTTTGAGCTGCTGCGCCGCTCCGCCTTTCCACGACGCATCAAACTGCTTCTGGATAAATCCCGCATCGTAGTCACGCTTCTCCGCCTTCAAAGCCTGGTGCAGCCCGAACAGTGAACGTGGATTGCGCGGATTGCGGTCCAGATCCTCGCGAAAAGCTTTCTCCGCCTCGGCCGTGTCGCCACTGATCAGCAGCGCCGCTCCCAGCGACTCGCGCACCGGAAAAAACCAGTCCGGAGGCTCGCCATACTTCAGCGTATCCTGAATTGCGACGGCTTCCCGCAGCAGGACGATAGCCCCAGCATTATCTTTTTTCGCCATTGCAACTTTTGCGCCGAGCACATCTTTCGCGATCTTCATAACGTCCTTAGCTTTGTTATTGAACGGCATCGCGAAGACTACGTCCGGAGGAGTAGCCGCCTCAGCATCAGACACAACCTTGTACTCAGCTTCAGCTTCACTCACTTTGCCCGTGCTGGCCAAAGCCATACCGCGCCCGAAGTGCCAGAAAACAGTAGCCGTCTTCATAGCCGGATCGGGCTGTGGCATCTTGAGCATTTCGTTCCAATGATGAAAACGAATCTCCACCGCCACGGGAATGGTCATAAATCCCTCGAGCGGAGGCATCATTTTCACGGCTGGCGCCACGTGCTCCGCCAGCATTTCGGCATTTTTCTTGGCCTCGGGATAGTTGCCATTCATCGCCGAACACATGGCGATGAAGTGCAGGTTGTGGCTGTAATACATCATCGGATAGATACCCTGCGTTCCCGTTGCCTTGATGTACGAGCGATCGATAGCTGCCGCCTGCTCGTTGGTTTTCACGGCCGCCTCGTAATCTCCCGTGCGGATGTAAATATGCGCCGGCATGTGCACGATGTGTCCCGCTCCAGGCGCCAGTGAAGCCAGCTTGTTCGCCCCCGCCAAAGCACGCTCCGGACTCGGCGAAGCTTCCACCGTGTGAATGTAGTAGTGAACTGCGCCCAGGTGGTTGGGATCACGCTTCAGCACCGACTCCAGGGTCGCAACGATTTCATCCGTGCCCGCCTCAGGCGTGCCATCCGGATGCCACAAGCCCCACGGGTGCAAGTTCATTCCCGACTCAGCAAACAGCGTAGCAGCATCCAAATCATCAGGGAACTGTTTCACCACTTCGCGCATCGCATCGTGATATTCCCCAGCGGCCTTTTTCAAATCCGTATTTGGGTCGGCGGGAAAGCGTTTCGCCATCGCTTGGATGTATGCCTGCTCGCTAGGAGAAGCATTGGCCGACCGATCGACCGCTTTCTGGATCGCTTCATGCGCTGCCTTGAACCGGTCCGCACTCGCCGGATCGTTATAGTTCGGTCCAACCGCCTCGGCCACGCCCCAATATGCGATGGCCAGCTTCGGATCGAGTTCCGCGGCATGCTGAAACGATCGCGCTGCCTCATCATGATTAAAGGCATAGATAAAGCGCAATCCCTGATCGAAAAACTGTTGCGCTTGAGCATTACTGGTGCTAACCGGATGATGAAGATCTCCCAGCCCCGTCACCATGGTTACAGGCCGGGTCGAAGCATGCGATGCATGATCTTCTTGCGCCGCAACACCAAAGCACGAAAGCATTCCACATACGACTGCTGCCAGCATTTTCATGTGGTCAATCCTCCGGGACTAAACTGTACGAACTGAAGAAACGGCCAGCAACAAACCCAAACTCAAAAGGACCCTTGCAAGCCCGCCTAGCTTATGCAAAAGTGAAGATCTGCGCAACAGATTCCTCGGCCGCAGGCCGTGCGTAAACTTCCATTTCCTGGATCTCGCCATGCAGAACACCTTCGTCCCCTCATTACCTACGGCCCTGCTCAACACCTTCAACACGAATAACCGGATCAATCACTATCTAATCGACCATCTTCCTGCGGCCGCTTGGAAGGCAAGCCCGCTTGAGGGCAAAGGCCGTACCATTCAGGCGATCGTCGCCCATATGCACAATGTACGTGTCATGTGGCTTACGTCTGCGGCCAAGGGCAGCAAGATACCCAATCAGCTCGATCGTGCCAAGGTCACCGCGCCGCAGGCTCTGAGGGCAATGGAACAGAGCCGCAAAGCTCTCAGCGTAGTCTTGGGCCGAGCCATCACGGCCGACGGCCACGTCAAAGGTTTTCGTCCAGACGCAATCGGCTTTCTCGCTTATCTCATCGCCCATGACGCTCACCATCGCGGACCAATTACCATGCTTGCCCGCCAAATGGGGTATCCCCTCCCGCAGAAAGTCATGTTCGGTACGTGGGAATGGAATTCGCGCTGACTGTGGGGTGGAGTCACAGACGTTTTCTGCATGACGAAGGCTTGGAAAGCATCCCAGAGATCCGGCCGCGGGCTTTCCGAATGATCAGGTTACAATCCATCTGCGACCCAGGCGCATGCGCAAGGCTTGCTTGCTCTACAACCCGGTCTCCGGTGGCAGACGTTCGCGGCGGCAGGCCGAGTTGAACGCTGCACTGTCGGTGCTGCAAGCAGCTGGGGTTGAGGCCGAACTGGTGGCGATTCGTTCTCCTCAGGACGCCGCCCAGCAGGCGCGGCAGGCCATCGCTCAAGGCTGCGATACCGTCTTTGCCTGTGGCGGCGACGGAACCATACACGACATTCTGCAGGGATTGGCGGGCACGTCCGCTGCACTCGCAGTTCTGCCCATGGGCACGGCCAACGCGCTGGCCCACGATTTGGGCATGCCCCTCAATACGGTGGACGCCGCCCGGGCTGCACTCCAGTCGACCCATCGGCGAATTGCTCTGGGCCGCATCGCGTATCTTGATCCAGACGGCAAACCTGGTACGCACTATTTCACGGTCGCCGCGGGCGTCGGCGTTGACGCCCACTTGTTCTACAAATTAAGCGCCGCAGTGAAAGGACGCCTTGGCATGGCGGCTTACTATGTCAAAGCATGGCATCTCTGGATCCATTACCGCATGCGGCGGTTTCAAGCGCAGTATACGCAGACTGGGACCGGCGGACCTGGATCAGCGTCAGCGACAAGCAGCGCAACCGTCACCGAGTTGCTGGCCGTGCGGATCCGTAACTTCGGCGGAGTGCTGCGGGAATTGGCTCCCGGAGCTTCGCTGGAACGCAATGACCTGCGGTTAGTTCTTTGCCGAACCGCCAGCCGCACAGCTTATCTGCGTTACGTGCTTCGCGGTCTATTCGGGCGGCGGTGGACTACTCCCGGAATCGAGCTCGTACACAGCGAAAAAGTTTCTTGCCAATACCTGCCGGCTCAAGCTCGCTCTGACGGCAGGTTGGCGACCGACTCATCTATCCACGTCGAGGCTGATGGCGAATTTCTGGGCACTCTCCCGGCAGAGATCACCATTGTGCCCCACGCGCTGACACTGCTGGTTCCCACAAATTCTGCAACCACCGGAGTGGGTTAGAGTCTGAGGGGACTTGCCACAACACTTATCGATCTGAGGAAGATGCAGTAGAATCCCTGATCACTTGGAACCGGTTACTCACTTCCTGACCGGCGCGTGTCTGGGGCGCGCCGGATTGAACCGCAAGACAGCCCTTGCCACGGCGACGGTCACGCTTGCCGCCGAGGCCCCGGATCTAGACATCCTCGGACGAGTCCGCGGTCCTGCATTCGCATTCGCCCATCATCGCGGTTTCACCCATTCGTTTCTCGGATTGATCCTGGTCTCGGCAGTAGTAGTTGGGTTCGTGTACCTGATCTGGCGTCTGCGCGGACGCAAAATTAACGATCTCCATTTGCCGCCACGCTGGGGACTGCTGTTCGCTTACGCCTATCTCGCGGGCCTGACCCACATTCTTCTCGATTTCTCCAATAACTACGGCGTGCGCCCGTTTTGGCCGTTTTCCGAAAAGTGGTATTCCTGGGACATCGTTTTTATTTTCGAACCAGTGCTGTTTGCTTTCCTGCTTCTGGGATTGACTCTTCCAGCTCTGTTCTCGCTGATTGACACAGAAATCGGGGCGCGTCCTCGTGGTCCGCGAGGAGGGCTGGCGGCTACGATGGCGCTGCTAGGCGCCGTCATGCTCTGGGGCGTGCGCGATTACGAACATCGCCGAGCTGTAAATGCGCTTCAGGCGCGCAGTTATGAGGGCGCTGAGCCCATCAGGACTTCTGCCTATCCGGACATAGTCAATCCATTCAGCTGGTATGGAGTGGCGGAGACGTCTGGTTTCTTCGCTCTTGCTCCCGTCAATGCCGCGGTCCCGGAAGTGGACCCGGAAGGCAATCTCGACATCCGGTACAAGCCCGAAGAAACGGCGGTGACGTTGGCTGCTAAAAAATCCTACCTGGGCCGCGTGTATCTGGACTGGGCCCGGTATCCTATTACCGAGACCGAAAAGCTCTGGCCTCCACAAGAAGGCTACATCGTGCTTTTTCAAGATCTGCGCTTCGCCCAGCTTCCAAATCTGCCTTTCCTGCGCCGCGATAAGAACAGCCGGCCGCTCAGTGCCGGAGTTCAACTCGACAAAAACCTGCACGTCGTTGCCTACATCTTTGGCTCCGGCAAAGAGCGGATTGTGGCGCCCCAGCCCGGCTCACCAAGCAATCGCTCATCCCCCAATCCCCCCAGCAATTCAAGATAAGCCATCAAGCTTTCCTGGCAGCGCCCCTATTTTGGCATTCGCCACAAGCGGGGGTCATGGAACCGCTGGGAGTCCCTAGTTCCCCGCCTGGTACATGACTAAACTTTTAGCCCTCCCGTAGGTCTAATGGCTAGCGCAGTCCCCGGCCGATGCGAACTTTATCGGTGCCGCCTGCGTGCTATCGCGAAAAGCCACGATGCAGGTCCACCGGCACACTCTTCCGTTCGTCGCTTTTCTTTTGTCAGCCATTCTTCCGGTAGCCAGCACTCTTGCCCGCGCCGCTGCCCCTGCCAGCATCCGCATCCCACGCGTGTCGAGCCCACCGCGCCTTGAGGATTTCGAGGACATGGCGCCCCGTGGCAATTCGACGCAACTGGCCAAGGTCACAGATTTCATCCAGCGACAACCTTCCGACGGCAAGCCCGCGACCCAACGCACCGATGTATAGCTGGGCTACGACTGGGCTAACCTATACGCGATCTGGGTCTGCTGGGACACAGATCCGCATGCCATGCGCGCACATCTAACCCGGCGCGAAGCGTGCCCAAGGGCCAAAAGCCGATTACCGGGGATGAGACTCTTATCAACCACACCATGAGCATCAAGCCCACCGGACACCTGGAGATCGACAACACCTACATTCTCGATCGAGTGCTCAATGGCACCGCACACCATGCCTACCACATCATCCGCAGCAAATGGAATTATCAGTTCAGTCGCGCGCTTTCACTCCGCGCCATCGTGCAATACAACGGCCTGCTGGCAAATCCAACTTACAGCTCCCTGCACACCACCCGAAACCTGAACTTTGACTTCCTCATTACCTACCTCATTCATCCCGGCACCGCCATCTACGTCGGTTACAACAGCAACCTGGAGAATCTTATTCCCGGTCTCTGTGTCCCGCCCCCCCGGATCACTAGTGGGATGCGATCCCAATGGGAATGGACTGGTCCGCAGCAGCCGCTTCATCAACGATGGCCGCATATTCTTCGTAAAGGTCAGCTATCTTTTCCGTCGCTGAAAAGCCCTTTGAGCCACAAAAAGACGCATACCCTTTCTCGGCTCTCTCTCCGCCCTCTTCCGCGCTCTCGGTAGTGTCTCAGTTTGCCAAACTGAGACACTACCGCGCTCTCCGCTCTCTTGACGCGTCCCCCTCTTCGCGCCCACAATAAAGATTCGTCTCCGAGGTGCTTCATGCTGGCTTACTTGTTCGTCCTACTTACGATCGCGGTCCGCTTCCTGCCCTTCGCAGGTCGCTTGAACGTTTTCCCTCACGCCTGGCATTTCACCCCTTTGGCCGCCTCGCTACTGTTCTTTGGAGCGCGTGGCGCGCGGCGGCAGATGTGGCTGCCGGTAGTGCTGTTGGCCGCCACCGACGTGGTTCTCACCAAATTCATCTATGCTTACCCGTTCTCCTGGGACCAGATCGTCACCTGGGGTTGGTACGCCGCGATTCTCTGGCTGGGTACCGGCTTGAGCGAGAAAGCAAGCTTCGTTCGCGTGGTGGGTGCGGCGCTCGCCAGTTCAGTTTCGTTTTTCCTGTTGAGTAACTTCACCACTTGGGCGGCTACGAATATGTATCCCAAGACATTCCAGGGAGTGCTCATGTCCTACGTAGCCGGAGTGCCGTTTTTCCGCGGAACCATCGAAAGCGATTTGTTCTTCTCCGTCGCCATGTTCGGAACCCCCGTCTTCCTCCATGCGCTTTCCGGGTGGTTGCATAGATCCAGTGACAATCACATTGCCGCCGCGTAAGGCCTGTTGGCTCAGCCTTCAATGATCGGGCCAGCCCGTCTTCGAATATGAGTCACGAGGGTGCCCTGCGGTTGTCTCTCCGGTTTTTGGAGAGACAGGGCGGGGGATTTTGATCTGAATGGCGGCGGAACAGAGTGCCTGGATTGAAAACCTGACCGGTCAAGCTTTCTGTCTCCGGCCTTGTCTCCGCAGCAGCCACACCAACCCTCCCGCTACGGCCACCACCGCCAGCACCCAGTAGAAATGCCCGCGAAACAGCTCCCCCACCAGCCCCACGATCTGTGGCCCGAATGCCAGGGCCAGCAGAGACCAGAACGTGAAGCGCAGCAGGCGTCCTGCAAAAATTGCCGTCAAGAAGTAGCTGAAACGCATCTCGAACACCGCTGCTCCCAGCACGAACAACTTGAACGGGGTGGGCGGCGGAAGCATGCCCGGGAGCATCAGCGCCAGGAACTCATGCTTCTCAAACGACCGGTGAATTTTATTGAATCGCGCCGCCGAAATCCGCTTGCGCAAAACCTCCTCGCCGCCGAGATAGCCGATCAGATACAGCGGAATACTACCCAGCGCCGAGCCTAGGGCAGCCATCACCACATAAAAGACGAAGCGCTTGCGGTCGTTGTACACATATCCAACCACAACCGCATCTACCGGCATTCCCAGCAGTGCCGAATCAACCGCCGCAATGGCAAACACGCCCCAGATTCCCAGGGGCTTAAGTACGGCCGCAATCCAAGCAGCATACTGTGCCAAAATGTGTTTGATGGCTTTCAACCGGAAATTCAGTCTACGTGAAACGACAGGATCTTTTCAGACCACGTAGCGACAGCCGCCTCGGCTGTCTACCGAGCGTAGCCAGGAAGTTTGGGAAATAGAAAACGCGCTAGGTATGCGCCGTATTTCCCTGAAGCAAATGCAACGCGTGGGGAATCAGGTCAATCACAGCTTCCAGAGATTCCACCGCGCCCCTTGGATTTCCCGGCAGATTCAAGATCAGCGATTGGCCTCGAGTGCCACAGACGCCGCGGCTGAGGGCAGCAAACCGCGTTTTCTTGGTACCTTCCAATCGTATCCGTTCGGCCAGTCCCTCGATCACGCGGTCGCAGATCGCACGCGTAGCCTCCGGCGTGACGTCGCGGGCTGCGATTCCCGTCCCTCCAGTGGTCGCGATGAATCGCACCTCTGTTGCCAGACGAATAAGTAAGTTTTGGATTTTGATTTGATCGTCAGAAACTACTTGGCGAGCAATTACATGAAAGCCGTGTTTTTTCAGAATATCCGCGACGGAGGGCCCAGAAACATCCTCACGCTCTCCGCGGGCGCAAGAATCGCTGACAGTGATGACAGCGGCGGTCCAATCTTCCGACGCCCGTGCCTCAACTATCGAGGAGGACATCTTCCTCTTCTTCCCTTCCGCCGCCTGCGCCGCCGGAGCTCGCCGTGATGCCGCCTTCACTGGCCTCTGCGCCGCCTTCGCGCTGCGATTCGTCGAGTAGACGCAGGCCTTCCATCAGCAGGCCCTGAGTGTTGAGCTGTGTAGTCGTCTCGTCTGTCTTGCCTTCAAAATTCAACTCGAAATTTCCGCCCGTCCACCGTAGCACTTTGAACACAGCCTCATCGCCTACCAGCGATCCATAAGTTGCGTGCTTGACTTGGCCTTCAGCAAAAAACACTTCGCACTTTTCTCCGTCTTTGGTCATCGTAAGCTGACAGCTCTTGCGCCCCATTTCCAGCGACTGCATAAGGTCGATAACGTTCATCTGCGAGAGATTGCCCCGCACCACCCCATCCGAAGGTGCAGTCTTAGCCATCTTCTCCAGCGCAATGCGGTCGATCATGCGTTTGATGCGGCGCGTAGCGTCCTTCAGAAAAAACGGCTTCTCTAGGTAGTCGTCGGCAGCATCCTGTGGCGAGAGCTTCTCAGCAATGTCTGCCTTGCTTGCCATCAGCACTGTGGGAAAATTCGCGGTCGCGGGACGGCTTTTCAGTCTTTCGACAAGTTGTCGCCCGTCCATGCCGGGCATGCGGTAGTCGCAGACCAGTAAATCCGGAGGCTCATCGACAGCTTTCAGCAGAGCGTCGGCCGCTTCGTTCGCAGCCGTCACTTCGGCGAGCGAGCCCAGTGCCTGCTGCAACATCCCGAGCACCATCGGGTTGTCGTCCACCAGCAACAATTTGACGTTGTTCGCCATGAGTCAGTCAGCGTAGAAACGAGTCAGCTTGAAAGAAGACTCTTCTTCGCACGCCGATACTCGCCACTCTTCCCACCACTTTTGCGTTGCAAAACGATCTCGCGAATCTCAATCCCCTTATCAAGCGCCTTGCACATATCGTAGAGCGTGAGCGCGGCTACGCTTGCAGCCACGAGAGCTTCCATTTCCACTCCGGTTTCCGCGGTGGTCGCGACCTTCGAAGTAATAGTGACGCCATTCTCGCACAGCGTCACATCGACATCAACGAGCGCGAGCGGCAGCGGATGGCACATCGGAATTAACTCTGAGGTGCGTTTTGCCGCCATGATTCCCGCGATCCGCGCCACTTCCAGCGGGTGGCCTTTGGGATTCTGCGGCAGCGCCGCCAGTACGGCGGAGGTCATGGCGACGAAGGCGCTGGCCTCCGCTTCGCGGCGGGTTGGCGCTTTGGCAGAAACATCTACCATGCGAGCACGACCCGCGCCGTCGTAATGGGACAACTTCTTGACCATGCGAAGCTCTATCTTACATGGGAGACAGCCTGGCGCAGACACGCAGCTTGCCGCGTCTTGTGGCTGCGGAGGCATAGCAAGCGAGGTGTCTACGAAGACAAAAAGCGGCGATCACTCTCCACTTCACCGCTCTCGGCTTCACCGCATCAACACTGCTGCCCAATCGCCCGCGGGAATATTCTCGCGGTCTGGAGGGATGACGATATAGCAATTCGCACTCGCTGTCGCTGCAATGTCGCCCGAACCCTGCCAGCGCACCAACTCTACCTTCGCATTTTCAAACTCGCCTGAAAGAATTGCTGGCAAGAAGCGCTTCAATCCTGTCTTGCTGCGAATCTCGGACTTGAGCTGTGCGTGTAAAAAGATTAGCTGGCGCGGCAACATTCCCGCGAGCGCCTTGAGCATGGGCCGCGCGAAGAGTTCGAATGTGACCATGGTTGAAACGGGATTTCCAGGTAGCCCGAAAAAATACGTATACGAGAGCGGACTCGTTTTTCGCCCCTCCCGGGCTTGCTTTTTCTGGGCCTCTGACCCACGGCTCACGCCGTGGGCCGCGTTCTTTCGCCCCGCCGCGGCGGATTGCGATTCGCTTACCGCACTGAGACTGTCGTCTTTTGAGGCACGCCCGCGTCCGAAGACGACTGGGCGTCCTGGTTGAATCTTTGCTCCTGTAAAGAAGAATTCCGCCTTCATTTCGGCGAGCACCTGTTCGACTAAGTCGTAGCGTCCCATGGAGACACCGCCAGTCATCAGCAGCAGGTCTGAGCGCAACCCCTCTTCGATCAGCTCCCGCAGACGTTTCGGTTCATCGGGAGCGATCGGAAGAAGCACGGGCTCGCCGCCGGCTTGCTGAATCTGTACAGCCAGCGAATAGCTGTTGGAGTTTCGAATCTGCGTAGGTCCGGGCTCGGTATCAAGATCAACGATCTCGTCTCCAGTAGTCAGCACAGCGACTCGCGGGCGCACATAGACTTCGAGCCGCGACTTGCCCACCGATGCCGCCAGTGCAATGGCCGCATGGTTCAACTGGCAACTTGCAGCCAGCAATTGGCTGCCGGATTTAGCCTCGGCACCGCGAGCCACAATGTTTTCTCCGGGCGCGACGCTTCTACTTATTTCGACCCGTGTGATTGCCGCGGGCTTGTCTTGACGCGAGGTGTATTCCACCATGACGATGGCATCCGCGCCCGCTGGGACTGGCGCTCCTGTCATGATGGCGGCGGCTTGACCGCTTTTCACTTGAGACGGAATTTCGCCAGGCTGGGAGCCCGCTTTGATCTCAGCAATGACGTCGAGCCTGGCTGGGAGCTTTGCCAGATCTGCGCAGCGCACTGCGTATCCGTCGCGGGTGGCGCGGGGAAAAGGCGGAATGTCGCGATCCGCCCCTACGGGCTCCGCAAGCACGCGCCCTGCGGCGGAGAGCAGATCTAGGGTCTCGGTATTCTGCGTGTGAGCATCCTTGAAGCATGTTGCGCGAATCTCGGCGGCGTGTTCTTCGACCACGCGACGTGCATCTTCAAAGGACAGCACGTTTGACGGACTTGAAGTCGCAGACATGTCACGATGATAGTTGCCGAAAGAGAACTTCCGCCTGTGAATTGCGGCTGTAAATAGATTTCGGCGGAGGCTCGATGCGGAACACTTTTCTGTGGCTCCAAGCCCACAGTTGCGCTATACCCCTTCCCGGTTGTCGAAATCGACTGCATTCATGCGGGTGAGCGCGACTTGATGTGCACGATCGCATGTAAGATCAAGATTTAAAGGAGCTTACAAGTCAAAATCTAGACAACAAAGGGCTTGCGGGTGGGCGAAGAACCAGGTCCCTCCCCTCCGCCGTGGCTGGCGCTCCGGCTTCGGTCGGGATGACAAAATCTGCCAGGAGGGTGGCACCCAGCGGCTGAATCCGCCGGTCACTAATTCAACGGGCGAGTTCCTGGCCCATCACGTTGGGATTACTGGCGAATGAGAGTCCAGTTTCGAGATCGACTACGCGCTCGCGGACCAGGCGGGCGATCTCTCCATCGAAGTGTTGCATGCCCTCGGATGACGCCGCCTTCATGGCGTCGAGCAGAGTTTTGTCTTTGCGTTCGCCCTTTTCGACACATTCGCGGGTACGGGCATTGGCTTTGAGAATTTCCACCACAGGAACGCGGCCGTTGCCCTCAGCTCTCGGGACCAGCCGCTGGCAGATGATGTAGCGGAAGGATTTGGCGAAGCGCTCTCGCACCGTTTGTTGCTCTGCGGGCGTGAAGGAACTGACTACGCGCTCGACTGTCTGGGCTGCATCCATGGTGTTCAGGCTAGAGAAAACCAGGTGTCCGGTCTCGGCGGCTTCGAGTACGATCTCCATGGTTTCGCGATCGCGCATTTCGCCCACCATGATGACTTTGGGGGCTTGCCGCATGGCCGCGCGCAAAGCATGGGCAAAGCTTGGAGTGTCGCCTTCTCCCGGTTGATGAAGTCCAGGAGTACGGCCAGTGTGGAAGATTTGCCCGAACCGGGCGGACCAGCCACCAGCACAATACCGTCACGCAGCTTGGTCACGTCGGTGAGTTGTTCGGGTAGTCGAAGGGTGGCGAAGTCTGGAATGGCAGTCGGGATGGCGCGCAGGACAACGGCACAACTGCCACGCTGGATGAAGATGTTGGCGCGGAAACGAGCCAGGCCGGGAATACCATAGGAAATGTCGCACGCCCCATGTTCACGCAGCGTAGTGATGGCCTGTTTGTTGTCGCCGATCAAGTCCGCGGCGATGTGGCGCGTGTTGTCAGGAGTAAGTGCGCTCATCCCGGGCACTTGGACTGGGATGAGCCGGCCATACACTTGCACCTGTGGCGGACGGCCGGGAGAAAAGATAAGGTCGCTGATCTTATCGGCAGCGCGCAGCATCGCCGCCAGCAGGTCCGGTGTGGCTACCTTGCCGGCTGCGGACGAGCCTTCCAGCGAAACTAGTATTGGAGCAATGCCCGGTGCTGCCATTCATCCTCAACAATTGGGATTCGTTCGCGCGCCACAGAGAAAGAGGAGGATTCGATATATAAACTGTACCGCGCCGCTGGCAGGAAGCGAAGGACAGCAAGTACATAGCCCTTGGTAACATTACGCGGCCAGAAAGCAAGAAAGGGCCCGACTTCAGCCGCCTTGAAGTTCCTGTCGAGCCTTCTACTTTCAGACCAGCATTCTCATAATTGATGCAATTTCTGGGAAACGCGATCTATTTCTTGACCGGCTTCTTTCTCGTCCCATAGCTGGTTTCTACGGAAGCTCCGATGCTGGCCAGCATGCCCTTGGCCCCCTCGGCGTAGGTGCCTGTGGGCTGCAGTTCGAGATATTTCTGAAACGCTTCTGCCGTGCCGGGAGGAGCGATCACCTTGTTGTCCTTGTCCATGGTTTCCTTCGCTATCAGGTTTACGCCCTTCCAATAGTAGGCGTCCGCACGGTTGGGATCAGCCGCAATCACCTTGTTGAAGGCCGCGATTGCGTCGTCGGCTTTACCAGCGTTGGTGAGCACGGCGCCTTCATTGAAGTAGTACTGGGCCGCAGCGGTAGGATCGGTCTGGGCTGCCTGCTCATAGGTTTTAATGGCGTCGTCGGTCTTGCCGGCCTTGGCATAGGCCTCTGCCAGGTTGTTGTAATAGGCCGCGAGTTTTTTCGCTGCGTCGGGATCCTTGTCATTAGTAACGGCTTGCTTCAACTGCACAGCCTTCTGATAAGCGGCAACGGACGCATCCAGCCGCTTCTGCTTTTCTGCCACATCGGTTTGCTTGTTGGCCGACAAACGGTAGGCATCTCCCAACTTGAACCAGATCAGATCCCGGCTGGGATCCATCTGGTTGGCCTCGTTCAAGGAGTTGATGGCAGTGTCATAATCTCCGCCCTGCAGCGCGGTAGTGGCAGCTGACAGTTTTTCGTTCAGAGCTTTGACCGTGTTGCCTTCTTTTTCTTGTTTGGCCTTCGCCTCTTGCATCTGCTTGATCTGTTCGGGAGTGAGACCCTGGCCCTGGGCTGTCCTCTCCTGCTCCTTCTTCAAATCGAAATCCAGTGTGTTCTCATCCAACTGGACCTGAAATCCGTTGACGTGGAAGAGTTCTTTGTTAGCTTTGGCATCTTCGGCGGTCTTGTACAGCGTGACGAGGTACTTGCCAGGCGCAACTCCCAGGGAGAAATACTCCCCCTTCTTGTTGGTCCTGAGAGGATATTTCTGCCCGTTGTCCTGGTTGGCGAAGAGCACGACTCCATCGACGATGGGATTGCCTTGGACATCCTTGGCGACACCTTTGACCGTTCCTGAGGCTTGACCGAACAGCGAAGTGGCGCACAGTCCCAGGATTAAGACAACAAAAACCAATATTGCGAAATGTTTTCTCATCGTGGCCTCCCGGCCTGAGTTCAATTGTTGAGTTTTGATTGTTGATCGTTGATTGGATAACCGACTTCAAGCACGTCCGCTTGGTTTTGGTTCAGCAGTCAGCATTCAGAAATCAACATTCAACAATTTGTTTTTCTGCATACGGAATCGGATCTTTCGTGCCAGCGGCCCGGAACGCCCGCAACCGCAGTACGCAACTATCGCAGACACCACAGGCTTGATCCTGGCCGCCGTAACAGGACCAAGTTAAATCGAAGGGTGCGCCCAGTTCAAGGCCAAGCCGTACAATCTCAGCCTTGCGCATGGCGATGAGCGGCGTGACAATTTCGATTCGGCCTTCCCTGGTTCCTGCTCTCACCACCCGGTTGAACGCTTCATAATACGCTGGCCGGCAATCCGGATACCCGGAACTGTCCTGTTCCACGGCGCCAATGTACACCTTCCGCGCGCCCAGCACCTCGGCCCAACTGACCGCCACTGCCAGAAAATGGGCATTGCGAAAAGGGACATAGGTCACCGGGATGTCCCGCCCGATGGCATGCGATTCGGGCACGGCAATATTGCTGTCAGTGAGGGCCGAGCCGCCAATGGCCCGCAACGCTTCATTTCGGACAATCAGCCTGTTTGGAATACCCAGCCGTTCGCAAACCGCCAGGAAAGACTGCCGCTCGCGTGCTTCCGTACGTTGCCCATAACTGATGTGGACGGCGGCGGCGTCTCCGTCTCGCGCTGCCAGCGCGGCGCACACGCAGGAGTCCATGCCGCCACTGAGCAGCACCACCACTCTCGGTTTGCCTTCGCTAATCAAGTCAGATTTCCTCGTCACGCTGCAAGCTGTTGTCTTGGCGTGGCCCGTGCTAGGGAGTAGCCGCTGTCAATGGTCAGACATAGTTGACCGGCGCGTGATCGGCGAGGGCACGCAAGGGCACATCTCCGATTCTCCAAGCGTATTTCTCGATATATTCCTTTTCCGCCTGGGTCCGGTCCGGTCGTTGTCGATGTCCGTCCGCGGCGAGTTAAATTTCACCTGGCGGGCAAGATTAATGTAGTAGGGCCCTCCCAGGTGTTGGTAGCCAAAGCTCTTCGGTGGGACACCGGTGACGATGTCGGAACAGTCCACGCACCGATGCTTGTCCAGGCCCTTGAGCGTCGCCCCGAA
>WNFD01005397.1_pt1 | contig 27927 bp, 21 predicted proteins | sample 5400491 | NCBI WGS metagenome assembly WNFD01 (sample SAMN13153343, study PRJNA577476) | soil metagenome | isolation source: 120 cm saprolite under Douglas fir tree site 2 hole 2 replicate 2 | place: USA:California | collected 2015-04-18
CATCCGGGTCAACACCTTCGCGAACTCGCGCACGGCGTTTGCCGGACTCAAAGGCAAGCCCTTCCCGATCTACGCCATTCCGCTGAAGGCGGGCATGAGCATCGGCATGATGCTGATCAGCGTTGAACTGCTGATCATGCTCTGCATCCTGCTGTTCATTCCCGGCAAGCTGGCCGGGGCCTGCTTCATCGGCTTCGCCATCGGCGAATCGCTGGGCGCGGCCGCGCTGCGTATCGCGGGCGGCATCTTCACCAAGATCGCCGATATCGGTTCCGACCTTATGAAGATCGTCTTCAAGATCAAGGAAGACGATGCCCGCAACCCCGGCGTCATCGCCGACTGCACCGGCGACAACGCCGGCGACTCGGTCGGCCCCAGCGCCGACGGTTTCGAAACCTACGGCGTCACTGGTGTCGCCCTGATCACCTTCATCCTGCTGGCCGTGAAAGACCCGACGGTTCAGGTGCAACTGCTGGTCTGGATCTTCGTGATGCGCATCATGATGCTGGTATCGAGCGCGGTCTCCTTCTTCGCGAACGACATGTTCGCCAAGGGCAAATACAGCAACTCGGACCACATGAACTTCGAAGCGCCCCTCACCTCGCTGGTCTGGATTACATCCATCGTCTCGATGATTCTGACCTTCGTGGTCTCGAAGCTCATGATTCCAAACCTCGGCGGCAACGATACGCTGTGGTGGAAGCTGTCGGCCATCATCTCCTGCGGCACGCTCGCCGGCGCGGTCATTCCTGAACTGGTCAAGGTGTTTACCTCCACGGAATCGACCCACACCAAGGAAGTGGTCACCGCATCCAAAGAAGGCGGCGCTTCGCTGAACATCCTTTCCGGACTGGTGGCGGGTAACTTCTCCGCCTTCTGGCTGGGCCTCAGCATTGTCGCTCTGATGGCCATCGGTTACTTCATCAGCGGACAGGGGCTGGGCGCCGAGTTCCACGGCGCGAAGCTCATGCTCGCTCCCGCGGTCTTCGCCTTCGGTCTGGTCGCATTCGGCTTCCTGGGCATGGGCCCGGTCACCATCGCGGTCGATTCCTACGGCCCGGTTACCGATAACGCGCAGTCGGTCTACGAGCTTTCGCTGATCGAGAACGTTCCCAACGTGGCCGCCGATATCAAAAAGAACTTCGGCTTCGACGTGAACTTCTCGCGCGCCAAGGACCTGCTCGAAGAGAATGACGGCGCGGGCAACACCTTCAAGGCCACGGCCAAGCCGGTGCTGATCGGCACCGCCGTTGTGGGCGCAACCACCATGATCTTCTCCATCATGATGAACCTGACCAACGGGCTGACGGAGAACACCGAGAACCTTTCGCTTCTTTATGCTCCCTTCGTTCTGGGCCTGATTACCGGAGGCGCGGTGATTTACTGGTTCACCGGCGCATCCATCCAGGCGGTGACCGCCGGCGCATACCGCGCCGTCGAGTTCATCAAGAAGAACATCAAGCTCGAAGGCGCGGAAAAAGCCTCCGTCGAAGACAGCAAGAAGGTCGTGAAGATCTGCACCGAATATGCCCAGAAGGGCATGTTCAACATCTTCCTGACGGTGTTCTTCATTACCCTGGCATTCGCCTTCGCGGAACCGTTCTTCTTCATCGGTTACCTGATCTCCATCGCGGTCTTCGGTCTGTATCAGGCCATCTTCATGGCCAACGCGGGCGGCGCATGGGACAACGCCAAGAAGATCGTGGAAGTCGAGCTGAAGATGAAAGGCACTCCGCTGCACGACGCAACGGTTGTAGGCGACACGGTCGGCGATCCGTTCAAAGACACGTCTTCGGTGGCCCTGAACCCGATCATCAAATTCACGACACTCTTCGGCCTGCTGGCCGTGGAACTGGCCGTGAAAATGACGGCGGAAAACGGAGCCAGGCTGACCAACATCCTGGCTGTGGTCTTCTTCCTCGTGGCCGTGACCTTCGTATGGCGTTCGTTCTACGCGATGCGAATCGGCGGACAGGCGGCGGAGTAGCAGCTGCCGGCTATTGGCTTTCAAGAGCCCGTTCCGAAAGGAGCGGGCTTTTTGCATGTCAAAACCTCACCGCAGAGGCGCAGAAAAATGCAGAGGAGCGCAGGAAAAACAAAAGCATTTTGCCGCTGATTTGCGCAGATTACGCAGATAAGAAAAACCCTGAGAGAAAAAGGCTCTAATCTGCGTCTATCTGCGCAAAAGCGGCAAAATGCTTCTGTTTTTCCTGCGCTCCTCTGCGTTTTTCTGCGCCTCTGCGGTGAGGTTTTCGCGATGCGTTCCTATTGATGTTCATGCCGAGGATCAACAACCAGGGGTTCCGCCTTCATGGGCTTTCCCGTACCTTCGCGCATCTTATCTTTGACCCGCTTCGCCAGCTTTTCGACTTCCTCGGCCTTGCGGACTACCTCGAGCGACAGCGTATTCTCATTGCTCTTGCCCACAGCATCTTTCAGTTCGCTGGCCAGAACGAACAGCTTATCCGTATCTTTTTGAAGGTCTTCCTGGCGCCTTTTGTTGGCCAGCTTCTGCTGGCGCTCTTCCATGTCTCGCTCGGCCTGGGAGGGTGGCGGCGGATTGGCGACCTGCGGTGAAGCGGAGAGATGGAAGGCAAGACCGGTCAGCATGGCCCCGGTGAGGATAAGAAGAATGGCATTTTTGACGGCGTTTCCGGACACAAGTCACCTCGCGCGCAAAGCGGCTTTAATAATCTGTCGATTATAATCGCTTCGCGGGCTTCGATATAATTCAGACAGTGCTCATGGAACCTCGCTGGACCAATCTTCTCCACGACTGGCAGGGCGATCTGGTGCGTTTTGCGCGCTATGACGCTCCCAAACTGTTCGCCGTCCTGCTGCTGGCTTTCGTGCTCATTCGGCTGATGAACCTGATTACCCGCAAGGTGATTGACTTCAGCCGGAACAGCTCCGCGAGCGCCGCCCGGACGCAGCAGATCAGCACCGCCGGGGGCATGATCCGCAGCATCGGCGTCTTCGTCATTGTCTTTGTCACCATCCTCCAGGTGCTGCCTATCTTTGGCATCCACATTGAGCCGCTGCTGGCCAGCGCGGGAATCGCCGGACTCGCGATTGGCTTCGGCGCGCAAACGCTGGTCAAAGACGTCATCAACGGCTTCTTTATCCTTGTGGAAGACCAGTTCGAGGTGGGCGACGTGGTGCGCGTGGCCGGCGTTCAGGGCACGGTGGAGGAGATCACCATGCGGCGTACCCTGCTGCGCGATGGCGACGGCACCGTTCACATCGTACCCAACAGCAGTATTCAAATCGTCAGCAACTCGACCCGCGACTGGTCGCAGGTGGCGCTGCACGTGAATGTGGACTACTCCGAAGAGAGCGCGCGCGTGATCCAGACACTGCGCGAGGTGGCCGAGGCGTTTCATGCCGACCCGGCATTCCAGGAGAACACCGTTGGCACCCCGGAGGTGCCCGGAATCGAGCGCATGATCGGCAATACCGTGGACTACCTGATGCTGGTGAAGGTCCGCCCCGGCAAGCAGGATATGATTGCGCGGGAGCTGCGTCTGCGCATCAAAAGCGCCTTCGACCAGAAAGGCATTAAATCCGGAATGGGCCCGGTGTTTGTGGGGCAGCTGCCGCCGAAGTAAAGGAAAGAAAAGATTTTAAATTTGAGATTTTAAATTTGAAATTTAAAATCTTTTCCCTGAATCGAGGGCTTCATGGACTTAGGACTTAAAGGACGGGGTGTGATTGTCGCCGCATCGAGCGAGGGCATCGGACGGGCGACGGCTGAACTATTTGCCCGCGAGGGGGCGCAGGTGGCCATGTGTGCGCGCACCGAGGATAAACTGCGCGCGGCCGCCGACGAAATTCGAGGCGCTACCGGGGCCGAGGTTTATGCGGAACGAACGGATGTCACCGATGGCGCGGCGGTCCAGCGATTCGTCGAGAACGTGGCGAAACAGTTTGGCCGCATCGACGTGTGTGTTGCCAACGCGGGCGGACCTCCGGCAAAGAACTTCCTTTCCATTCAGAGCGATGAGTGGCGGCGGGCCGTGGATATGAACTTCATGAGCGTCATCCACCTGGCAAAGGCGGTCATTCCCTATATGCAGCGCCACCGCTGGGGACGCATTATCACCATTACCTCGGTCTCCGTGCGGCAGCCGGTGGATGAACTCATCATGTCGAACTCGGTCCGTCCGGCGGTGATGGGCCTGGTCAAGAGCCTTTCCAACGATTTCGGCCGGGACGGCATTCTGGTGAACAACGTCGCCCCCGGCTACACCGCCACCGAGCGCCTTAAGGAGCTTTCCAGTGTGCGAGCCCTGGCCACCGGCACCACCTCGCAGGCCGTCGATGAACAACTGGCCGCCGACACCCCTGTCCGACGCCTCGGGCAGCCGAATGAGATCGCCGACGCCATCGTATGGCTGGCCTCGGAACGGGCTTCTTATATCACCGGCCAGACGCTGGTGGTGGATGGGGGAAGGTATAAGGGGTTGTAACCGGCGTTCGGCGATGTCCACTCATCCCTGCATCAATCGCCGATATGCCGTCTCCGGACCATCCCAGGAGAATGTCTCAGGGTGAATCAAATGGGCAAGCAACTCGGTTCCCTGAACCACTCTGGGGCCGGGCCGCGCGAAATAGGAACTGGCATCCACGGCATACACCTGACTGTTGCGGACGGCCGGAAGATCGCGCCAGCCTGGAAGGGATTGCAAACCGGGCGCCATCTCCACAACCTGGTCCAAATGGTACCCGCAAGGCATGAGGATGAGGATCTCCGGCGCCCACTTCAGCACATCATTCCAGGCAACGCGCGTGGAATAAGCTTTCTCATGCGCGAGTTCGTCGATGCCACCGGCAATGCGGACCATTTCCGGGACCCAATGCCCGCTGCAGTAGACCGGATCGAACCATTCCATGCAAAACACCCTGGGACGTGACGCGCATTGAGCCGCCCGCTTCGCAATCCCATCGATTTTCCCGAAGTTTGCCGCAATCCATGCTTCCGCCTCGTCCCGGCATTCCAATGCCGCGCCAATGTCGCGGATGTTGCCCGCGATTTCCGCGAGATTGCCCGGGGTGAGCCAGAGAATCTGCGGTTTTTTAGGCAGGGCGTTCAGGGCCTGAGTGACCTCATTACCCGAAGGGGCGCACACCTGGCAGAGATCCTGTGTAAGAATCACGTCAGGCGCCAGTTCCCGCAGCAGTTTTTCGTCCACCAGGTAGACGCTCTGGCCGGCCCGAAGGCGTTCCGTAACCGCCGCATCGATCTCGGCCTGGGTCATCAGCTCAACCGGCACGGCGCTGCTGACTACCACCGGCTTGCCGCGGACCTCCGGCGGATAGTCGCACTCGTGAGTGATTCCGATCAGGCGGTCGCTCAGCCCCAGGACGCAAACCATCTCCGTCGCGGACGGCAGGAATGAAACGATTCGTAATGTGCTCATAAATAAACAGATCTCCGGACAGCCTGTGGAGAACATCCCCGTTAGACTGTGGTGCAGAAAGACGGTTTCGGGTTGTGCCTCCCGTGCAGACGGAGGACCTCATTCCGTCTTCAGAACGATGAAAACAGGAACGAAGAACCCAACTCGACATCTGAAATCGCCTTCACAGCATCTTACATAAGCGGATGCCGATTTTTATCATCAGCCTGGTCACAGGGGTGGGCCTGAGCATAGCCTGGTACGCGCTATGCCGGCGCTACAACCGGCGCAAAGCTTCGAAGATACTGCGCTGGATCGAATCGGCCCTGGCCGGTGAAGGCAAGGTCCTGGGGATGCGCTGGATCACTCCGTCTCAGTTTAAGACGCCCCTCCGACTAACCTCCCGGATGTTCCATCGGGCCTGGATTCATGTGGATCTCGCTCCCCGCCAGACGCCCATCCGCTGGCTGTTCAGGACCTTTCGCAGGGAGCCGGAAACCATCGTCTTTCAGGCCGATCTGGATACGCCTCCGCTGTTTGCCCTGGAGATTCAGAACTTCCGCTCGTTCGCCCGCAGCAACCGGTCGGTGGGGGCCGGAGGGCCGGAATGGAATTTCATCCGCACCCAGCCTTTCGTTATTTCCTCGGGAACGGACTGGCAGAAAGAGGTCACGTCCACGCTGACCTCGCTCGCGGCGAGCGGCAGCCGGGACTACCTGAGTATCCGCTTCCGCCGCAGTTCGCCCCACTTCTGCGTAACCCTGCCGCTGGAAGCCATCTCACCCGAAACAGCCGGCAACGAACTGATGCTCGATGTCATGCGAGAGCTGGCGACGAAATCATCGGCAAAGCTTTTCTGAATCCTGGCAAAATCCTCACCGCAGAGGCGCAGAGACGCGCAGAGGAGCGCAGGAAAAGCAAAATCTAAAAATAAGAGTGGCATGCCGCAGAAAAGGAAACAGCCTCTGTGTTCCAATCCTTTATTCTCGGTTTTGCTTTTCCTGCGCTCCTCTGCGCGTCTCTGCGCCTCTGCGGTGAAAAAAGGGGGTTAAGCTTTTTTCATCCCCGCCAGATCTTCCAGAATCATGATCGTCGCGGCATAGTCGAGGTCGCCATATCCCGCCGTGCTCGCCGCTTCGTAGATCTCATCGATTTTTTCGAGGCCGGGAAGCTTGGTGCCGCTTTCGCGGGCTGCGTCCATCATGAGGTGCATGTCTTTGTGCATGAGGCGCAGGGGAAAGTTGGGTGAGTAGTCCTTCTTCAGGATGAACGGCGCTTTGTAATCGGCAACCCCCGACCTGATCATCGAGGCCTGAACCAGTTCGATCAGCTTTTCCGGAGCAACGCCCAGTTTAGCGGCCAGCGTGAGCCCTTCGGCCAAACCTTCATAGATAAAGGCGATCTGAAGGTTCTGGCAGAGCTTGGCGGCCAGTCCCTTGCCGTTGTCGCCCATGTGGATGATCTGTTTGCCCATGGCGAGGAACAGCGTCTGCACGCTCTGAATGGTGGCGGCGGGGCCACCAAGGATAAAGATCAGCGTTCCGCCCTCGGCGGCGATCTTGGAGCCGGTTACCGGAGCATCCAGAAAATCGCCCCCCAACGCCCGAATCCTGGCCGCGAATTGAACGCTGGCGGAAGGTGAGATGGTGCTCGAATCCACGACCACGGCGCCTTTCTGCAGAGTCTGCGAAACTCCGTTGGGCCCGAACAGAACCGACTCCACGGCCCTGGTGTCGGAAACGCAGATCCAGACCACTTCACTGTTTTTCACCGCCTCGGCGGCTGTGGGGGCGATCTTCGCTCCCGGCAGCTCGGCGGGAGCGGTGCGGTTCCAGATCGTGACATCGTGACCGGCTTTGACGAGATTGGCGGCCATCGGCCGCCCCATGATTCCCATTCCAAGAAAGGCGATTTTCATAAGAATGAAATTAGAAATTCTCAGGGCGGTCCAAGAAAGGCGATTTTCATAAGAATGAAATTAGAAATTCTCAGGGCGGCCGGCGTCAAGCGAGACCTTTCACCGCTTAGGCGCAGGGAAAAAAACAAAACCTTGTATTCACCGCAAAGGACGCAACGGGCGCAAAGGAACAGCAAAACAAAATCTCTGAAAGATGCAAAGTCTTTCCTTTGCCCTTCCTTTGCGCTCGTTGCGTCCTTTGCGGTGGATGCGCCTCTGTGCCTCTGTGCGCGGCAGGCATCTTCCCCGCTCCGGTGTTACAATTTTGTGTTTCGCCCTATTCGTTCCCAAGGACCATACTCATGCCTCAAACTCTGGAATCCGTTGCCAAAGCTCCGCTGCCGCTGACTGCCCTGACCGATGACGAAGTTTTGTTTCGCGACCAGGTGCGGCAGTTTGCCAATGACAGCATCCGTCCTAAAGTGCGGGAGATGGATGAGAAGGGCGTCTTCGAGCCCGCGATTATTCAGCAGTTTTTTCAACTGGGGCTGATGGGCGTTGAAATTCCCGAGGCGTACGGCGGCGCGGGCGGCACGTTTTTTGAGTCGATTCTGCTGGTGGAAGAGGTTTCCAAGGTCGATCCTTCGGCGGGCGTGATCGTTGACGTTCAGAACACCCTGGTCAACAACGCGCTCATGCGCTGGACGAACGAGGACCAGAAGAAGCGCTATCTTCCGAAGATGGCCGCCGACACCGTGGGGGCCTATGCGCTGAGCGAGGCGGCGTCCGGCTCCGACGCGTTTGCCTTGCAGACCAAAGCCGAATTGAAGGGCAACGAGTACATCCTCAACGGACGCAAGCTGTGGATCACCAACGCCAAAGAAGCGGGCGTGTTCATCCTGCTGGCGACCATCGATCTATCGGCGGGTTACAAGGGCATCACGGCGTTCATCGTTGAGAAAGGCTTTCCGGGGTTCAGCGTCGGGAAAAAAGAAGACAAGCTGGGCATTCGCGCTTCGAGCACCTGTGAGCTGATTCTTGAGGATTGCCGCGTGCCCAGGGCCAACGTGCTGGGCGAACCGGGCAAGGGATACAAAATCGCCATCGAGACACTCAACGAAGGGCGTATCGGCATCGGCGCGCAGATGATCGGGCTGGCCCAGGGAGCGTGGGAGCACGCGCTGCGCTATTCGCAGGAGCGCAAACAGTTCGGAAAAAACATTGCGGATTTTCAGGGTGTCCAGTTTCAGCTGGCACAGATGGCCACGGAAATCGAGGCGGCGCGCATGCTGGTCTACAACGCCGCCCGCATGAAAGATGCGGGCATGGATTTTGTAAAACAAGCGGCCATGGTGAAATTGTTCTCTTCTCAGGTGGCCGAGCGCGTGGCTTCTCTTTCGGTCGAGATTTACGGCGGCTACGGCTTCACCAAGGATTATCCGGTGGAAAAATATTATCGCGACGCCAAGATCGGCAAGATCTACGAAGGCACCTCGAACATGCAGCTGCAAACCATCGCCAAATTGCTGCTGGCCGGGAAATGAGCAGAATCCAGGGCCTCACAGCGTTTCGATATTCGGATTTATGCCCCCATATATCGGTCAGGGGGGAACACGGAAGCCCGGATTTGAGCTGGTATCTCCGGTGCCGGCGAAGGTCACGTAACAGCGGCATTCGGCAGGGGTTGACTCCTTCGTAACTGCCGTATAAGATATTTATAATCAATAGCTTACGTGCCAGCGCATTCGCATATGCCAGGCCCTCACTTGGTATGGCTCCGGCGGCTGGGTTAAACTCTAAAGAGACAGAAGACTTCTTCCCCCCGGCAACATCATCGAGTTCAGGAGTCGCAGCGTGGGACCACAGTCCCAAACACAATTGAACGATCTCACGATCGTGCACGCATTTTATGTATCCCTGCTTGAAAAGCATCTGGGACACGGCCTTCCCACGCCCGGTGAGATCAACCAGGCAATTGAATTTCTGACCAAGGCCCCCGAAGAACATCTCGATCTGAATCTCGCGCTGCTCGACATGAAGCTGTGGCTCAATCTGCTCGATATGGCGGTGACCCCGCCCATGGTAAGGGACGAACTGAAACGCACTCAGGCGACGGTGGCCGCCCACTCACTGCTGCGCTATTACGTCGGCAAGACCTCCCCGCGCGCCAACGACCGCGACAAAACGGACTGCGTGGCAACCTATCTTTTCCGCACACCCGCATCGAATTCTCCGCATCAGTGGCCGCGTCCGGAAACCGACGCAAGTTATTTGTCGATCATGCAGTCGGCGACGGCGTTTGAGCTGGAACTGCACCGCGCGCTAAAAGACATCGAATTCGAAGTCATGCCGCCCGAGCACGTGAAGATGCTGGCGGAATTCGAATATTTTCACCAGGAGCTGGAAGAGTTTCGGAATTTCGACCAGATCACCGATTCTTCGATCGTGCAGCGCGTGCGCGAGCTCAAGCAGTCTCTGAAGAAATCGCTGTATCATCCGAGCGCGTTGTCGGTGATCGCGGTCTGGAACGACATTTTCGGACGCAAGTTCGACGATCTGTTCCACGACGCCACCCGGCAGATCAAGACCTTCGCCGACAACGTGCAGCGCGAGGGCGGCAGCATCATGGCGCGTGTCGACGGCGACGTCACCGTCAAGGACATGGCCGACATTGAAACGTCGCAGATGCTGGCCGAGGACTACCAAAATTCCCAGGACCAGTTCCGCAAGGTTTCGAAATACAAAAAGGCCGTCGACACCAAACGGACGGTGCGCAGCCAGGCGCCTGCTCCGCCACGCTTCACTTCCGAGCCACCGGTGGTTCCGATGTCGAAGCCCGCGCCGGCATCGCCTTCGCCTTCCTCCCCGCCGCCCGCTTTTCAGAAACCCATGATTCAGGCCACCCGAAACAACTCGGGCGCGCCGCCGGCGCAGTCCCGTTCGCAGGCCGAAGTGCTGGCCGTGCCTCCGTCGCAGGCGGTGCAGAACGCCGTGCAGGAAGGCAAAATCCACAGCGCCCGGGAAGCGATCCGCAATTACGTGCGCAACACCGAATCGAAGCTGGCATATATCATTCCCGTCAAGAACACCCGAATCACGCTCAGCACCGCCGAAGTCGAAGCCTTTAAGGCGGATTACGACGGCGAGAAGAGCTTCCGCGCCGACTATGTGAACATCATGATGCTCATTGTCGCGTATCTCTCGCGCATGATCGTCGAGGTCGATGAGTACAACCAGAAGGCCAAGTCCGCCTATCTCTGGAAGCCGCACGCGGACGCCCTCAGCTACCTGCTTTCAACCCTGAACCGCGTGAGCATGGAAGGCGAACAGCTGCGCGCCGTCGCCCGCCAGCGCGGCCTGCAGGATAAAGCCCTCGCCATCGAAGCCTCGCTGCACAAGCTCAAAGACTTCGGCAACACCGTCGCCCAGACGCTGCAGGCCGTGGAACATCGCCAAACCAGCTAACGCCAAAGATTTTAAATTTCAAATTTAAAATTTTAAATTTAAAATCTGTTGGAGGAACCTTCCCCGATGAAGATGTTTACCGTGGTCCCTGCGTTTTGCCTGCTGACCGGACTTTGCGCACAGGCGCAGCAGGCCCCGCACTTTGACGGCAACAGCTGGTGGAATTATGTGAAGGTGCTGGCCGATGACAACATGGAAGGCCGTGAAACAGGCAGCGCCGGTCTTAAGCGCGCTCAGGCTTACGTCGTCGAACAGCTCAAAAAGAACGGACTTGAGCCGGCCGGAGTCAACGGCTTTTACCAGCCCGTGAAATTCGAGTCACGCCAACTCGTCGAAAAAGATTGCAGCCTCACCCTGGTGAATAAAGGCAATCGCCAGCCTCTGGTCCTGGGCGATGACGCCATCTTCGGCACTCGCATCGACCTGGCGCCCTCGGTCGAAGCGCCCATGGTGTTCGTCGGCTACGGCATGAACGTCCCGGAAGCGGGCTACAACGATCTGGCGGGGCTCGATCTGAAAGGCAAAATCGCGGTCATGTTCGCGGGGGCTCCGGCGGCGATTCCCGGCCCGCTGGCCTCCCATTATCAGACGGTGGGTGAGCGCTGGAAGACCTTTCAGGCGGCCGGAGCGATCGGAATGGTTACGATCCTGAACCCGGCCTCGATGGACATCCCCTGGTCGCGCATCTCGGTGAATCGCAACCATCCCAGCATGTCGCTGGTCGGCCGGGAATTTGACGAGACCGCCGGGCAGAAGATCTCCGTGACCATCAATCCCGCGAGCGCGGAAAAGCTGTTCGCCGGTTCCGGACACACCTTCGCTGAGATCGCGAACGCGGCCAAAGACCGCGGTCAGTTGCCGCGTTTTCCTCTGACCTTCAGCCTCGCGGCCACGGCCAAAAGAATGAATACGTGGTGCTTTCGGCGCACATCGATCATATCGGCATCGGCGAACCCATCGACGGCGACCGCATCTACAACGGCGCCATGGACAACGCCTCCGGCAGCGCCGTGCTACTGGACGTTGCCGCCTCGCTGCGGAGTTCCCATGACAAGCTGAAGCGCGGACTGCTCTTTGTGTTCGTCACGGGCGAAGAGAAAGGACTGCTGGGATCAAAATATTTCACGCAGCATCCCACGGTGCCCGCCGCTTCCATGGTCGCCAACATCAACATCGACATGTTCCTGCCCATCGTGCCGCTGAAGGTGCTGACCGTCCACGGGCTGAATGAATCGGAGGTCGGCGACATGGCCCGAGCGGTCGCGGATTCGCTGGGCGTAAAAGCCCAGACCGACCCCGAGCCACAGAGGAACTCGTTTATCCGCAGCGACCAGTACAACTTCATCCGTCACGGCATCCCCGCCGTGGCCATGGCAGTCAGCTACGAGAAGGACTCTCCCGAACAGCAGCTGTTCAAGGACTGGCGCACAAAACGCTACCACGCGCCCTCAGACGACCTGAATCAACCGGTGGAACTGCCGGCGGCGGCACGGTACGAGGAGCTCGTCAGGGGCCTGATGGTGCGGCTGGCCAACGGCGATAAGCGTCCGCAATGGAAGAAGGACAGTTTCTTTGTGAGGTATGCGCAGACGGGACTCTAGGCGAAGATTTTAAATTTAAAATTTAAAATTTAAAATTTGAAATCTTTTCCATAACGCAAATCGGGGCGGCCATCCGGCCGCCCCGATCGCTTTCCAATGCGAACGAATTACTGATACAGCAGCGCTTTGTAGAGATCGATCCGACCGCGGTTCATGTATGTAACCGATACGGCCGACTTATTGAGTGCGTTCATGATGTAGGAGAAGCCACCCTGCGGGCTCTTCTGTTGCAGCAGCACCGCTCCTCCGGCCACCAAAGGTGAGCTGAATGACGTTCCCCATACGGCGGCGTAGTGATTGCCGGGGTAGGTGGTGATCACGCCCTCGCCGGGAGCGGCGAAAGTTACATCGGTTGAACCGTAGTTCGAGAAGCTGCTTCTGACGTCGGTGTTGCTGGTCGAACCGATACCGAGGACGTTGGAGAGGGCCGCGGGCCATACCGCCGTCGTCGAGGCATCGTTGCCGGCGGCCGCAACCAGAATCACGTTGTGGTTCTGAGCGTAGTTGACTGCCGCCCGAACGCCCGGTGAGGGAGCGGGCATCTCGAAACTCATATTGATTACGTTGGCGCCGTGGTCCACCGCATAGTAGATCGCGCGGAGGATGCTCGCAACGTCAGAGCTGCCATCGGCACTGAAGGCCTTCAACGGCATGATTCTCGCGGTCGGCGCGATCAAATGCACCAGGCCGGCGGTCATCGTGCCGTGGCCAAAAGCGTGCGGCAACGAGGAATCGAGAATAACGCCCGTGGACTGGTCCAGAATCACTCCCGTGGACTGATCCAGAATTACTCCGGTGGACTGATCCAGAATCACCCCGGTCGACTGAGTCAGGTTTACAACGGTCGATTGCTCCAGCACCGGCAATACTCCGCCGGACGCATGGACCAGAGTGGTGGAATCGAGAATTACGCCGGTTGACTGAGCAAGAATAGCGGCGATGGCGGGATCCAGATCATTGAATTCATTGGGTATCCCGGCCAGGTTCCGGGTAAAGTCATAACCGGGGGCCAGCACGGATGCCAGGGCGGGGTGGTTAGGATCAACGCCGGTATCGATCACAGCGACTGTCCCGACGCCGGTAAGGCCGGTGGCGGCCCGCCCATCGGCGATTCTAAGAATCGAAAGCGCGGGCTGTTGCACATAGTAGCTGGCTACGTTATTGCCGAAGAAACTGACAACCGTACGGTTCGTCAGGCCATCCAAAATAACGCCTGTGGACTGGGCAACGTTGGCGGAAGCGGCACTCAATTCGGGCAAGCCGACGGTCTGATTGCGTTCGAAGCCGACAACCGCGGTGTCATCCTCAACTTCGGTTTCAAGCGAAGCGGGCACAAATCCCGCGGGCGGCGTTACCAGATAAATTGCGGTGTTGTTGGAAGACCATAAGGGCGCGACGGGGCCAAGTCCGTGACGATTGCACACATCCTGAACGGAGGAAGGCGAAGTGGTCAGAAGATATTGCGTCTGCGCCGCCCCATAACATGTCAGCAGCAGCAAGACGGTAATCAGGATTGCCGGTTTAAGTCTCATCACGAACCTTCCTCTTCTACAGAAGCCGGGGCGAGCCCACGAAGAGCCGGAAGTAGAAGTCAGGCATACTTTTCAGAAAATTTTTATTGCACAGATCTTTAATTCACAGACCTGTCGTTCAGAACCACTTCCAGCTCCTGGCCTTTCATTCCGAGAGGCACGAGCAGATGCAATTCTTCCCGAGGGGTATATTCAAGCTGAAACTCGCCGTAAGAGTTGCTCAATGACCGGCTCAGTTCCTGGCTTCCAGACAATAGAATCACAGGAAAATGAGAAATCATATCTTCAGGCGTCTTGCGGTTGGCAATCTGCCCAACCAGAACCATGCTTGACGATCCCTTTTCGTGTTCAAAGCGCAGGTCTACTGAATAATCCCCCGCATCGAAGAGCACATGGCGGCTGATCTGATGCCCCATGCGAACTCCCGCGGGCATCGGATCACTCACGCTGTCATACACCAAACTTGCAAGTATTCTGCTCAACACAGAAACTTTCGGCTGCCGATTCAGGGCGAAGAACGCCTTTACAGATCGCTCAACATGCCCGGGAACGACATAGGCGCGTTCCCTTGCACATACCGCAGCCAGCTTCGAAAACTGCCCGGCTACTTCCCCACACCTCGAACAACCTGACTGCAAGTGACCCTGCATCTCCCCGGACTGCTCCGGCGATACCTGGTCCCTCACATAGTCAGCCCACTCTACAGCTTCGTAATGGTGTACTGCTTTAGACATAGTGCCTTCTTTTATGAACTGAGAGGATACGGCTTCCGGGTCCGTACCCTCCCTTTATTAGCAGTTCGACGGATGAGCCTGCTGTGCTAATAGAGTCCTCAAAGCTGTTGAAAATATAGCCTTTCGAGGAAAATTCAGCCCAGCCAAACCGTCTTGTTTGTCTAAAGGGACTCGCACAGTGTCCCCGATTTCGAAACATTTTGCAATATTTTTATTAGAAAACTCAAATTAAATTTACTAATAATTGTGAGATTGTCACTTCGCCTAACAAAACTTCCCCACCAGCACAAAAGCCGCCCAATAATAAGGGTGAGGTTTGCGGTTCTTGAGTTTCAATATGGCGTATCGCAATGCCGTCGCCTTATTCGGCTGGTGGCGGTAAGAATCGTAAAAATCGCGCATAAACTCCGCCGTGCTCTCGTCATGGACCTCCCACAGGCTCACCATCAGGGTCTGGGCCCCGGCATAAAGCAGTCCCCGCACCAGTCCGATCAGCTCGTCGCCCCCGATCACGACGTTCATGCCCGTGCCGCAGCCGCTCAGGGTGACCAGTTCCGCGTTCAGATGCAGCTGATAAATGTCGAAAAGGCTCAGCAGGGAGTTTCCCAGGCGGATCGAGGAAAACATCGGGTTGTCCTGACGGAAATAGCCGTGAGTCGCGATATGGATGAACTGGCTCCGGGGGCCGTAGATCCGCAATTTCTCTTCGGTGGCCTCTTCCCCCATGAACAGCCGGGCATTGCCCAGAGTCGCGGTCACATGCTCCGCTTCATTCCGTATATAAGGAGCGCGATCGTCGGGCACGGCCAGCACCAGCGCCTCGCCGCCCCTGACCGGCTCCTTGTCCTGGCACAGAGCAAAGACGCCGGCGCTGGGCGCGTAGGAAATCGTGAAATCGTCGATCAGGGCCCGATCGCCGTCGGTCAGCGCGTGGAACGGCAGATAGTGCAGAAAGCTGTGCGGGACAATCACCAGATGCGAGGCCTGCAGCCCGGCATAGATGGGCGCGATCAGCAACGCATGGAGATTGCGCAGGTGATAGTCGGTGGCCTCCAGGAGCATGCGCCGCAGGGGACGGATGTAATCCTCGCCCAGCCGGAATTTGCCGAGCTGCAACTGCAGCAGGCGAAGTTCCTCGCGCACCTGATTCATCTCGGCCACGGCGAAAATACGGATACGCGCGGGAGTAATGACGCAGGCGTAGAACCAGTCGCGGGCGAGATAGTACTCCACCATGACCGTGTTCTCCGGCAGCTTCGATTGGATCTGGGCGGCGGTCACGGCGCCGGTCGAATTCTGCAAACTCAGCAACTCGCTGTCGGAGCTCTGCACCTGGGTGAAGGCCTTCATCAGCGCGTCTTCGAATTCGCGTCCCTGCTCGCGCAGACGGTGCAGGCGCTCAGCGGAGCGAACGCCGGGATTGAGTTCCTCCAGTTCGACCTGGTGCGAAACCCAGTTCAGCTTCTGACGCAGTTCATGCACCTGCTCCATGCCCACGGAGTGGTTGTCGCCCCGGACTTCGAGAGAAGAACTGCGGAAAGCGATCAGATCGCTGAGGCTGCGCGATTTGGCCTGCTCGATGTACTCGAAAGCCCGGGCGCAGCCTTCCGGCCCGCGGTCCAGGGCCAGTGAGGTAATCACCAGGCCTTCGTAGACCGCCAGTTTGTCCTTCAGGAAAGCGATCTTCAGTTCTTCGCGCCCCAGGTGGCTGCGGAGATCTTCGAGCTTGTTGTAGGAACTCTGGTAGGCCTTGTGCGCCTGCCCGGTGTTCCTGCCCGCCTCTTCAATGCGACCCAGCATGAAATAGGCCTGATAGGCGGCGGGCGATTCCACTCTGAGCAGACGTTCAAGGGCCGAGTTGCAGTAACGGCGGGCGGAATCTGTGTCGGAAAACCGCAGCTCGATATCGGCCAGCAGCAGCTCGCAGATGGCGGCTTTGGCAGGCAGCGGCGAGGGGCCGAAATATTCCAGGGCCGATGCCGCCAGATCGTGGGCCTCGTCATCGTTCCCCGCTTCACACAACACCAGCGCTTTGTACAGGTCGATGAGCGGCGGCCAGAGCTGGTTGTGCTCCTGCACGAACAGGGCGCGGGCGTCATCGAAGATCTCCAGCGCCCGGCGGCTGTTACCCTGCTGGTTGAGCGCGATGGCGGAAAAGGTGCCCGCCTTGGCCGCTTCGTAACGCAAACCCAGATCGTGGAACGCCTTGAAGGCGTTGCGCGCGAGTTCGTCGCCGCCTTCGGTCAGATTGAGTTCGAGATAAATTTCCGACTCGTCGAGATCGCACAGGGCGCGGTGATAGTTTTCGCCAAGCTTGCGGCAGAGCTCGCGCGTCTTGTCGTAGAGTTCGATGGCCCGCAGATATTCTCCGCGCAGATAATACATATACGCGATGTTGTAATCGGCTTCCACGATCAGCAGGGGCAGCTGGTGCTGTTCACAGTGCCTCACCGTCAGCAGGTGGGTGCTCTCGGCCCGATCGAAATCGTTCAGGCTGATGGAGCACACTTCGATGTTGCGCAGGATCAGCGCGATATCCAGAGGCTCTCCCTCCATGACCAGGCCCCGATAAGCGCGCTCGTAGAACTCCAGCGCCTCCGGAAACCGGTCCTGCCGGTAGAAAACGTTGGCAAGATTGTTGTCGAGGCGGCTCAGGCGCAGATGGTCGCCGTGCGCCGTGAAGATGGCGCGCGCTCTTTTTTCGAGCAGAAAGACCTGGCTGTATTGTCCGTCGTAGATCAGGCACTGAAGCAAAGCGCCGCTGATGGTGCGGGCCGCATCCACCTCACGCCCCAGTTTTTCAAAGATGGAGAGGGCTTTTTCATATCTGGGAATGGCTTCCCGGTGGTGTCCCCTCAGGTACAAAATATGCCCGGCGGTACGCTCGTTCTGTGCGATGGCATCCAGGTCATCCAGTCCCGCGACAAGTGCGGCGCTGACCTCCGCAATATTTTCTGCCCGCTTCAGGTCGACCCGCCCCAGCAAAACGACCGCGTTATACAGCGTTTCGACGGCTTCCTTACTCCGCATCCGGGGATTGCGCTCCAGCCAGGCGAGTCGCTCGGCGGTGGTGGCCAGGTGCGAGAGTTCGGCTACCCAGGGTTCCAGCTTGTTGACGTCGGTCGGCGCCATCAGAATCCCATTTCCGTCAGGATCTTCTGGAGGCGGGCCAGACATCGTCCCCGGATAAAACCGATGGATCCGGTAGCCAGACCCATGCCGCGGGCCAGTTCGTTATAGGGTACCGGCTGGTCCTGAAGAAACAGCATGCGCACCATCTCGGCGCAACGGGGCGAGAGTTTTTGAATCGCATCGCGCACCATCTGCTCCTGCTGGATTTCCTGCAGGGTCTCAGCGGGCATGGTGGCGAAAGCTTCGGTCGCATCCTCTTCCATGCCGTCGAGTTCCACCTCATGGCGGGTGCGCTTGTTCAGTTGGAAGCATTTGTGGGTGGCCACGGTAATCAGCCAGGAAGGCAGCGATTTTATTTTTCTCAGCTTCGGCAGGCTGGTAAACAGTTCCACGCAGACGTTCTGAAAAACATCGGCGGCATCGTGGGGCTCCAGGTTGTACTTCACCGGGACCGAATAAATCAGACGCTTGTATTTGTCGATCAGCGCGTTCCAGGCGTTCTCGTCGCCGTTGATACACGCCTGCACCAGCCGCTCATCTTCGGCGGCGGCATGATCGGGCGCTTCGAGCTGCAGATTGTTGACTTCATTTTCCATCAAGGCATCATTTCCCGCCGGGGGCCGCCCAGAACAACTCTTCCGCATTCCACAGCGTATAGTCCTCAAGCACGGCCGGGTGAAAATTTCCCAGGCCTTCTTTCGCGCCCACCAGCACATGCGGGCTCGCAAGGGCGACGATCGGCAGCTGCTCCGCCACGATCTGCTGGACGCGGTCGTAAAGCTCCCTGCGCCGCCGGTAATTCATGGTCACCAGTTGTTTTTCAAGAAGACGGTCAAGTTCCGCCTGCCATGTGGTGGCGGGCTTGTCTTCCGCCATGCGCCAGAAATGGTTCTGCCCGCCGGAAGTCAGCAGGGCCATGGATGGATTGGGATCGGCATCGCCTCCGCTGAGGGCCATCAGCGCGGTATCGAAGTTGTGCGACGCGGTGATTCGGTCCAGCATGGACCGGAATTCCATGGACGCGACGCTCACATTCATGCCCAGTTGCTTCAGATCGTCCTGCAGCAGCGCGGCGGTTTTCATCCGCTGACCGTTGCTGGAACTTACCAGAATACTGAATTCCACGGGCTGCCCGGAAGCATCCACCAGCGTGCCTTCCGGCTTCCAGGAAAAGCCCGCCTGCCGAAGCAGCTGCTTAGCCGCTTCCGTGGATCGCTGAGTGACGGAGATGGCGTTGTCGATCCAAAGCTTGTAGGCGGGGGTAACGTGTGTGGCCAGCGCGGTCGCCCGCGACTGGTAGACCAGGCGCACGATCGCGGCACGGTCGATGGCCGCCGAAATCGCCTGGCGAAACCGCACATCCGAAAACCACTTCTGCCGGCGGGCCACTTCAGGCAGCCGGCCTTCAAGATTGGAATTGAGGTTGAAGAGCAGGAAGTTATAGTCGAGGCCTGGTCCCGCATCCACCAGTTTCAGACCGGCTTCGCGCTGGTCGCGGAGGAGAGCCGCGAAATTGTCGGCGCTGAGTCCGCCGGTGATCTGCGTGTCCCCGGCGCGAAAGCGTACCACCTCGGCATCCTGGCTGGGCACAAACAGGAAGCTCAGTTCATCCAGATAAGGAAGCTGAACGCCTTTGGAATCCATTTTCCAGTAATACGGATTTCGTTCCAGCACGGTACGCTCGCCGGGAACAAACTGCTTCAGCCGGAAAGGTCCGAGTCCGGCGATCTTTTCCGGGGTAGTATTCAGGTTCCATGTCTGACCGATTCTTCCGGCCTCGTACTCTTTTTCCAGCAGGTGCCGGGGAAGCATGGCGAGATGATCGAAGACGCGCTCGGCCACCGCATAAGGAGCGGCAAAGGAAAACCGGACCCGCCAGGGATTGATCTTTTCGACCTCGATGGGCCGGCCGGCCACCATCAGCAGTGTCCGCTGCGGTGACTGGATCTTTTCATCTTCATAAACTCTGAAGGAAAAAAGCACGTCGTCGGCGTCGAATGCGACACCGTCGGAAAAACGAATGCCCTTGCGCAATTCAAGAGTGATCTGCCGGCCATCGGGAGAAACGGTCCACGACCGTGCCAGAGACGGTTCGGTTTTCAGGCTGCCGCGATTGATGTGAATCAGGTCGGCCATAATGCGGCCGAAAACCAGGTTGGAAGACTGATCGATCACCAGCACCGGATTGAAAGTCTTAGGCTCGGCGCGCACCGCCATGCTCAGGCGTCCGCCGCGTCTGCCCGCCTGAGATTCGGAACGCAGGAATTCCGGCGCTGCGCCGGTCTGCGCCAGAGGCCGCGCACACACCGCAAACAGCAAAAATAATCGCAGGAACTGCCTCGGCAGACGCAAGTATCCCCAATCCATCCGTTCGTAAGAGCTGCTATTGATCCAATTGTAACCGTGTTTGCAGTCTATCCGCGAACATCTGATATGTGAAGAACAGAGGAATTGGTACCAGTACCGGAAGTAACATCCACCAGTAAGAAACCATCACATCATATTGGTGAGCAGTGGCCAGCAAATTGCCCCAACTGGGCGCGGGTTCTCCGATACCCAGTCCGAGAAATGAAAGAATGCCTTCCACCATAATGGATTGCGGCACCAGAAGAGTCAGCTGTGTCGCCGACACACCCAGGGTCGCGCGCAGAATGTGATGGCGCCAGATGTAGCTGTTCGATCCACCGAACCCCCGCGCCGCCAGAACAAAGTTCCTTTCCCGCGCGCTCAGCACCACGCCCCGCACCAGCCTCGCCGGGCGCGCCCACCACACCAGCCCAAGCACCACCACCACCAGAATGAAGGCCCGAGCCTCGTCCATTTGCAAGGGAAGAAAGGCGCGTATCGCCAACAGCAGATAAAACCAGGGGACGGCCATGAATACTTCGGCAATCCGCATGATAATCCGGTCGACGATTCCGCCCGCGAGCCCGGCCACACCTCCGATGATCATGCCCAGACCCACGGAAAAGGTCGCGGCCAGCAATCCGGCAAAAATGGAGACCTGTCCGCCATACAGCAGGCGCGAGAACTGATCGCGTCCCAGTCCGTCGGAGCCCATCGGATAGATGCGTCCGGGCGCGTCCACCCCGGCGAAGTGTGTTGTTCCGTGGAATATCCACAACAGGGTGTAGGGCTCGCCGGGCACGAAGAGCTTCAGCGGGAACATGACCGAGTGGTCTTCCTTATATTCCAAGGGCGCGTCTTCCCCGCTCTTCAAACCGTAGACAAAGGGCCGCCAGTGGAATTGACCGGATGCATCCACAAAATGAATCCTGGAGGGCGGAGCATAAGGATGTTCGCGATGCTGCGTATCGTAGCGATAAGGAGCGAACCACGCCGCGAAAATCACCAGCACGTGGAAGGCGGCCAGCAGCACCACCGAAATGGCAAAACCCCCGGGACGTCTCATGCCGCACCCCAATTCATGCCACATCCGAATTAATGGACGCATTCCGGTTCATGATCGCACCCTAATCCGGGGATCGGCGGCGTAGAGCAGAACGTCCGCCAGGAAATTGCTCAGGGCCAGCAATACCATCGAAAACATGGCAACCCCTATCACCACAAACAAATCGCGCGACAAAGTGGCTTCCACCACCATGGGCCCGAGCCCCGGCCAGCCGAGGACAACTTCCACCAGCAGCGAAGCGCTGAGCAGCCCGGCCACCGACAGCCCCAGAAGCGAGATCAGAGGATTGGCGGCGGCGCGCAGGGCATGGCGCAACAGCAGCACGTTGTTGGAAAGCCCCTGCCCTCGCGCGGCCTGAATGTAGCTCGACTCCAGGACCTCAAGCATCGCCGCGCGCACATGACGTACGATAGCGGGGAGCGAGCCGATCACCAGAACTCCCACCGGCAGAACCATGTGCCATAGCGTATCGAGCAGCAGATGCCAGCCACCCAGTTCCCTTCCGGCTTCCGAATTCATTCCGCCCACCGGAAACTTTCCTGAATGGAGCGCGAGCATGAGAACGATCAGGGCCAGCAGCAGATCGGGCAGAGCAAGCAGCGTGGCGGTCGCGGCGGAAAAGATGCGGTCGATCCATCCTCCCCTGCGCCACGCGGCCAGCACTCCCAGAGGAACGGCGATCAGCCAGGAAAGCACCAGGGCGGGCGCGGTCAGCATGAAAGTGTGCTGCACACGAGGCCACAGCAGCGGCAGCACCGGCATGTTGTAGGCGAATGAAATTCCCATATCGCCTCTGGCCACCGAGCGCAGCCAGAGGCCATAGCGCACGGGCAGAGGCCGGTCGAGACCGTAATGAGCGCGCAGCGCGGCGATGGTCTCGGGTGAAATCTGCGGATTCACCTTCGCCTCGGTGAAATAATCGCCGGGAACGGCGCTGGTCAGGGCAAACAGAATGATCGAGATTCCCGCGAGCTGCAGAAGAGACTGGCCCAGGCGGCTGAGGAGATAGCGAATCACAGCGCCGCCCCGATTCCCGGAGTGGCCAGGCTTTGGCCCGCCGCGAACAGCGCCTGCGTCTCATAGTCCGCCGCGGAGGCAAGTTCCCTGGCCGCCAGGTTTTCCACGATGCGGCCTTCATGCATGACCAGCACACGCTGCGCGAACAGCGCCACGAAATTCAGATCGTGGGAAACATACAGAGTGGTAAGACCATGCGCGGCCTGGAGTTCCAGAATCAGTCGAAGCATCTGCGCCTGCAGGGCCAGGTCGAGTCCGGAAAACGCCTCGTCGAAGATCAGCAGACGCGGCTGCACCGCCAGTGCCCGGGCAATGGCGAGGCGCTGGCGCTGGCCTCCGCTGAACTCGCGCGCGTGCCGCACTGAAGAAGTCCGATCGAGCCCGGCTTCTTCCATCAGCTTCAGGGCTTTCTCCCGGCGCGCTGAGGCCGTGCTCCAGCGCAGAATCTCCAGCGGTTCGCGGATAATCTGCTCGGCTGTCATCCATGGATTGAGCGCGGTGCCGGCATCCTGAAAAACCATCTGCACCGGATGAGGATAATCCGGGGCAACGGGACGCAGAGCCGATCCGTCAATCAGGATTTCGCCGCCGCTCGGAGTTTCAAAACCGGCAAGGCAGCGCACCAGCGTGGATTTACCGCTGCCCGACCGGCCCACCACGGCGGTCGCGGTGTAGCGCGGCAGGGTGAATTCCACGCTCGTCAGCGCCTGGGCGTCGAAGCTTCCGCGCGAGAACATGCGCTTTTGCCGGAAAGTCTTGCTGAGATTGCGCACCTCCAGCAGCGGCGATGCGCCGGCGGAGTCTTCCGCCACCGGAATCCCGGCGGCGGAAAATTCCCCAGTGGGCGAGATCAGTTTAAGTAAATAAGGATCGGCGCTTTGCTGAAGGTCGCTCAGCGCTCCCCGGGCCGCGATCTCGCCGTCGCGCATTACCACCGCGCGCGCCGACATCGCATGAAGCACGCCGGGGTTGTGCGTGATCAAAAGAATCGCAAGTCCCATCTCCCGCTGTAGCCTCCGCAGCAGAGAGAGCACTTCCGCCTGCGTCACCAGATCGAGTGAGCTGAGCGGCTCATCGGCCACCAGCAGCCGCGGACCGCAGACGATGGCCTGGGCCAGCGCCACCCGCTGGCGTTCGCCTCCGCTGAGCTGGTGCGGATAGGCCCGGCCAATACGCTGCGGATCTTTGAATCCGGCGCGCTCCAGCACCGCCAGTACCTCCCTCCGGCACTCGTTCTCGCTCACCTCGCGATGCGCCTTCAGAACGTCGCCAATCTGACTGCCGGCGGTCAGCACCGGATTCAGCGCCAGCGCCGGCTCCTGGAACACCAGTGAGATATCGCCGCCCCGGATATTTCGCAGATCGCGCGGGCCCGCATGAAGCAGATCGCGTCCGCGATAAACGACGCTGCCCGAGGCGACCGATGCATTGGGCGGCAACAGCCGCAGAATGGCCAGAGCCAGCGAACTCTTACCCGAACCGGATTCGCCCAGCACTCCGACAGTTTCACCCGCACACACTTCAAGATCGACGCCGCGCAGGGCGTGAACTCGCCCGCCCCCGGTGGTGGCGTAATCCACACTCAACCCGGAAATCTTCAGCAATGGCTCCATTGTTGTGTAGGAAACTCATTGTAGCGGCAGGTGAAGCCGGACCAAAAACAAAAACGAGCCTCCACCGCAAAAGACGCGGCGGAGAAACTTCCCGGGCGGAAAAACCCCCGCATTCCCGCAGGATTTTCCTTCCGCTCTAAAGAAAAGACCCGGAACGCCGATCTGGATAGAGAAGTTCCAATCGTGGCCGTTCCAGGCATCCGCCTGCTGCGGGATCCACAGGAACGCAGAGAGGTAATTGAGAATGCGAAAGCATCTGTTCCTGTTTGTAGCGGTATTGGTATTGGCAACGGCGCCTGCCGCCTTGCGGGCTGCGCCCGCTGATGCCGGCGTAAAGCCGAAAGAGATCGTCATTGGGCAATGTGCCGCCCTCACCGGCCCCGCCGCGGGTCTGGGAACCGGAGTGCAACAGGGTCTGAAGGCCGCAATCGACGAGGTCAACGAAAAAGGCGGCGTGGGCGGAAGGAAGATCGTCCTTAAATCGATGGACGACGCCTACGAACCGGAAAAATGCGTGGAATGCACCGGCAAACTGATTGAAGAAGACGGAGGCGTTTTTGCTCTGGCCGGCTACGTGGGAACGAGGGCGCAAAGAAGATTGCCGTCTTTTACCAGAACGATTCCTTCGGCCAGGCCGGTCTGAGCGGCGTGGAAAAGGCGGTCGCCAAACGCAATATGACGATTGCCGCCAAAGGCTCGTTTGAGCGCAATACCCTGGCGGTGAAGAGCGGCCTGGCGGCAGTGATGGCCGGGGAGCCGGACGCAATTGTCATGGTCGCTCCTTACAAGCCGACGGCCGAGTTTGTTCGTCAGGCGCGCGCCGCCGGCCTCAAAAGTGAATTGACCACGATTTCCTTCGTCGGCACGGAAAACCTGATCGCCGATCTGGGCGCGGATTCTGAGGGCGTGCTGATCAGCCAGGTGGTCCCTTCGCCGGCGGATTCAAGCCACAAGCTTACTCAGGAATATCAGGCGGCATTGAAAAAGAGCGCGCCGGATGCCACGCCGTCGTACGTGAGCTTTGAAGGTTACATCAACGGACGCGTGCTGATTGCCGGGCTGCAAAAAGCGGGCGCTGAGCCCACGCGCGAACAACTGGTGGAGGCCCTGAATGCCACGGCCAACGTCGATATGGACGGAATGAAAATCTCTTTCTCGGCGCAAAATCACCAGGCGTCAAACACCGTATTTCTTACCCGAGTCAAAGCCGGCAAAGCCACACCCGTCGGACAATAGCATGACCTGAGGAAAGGGCGCGAAGATGAATGTCCGAAAACAACTGCGTATCCTGCTGAGCAGGTGAATCTGGCCAAGCTGCAACGCGGCTTTGAACGCATCAGCGGCAACTTTGCCCGCATATCGGCGGCCGGCCACGAAGACGAGTTGCAAAGCATTGAGAAGGATACCGAAGAGACACTGGCCGAAGTGGAGCGCATCGCGGCGGAACTGAGCCGAACTTCAGGTTCTTTGAACAGCGCTTTGCCCGAAGAAATGCGGCGGACCCACCTCGAGCTGCACGCCATGGCGCACGAACGGCTGAAAGCTCGCCGTCGAATCGGCGAAGCCTACCAGAATGTGGCCCGTGAAATCGGCGGCGCGGTGACCGTCACCCAGACCCTCTCCCGGACCATGGCCGATTTGCAAAAGAGCAGCCAGGAAGGCCTGATGCGGTCGAAAAAGACCAGCCAGGAATCGAATGCGGGTATCAAGGCCATGCTGATCTTGCGCGAGAAGATGGGGCAGTTGCAGCCCCTGGTGCAGGAAGTCCGTCTGGTGGACAAAAAGTTCCGCCTGAACGTGCTCAAAGATAAAGTCAAAGGCGTGCTCGACACCATCGGCGCGCAGGAAGTTTCCGACCCGAACCTCTCCGCGCAGGTAAAGAGCTTCGTCGAGAAATTCGATCAGGCATATGAAGGCGAAGGCGGATTGCTGGCGTTGCGCGCGGACATGATCGCCAATCCACAGGACGCCGGGATCAAAGACAAGTTTGAAAATAAGACTAAAGCGCTGAACGCCATCCTCGAAGGCATGGGCGGCAAAATGCTGGAAGCCATCGATCCGCTCGAGCTGGCCGTTCAGGTGGCCAACAACAACATGAACAAGGCCACTGAGCAGATCGCCGCGGTGGCCGGCATTTCCGCCACGACGGCGGAAGTGAACGCCCGGGCCCGCACCATCCAGGGGCTGGCATGGCAACTCCTGGCGGCCGGCGACGTCGCCGCCGTTGACCAGGCACGGGAGCTGATTGCAGTCCAGGACCGGCAGGTCCAGGAGAACCTGGCGGCCATGGCCAGGGACCTGACCGTATTGCAGCGAAAGTCCGACGCCGCCGCGGTGCAGGAAGCGGCCCGCGCATTCCAGCGTGTACATGAGCGTTTGATGGGCGGCGGAGGCATTGCTTCCGTGGTCCGCCAGGGCCTGGAACAACAGACCAGAGCCGAACATTTGTTTGCCACCGCGCTGCAATCCATCCGGCAGATTGCTCAAACGGGTTCTGAGCGCGCCCGCGACGCCGAAGGCGCGCAGGCCGATGCCGTCGGACGCATCCGGAACATGTCCGGCGCCACCGTCGTCATCATGCTGCTGGTGGGCCTGCTGGTGATGGCCACATCCGGCGTGGTGGGACGGAGGATACAGAAGCAAATGCTGACGGCCGAAGCCGGGCAACTGGAAGCCAACGAAGAAATGCGCCGCATGGTGGACACCGTGCGCAAGGGCAACGATGAGATGCAGCGCATGGTGGACTCAGTGACGCAGGCCGAAGTCAGCCAGCGCGAGGCCAATGAAGACATGCGGCGGATGGTGCAGGCGGTGCAGGACAACATGCAGACTCTGCGTCGCGCGTCGCATGATCTCACATCTTCGTGCGAAGCGGCTTCAGGCAATATTGAATCCGTGGCCGGCGGGGCCCATGAGATGAAGACCAGCATTCTGGAGATATCCAACAGCGTGTCCCGGGCGGCGGGCGCGGGAGCGCAGGCGGCCGGCATGATTCAGGCTTCGAGTGAGGCTTTCAACAGCCTGAACAACGCCAGCAAAGACATTGCCCGTGTCACCCATCTGATTCGCAGGATTTCGTCCAAAACACACTTGCTGGCGCTGAACGCCGCCATAGAAGCGGCCGGCGCAGGCGAAGCCGGTAAAGGCTTCGCCGTGGTGGCCAGCGAGGTAAAGGCGCTGGCGCATCAGGTAACGGAGGCCAGCGAAGAGATCGATACTCGCGTCAGGGCCACGCAGCAGGAAGTGGAAAGAGTGCAGGCGGCGTTTGACCAGATCCGTGAGTCGATTGAGCAGATTGGAGCTATGCAGGGGTCGATTGTTGCGGCCGTGGCCCAGCAGACGGCCACCACCAGGAAGATCGGTGAGAACATCCAGCGCACCGCGGAGCAGTTCAGTGGATCGGACTCGAACGCCGGCATTCGCGGGATGGCCCAGTCTCTTTCCGCCATGGCCGGCGAACTCGATAAGCTTTGCGGCGCGCGAAGCGGCGACGGCCTGGTCAACTAGAGCCCGCCCTGGTAAAGATTTTTGATCTGAAAATTGAAGATATGAAATCATCCTCTTCCTCTCGTTTCCAGGTGGATGGTTTTGATTTTGCCTTTGCCTGCGTCCGAACATTAAAATCGGCTCTCGCGCCGCCCACCGCGGATCATTGCCGGCCCCGCAGCGCTGAGAAGATTCACCCCGATCCGAGGTTTTCGGCATGATCGCAGGCTCGGTTTTCCGAAAGCGCTTACATCTGTAAGGTGCGGGAAAAACGCTGGATTGGGATGATCCTTTAAATCTGATTAGAAATTACTAATCAATCAAAGGGCCAACAGTACACTGACTCAAATTGGCCATCCGTCCATTAAAAACCATGCATTAGTACATTAAAAATGTAGATATCCCGGCCAAAAATATGTAACATCTCATCATTGTCGCGCTCCAAGCGTTGCTGAATTGGAAGTTTCTCAGCACTTCCGGAAAGATTCAACTCCAGTCAGGCAATGCGGTTTCGACGGAAAACCAGTTTTATCAGCACCCAGTGGGGAGAACACCGTGGCCATCAAGAAATTTCTCGGCCCTTCAGGCTTTCAAACGCTGACCCTGGTCATGACCGGGGTCTCCATTCTGATCTTCGCC